>Ga0209988_10003628_pt1 | contig 10204 bp, 23 predicted proteins | sample N075metaG_FD_183115 | JGI IMG/M metagenome (GOLD analysis project Ga0209988, IMG submission 183115) | Deep subsurface microbial communities from Kermadec Trench to uncover new lineages of life (NeLLi) - N075 metaG (SPAdes) (version 2) | ecosystem: Environmental > Aquatic > Marine > Ocean trench... | reverse complement strand
TTAGTGAACAACGAAGGAGCTAGACGCGACATTGAACTTTCTCCTAAGCCAATGAATCTTCGAGAAAGATTTGCTTTTTGGCTTCTGCGTAAATTTGCGTCTCGAACCACAGTAGTAGTGATTAGTACCAAGGTTAGACACTTCCCAAATAATGAGGAAGCACGTGCAGCGTGGCGAGAACGTATGAAAGAATGGAACAAACAAAGATTAGAAGATGTTTCCCTTCTTGAGTTGTCAATCAATGAAACAACAGGAGCGTTCGAATGATAGACTTCAACAAGCTTATGACAGAGGAACTGGAAGAGTGCCGCAAGGCAAATATATTCCGATCGCGCCAGATCCCGGAGCTTCCTCTTAAGGCGGAGCCTGTCCTGGGCACACCACTAAGAGGATCAAGCGCGGCGAATCCTCACCACATTACGATGGACGAAGAGACTGACTTGAACGGGGAATTTGGACCCCAGCAAGTGCAGTCTCTTTTGGCTTTAGTAGTAGACTTACCACTTCATAAGAAGATGGAAGGTGCTGTTGATGATGCTGCGGCGGTGTATCACTTGAACCGCTTAAAAAACAGGTAAGATTGATCGAAGAGGCAACCAGATGGAATTTGAACGACCATCTATGATAGAAGTCCAGAAGAAAGACCTTAATCGTTTGTACGGATTGACAGAAAGATTAGAGAACTATGTTGATGATCCGTATCTAGACGAGATGACGCAAATCCTGCGAAGGGTACTTCATATGGACGAACAGAGACAGCAGCCCGAAGATTAATACGGGTGTGCGCAAAACAAACTGACAGGCGTTTTGACACCTGTAGTGCACCCGGGGGTTGATTATGACGACAGTGCGCCCTTCAGGGCTGGCAGGACTATTTCCGGCGATCTCTGGTTCTTATATGGAAGCAGATTCAGGTTATACCGGGATTGAACTGACGAACTATCGCACTGTTTCTCTTTGGGTTAAGATCCCTACTGCCAGTGGTATTCCTCCGGGAAGCACTAATGCTGCGATGGTTTTCTGGGGACATGATGAACCTTCCGGAAGTACCCATGGTCGTGTATGGTCTTGTGAACTTAAGAACGGCAAACCAAGATTATGGATACGTGGCGCACATATGACAGTTGATCGGCAGATTCACGGCGAGAAAGCTATTGTAGATGATGGTGAGTGGCATCTTCTGGTATTTCAGTTCCAGCAGGGCATCAACATTGAAGATGTAGAGATATACATAGATGATATGGGTCCTATGGACACATCAGTATTTGGAGCGGGTACTTTAATCAATACAACCGCCGCGGTTAACTCTCAACCGTTTACTCTCGGCGCAAGGAACATGAATACAATTTTCTTTTCTGTAGAGCAAGATATGATTTTAGAACAGGTAGGTATATGGACAGAGCCGCTAACTAGCTCAAACGTTGCTTTCCTTTGGAACCGGGGACACAACGATACAGGACTACCTGTAACAGGGACGGACGGGTCTCCTGAGCAAAGTTACGATCCTTCCGGGCTATCAGGAACTATTGCTCTGGATGCATGGTATACCTTTGATAGTCCCCGGAACTTTACTACCCAGGTCTCTGGCTCTACAGATAACCCTAATAGATCCTTGGGGGTGTTCAATGATGCAGTTCCGATTTTCGATACACCAGCTTCAGGAATTTTCCCGCAATGACAGTAACTAATATCGTAGCTCTGCAGTTAAATGGGGAAGACGAGTTCCTGGAGAGTTTATCTCTCCCTATGGGCTTTGCTAATCTCTGGACTATGTCCTTTTGGTTGAAGCCTACGCAATTTCTGCCCGAGCCATTATCTTCTGACCACCGGGTGCTTGCACACTTAAGAGCAAGCACACGTCGTGGAGAAGTTCTGATCTGGGGCGCAAGGATAGAAGGCGCTAAGTACGAAGAAGAGATCTATGTAGAGTTAGGTGATTCCAATGGCGCAAGAATGCGTATCATTAGATTCAACTCTGTACAAAAACGTAATGAGTGGCGCAACTTTAGTTGTGTCTGGGACGGCACCTCGTTGATAGCATATGATCAGGGGTTGCTCATTCAAGACATGCTGGTAATCCAGTCCGGTGGCAACGATACCATGGACGACCCTGCAGGGGGACGCATACTCCGCGTAGGAGGCCTCATAGAGGACACAGGACCCTCGCTCGCATCGTGGTCCGGCATCGTTGGACATATCGGAGTTTGGAATACTGAGATACAGCCGAATGAATTCGGCACACTAATTTCAGGAGGTTTTGGTTTTGATCTTCTGACGAATTCTGGGACTTACACAAGTAGTGCTACTTTAGTGCATTGGTGGAAACCCGGAGATGATTTCCCAAATGTTGGCCGCGATTACGCTGGAGACGTTACACTAACCAGCGGGACTAACGCCACAGCTACGGGTATTAACAACGTGATTACAGATAATCCTTGATGATTCCCGCAGCACAATTTCGACCCTAGGAGGAACTAAATGGCAATTGGAATAAATATGGATGACACCCCTATTTGTTGGGACTCTTACTTTGCCCACATTGAAGAGATGAAGAGCTTCGAACGAAAGCGACAAGCAGGACTCCTAGAAGCTAGGGAAAAAGCCCACGCGGCAATAAAGGAATTTTTAGATGGTGACAAGGAATAATACGTTAAAGTACTATACTGAGTTTATTAAGGAAACTCGGAAAATTATTCGCGAACAAGATCAAACCACGGAGGTTTCGGATGTAGTCCGCGAAATTGAAAGTCACAGGAGTGGCTTAGAGGAAAAGGAAATGAGAACGGACGCACTTGGCGACATGGTTCATAATGCCCTGACAGAGGCGACCGAGGGTACGCCGATTCACGAACTAGAGAACATGGACGGCATGTCTCTAGAAGATAAGCTTATTGCATCACGCGAGGAAGAATATCCTCAGACTAGGGAATTAACTCCCGGTGAGATCTCGCGTATTGTGGATAATGCTTTGCGAGGTCTCCCGGAATCCCTGGTTGAAGCTAATGGCTCTCAAATCAGTGATAGCATGTTTGACGTCGCGTACAACGTAATGCGACAGCAATCTGACGAGGAGTAACTCTTGTCACACGTGAATTTTACCGGTAGCCCCGGGAGAATGGTTATAAACGGATACAAAGGAGTTACAGGGGATCACCCCCGCGCTATCTCCTTCTGGTATAACTCTAACTCCACAGCCCCAAACTCGAAAGGGTCTGGGACTATCTGCTATTGGGGAGACGAAGGGAGCGATCCCCTAGATGGGACTCAGTGGCGTATTGACACTGTAGGTTCCCCTTCTAAGATTCAGATCAGTTCGCGAGGAACATTCAAGAACACAAGTATCATTATCGAGGACGGGGAATGGCACAATGTCACTATTAACTTCCCCGGTGGCGCAGGAGCTAATTCCAGCGACTGCGACATCTATATCGACGGAATACTGGATGACGGGGGAACTAGGTTCCCTCAGGAGTTCAATGTCGAAGTCTTCACAGAGGTTAGTACCACAGCGGGTGTAGACCTGATCATCGGAGCGCGGCCGGAAGGGGCGGAGACTCTAGTAGGAACAGGGATACCTTTAACAGCAAGTGGCTTTACTGACTTTTTTGAAGGCGGGATAGACAATTTCGCTATATGGTCCGGGACTTTAGGAGCTTCTGGAATCTCCACGATTACAGGATCTCTAGACGCAGACCTCTCTACAGTTCCAGATGGGAGCTTAGAGCTGTGGCTGCGTATGGGAGACGTAGGAGGAGACACCGCTGGCGCAGCGGGAACAATCCAGGACAGCTCTGGTTTCGGGAGAGATGCCAGTACAACATCAGGTACTACGATCTCAGGATAAGTGGTACCACAGGAGGATTAAGCCCGTGGGGGTTGAAATCAGATTAAATGGTGAGAGGTCGGGAGAACTCCCTGAACACATCAAATGGAATGATGTTCGAGGTATCGACAAAGCCACTCGTCATAATAGAGCTTTTCTAGCCCAGCTCCGTGGAAAGGTTTTGGGAGACGCGTATTACCATCCGGACTATGTGGACTTTAAAGTAGCCCGGCCGGGTGCCTCTTTCAGTGCCCAGCAAGCGCGAGATAACGGTTTGATTTCAAACAGAAAACCCTAATTTTTCGCCGGGGTAAAATCAATAACAGTAGGGTGACCGTAGAGCCTTTGAGTAGGGTTTACACTCAATCTCTACCCTCACTTTCCTTAGTACTGTAAGGGAAGCTATGACAATGCATAGAGAGGACGTGGAAGGTCATGTAGAAGAAGCTGAGTCGTGTCCAGTCTTAGCTCAAAGAATCCATAAGGTTGTGGAGGAGATTGAGGAGTCAGTCCCAGGGGACAAGACCAGAGATATGTTGTATGAGCTGGTAGATATTGTATTACAAATGGGACAGAGGGTTAGAGCGCTAGAATTGCGGACGGTATGCTATGATGTGAGAGATGATTTAACTCGAAAGAATGTGCATCTAGCAAAGCGAGAGATCAACTACGGTGTGGATTTTCCACGAGACAGTGAGCATGCGAGTCATCGTAGATAGGTCTTCATATTGACATTGAAGAAACATAGTGTTAAAGGGGAAAAGGTAACAAAGAACCTCGGAAAAAATTTTTCAATACGCAAAGCCAAGGTACCAAGAGTCGGCGGAAATCGTCGGGTCAAGGGTTGACATCACCCCCTTAAACATATATAATTGAAAAGAAGTGGGAGCAGTCCTTTGATAGAAATGCCCTTATACCGGTATACTATGGAGATACTGGTAGACGAAGAATGTTATCTATTCGGACAGCCCCTATGGTATAAGGGCGCAAGAGATGGATATACGTGGATGGCCTATGTCGCCGGGCTCATGAGCGACGCCTACAGAGGGAGATGATTAATGAATTTTATGGATCTATTCGTACCAATGACTGCAGCGTTTATTACGGCCAGTGTGGTCGTAGAATTTCTTCACTTTCTTCTAGGCCTTTGGCTCACGAAGAGACACCATAAGCGCGCGCAAGAGTACTACAATGAAGTAGCAGAGAAGAGGGGTATGAGTCCTGAAGAATTTAGGTCTAAGATGGAAGATCAAATGAATGGTATGGGCGGCATGGGTATGATGGACGGGCCTCCCGGAATGATGGGAATGCCTATGGGAAATGTTATGACCACCACAAGCGGTAATGGTGACCATGAAGGACAAGGTCAGTATCTATAGTTCCAAATTACTTGCAGTAATTCGGGTTCTTTGAGTTTTTCCAAGCAAATATGAAGTGCGAGGAGAATAACTTATGTCAGAACGACCACCGATGTTAGTATATCTTAGAGAAGTTCTAGAAGAACATACCCTCCCACTAGAGGATATGAACGCAGGTATGATAGAGGCAGTGTGGTTGATCTATTTAATCAATCAAGTAGAAGGTGTATATAAGTCTAATGGGCCCTAAACCCCAACCGCCTATGCTTGACTACGTAACGAAGCTTATGCTTCTAGAAATAGTTAAGGCCACAGTAGAACGGGATGTGCACGCTGCCATGTGGATCGAAGAAACAATGACCACCTTTTATTACAGATGGAGAGAATTAGATGAACTCAAAAAATGATCCGATTCACAAACGCCTAGCGGAGTTTGTGCAAGATAAGATCACAGGAGGCACCTTCATCGGCATCAGTGACGAGAAGGAAGTCTTTCTTTCATTCGAAGGTTTGACCCCGGAAGATGAGAGCGTAGCTAAGACTAAAGTTAAAGGACACTTCGGTGACGAAATTAATAAAATCGCTACCATTGTCTCTGTTTCAATGGAGGAAGTCACCCGCATGGTAGACGGACTTAACACCGCTCTTAAAGAGCTTGACGAAGAGGAAGAGAAAAAACCAGATCTGCTCGACATCGGGAACTTTTAATGCGCAAGGCCTTCATCGTGTTGGCGTTAATTGTTTCACTACTAGGAGCCGGCTGGGCTGGGCACTATAAGGGGTACGTAGACGCTTACAATGTGTGGGAGGCTCAGATCGAGAGCGCAATCTCTGCTATGGCAGAAGGTACTTACCGAATGGCATGGACCAACTCCAGAGCGTGTGTACTCGCCGTAGACAGTTCATTTATGAGGTTCCTAAGTGACCCTGTACCTGAAGCTCTTAAGGATCTTAGATCGAGGTACGGAGCTTGTGAACAGCATTGGGAGTTACTCCACAAGTACTCTCCTGATGATCCTGCAGAATACAGGAACATTGATGATGCCCGGTGGATGTTTGGCAACTGGGAAGATCAAATTAACTGGGCGGTTGAACTGCAGGTGAGGATGCTCTTAGCTTTTAACAAGGGCGACGATATGCATGCAGAAGAACTGTATAAGCGTCTTTTAGAATCACGGAACGAGTCTAGGAAGTTCAGAGACCATATTGAACAGGAACTATTTGAAGCATGGTAACAGTAGAAGAGCACGCAAGCCTAATTAAAGGTATTGACATACTGCTCGCTACAGAAGGCGAAGAAGCAGGGCAGTGGGTTGCTGGCACCTGGACTGCTAAGGAATTACTTCTCAATGGTGGGATGCCCAACACTGAGAACAACTGGAATTACATTCTACACATAATGAAACTATTCTATCCCGATAGTACCTGGGAGAGAGGCTCCCGGGACGAAGGATGGAAAGTTAGAGTTAGGACAAGAACAAAATGACTGAAGAAAAAGAAGTTAATCACCTGACTCTGGGAATGATTAAACCCCATGCAATTAGAGCGCGTAAAGTAGGCGAGATCATTTCTAGGATTGAGGAAGCAGGTTTTGCGCTCCTTTACATCAAGTCTGCACAGTTTCGTATGGAAGGAGCAGAACAATTCTACGCGGAGCACAAGGGTAAGGATTTCTACGAAAACCTAGTTAATGTAATGAGTTCAGGACCTATAGTGGCTATGGTTCTTAGAAAACCAGATGCCGCTACAGAATTTAGAAAGCTTATTGGTGCTACAGATCCAGCCAAGGCAGACCCCGGAACTATCCGTAGTGACTTTGGTGATCACGACAACCTTACTAATAACGCAATCCACGGCTCCGCGGATGATGAAGCCAGTATTAATGAGATTTTGTTCTTCTTTGAGAAGGACCTTAACATCGCGAGGAAAGTAGATGCGCTTAGTAACGAATCTAGAGCACAGTAAAGAAGCTTTTGATGAACGGCTTCGTTTTAAAACGGAGCCCGTAAAAAGAGTTGATCTATTATTACAGCAACTAGCAGTTGACCTGCTCGAAGAGATGTATAATCTCAACGCCATAGGTTTGGCTGCGAATCAGGTAGGACTTCGGATGAAACTCTGCGTAATTGATCCAGCTTATGTGCAGGGCGAGAAGATGCCTATTGTTATGTTTAATCCTGAAGTTGTTGAGCACGGCGAGGATTTCTTTGTTTCCCCAGAAGGGTGTCTAAGTCTTCCCGACGTAGACGTTCATGTTAACAGGTTTCGAAACACAAAGGTTAAGTTTTTAGGATTAGATGGTAAAGAGTATACAATACAGGATGATAACAGTCTGCTATCCTCGGTCATTCAACACGAGATAGATCATCTTAATGGCATTATCATGACGGACAGAGTTCCCGAAGCCGCGGAGGTGCGCTACCAAACCAATCATTCGTCATGAAAGCAGGAGTCTAAAAGTATGTCAATTCTACTGTGGAAAGATATGTATGAAGTCGCGGACAAAGTTTGTGCGCATTTTGGCATCACATACGGTAAGATCATGCCGGAGACGAAAAAGCTAGCTAAGTATTATGGTGCTTGCTGGCCTTGTAAGAAATGTATCGATGCTAAACACATTGATTCAAAAAATTGCAATGAGAAAATTATCTACCTTAGATTACATCAGCTAAACAAACCTAAGGTAGCGCTAGCCAGAAAAACGATCCTTCAAACATTAGCCCATGAACTTGCCCATCTCAGAGAATGGAAACATGGGAGAACGTTTGATGAGTTTGAAGATGAAGTATCCGAGTTTATGAGAGAACTAGGATACGAGGTATAAGGTTATAGGTGATAGAGATTGTGAAGAAATTAGCAATCCTTCTACTAGCATTAGGCTTTATTTCAATGAGTTGTGCAGCAACAATCCCACCGAAGGCGATGCCCTTAGGCGGTACTCCTAGAGTGGAAACCATAGGTAATACCGTAGGTATGTCTGTGGTTGATTTAGATCGGGAATTAGGTACTCCCCACGGAACAGACACTTGCGATCTTCCTTTTGACGTTAAGGGAGAGATGATAATGGCGCACGGTCGTTCTTTCATGTGGGAACATGTATATACTAACATACCCAAAGAAATAGATAATGATACGATCATTATGGTTTGTGTAATTGATGGTACTGTTGTTGCTGAACGAAGAGAGTGGATGCTTATAAAAGGCGATCTTGTGCAAAGGGGTCAATCGGAAACATTGGATAGCATTCTGTTACAGGAGGTTATGGATAATCTTCTAAGAACCGACCCTAGCCAATACCCGATAAAACATAAGCACAGGAATAAAGGATTTGTAATTTAAGCGAATCTAACGTATAATTGAAATGGAGACTTACCAGGGATGCTATTAACAGATTATAAAAGCTTGGGCCAAAAAGCTCTGGCTGGAAGTTTATTTGGAGTTTAATTATGATAGACGTAAAAGGTAAGGGAACCTACATCCAAGGGATCAAGCACGATGACGGTTCCATTGTAACAACAGAACTGGGATTTACTTTCCAACAGGAAGATGGTCAGGAACTGGGCTTTGACGTTCATGAAATTGACGGCGCAGGAACTGCACTTCTATTTGGAAACCAGATCTTTTTCTTGAAGTACTGGACAGACGAGCAACTAGACAAGGCTTCTAAAGCATTTGCTCTGGCTATTAAGAAGGAAAAAGAGAAACGAGATGAACATCAATCGAAAATTTAATCACTACGTAGATCATACACTGCTAAAGCCGGATGCAACTAAGGATCAGTTCGAGAAGCTTTTGGACGAGGCGGTCGAGTATGAGTTCGAAGCGGTCTGTGTTTCACCTTATATGGCGGTTTCCATTCGTAACATTTTAACTACGATTGGGTACCCCCATATTAAAGTATGTACAGTGGTTGGTTTTCCACTTGGTAACATCCCTCTAGAGCTTAAGGCTGCTGAGGCGCGTTACTTTGTTGAACGCGGGATCGATGAAATCGATTTCGTACTGAACTATGGGGAACTAAAAAATAAGAGGTTCGATTACATTATCAAAGAACTTCAAACGATGGGTGACATTTGTAGGAATGGCGGTGCAGTTTCTAAGTGTATCGTAGAAACTTGCTACCTTACTGACAAAGAGAAGGTTGCGATCTTTCACTACATTAAGGATTACGCTCCGCACATTGATTTCATTAAAACGTCTACAGGATTTGGCACCGCTGGTGCTCAGGTGGCAGACGTCGCTCTTTGGAACGAACTAAGGGGTAATGCTCCTCGCCCCCTAATCAAAGCCGCGGGTGGGATTAGAGATCTTGATACCGCACGTGACATGATTGCAGCAGGAGCAGACAGATTAGGGCTGAGCGCCGGAGTCAAGATAATGAAAGAGCTTAATGAGCTTCGAATTGCTGGACGCGCTGGCGCGTGGGCCTAGGAGGATATTAATATGGCAGAGGAAAGAACTTACTCAGATATGCATTCACGATGTTGCGATGTAGCACTCGCGGACGCTCCGGAGAACTATACTTATAGGATCAAGAATCCGGACACCCGATGGTTCGTTTGCAGCGGCTGCGGGGCGCACTGGGGACGACATCGAATGAAGGGTACTTGGAAGGTTGATCCGTATGATTATACAGATAACCCGAAGGTACGTGCAGCTCTCGGACTAAAATAGTCTAGGAAAAGGAAGGGATTATTATGAGCGATGTTTTGGCGCTTAAGTACAGACCTCAATCATTTGATGAGGTTATAGGACAGGACGGGACAGTAAAGCAACTCCAAGGTGCCCTGGAAAAGGGTAATCTAGGACATGCTCTTATTTTTGCGGGCACGCGAGGTTGTGGTAAGACTACGTCCGCGCGTATTGTGGCCCGGGCACTTAATCCCGATCTATCAGAAGCCGAGATGGCAATGGTCGTGTCGGAAGTGGACGCCGCGTCCAACACGGGTGTTGATAACGTAAGAGAGCTTATTGAGAACATTAGGTACTCTAGTAAGGGACATAAGGTCATTATTCTAGACGA
>Ga0209988_10003621_pt1 | contig 10215 bp, 10 predicted proteins | sample N075metaG_FD_183115 | JGI IMG/M metagenome (GOLD analysis project Ga0209988, IMG submission 183115) | Deep subsurface microbial communities from Kermadec Trench to uncover new lineages of life (NeLLi) - N075 metaG (SPAdes) (version 2) | ecosystem: Environmental > Aquatic > Marine > Ocean trench... | reverse complement strand
TCAGTGTGAACTTCTGCTATTACATCATATGCTCCAAAAGTGAGGTATGCATTAGTAACATTAGACATTTGTTTTAGTTCATCTACAACATATTCTTCTGCCCCAAGATCACAATTTAATAAAATGAAGCCTATGTGCATTACTTTATCTTAATTTACATATGGAAATTGTATATATTTATGATTTGTTCCTTAGATGCCCCCTTTGGGGTACCTTATTCCTTTCTCTATTAGGGATTGCATTCCCTTTACAAAACTTCATTCCTAAAAAAGACGTGAGTTTATTATTCAAGTAATGTTTTCTGGACCAATATTGTCGTTAAAGTGAACAAACATTTTCCTATATATTACAAGATGGTGTTTTCTATTATGAAAATACTCGTAGTTGATGATGACAAACAAACTACATCAATGCTCTCAAAATACTTCAATTACGAGGGCCATACCACCATAGTTACAAATGATCCAATGGAGGGACTAAGACATATTCAACAAGAACACTATGATGTTATTCTTTTGGATATTAGCATGCCTGAATTTAATGGATTGAATATTATTAAAATATTAGCAACGAACGAAATTCTAAAAGACCAGAATATTTTTATATTTTCTGGAGTCGACTATCTTGAAAACCAAATTAAGGACATGTTAATGAGGGATGGTGTTAATGGTTTTTTGAAAAAACCAATAGAACTTGATGAACTTTTAACTGCAATTACTAATTGAGGGTTTTTTTCAAATCTATCGAGAATACAATAATTTAAAATTATTTTTTGAGAAAAATGAGGATTGAAAAATACCTCTACTATTTTTTCTGGGACTCGTACACTTGGATAAAATAAATTAGCTATTACTATCAGATCGAACTATGAAAGTTAGTTCTAACTAATTTTCCTTATTCTTAAATAATAACATGACAGAAATAGAGCATGCCAATACAGGAAGATTTTTGTCATGACAAAGAACCAATTGGTAAGATTAGTCTTGGAGATGGTGAGTATTTTCATTTTGTCTGGCCATCACAAGGACTTGTGGAAGCATCAAAGGATGAAAAGACCTTAGCTGCATACAAAGCGAATGGAGAAGAAATGGTTACACTGGGTGTTAGTGGTACCATGGTTGCTATCGACTGGGACTCTTGCATTGGAGACGGTGCATGCATTGAGGCCTGTCCTGTAAATGTATTTCAATGGTATAGAACAGAAAAAAATATTCCAGCAATTAAGGCAATTAATGAGACCTTTGAGGGAAATGGTAGTGCTGAAAAAGAGGAACGAAAAGATTTCTCAGATAAAGCAGACCCAATCAGAGAACATGATTGCATCTGGTGCATGGCATGCGTATCTGTATGTCCTCCGCAAGCTGTTCTTGTTGATCAAGGTAACCAGGAATGGCACGAGAAAGCAGCTGGAACTTTTATAAAAATGGAAGCAGGTTCTGTAAACCCACATTCACACGATTAAACTCCAATCTTTTTTATACCAAAATAACTGGTAAACAAAAAAACCTTTTAGTTCCATCACATGCTCATCAAAACCAGAAGTGATCCAAGATAGAAGAAAAAAACTATATCATGTCAAATGGATTTGGAAATCTTGCTAGACATAATTAACACACTATCAAAGGCACATTTCTGAAAGTTCTTTAAACATGAACCATGCTAGGCGTGATCTTCATGCACTAGTTTGAGAATCCCATCTATGATTTGATTATGTTCACTTTTATTATCCATTGTTGCAAGGAGCAAAAATCCATCTTCTAATGGTATTGTTACCCTTTTCAACTTCTCATAAGCAGTTAATGTGTAAAGTCCCTCTCCAAGCTTTTTAAAATGTGGTGTTCTGGCATGTATCCATGCTTTAGCTGCATATTCCATACTTTCTTTTGTTTCTTCTAGAGTCAGAAATTTTTCAAGACCCTCACTCTGTCCTGTAGCTTCAATATCTCCAACCATATTGGATATAGTCGCAAATCTAATGTTTTTATCATTGCCCATAATTGTATCAATGAGTTGCTGATGATCCATCATTATACCATGGTGATAATGACTGAAATACTTTTTGTCGCATTTTGAATGAATTTCTTGGGAAGAATGAGCAAAAAAATTACCTAATATACGCTTTCCATGAAACGTTATCTTAATTCTACTATGAATTACCGGTCTTTAGGTTTTACATTACCATTTACTACGGCTGCTGTATCGATTTCCTCCTCCACGGTCGCCGGATTTTTGTCTATCTCTTCCTCTATCAGACCTTCCGTATCCACCATATCTAGAACCTCTAGAATAACTTGACCTTTGTTGTCCTCCATATCTTCTAGATGGTATCTGTCTTTTTAGAGGATCAGGAATTTTAATCTCGATTCCCATTTCTTTGTTCAAGTCTTTCAAATCAACTTTAATTTGACGTTTAATCAAATTCCAATCTCCTATAGATGAATACGAAACAAATGTTATTGCCCTTCCCTTTGCACCTGCTCGTGCAGTTCTACCTATTCTGTGAAAATAAACCATTTCCTGATTTGGCACATCATAATTAATCACAAGTCCTACTCTTGGAACATCAATTCCCCTTGAGGCCACATCTGTAGCAACAAGTATGTCTGCTTTACCCGACCTGAATTTAGCCATTGATTGCTCTCTTCTATGCTGAGACATGTCTCCCTCAATGGCTACTGCATTAAATTTCTCCTGATGTAGAAACTTTGCTACATCTCTTGTTCTGTATTTTGTGGAGCAAAATACTATGACTTGGCCTTTCACTTTTTTAATAAAATTGATCAAAAAATCAAACTTTTCTCGATCCTTAATCACTAGGAATGCCTGTTCTATATCTTCTAAACTAAGGTCGTCGGCGTCCAGGAGGAATTGTTTTGGATTTTTTAGATATTCTTCTGATAGTCTAAGAATCTCAGTTGGCATTGTTGCAGAATATAAGGACATAGTCCTCTCTTCAGGAGCCAAATCAAGAATAAACTGAATATCATCAATGAATCCCATATCCAACATCGTATCGGCTTCATCTAAGACAATATGTTCTATGTCCATTAATTCAATTGATCCACGTTTAAGATGATCAATTAGTCTACCTGGAGTTGCAACAACAATTTCCACCCCTCTTTCTAGGATATCTAGTTGAATTCCCATTCCTTGACCTCCATATACTACGGCGGTCTTTATTCCAGTATACTTGCCAAATTTTTTTATCTCACCAGCTATCTGCATTGCAAGTTCTCTTGTTGGAGCAACTACCAATCCTTGAATCCCTTTTTTTGGGGTAATTTGCTGCAACATTGATAATGCAAATGCGGCTGTCTTACCAGATCCTGTATGTGCTTGTCCAATAACATCGCGTTTTGAGAGTAAAACAGGAATAACCGCTTCTTGAATTGGAAAGACTTCTTCAAACTTTAGCTCATCTAATGCCTTTAGAATTTCATCTTTAAGTCCTAATTCTTTAAATTTTGTCATTATTTTTCTTCTCTTAAGCAATGACGATAAAGCTCATTGCCTACGCGTCATTATTCCGATATTTGACAAAACTCAGATTAGGTCTAATAAACGCTTGTTATTTTTTACGTCCCTAATTGTGCATCTATGACTCTTTTGAATATGTCGAATGGTTGAGCACCATTTATTTTTACAAAGCCAATTTCCTCATTTCCAATAAAGAAACCCGGAGTTCCAGTAATATCATAGTCTCTTCCATCACTCATGTCTTTTTGAACTTCTTCTAGATATTTTCCAGACCCAAGACAGGAATCAAATTGTTGTTGTTCTAAACCAACATCCGTGGCAAACTGACTAAATGTTGAAATTGCCGCATTGCTATCTAATCTGCTCCAAACACTTTGTTTTTCAAATAATGTGTCGTGATATTCCCAGTATTTTCCTTGTTCATTAGCACATTCTGCAGCAACAGCTGCTGGAAGTGCATTGGGATGAATACTTTGAATTGGAAAGTCTCTGTAGACTAGATTTACCTTACCAGCATCTATGTATTCTTCAAGAAGTAAGGGAAATGTTTGAACATGGAATCTGGCACAAAAGGGACATTGAAAATCAGAAAATTCTAGAATTGTAATTGGGGCATTTGGATCTCCTCTAATTGGATCATCATCTAAGGAAATCTTTACTGATTGTGAAGGTTGTGATTCTGCTTGTTGGGTATTTACAATTTTTGATTCTAATTTTAAAATTGCGTCCTTAAACTCCGATTTTGTGACTAAATCTGAATCTAAATTTGAAAAGTAAGACCCAGCAAAAAAGGCTGCAACAGCTACTACTACCACCAGTGCAACAATCATTCCTGTTGGTGTTGATTTTTTATTTGGTATGTCGTAAGTTGATGTTTCTTGGATTTTTGATATAGTCTCATTTTCAATCTTTTCCTCAGGCAAACCATCCTCAGCTGGCTGATTACTCTCAGGCAAACCATCCTCAGCTGGCTGATTACTCTCAGGCAAACCATCCTTTGTTGGTTGATTATCCTCAGAATTCATCTACTTTCGCTGGTTCTTAGTGTATACTTATTTCTATTGCCCATTTTCCATCTGATTTGAAAATTTATGTGGGCTAAAAATTAGCGCCAAATTCATTTTTTAAAAAAATTTCATATTAAAACAGATTTTGTCATTTGAATTTATTACAATTTAAGAACCTTAAATTCTCAATCAAAATTTCCCGCGTTAAAATTTCAATTAGGCTTTGAGTGTATCGTAAATTTAATGTTCATTTTGAACAAAATGTCATTCATTTAGAACAAAAGTCTAAGAAATTTTACTCTGACAAATCGAATTAAAAAAATCAAAAGAATGATTAGAAATCGAGAATTTTCACCTGGCTTTGTAATAGTTATGTTGGTAGTTGTAGCTACCCTTGGAGGCGGAATTAATTTTACGTTAACTCAGGGATACTTGAATTCCGTTCAAGCAAGTGGTTTGTCAGGAATTGAAACAATATTGTTTTTAGGATATGATGCAACCGACGGTGATACTATTGTTTACCATGACAGTTTGATTTCAAATCCCCAAGCTTATTGGCATGGTAATAAATCCACGGACGGAATTAACCATGGAGAAAGAATTGGCGTTTATGTCCAAAACAACAGTGCAAAAAAAGTAACTTTTAGCGAGATAAGATTGGGCGATACCGATTACTCATTTCAAGATATGGGGCCAAATAACAAAATGACTCCTTATTCTATGGATTTCCCACTTAATAACAAGGAGTATACAATTGTCATCAATGGTAATCATAATGCTCCTGCCGATACAATTGTAGGGGGAATACCTGAACTAAGACCCGGACAAAAGGCTACAATAGTTTTAGAACTTGAACAAACTATCAACAAAGATAGAGATATGCACTTTCAGATTATAACGGAAGAAGGGGGAATTTTTGTTTATACCATTATTTCAGGCCAAAGAAGCGGTTAAGTCTGTAACCTGGAAATTAATGCGTAAAATTGATGGGAAATTTGAAAATAGAAAAATAAAGCCAATGATGGGAGGAGGTAAAAAAGTTTTAAGCCAGACTAAATGAAGTGTTAACAGGTTTATCGACTGTAAGTAAAAAGACAGTTCCACCCTCTTTAGGTACAAATTTAGCTCTTGAAATTAAAATTAATTAAAATATCCAATATACTAAGTTTTGAACACTGATAACATGGGGAAACGAAGCTATAGAAGGGATGAAACGTAATTGATGACGTATAGGCAGCAATTAATTCCTTAGATGGAAGGGTTTCACAGAATGAATCAGATATTTCAGGTCAGGGAACAAGAATTACTTTACTTGAAAATACACATCCAGGAATTGCCAAAAGCAAGCTAGAAAGTATGCAAAAGAAACAATGTTTGAAATGTATTAAATGGATTCAAATCGGTCCTCATAAGTTTATGTGTGACAATTGTGAGAACCTTTTCCATACCTAGAACTTGCCAAAAGCAAGCTAGAAAGTATGGACAAAGAAAAAGAAAGCACATGCCTTCAAAAGGACCAGTAAACATCAACAGACAGACAATCTATGCGATTATTCCAGGTTTAGATTGCCTCGCTGCAAAGCAAATCAACAAATTAAGACGACTTTCAATAATTGGATTCTCAATTGTGGTTGGAGTGGGATTTGGTGGATCTGGAATAGCTTATCTCTTTAACCAATACAATATAGTAACATTAGCAATCGTTGTCCTAATTGTAGCAGGAGTTTATTTCCCAATTGCAGCATATCTTATGCGAAAGTGGTCAATAGAATGGAATAAAAAATTTGACATTAAATAAAGTCATTATTTTTTCAAATTCTCATCCCTCCCAAAAAAATTCATAATCTCTACTAGGATTATGTAATTTGTTAGATATTAGATAGGTTTTTGATTTTTGAAGGAATGATTCAGATGTTGTTTAATTATTAGAAACTCAATGGATAAATTCTGTTACACCAAATAGAGATTTGAAACTATCTTGGGTTCAGATTCCATCTGGTCCATTAATTTAGTTTTACAAATTTTTGAAAAAATCTTTTATTGATGGCATATCACCTTTGATGTTAACTTTGGTGAGGGATTTCTTTTTGATCTTACCAACAAATGTTAAATCACGTTTGAATAACAAATCTGCAATCCAACTAGTTGCAACCTGAAATCTTTTTTCATGCATTGGTAGTTTAGATAGGTAATAAGTTCTCCAAATTAACCATGCTAAAGATCCCTTACAATGCAAACCATAAATGACTGCAATTGCTACTCTTCGACCTAGTGTGGTCATCATTCCTTTACTCTCAAAAGAAAATTCTTTGAGTTTGGTTTTACCCGTAATCATAGAATAAAGATTGTTTGCAACAGTTTTACTTTGATGAATAGAGTTTTGAGCAGTTGGTGGATATGCTTGTCCAGTTAAAGGATTTGTGATTAATGCACAATCACCTAAAGCAAAAACATTTTCATGATTTGTTAGTCTTAGATACTTTCCAACTTTGACTTTTCCAGACTTGTGATGATCACATTTTAACAATGATATAACAGGATCAATCTTTATTCCTGCAGCCCAAATTAGTGTCATACATGAAATTTTTTCACCATTATCTAATTGGACAAAATCTTCGCCTGCATCAATTGCTTTTGTATTTGTAATTACATTTACACCAGATTTTCTTAGATATTCACCAGCATCTTTTCCAAGCTTGGAACCAAGTTCAGGTAAGATGAATTCTTCTGAAGCAATTAAATTCATACTGATATTTTCTTCTCCAATACTAGGGTAGAAATTTTTAACGGATTCCCTAACAAGATAATTAATCTCGCCCATTGTTTCGACACCTGCAAAACCAGCACCAACAACGGTAAATGTCATAAGCTTCTTTTTGAAATTTACATCTGAGGTTTGAGCTGCATTCTCAAACATGTTGATTATTTGGTTATGAATAGCAATTGCATCTTCTACAGTTTTCATTACAAATGCATGTTCCTCGATATTTTTGTAATCAAAAAAGTTAGTGCTGCTTCCAAGTGACATTATGAGATAATCATAATCAAGGGCACGTACTTTGCCATCAAATGTTCTAGTAATTGTAACTAGTTTTTGTTCTAAATCAATTAATGATATAGTTGCTTGATAGAATTCGGCTTGCTTACATAGCTTGCGGATAGGTATAGTAATATCACTTGGATGGATTAGTCCCGAAGAAACTTGAGGTAGCATTGGTGTATAAAGAAAATAGTTATCTTTGCTTACTAGACTGATTCTAACATTTGGTTCGTTTTTGAATTTTTTTTGAATTAATTTGAGAAGGTTAATTCCTCCAAATCCACCACCTAATATGAGAATTCTTTTAATTTGAGGCATGGCATTTCACTACTTTGATTGGGATTTATGATATTAGTTTAACACTCTGATTCCCTCGAAGTGACTTGTCAAATTTGATAAAGGCCACCTTTTAGGTTCAAATCCTTATAGACTCGGACCATAGTTGGGTAAAAAATAATTCAAAGTTATGATTCCGTGAAATTTTTTCTTTAAACATCTTTGTATTTGTATGATTCTGACTCTGATTTTTTTCGAGTTGCTACTACAATTCCTACAATAATAATGATCAAAATAATTATCCCAATTCCAACATTTGTCATTTGGTCCTCGTCTAGAATTATTTCTCCAATTTCTTGAATTGCCTCTGAACCCCCTGACGGTTCTTGTGCAAATGATCCTAGAGGAAAAAAGAATAATCCAGACAAGACCAGAAATAACAACTTCAAGTTGAAATAATTTTAAATTTCGCCAAATATTAATTATTTTAAAATTTTTTTCATCCCTTTTTTCAATTCTTATCCTTCCCAAAAAATTATTCATGTAGCAGAAAAGTGAAAATGTTGTATGATTGACATTTGTTATGAAAATTTAAAGGATTATTTGAAGTGAATTAATATTTTGGTCACCAAGATCGTTGAATTATTTCAATTTTATCAAGTTCCTGAGAGTTGAGAGAAATTTCAGAGGATTTTACATTGGATTCGAGCTGTTCTACGGACTTTGATCCTGGTATGCAAGTCGATACTTCGTCTCTATTAAGAACATATGCCAACGCAACTTGATTCATAGTTCTGGAGTTCGTTGAGAAAACTTGGAATTGTTTACTTTTTTCTAACTTTGTTTTTATTTCTTCTGGACTATACCTGCTCCTTACATCATTTTTTGGAAATACGGTGTCCTTGTGGTATTTACCTGTGAGAAACCCTTGAGCGAGAGGTTCAGCAACAATTATGCCCACCCCATTTTTTTTGGCTAATGGCAACAATTCCATTACGGGTTCAAAGTCTATCAATGAAAAATAAAGCTGAATAGAGTCAACTATACCTCTGTTGATTAATTCTATGCCTTTTTGATATTCTAAGCCTACAGAAACCCCACAGTATGTTGCCTTGCCTTCTGATTTTATTTTTCCAAATGCTTTCTCAAGATTAACAAAGTCTGATTCTGATTGTGGAGCTGCATGAGCTTGGTAAAGATCAACATAGTCAGTTCCAAGTCTCTTCAAACTACGATCAATTGCAGCTAATAGGTGATGATAGGATAGATCTATTTCAAAAGGACTAGATTCATTGTATGAAGGAACCCCTGCTCCCTTTGTGAAAATGTTGACCTCCGATCTTCTTTCAGATAGAACCTTTCCTAATCGCCTTTCACTATTTCCTAACGAATAAGAATCTGCTGTATCAAAGGTGTTAATTCCTAACTCTAAGGCTTGCGTGATTATTTTTACTGCAGTTTGTTCATTTACATCACCATAGGTAATTGAAATTTCATTGATGGTAGTCAAGCCCCCGAGTTGCCAGCATCCCAGTCCTATCTCAGATACAGAGAGATTTGTTTTACCTAATTTTCTCTGTTTTAACATAATTATAGAATTTTTATAATTTCCTATCTAATTGTTTTCATTTCTCATCTTTCCCAAAAAAATAATTTCAAAATAATCAAATTTAGGAAAACAAAAAGAGTTTAGAATTTAATTAACTTGAATTATCCCTGGTTGCGCTAAAAACTGTATTCCCTTTACAAAATCTGAATCAAAATCTCTTTTCTGTTCCGCTGAACCTGTTTTGTGCTCATAATAATGGCATATGATGTGAGGACTTTAAACACAAGAAGTGAAGCCAATGATGGGATTGTGCCAAAAAGATTCAAGCCAGATTCATTATGGATGTGTTAACGAGTTCATCGACTGTCAGTAAAAATGGTTAACCCCCGTTTTAGTCAGGAAAACATGAGCTTTTGTCGTAAAGGATTTTTGTAGTATTTAGAAGAAATTTGAAATTATTTTTTGGGAACTTGTAAAAGAGAAAAAAGTAGAGGCTGTTATGCATCTGCTCCACAGAGTGGATTAGGATTTTCTATACAACCTAGGGCTTCATTGTCGTTTTCAATTCCATCGCAGTCTAGGTCATTAAGATCTTCTGCATTAATTATCAAGTCGTTTGATTGTATCACAAAGACTGGAATGCCATTTATATCAACTTCGACTGAAGTTGCAATCGCACCATCATTTACCACGAATTCTGGATCACAAGTTGTTGGTTTGAAAACTGTTCCTTCCTTATGACCTTTCCCTGGACTTGGACGAGTTTCCAACCATACCATGATGGTAATATCTGTCTGAGCTCCACAATCAATTCCAGTTGCACTCTTTCCAGATTTTCCTTTTAACAAAACTGAACATTGTGCATT
>Ga0209988_10003620_pt1 | contig 10217 bp, 8 predicted proteins | sample N075metaG_FD_183115 | JGI IMG/M metagenome (GOLD analysis project Ga0209988, IMG submission 183115) | Deep subsurface microbial communities from Kermadec Trench to uncover new lineages of life (NeLLi) - N075 metaG (SPAdes) (version 2) | ecosystem: Environmental > Aquatic > Marine > Ocean trench... | reverse complement strand
CCGGTGAAGCCAACGTCGGGTCCGTGATGGACTACAACCCGATCGTCCTGCCGGGCAGTGCCGACGAGCCGCATGGCGACTGGGTGACACCGACCATCGGCCCATACGACTACTGGGCGATCGAATACGGTTACACGCTGGATGGGAAGAGAGGCGCAGAGCTGCTGCAGCAGGTTGCCGCGCCCGAACACCAGTTCGCCACCGATGAGGACGCCTGGGGACCCGACCCGCTCGTGGCCCGCTTCGACCTCGGTGCCGAGCCGCTGGATTGGGCCGAGCGCCGCATCCGTCTCGTGACGGCGATGCGTGAGAAGCTGCTCGAGCAGGCCGTCGAATCGGGTGAGCCGTGGTTCCTGATGCGACAGGCGTATGAGCTGTTGATGGCCGAGCAGGTCGGTGCGCTGCGCACCGCCGGGCGGTACCTCGGCGGCGTCCATGTCCACCGCGACCACAAGGGTGACGTCGACGCACGCGACCCGCTCGTGCCAACGGATGTCGGCAAGCAACGTCGCGCGCTGCAATTCATCATCGACAACGCCTTCGACGACGAGTCCTTTGATACGCGACCGGAGGTCCTCCGCAAGCTCGCCGCCGACAAGAATCGGCACTGGGGCAACCTCGGCGACGGCGACACCGCGTTTTCAGTGACCGAGCGTGTTGCGCAGATCCAGAGCTTCGCGCTGCTGTACATCCTCAACCCCGGCACACTCACCCGTGTGTGGGACAACGAGCTCCGTACGCCCGCCGACGAAGATGCCCTGACCCTGCCGGAGTTACTGCAGACGCTCGTGGACGCGATCTATGCCGAGTTGGACACGCCGCTGGACGGCGCTGCGTTCACGAACCGCAAGCCAATGATCTCCGCGCTGCGTCGCAGCCTTCAGTCGATGTTGACCGAACGCATCATCGACCTGGCGATGGACGGCCGCTCACTGCCCAGACCGGTCCAGACCCTCGCCAGGGGGCACCTGTGGCGTCTCAGCGGGAAGCTCGACGGGATCATCGAAGAAGTTGCGACCGGCCAGGTCGACGAGTACACGCTCGTGCACCTCAGCGATATGAACGAGCGGATCAAGAAGACGCTCAATTCGGTGTATGTGACGGGGAAAAGGCAGTAGCCATCAGCCAGTAGGGGAAGAGTCGCAAGCGAGCATGCCGGCGACGAAGACCTCTACTTGCCCCTCTTCCACTACTGGCTACTGGCTTCCGGCGACCAGTTGCTCCTGCCTCCAGACCTTCTGGTCCTGCGCGTCTTCGCGAACCCCGGCGGGCATGGACAGGTGCAGCGTGGCCGGCTTGATCAGTTCGATTTCACCGGAGACCTCGTGGATACCGGTCTTGAACGCGGCGCCGCCCCAGTCCACCAGTAGCGATCCGCACGGCATACCCGGCTCGCGACGCCAGCGGGCGCCGTGGCTGTGCGGGTAGTAGCTCCCCGCCGCCAACTCAACGTCGACGACCTGACCTTGCAGGTGGCTTGGCACCGAGATCGGTTGGTGGATGACGCCGAAGTCGCCGCCGTCGGCGCGGAAGGCGATGTGGATGTCGCGCATGCCCGGCCGGATGACGAAGCTGTCTTCCGGCGGCCGGAGGTGAACGATTGCCTCGGCTGTGTTCTCGAACCGGTTCTGGTAATAGAGGCTCAGTTCCGCCTGCTCGCCGTTGGCGCGGATGATCGGCATGAAGCAGATTCCGTCCGCCTCATAATACATGCCGCCGATCTGTGCCTTGAGGTGGTTGGGAAGCTTGTCTTCGACCTTCAGTGCGTACATCAGCCACACCGCACATCCGACAACGGCGGTGATCGATACGATCCGCTGCGGCAGACGGAGCATCGCGTCGGGTCCAAGCAGAAAGCATGCGATCACAGCCCAGACGACGCTCACGATCAGGGCGATGACCAGTACAAAATTTCGTTTCTCGTGCATCTCTTCGGGCTACCTCGGTGGGCGGCAGACGCTTCCTCTTATAGTATCGGATTCACCGCAACTTCCACAACAGCGTTGACGTGCCCGATGACCGCCATGAACTTCGACAATCCGCCAGCCGACCCGGTTGCCCAGGTGGCTGCGTGGCTCGACGAGGCGGCCGGGACCCCCGTCATCAACCCCCACGCGATGACGCTGGCGACGGTCGATCCGGATGGCAACCCCTCCGCCCGGACCGTGCTGCTCAAGGGGTTCGACCAGCGGGGAGCCGTCTTCTATACCAACCGCAACAGCCGCAAGGGGCGGGCGTTGGCGGCCCATGCACGGGCGGCATTGCTCCTGCACTGGGACTCGCTGATGCGTCAGGTCTGTATCGAGGGTGGCGTCACCCAGGTCGACGACGCTGAGGCCGACGCATACTTTACCACGCGGCCCCGTGGCGCGCAGCTCGGCGCCTGGGTCAGCCAGCAGTCAGAGCCGGTCGAGAGCCGGGCCGTGCTGGAGGCGGAAATCGAGACGATGACACGTCGGTTCGAGGGCGGTCCGGTCCCACGCCCGCCGCACTGGAGCGGCTACCGCGTCGCGTTGGAGTCGATCGAGTTGTGGCAGGGACGGACCAATCGGCTGCATGACCGGATCGTCTATACGCGCGACGCGAATGGTGTCTGGCTCGCCCAGCGGTTGAGCCCGTAAGGGGGAGGCTGTAAAGGACCCAGGGTCCTTTACAGTCCCAGCAGACGGCGGAGCCGGTGGTTCAGTGAGACCCGGGTCAGCTGTTTCGCCACGTCCGGCGGAACGTGCGGGAAGCCCAGGCCGACCTCGTACTTGCGGAAGCCGAGCTTGCGGACCCACATGACTTCGGCGTTGATCGTCACGGGTCCCTCGAGATCCAGCAGTTCCACGGCGACCGAGCCCTTTGGCGGCTTTGCGCAATGGACACGCATGCCGCCCATGGACAGGTCGAGCACCGGTCCGACGCTGCTTTGCAGCAGCTCCTGCGGGAGCCGGCCGTGGGCGCGGCGCTCGTCGCCGCGCTGGTGGTAGTTGTCCAGCGGAATCGTGAACCACAAGGTGAAGCCGCGACCGTCGTTGGGCTCCAGTTCGATCCGTCCGCCCATCAACTCGACGATATGCCGGGCGATGGTCAGGCCCACGCCACGCCCGCCCGGGTAATTCGCCCGCCGCCCGTCGAGGTGCGAATCCGGCGCAAACGCGCGGCTGATCTCCTCACCCACGACCTCCGTGTCGGTATGCCGGATCGTGAACCGGATCGTCGTCGTGGTCTCCGACGTGGACTCGACGGCAGCGGTGAGCGTGATTTCGCCCTGCTCGGCGAACTGCACGGCTCTCCGGATCGAATACAACAGCACCTGTCGCAGCCGGCCCGGCTCGCCACGCAGCAATGACGGCACCTCCGGTCGCACGTCGCCGGTGAGGGTGAATCCCTTGCGGCTCGCCAGCGGTGCAGTCAGTCCGACCACGTCGTCAATGACCCGCCGCAGTTCGAAGTCGGTCGTGCGGAGTTCCATGACGCCGGCGTCGACCTTCGAGAGTGCGAGAACACTGTCGAGCAGGCTCAGCAGCGCGCAGACGGACTGGCTGGCCGTACGCAGGTAGCGCCGCTGCTCGTCGTCGATATCGGTCTGCCGAAGCAGTTCAATCATCCGGGCCAGCCCGTCCACCGGCGTTCGCAGTTCGCGGCTCATGGCGGCGAGGAAGCAGCTCTTGGCACGATCGGTCGCTTCGGCTATCGCCCGCGCTGTTTCGAGCTGTTCGGTCCGGGAAACGCCTGGCGGGTCGGCGGCCTTGTCAGGCAGGACCCGCAGACCCGCCTCGACCAACTGCAGCTCGGTCTTGCTCGACTTCTCCAGCAGGGCCGCCAGGCGGTCCGCCGATGCCTGGGACTGTTCAACAAGCGCCTCAAGGGTCTTGGCGAGATCGGCCCCGGCCGCCTTCCTGGATGCGGTCGGCTTGGTTGCGCGTCGTCTTCCGGCTTTGAACCTGGACACGGCTCACCCCCTGGAACGTGCGCACGGAATCGTGCTCTTCTCTTCTTCGCCCTGTTGAGTCCGCTGAATCAGTTCACGTGACCAGCGCGATGTCCTGGGCGCTCATCTGGGCCGCTTACGCAAGAGGCTGCACCGCCAGCGGCAGCCGATAGTCACGGCGGGCGCCCGTACCGGGCCTCGAGCACGCGGATGGAGAACCCGCCTTCTTCGGGGTGTTCCCAGGACCCCGCCGAGAACCGGGCCCAGTCCGACAACGCCTCGGCGGGGAAACTGACAAGCTCCCCCTGGACACGGCCACACGCCAACGGGCTCTGGGGCGGGCTCGCCAGCCAGCCCTCGATCCTGTGAACGGTCCAACTCGTCGGCTGTACCCAGACGTGCTCGACCCCGCCGTCGGAAGTCGGCGCGGCCCACTTGACGGCCCAGTTCGCCCGGGCCTGCCGGGAGCCCGAAGCCCATCGGGCCCTTGCCCCGGCGGCGGTGGATTGTGCCTGCCCGATCGCTGCGGCGAGGTCGGGGTCGGTGTCCACCGCGGGGGCCGCGACCCGCTCCGAACCGTCAAGGCTCCGCCACGCCGAGCCGTCGGGGGTCGCTGACAGCGGCGGTTCGGCCGGGGCGATGGCCGGCCGCTCCTCGCAGCCGATGGCAGTCAGGATGGCAGCAACGAGCAGGGACCGGTGGATCATCGCCGTTGATGATCGCATGAATCACGGTCCCCGGGCAACGTCAGGCGGGACAAATCGCGGTCGGCTGGGAACCAGGGCGGTTCCGCGCGCCTATGGTGGGATCTGCCCTTGGACGGCGCCCGGGCTTGCATGAGCAGCCGGTTTTCGATCTAATGCGCAATTCGCTGATTTGAGAGGACGTCCGCGTTATGGCGATTCGTGTCAAGGCCCGCAACGGTGAATCCGCTGAGCAGATGCTCCGCCGGTTCAAGAAGCTCTGTGAAAAAGAGGGCCTGACCAAGGAGATCAAGCGCCGGCAGTACTTCGAGAAGCCCTCGGAGCGTCGTCGCCGCGCCTTACGCAAGTCCATTCAGCGATCGATTCGAGCCAAGGAAACTCCCCGGTCTCCCCGGAAGCGTTAGCTTGCACCCGAAGGTCGAGACCACGGTACCGGTGAGATTCGATCCCGCCGCTCGCGCGACGTCGATCATGGCAGACAACTGCCTGTTGATGCCGGTCCCAGTCACGAGAACTGCGAATTCACCGTCGGCCTGCTGCTGAGCAATGCCGCGGATTATTGTGGATGGAGGCAAACAACGTGAACGTTCTATTGCTCGCGGATCTCTCGACGCTCGCCACCGAGGCGTGGGTCTGGTTCATCGCTCCTGTTGCGGCTGTCGCGGCGTTGGTTGCGGCTTTCCTGATCAGCCGGAGCGTTATGGCCCATTCGGAAGGCGAACCGGACATGATCGAGATCGCCGCCGCGGTTCGCGACGGGGCGATGGCATACCTCAAGCGTCAGTACAAGGTCGTGGCCATCGTCTTCGCCATGCTGCTCGTGGTGCTCGTCGGCCTGGGCGTGGCCGGCATCCTGCACTGGGTGACGCCGATCGGCGTCCTGGGCGCCTGCCTGTTCTCCGGACTGTGCGGCTGGTTCGGCATGAAGATGGCCACCAACGCCTCGGCCCGGACGACCTTTGCGGCCAAGCAGTCGCTCAACGACGGCCTGCGGGTCGCCTTCCACGCGGGTGCGGTCATGGGGCTGATCGTCGTGGGGTTCGCGCTGCTTGATATCTCCGTCTGGTTCGCGGTCTGGAACACCTTCGCACCCAAGGACATGACGCTGGTCGGTATCACGACGGTCATGCTCACCTACGGCATGGGTGCCTCGACGCAGGCGCTGTTCGCCCGCGTCGGCGGCGGGATCTTCACCAAGGCCGCCGACGTCGGCGCGGACCTCGTGGGCAAGATCGAAGCCGGCATACCCGAGGACGACCCCCGCAACCCCGCCACCATCGCCGACAACGTCGGCGACAACGTCGGCGACGTCGCGGGCATGGGCGCGGACCTCTACGAGAGCTACTACGGGTCCATCCTCGCCTCGATGGCCCTCGGCGCTGCGGCCGCGTACGGCCTGGTCGAGGTCGTGCCGGCGGACAAGGCGGCCGTCGCGATGAAGCTCGCGGTCGCCCCCATGGCGCTCGCCGGGATCGGCATCTTCGCCTCGCTGCTGGGTGTCAGGGTCGTTCGCACGAAGGAGGACGCTTCGTTCAGCCAGCTTCTCAAGAGCTTGCACATGGGCGTGTGGGTGGCGTCGCTTGTCACGGCGATCGGGGCGGCGTTCCTCTTCATGGTGCTGCTCAAGGACATCGACGAGTTGACGGCCTTCGGGTTCGGTGGCCTGCGTCTGTGGGGCTCGATCCTCTCCGGTCTCATAGCGGGCCTCGTGATCGCGTTCTTCACCGAGTATTACACGAGCTATGAGCACAAGCCGACCAGGATGATCGCAGAGCAGGCCGAGACCGGTCCGGCCACGGTGATCATCGCCGGGACCGCGGTGGGCATGATCTCCACCTGGGCTCCGATCGGCACGATCGTGATCGCGATCATCACGGCGTTCACGTTTGCGGGCGGTAACGACAACTTCCTGCTGGGTCTCTACGGTGTGGGCATCGCGGCGGTCGGCATGCTCAGCACGCTCGGCATCACGCTTGCCACCGACGCGTACGGTCCGATCGCCGACAACGCAGGCGGTAACGCCGAGATGACTGGGCAGCCTGCCTTCGTCCGCGAGCGCACCGACATGCTCGACTCGCTGGGCAACACGACTGCGGCCACCGGCAAGGGGTTCGCGATCGGCTCGGCGGCGCTCACGGCGCTCGCACTGCTGGCGGCGTACGTGTCGGTCGTGCAGACCAGCGTCAACAGCCAGCTGATCGACGGCAAGGATCCGGCGACCGTGGCCGGCGGCATGACGGCCATGTACGTCGCCGAGTACCAGGGGCACGGTCAGTTCACCGTTGCCAGCCGCACGCGCGACGACAACCTCTTCGGCGGCCTGCTCATGGCATCTGACCGTGTCCGCGGGCTGGTCGAGAAGGAACTCGTCCTGCACGACACCTACCCGATCAACAACGAGCTCGACGAGGACACCAACAGCTTCCACCTGAGCCTCGCCGGCCACAACGTGCAGATCATTCCGGCCGACCGGGCGACAATGCAGCAGGTCCTCGCGTTCTACGACGTCACGCTCATGAACCCCCGTGTCCTGGGCGGGATCTTCCTCGGCGTGCTGCTGGCGTTCGTGTTCTGTGCCCTGACGATGCAGGCCGTGGGCCGCGCGGCGCACCGGATGATGAACGAGTGTCGCCGCCAGTTCGCGATCATGCGCGAAGGCTTCAGGGCCGACGGTCTCAGCGAGGCGGACATCGCCGACCCGATGAAGTGGCCGCGCAAGGTCATCGTGGCCGGTCACCAGTACCCCGACTACGCCGAGTGCGTGGCCATCTCGACCGCCGGGGCGCAGCGCGAGATGATCGTGCCGTCGATCATGGCGATCGTCGCCCCGGTCGCGGTCGGCCTGGTCCTCGGTGTCGGTGGCGTCATGGGGCTGCTCTGCGGCGGCCTCACGAGCGGCTTTGCCCTGGCCATCTTCATGGCCAACGCCGGCGGCGCATGGGACAACGCCAAGAAATACATCGAGATGGGCCATCATGGCGGCAAGGGTTCCGACGCGCACAAGGCCGGCGTGGTCGGTGACACGGTCGGTGATCCGTTCAAGGACACTTCCGGGCCGTCGCTGAACATCCTCATCAAGCTGATCGCGATCGTCTCGGTCGTGTTCGCCGGTCTTATCGTGAAGTTCTCCCCCGCGATCATGTCATCGATCGGCCTCAGCTAAGTTCATGAACCAGCCCGCCGCCAGGAAGCAAGAGCAACGGGAGCTTCATGCGTTCGCGATCGATGCGGCGCGGCTGATGGCGGATCGGCACTGCGAGGATGTCCTGCTGCTGAACGTCCGCGGCCTCAGCCAGGTCTGCGATTACGTGCTGATCGGTTCCGGGACAAGCGATCGGCAGATGAAATCGCTGGCCGACGAACTGGGTGTCCTGGGCCGCGACATGGGCCATGCCGTGTTCCGCTCGGATCGGGATGCCCGGGTGACGTGGCAGGTCGTGGATTTCGTGGGGCTGGTCGTCCACCTTTTCGAGCCCGACCGGCGTGCCTACTACGACCTTGAGTCGCTGTGGTCCGACGCCGAGCACGTGTCCTGGCAGCAGGAATCGGGACCAACGAGAATCCCCCCGGTACACCACGACGGCTAAAATCCCACCCATGCTTCGCCAGATTCTCTACGCCAAGATTCACCGAGCTGTGGTCACGGACGCGAACCCGGACTACATGGGATCGGTCACCATCGACCCGATCCTGCTTGAGGCGACGGGAATGGTGGTCAACGAGAAGGTCCTCGTTGCCGACTGCGAGACCGGCAACCGGTTCGAGACCTACATCTTCCAGGGTGAGCACGGCTCCGGGGCCGTGGTGGTTAACGGCGCCGCGGCGCACCGCACCGCGATCGGTCACCACGTGCTGATCATGTCCTTTGCGAGCATGACACCCCAAGAGATGGCGACACACCATCCGAAGGTCGTGATCTGCGACGAGCAGAACGGTATCGCCGAGCTGCTCAGCTACGACCCCGGCCCGGCCGAGACGGTCGGCATCGCGCACGGCTGAGGGGTCCGGGCCGACGTTTCCGCGTGTGGGTCGAAGGAGCTTGCGATGTACAGCATCATTCGTTGCGCAGCCGGTTTCCTGCTGCTCGCGGCGGTCATTTCGACGCCGTCGCCCGGCGGCGTCGTGTTCCTCGACGAATCGTTCGACTACGACCGCGATCACCCCGCGGCGGGCGAGTGGCTCGGCAACATCGTTCTGGGCGAGGGCCTGCCGGCATGGGCGGCGCTGACGATCGGCACCGACGACGCCGGCGTGTGGACGACGAACCTCACAGCAATGACCGCGCGTGCCGTGAACACACCGTGCGGGGAGGTCACAATCGAGGGCTCGTCCGTCGCGTTCGCGCTCCGCTCTATGTCGGCGCATTTCAGCGGGCGGGTCAGTGCCGACGGGCAGCGGCTCAGCGGCAAGATCGTCTTCGATGTCGAGGATATGGGCGAGGGGACCTTCGAGTTCGCGCGTACGCCGCTGGCGACGGATCTACCGGAACCGCTGGCGTTCAGCGGCAAACTGGCCACGCCGGGCGGCAAAATGGCAATGACGATGGTGTTCGCCAGGACGCCCGGCGGCAACTGGGTCGGTGTTCTCGACGTCCCGGCACAGGGGCTCTCGGGGTTGCCGTTCACGAGGGTGAGTCGCGACGACGACACGATCACGGCGACACTCGAGATCCCAGACAGCGGCGTGCAGGTCACCGGACAGATCGTCGAAAACGAACAACGGCTCACCGGCACCTTCAACCAGGGGCCGTTTGCATTGGAGATCGATTTCCCGCGCGACAACGACTACGCGGTGCCGACGATAAACCGCCCACAGCACCCGGAGCCTCCGTACCCGTACACGATGCGCGACGTGACCGTCGAGCACCCCGACGGACACACGCTCGCGGGAACCCTGACGATCCCCGCCGGCGCCGGCCCGTTTGCCGCGGCGGTCATGATCACGGGGTCCGGCCCGCAGGACCGCGACGAGACGCTCTTCGGCCACAAGCCGTTCCACGTGATCGCCGACTACCTGGCACGCAACGGCATCGCGGTGCTTCGTTGCGATGACCGCGGAACGGGCGAGTCCGGCGGATCCTTCGAGGGCGCGACGACGGCGGACTTCGCCACCGACACACTGGCGGCGATGCAGTACCTGGCGACAGTCGAGGGCATCGACGCCCGTCGTGTCGGGCTGATCGGCCATAGCGAGGGCGGCGTCATCGCGCCGATGGTGGCGGGGCTGACCGACGACGTCGACTTCATGGTGCTCCTGGCGGGCACCGGTGTGCCCGGAGACGAGCTGCTGCTGGTGCAGGCGGAGCTCATCGACCGGGCCGCCGGTGCCGACGAGACGATGTTGGCCGCCAAACGCGCGCAACAGCAGGGTTTGTTCGCCCTCATCCGCCAGGGCCTCGACGAACAACAGCTGCACCGGGAGCTGCGCCCAATCCTCGAGGCCCAGCTCGAGATGGCCGGCCTGGAGGGCGAGTCGTTGCACGACGCCGTCGAGGCCCGGATCGCGCAGGTCACCTCGCCCTGGATGCGGTACTTCGTCACCTACGATCCGCGACCCGCCCTGACGCGCGTCACGTGTCCGGTGTTCGCCCTCAACGG
>Ga0209988_10003615_pt1 | contig 10219 bp, 8 predicted proteins | sample N075metaG_FD_183115 | JGI IMG/M metagenome (GOLD analysis project Ga0209988, IMG submission 183115) | Deep subsurface microbial communities from Kermadec Trench to uncover new lineages of life (NeLLi) - N075 metaG (SPAdes) (version 2) | ecosystem: Environmental > Aquatic > Marine > Ocean trench... | reverse complement strand
CGGTGATGCCGCCGTCGACGGCGAACAGCATGCCGGCCTCTAGCGGTGTCGTGTCGCCCTGCTTGAGCTCGGGCTGCTCGAGCGAGGAATAGCCGAGCGCGCGCCCGGTTCGGTACGACGGCTCGAAGCCGCCCGCGCGGTAGACCTCGACCGCCGCCGCGTTGACGTCTTGCGCCGTCACGCCCGGCCGCATGGCGGCGATCGCCGCCTGCTGCGCGGCGACGCAGACCTGGTAGGTGCGCGCCGTTTCGTCGGTGACCTCGCCGACGAAGTACTCGCGGTCGTAGCCCAGCTTGAACTGCTTGAAATGCGCGATCGGGCAGAAGCACATGTAGACCGGGTCGCCGCGCTCGATCGTCCGCACGCGCGGGTGCAGGTGGACATAGCTGGTGAAGTGGCCCGACTGCAGCACCTGGAGATTGTGGATCATCGGCGACATCAGCGCGCCGAGGTCCTCGGCGGCGATGATCTCGGCCGCCTTGCGCGTGCCGGCGGCGATGCAGGCGAGCGACACCTCGTACTCGGGGACGCCCTCGCCGATCGCCGCCTTGCCGGCGGCGCCCATGGCGATGGCCACCCGGCCGGCCTGGCGGATCATGGCGATCTCCTCCGGCCCCTTGATCATGCGCAGCCGCGCGATGACCTCGGTCGCGTCCGACAACCGCGCGGCATGCGGACCGGCGCGCAGGAAGTCGGCGACGACCGCCGGCACGTCGAACCATTCGAGGCCGATCCGCGCGCCGGGGCTCGATCCGAGCACGGCCGCGAGCGGGTGGCGCCATTCGCCGCCGTCGCCGTCGGTATAGCCGCGCAGGTCCTCGACCCAGGTCATCGCCCGGCACATCGGCATTTCCATCAGCGCGGTGATCAGCGTCGGCGCGCCGTCCTTGGGCACCACGACGATGGTCGGGCGGCCGAATTCCATGCCGAGGTCGCCCCAATAGCCGGTCAGGTAGTAGATCGAGTCGACGCTGGTCACGACCATGACGTCGACACCCGCCTCGGCGAGCCGGCGCTGCAGCCGCTCGGTATGGGTGCGGAACAGGGCCAAGAGCCCACGCTCGGTGATCGGCTGATGCAATTCGCTCATCGGGCTGCGTCCTTTGCTTGATGCTCTTTCGCGATCGACGCTATAGCCTTGGGCGATCGGCCGACAGCGCAAAATGCGGCCGGACCAGGGAGGGCAGGGGATATGGCCAAGGCGGCGACCAAGGTCACCACGGAAATCGACTTCGGGGCCGACGGCAAGCAGCACGGCGCCTTCAACGTGCCGCATTCGCGCAACGATTCGGCGTGGGGCGGGGTGCGCGTGCCGATGACCGTGATCAAGAACGGCGACGGCCCGACGCTGCTGTTCACCGGCGGCAACCACGGTGACGAATACGAGGGGCCGATCGCGCTGATGAAGCTGGCGCGCTGGCTCGAGCCCGGCGCGATGCGCGGCCGGGTGATCATCCTGCCGGCGCTCAACTACCCCGCCGTCAAGGCCGGCACGCGGGTCTCGCCGATCGACGACATCAACATGAACCGAGCCTTCCCGGGCAAGCGCGATGGCACGGTCACCCAGATGATCGCGCACTACGTCGAGAGCCAGATTTTGCCGATGGCCGACGCGGTGGTCGACATCCATTCGGGCGGCAAGACGCTGATGTTCTCGCCCTTCGCCTGCATCCATGCGCTCGACGATGCCGGGGAAATGGCGCGCGCCCGCGCCGCGCTGGCGGCGTTCGATGCGCCGATCAGCCTGGTGCTGGTCGAGCTCGACGCCGAGGGCATGCTGGATACCTCGGTCGAGGCGGCGGGCAAGGTCTTCATCAGCACCGAGCTCGGCGGCGGCGGCTCGGCGATCGCCCGAATACGTCGCCATCGCCAGACCGGCGTGCGCAACCTGCTGTGCCATTTCGGCGTCATCGACGGCGAGGTCTCGACGCGCGAGAGCCGCGGCCTGGCGCCGAGCCGGACGATGGATTCGGCCGAGCCCGGTTGCTATGTGCTGTCCGACGACGCCGGCATCTACGAGCCGCTGGTCGACCTCGGCGCCGAGGTCGCCGCCGGCGATCCGATCGGCCAAGTGCACGTCGTCGAGCAGCCTGAGCACCCGCCCGCGGTCTACCACGCCGGGCATGCCGGCACGCTGATCGGCCGCCACCACCCCGGCCTGATCCAGCCCGGCGACTTCCTCGCGCTGGTCGCCTACGACATCTAGGTGATGGTCATCGCCCACGACCTGTTCCGGCTCTGACCATGCGCGGTACGACGACGACACCGGCCGGAGAGCGCCACGGCCCGCTGCTCGCCATGTTCGCGCTCGGCCACATGGCGAACGACTGGGCGCCCGGCGCTATGTGGATCATCGCGCCGGCGATCGCCGCGGCGATGGGCCTCACGCCCGCCGAGATCGGCATCCTGTTCGCCATCAAGGGCACCGGCGCGGCGCTCGCGTTCCTGCCGGCGGGCGTGCTGGCCGACCGGGTCGCCAATCGCGGTGGCCTGTTGCTCGCGACCTTCTGGTGGGTCGCGATCGGTTATTTCGTCGCGTCGCTCGCACCCGGGTTCTGGAGCCTCGCCTTGCTGCTCGCGCTGGCCAATGTCGGCGACGCGGCCTGGCACCCGGTGGCGACCGGCGTGCTCGCCCAGCGCATGCCGAACCGCCGCGCCCAGGCGCTCGGCATTCATGCGGTCGGCGGCACGCTGGCCGAAGTGCTGGCGCCGCTCGCCACCGGCTTCCTGCTGATCTTCGTCGACTGGCGCCAGGCGATCATGCTCGCCGGCGTTCCGGCGCTGTTGATGGGGCTGGTCTTCATCCGCTACGCGGCATCGGTGCCGCGCTCGGACGAAGTGGCGATCTCGCGCGCCGACTTCGGCCAGCTGTTGCGCGTTTGGCGTGGCCGCGAGGGCCTCGGCATGATCGCCATGGTCGGCGCCTACTCTATGGCGCTGATGGCGGCGCTCAGCATGACGCCGCTGTTCCTCATCGAGGTGCACGGCGCCAGCGTGGCGACCGCGGGTGTGGTGTTCGCGGCGATGAGCCTGCTGGGCGCCATCGCGCAGCCCGTTCTCGGGCGGTTGTCGGACGCCATCGGCCGCCGCCCGTTGTTCATCGCGGGCAACGCGATCGCGGCGCTGGCCGCCGTCGTTGTCGTGCTGGCGCCCGGGTTGGCCGTCGCGGTGCCCGCATTGATCGTCGCCGTTGGCGTGCTGGTCGGCGTGCGTTCCTGCGTGCTCGCCGCGGCGGTCGAATTGTCGGCCAAGCGCGAGGCGACGACGCTGGGTTTCACCTTCTCGCTGATGGACGGGCTCGGCGCTCTGGGTGCGCTGGTCGCCGGCGCGGTCGGCAACATCGACCTGCGTTACGCCTTTCTGGTCACGGCGGTGTTGGCTGCCGCCGCCGCCGTCACGGCGCTGGCCATGCGCTTCGGCGCGACGGGCGCGCGCTAACCGCCGGGACGTCGCGCGTGGCCCCGGGTTTCGTCCCGAGTTGTCCGGGCGTCGGCCCGGGGGTACTCTCGGTGAACGCCTTCTGCACTCATGAGAGGGGCAGGATGATGGCTGAAGAACTTCCTGAAGCGCTTCAAGGCAGCGCCGCGCGGGCAGGACAGGCCCCGCGAGCCGCGCGAGGAGATCGAGGACGGCGAGGTCGAGATCAGGGGGCGGGACCTACCGCCTGAACGATTGGACGCCGCGCGCGTTCATGGCCAAACCCTGCGATGTCGACTGCAACATTACCGATCGCCTCGACGTCACCGTCCGCCTCCGTTTTCCGGACAAGAAAATCGAGTTCGCCGGCCGCGCCATCGTCGTCCGGATCGACAAGGAAAGACAGGAACTCGCGGCCTATTTCGCGATGCTCGACGAAGCGGCCGAGACCGCGATCGCCAACCACTTCGGCGACGGCGCGCAGTCCTTGGAGGATTTGCTCGGCGACGAATGACGCGCGACCACTGGCCGGCGGGACGGGTTGGATAAGGGCGACGGCGCACCGGATCGGTCAAATTTGCCGATTCATCACCCGTTCGAATGATGACGCGGCGGCCAATTTGTCGTTTGATGGCGAAACTGTCGGTCCCCACAGAGACGGATGAATGAATATGGCCTTTGCGGCGCCCCAAAACGACCAGTCGACGAGCAAGCTTTCCATGGCCATGCGCGCCGCGCTCAGTCACTCCTCGGCGCTCTACGACAAAAAGGTCGAGGCGGAAGCGGCTGATGCATCTGTCGCCGATGAAATCCTCGGACGCAAAAAGCGTTCGCACATCGCGATTGGCCTTAGCGCGGTCTGCGCCGCCAGCTGATCCTTGGTCGGAGGGCCGGCCCGACCGAATCGCGTCCACGCCGCCCGATATCGGGCCCAAAATTCCTAGTGATCCGCTATCCCGCGAAACGCCTCGGCGCCCCATAGATCCTCGATCCGGTCGTCGCGGCCGCAACGGTAGCGGTAGAAATTGTAGCGAATCGGGTTCTTTTCGTAATAGTCCTGGTGATATCCCTCGGCCGGATAGAACGGCCCGGCGCGCTCGATCGGGGTGACGATCGGCCGATCCAGAACCGCGGTCTCTTCCAGCGCCTGCTTGGATTCCTCGGCCAGCCGCTTCTGTTCCGGCGAGTTCGCGAAGATCGCGGTCTCGTAACTCTCGCCGCGGTCGCAGAACTGGCCGCCGCCGTCGGTCGGGTCGACGCTGTGCCAGAAGACGTCGAGCAGCGTGGCGTAGGATGTCTTGGTCGGGTCGTAGACGATGCGCACGGCTTCGCGGTGTCCGGTGCCGCCGGCGCTGACTCGCTGGTAGGTCGGGTCCACCAGATCGCCGCCGGTGTAGCCCGAGGTGGTGCTGACGACGCCGGGTACATAGTCGAAGTCGGCTTCGACGCACCAGAAACAGCCACCGGCGAATGTCGCGGCCTCGAGGCCGTCCTCGGCGGCGCGCGCGTTCGACGCCGTGGTCAACGCCAGCAGAACCACGGCGAAGGCGGCGGGCAGAAGTTTTCGTTGCATCGGACGGCGCTCCATCAATCGAAAAGCGGTCTGTCGCTTGTCGTCCAAGGTGGTGGGTCGATCGGCAAATGCGAGGCGATCTCGCGGAAAATTGATGATGGCGTGGACGATCCCGAGCCCGCGGCGGACAAATTCGATTTTCCTCTTGCGCTTTGCAAAACGCATTTTCTGCGTCATGACTGGCTTCGCTAAGGCGAGGGGATCGAGAAGGAGTGGCCGGTCATGCGGTTCAGTGTGTTTCTTTCGTGTCATCTGTTGGATGTCGGCTACCCACCCGAGCGGATGTATGCCGAGGTGCTCGAGCAGGCCAAGCTTGCCGAAGATATCGGCTTCGACGGGCTGTCGTTGCCCGAGCATCATCTGGTCAACGTGCTGATGAACCCGAACCCGCTGATGTTCGCGGTCAAGCTCGCGAGCGTGACCGAGCGCCTGCCGATCACCACCGCCGTCTTGGTGCTGCCGTTTCACGACATGCGCCGGCTGGCCGGCGACATCGCGCTGGCCGACATGCTGATCGGCGGCGAACGCCTCGAGCTGGGCTGCGGGCGCGGCGCATTCGCCTACGAGTTCGGGCGCTTCGGCGTGCCGGTCGAGACCAGCCGCGAGGTATTCGACGAATCGCTCGACGTGCTCGAGGCGCTGCTGAGCGGCACGGATGTCGCCTGGGACGGCGAGCACTACAAGTTCGAGCCGCTGACCATCATGCCGCGCCCGTTGCGCAAGCCGCGCATCTGGATCGCCGCGCTCGGCCCCGAGGCGATCTACCACTGCGCGCGCAAGGGCTACGACGTGCAGACGACGCCGCTGCGCGGCGGCTTCGAGTTGGGCAAGAAGCAGGCCGCCGCCTTCCACCGCGGCAAGGCCGAGGCCGCGGTTCCGGTCGAGCTCTCGATGCTGCGCTCGGCCTATGTCGCGCGCGACGAGGCCGACGCCTGGGCGAAACGCGAGATCGCCTACGAATACGGCCGGCGCTTCACCAACGCCTTCGAGACGCCGGGCACGGTCAAGGCCGGCGAGTTGGCGCTGATCGAGCTCGAGTACACGCTCGAGGACGCCGCCAAGCAGCTCATCGTCGGCACCGAGGCCGAGATCACCGACAAGATCGGCGCCTACGTCGATCTCGGCATGGACGAAATCTCGCTCGACATGCACTTGGGCATTCCGCACCGCGACGTCATGGCGTCGATGGAGCGCTTCGCCGCCAAGGTGATGCCACAGTTCGAGGACGCGCCAAGGCTGGTCGACGCGGGTTGAGCGCGCGTCCGCGCGCTTGACCGACGGCGTGCTCCGGCGTTTCATGGCGCGAACGCCGTTTGTCGAGGAATGAGGGCCATCATGGCGACCAGCGAATACCGTGTCATCGAGCATCCGGGCGCCTGGAAGGCGACCGATTTCAAGGGCAAGGACGGCCTCGCCATCGACCTCGAGCCGCGTCACGTCACGGCGCTCGAGGCGGCGCTCGCCGGCGTGCGTGACGCGGGTATCGCGCTCGACGACATCACGCGCGAAAACTTCCCGCTCGACGACATCGCGGCCGACATCGCGGCGTGGCGCGCGGAGGTGATGGAGGGGCGCGGCATCGTCTTGCTGCGCGGCTTTCCGATCGACGGCCGTTCGGTCGAGAACATCGGGCTGATGTACTTCGGCCTCGGCGCGCATTTCGGCCACGCGCTGTCGCAGAGCGTGATGGGCGACCGGCTGGGCCATGTCGTCAACATCGGCGACAAGGATTCGCGCGAGCGCGCCTATCGCAACAGCCGCGAATTGACGCCCCACACCGACGCTTCCGACCTGATCGCCATGCTGTGCCTGCGGCCGGCCAAGTCGGGCGGGGTCAGCGGCTACGCCAGCATCTACGCGATCTACAACGAGCTGGTGCGGCACGACCCGGACTATCTCGACGTCTTGTTCCGGGGCTTTCCCTACCACCGCTTCGGCGAACAGGAGCCGGGCGAGCCGCCGGTCACGACCCACGACGTGCCGATCCTGTCGTGGTGCGAAGGCCGGCTGAGCGGCGCCTATATCCGCGCCTACATGGAGATGGGCCTCGAGGAACTGGGCCGCGCGATGAGCGATCACGAGCGCGCCGCGCTCGATGCGCTCGACGACCTGAGTTGCAGCGACGACTTGCTGTTCCAGACGCTGCTCGAGCCGGGCGAGGTGACGATCATCAACAACTACACGGTGATGCACACGCGCACCGGTTTCGAGGACGACGACGACCCGGCCAAGAAGCGGCATCTCCTGCGGCTCTGGTTGTCGGCTCACGAGCCGCGCCCGGTGGTCCAAGGCGTGCGCCGCTACGACCTGCACCAGGGCATCGCCAAGCAGGCCGGGCAGACGACCTACTACACCGGCGAGACGCCGACCGTCGATGTGCCGCGGCCAGCCGCGCGCGGCGCGGACCACCTTGCCGACCGCGGCATCAATGGCTGAGTGCGGAGCTCTCGTTAGGTGCGGAGCTCTCGTTAAGTGTGACGCCCGCCGAAGTGTGGAACGCCTGCCGGCCTCGGCGCCGCCGCAGATTATATTGGGGTCAGACACCTTTATCACCAATTGTAATCAATCGATTAAAAAGGAGTCTGACCCCAATATTGGAGAGTCGGACCGCTTTGCGCCCTGGCCGCTTTGCACCCTGGCCGCTTTGCACCAGGGATAAGCCCGTCATGGCGCTCGATGCGTCCCGTAAAAGGAAGGGCGGCCCGTGCGAGCCGCCCTTTTGGAGTTGGACGATTGACCGTCTCGGGGTAATGCCTACTCCTTGTTGTGCGCTGCCTGCCTGACGAACTGCGCTTTTTCCTTCCTTGTCAGCAGCCCTTGGTCGACCGCATCGTTGGCGGCGTGGGCGACGCAGCTCACGAAATCGTCGTGGTTGGCGAAGCTCTCACTGGGGCACTGCTGGGCGATGAATACCTCGCCCGTGCAGCCCTGGAAAACGAGCGTTACCGTGCCGGCGGGATCGAACAGGGCGGAGACGCCGCCGCCCGCCCCGACGCGCACGACCTCGGCGGTTCCTTGCACCGCGCCCGCTTCGACCACGTCGAGCGTGCACAACTGATCGACGACCGCGTTGCTGGCAATCACCCGGATGCGGCTGCCCGTGTCGAACACCGCGAGCCCGGTGACGACGAGCCTGTCGAACTCGCCGGATAGCCCACCCTCGACCTCGATGTTGAGCACGCTGCCGTCGTTGAACGTTGCGTCGCCGTCGATGGTTCCGGTGCCGGGCGAGAAGCCGGGATTGATCGTGCCGCCGTTGGTCACGGTGCCGTTCAGCGTGCCGTTGAGGAAGACGGTGCCCGAAGCGCCGATCTTGATGGCGGCAGCGGTCGCCGTGCCCCCGCTGTCGACGATCAGCGTCGCCACGCCAGCATTGGTTACCCCGTCGAAGGCAAGACCCAACGCGAGGGTGCCGCCGGCGTCGATCTCGGTGGGGATGACCGCGATTACCGCGCCGCTGTTGTCCTTTTCCTCGCCGAGGATGCGGACGGTGCCGACGCTGCGGTTGGCCGGGGCGACGAAGATGCTGCCGCCGACGCCGTCCTCGATCACGAGGTTCGCCCCGGTGGCGACGGTGAGCTCGCCGGTGCCGCGCCGGCCGACGCTGACGAAGCCGAAGCCGCCCTTGACCCTGATTTCCGAGTTGGCGCCCCGCACGGTCACGTTGCCCACCCCCTCGGGGTTGCGCGCGACGTTGAATCCGCCGCCGCAGCACGGCCCGCTGATCTCGCCCATCGGGTCGAAGACCAGCAGGCCGCCGTCGGACACGTTGAGCGTCCCGGAACCGCTCCGGCCGATCGTCAAGAACGGAGCGAAGCCGTCGCTGTCGATGCCTTCGAAGGCGAACACGGAGCCGGTGCCGGAGACATTGACGAGGCCGCCGCTGTTGGTGTTCCGACCGATGTTCGCCCCATTCAGGCCGGCAACCGCGCCACCGTCGGTGATGTTGAGGATGCCGTGGCCACTCGCGCCAATCTGATAGAACGAGTCGCCCAAGCTCGGGCTGGATTCGAGCGTGGAGCCCGTTCCAGCGATGTGTACCTGACCGCTCGCGTTCTCTTCGCCACCAATAATCAAACCGTTGGCGATGACGACACCGCCGTCGAACACGCCGAGCACGCCAATCGCTGGAGTGCCGGGAATACCGAAGTTCGTCAACACGGCGCCGTTGCCGACAGATACCAGGCCGTTGACATTGAATGCCGATCCCTCTCCCTTCACCGTCACCGCCCCGGTCGAACCCGCCGCGTTGGCGATGAAGCTGCTGATGAAGGTCGAACCATCGCCGACCGTGACGGTTCCGCCGTTCTGAATCACGAGCGAGCCATGTCCTTCGTGGCCGACTTGGAGGGCGCTGGACGAATCATCGAGGCCGTCGACGATGACCAACGTATTTGGGCCATCGACGAGCGGGGTTCCGACGGCGTTCGCGCCGCCGCCGATGATATATTCGCGTCCGGTAAGTTCACTCCCGCCATCGACCACCAAGGCGCCAGTCGTAGCGCCGGAGCCGAAGAACCCTACGATCACATCCGGCCCGCCGATGTCGACCTCACCCAGGCTCGTGACATCCGCCCGCGCCGGCGTCGATTGCAGGACCAAGAGCAGAGCGACGGCCCCACCCACGATATGCTTGAAGGTCCTCATCTTGGCCTCCGTGGCGTCGGCGCCGCCGCGCCAAATGCCGACGCCGACGATCTCGGTGATCGCGGTCGATGCTGCTCTTCGGATCATGACTTTGTCCCTTGTTCTGAAGAAATTTAACCGACCGTTCGATGCGCTCGACATCGAACCGCGTGAACCGAGCCCGATACGCTACGGAAATGGGATACGGGTTCGCGCTGGGGTTGACATCACCCGAACGGGGGGGCAACTGTTCGTCGGCGTCCACGATGCGCCGGCTGTCCGGTCAAACGTCGCGTGCAAATGAGGCTTCCGATTGCATCGCCACTGATAATGATCGATCGACGCGAGGTTCCGCGCCGATGACGGTCCTTAAACACCAGGGAGGACCGGGTGACGAGGGACGACGCTGTTTTCAGCCTGATTGGGCGGCTCTACGACGCCGCGACGGACACCGACAAGTGGGGTGCGTTCCTCACCGAACTCGTCACGTTGTTCGACGCCTCGGCCTGTCATCTGACCCATTACGACTTTCAAGAGCAGCGCATGACCTTCTCGATTCACGCTGGCCTGGATCACATGTCCGCGGCGTTGTGGAAGCGATAC
>Ga0209988_10003614_pt1 | contig 10220 bp, 5 predicted proteins | sample N075metaG_FD_183115 | JGI IMG/M metagenome (GOLD analysis project Ga0209988, IMG submission 183115) | Deep subsurface microbial communities from Kermadec Trench to uncover new lineages of life (NeLLi) - N075 metaG (SPAdes) (version 2) | ecosystem: Environmental > Aquatic > Marine > Ocean trench... | reverse complement strand
GTGGTCGTGCAGAACTGGACGGCCGAAATCCCCGACTGAACCCGTTGGGGTAGAATCTAGAGTTCGCACGGGGGAATCCTGGTGAGTCTGCAATCCGGCCAGATGCTTGCCCACTTCAGCGTCGAGGCTAAAATCGGCGAGGGAGGCATGGGCGAGGTCTATCGCGCGCTCGACAAGAAGCTCGACCGCAAGGTCGCGATCAAGGTCTTGCCCGACAGGGTCGCCAACTCGGTCGAGCGGCTGGCGCGGTTCGAGCGCGAGGCCAAGGCGCTTGCCGCGCTGAACCACCCCAACGTCGCGGGCATCCACCAGGTCGAGCACGTCGACGGTGTGCACTTCCTCGTGATGGAGTTGGTCGAAGGACAGACACTAGCCCAGCGCATCGAGACCGGACCGATCCCCGTTGAGCAGGCGTTGCCGATCGCGTTGCAGATCGCCCAGGCGCTCGAAGCCGCGCACGACCGCGGGATCATCCACCGCGATCTCAAACCCGCCAACGTGATGATCACCAACGACGGGACCGTCAAGGTGCTCGACTTCGGGCTGGCGCGGGCGATGGACACCGACTCGGGCGACTCGATCTCCGGCGTGTCGCTGGCCTCGCACTCGCCGACGTTCACCGCCAACGTGACGGGTGCGGGCATGTTGCTCGGCACCGCGGCCTACATGTCGCCCGAGCAGGCGCGCGGCGACGTCGCCGACCGGCGCGCGGACATCTGGGCCTTCGGCATCGTGCTGTTCGAGTTGCTCAGCGGCGAAACGGTCTACGCGGCCAAGACGATCTCCGACACGCTTGCGGGGGTGCTCGCGCGCAATCCCGAGTGGGACAAGCTGCCCGCCGATACGCCGCGCCCGGTGCGCCGGTTGCTCGAGCGCTGTCTCGATAAGGAAATCACGGAGAGACTGCAGGCGATCGGCGAGGCGCGGATCGCGATCCGCACGTTCCTCGACGACCCGACCGGCGCCGAGGAAGCGACTCCCGAGCGCGCCGCGGCCGCTGCGGGCCCGGGACTACGCAGGCTCGCCCTCATTGCGGTTCCGCTGATCGCGCTCGCCGCGGCGGCGGCCTGGTTCCTGAAGCCGGCGCCGCCCGCGCCGCCGCGACAGATCGAGGCCAGTCTGAAGATCGACGGGCAGCCCCTGATGACGGGCATCGGCTCTTCGGTCGTGCTGTCGCGCGACGGCTCGCAACTCGCCTACTTCACCGGAGACGGCACCAACCCGGTGGGCACGATGCGCATCCGCGACATGTACACGCTGGTCTCGCACGATTTCGACGAGATCGGATTCGGCTACAACGTGTTCTTCTCGCCGGACGGGAACTGGCTTGGCTACGTCACGCCCGACGCACTGCACAAGGTCGCGGTTTCGGGGGGCGCACCGCTCAAGCTCGCCGACGTCAACCGCAGCCGGGGGGCGAGTTGGAGCGACGACGGAATGATCGTCTTTGCACCGTCCACGAACACGGGTCTGTCGCTCGTGTCGGAGGCCGGCGGCGAGCCGACCGAGTTGACCCAGCTCGAAGAGGACGAGCAAAGCCACCGCTTCCCGCAATTCCTTCTCGGCGGCAAGCAGGTGCTCTACGTGGCCTTCGCGGACGCGAATCGCAACGAAGGGCTGATCAAGATCGTCGATCTGGAAACGGGCAAGAGTGAGATCGTGCACCGCGGCGGCACGTTTCCACGCTACGTCGCCACGGGACATCTGTTGTTCTGGCGCGATGCGACGGTCTTTGGCGCGCCTTTTGATGTTGAGCGGAAGAAGCTGACCGGCATCCCGGTACCGGTGATCCAGGGCGTCGTCGGAAACTCCGAGGGTGGCGCGCACTACGACGTCTCCGACGACGGCACGCTGGTGTACCTGCCCGGCGGCTCCCGGCAGAACGCGGAGGCCCAGCGCGCGCTGCGATGGATCGACCGATCCGGCGCGCTGACGCCAGTGTCCGAGATCACGGGCGGGTTCAACGTCGGATTCTCGCTATCGCCGGATCAGACGAAGGCCGCCGTCACTCGCTGGACGGACGGCAACGCGGATGTGTGGTTGATCGATGTGGCGCGCGAAACACCGACAAGGTTGACCTTCGACGATAGCCAGGATTTCTATCCCGTGTGGTCGCCCGACGGTCGCACGGTCTACTTTTCGTCGCGACGCGGCGGGGAGTTTCAGGTCTACCGCAAGTTTGCCGATGGTTCGGACGAAGCCCGGAAAGTGTTCGATTCGGATCTGAGCGCCTGGGCCTATGACGTCTCGCGTGACGGCCGCTGGTTGGTGTATGGCGAGGAGCACCCGGATACGAAAGAGGATCTGTGGGTCTATCCGCTCGACGGGGACGGTCCCGGGCAGCCGTTTCTCGTCACGCGGTTCAACGAAAACTACGGCGTTTTCTCGCCGGACGGCAAGTGGATGGCCTACCAGTCCGACGAATCGGGACAACGCGAGATTTACGTACGCCCGTTCCCGGAACCCGGGGGCAAATGGCAGGTGTCGGCTTCGGGCGGCACGTTTCCCCGTTGGGCGGTGGACGGAAAACGGCTTTTCTTCCTCGGCCCGGAGCAGAGCACGTTGCAACAGGTCTCGGTCGACGTCGAGGGATCCGCACTACGTGTCGGACGGGCCGAGGACGTCGTCACGCTCGACGTGCGGTTCACGAGTCGGGACACCTGGATCGTCAGCAACGACGGGAACCGCTTCGCGTTCATTCAAAACCCCGAAAGCGCTACTTCCGAGATGGCCGGAGAAGACCACGCGCTGGTGCGCTTCACGTTCAACTGGTTCGATGAGTTGGAACGTATTTTCGACGACAGTCGGTAACGCCGTCCGGAGATTGTCTTGCCCCTCGAACCCGGCCAAACCTTACTGCATTACCGCCTGACCAAAAAAATCGGCGAGGGCGGCATGGGCGTGGTCTGGCAGGCCGTCGACACCACGCTCGGCCGTGACGTGGCGATCAAGATCCTGCCCGACACGTTCGCCGCCGAGGCCGAGCGGTTGATGCGCTTCGAGCGCGAGGCCCGCGTGCTGGCCTCGCTCAACCACCCGCACATCGCGGGGATCTACGGTATCCACGAAGCCGAGGGCATACGGTTCCTGTCGATGGAACTCGTCCCCGGCGAGGATCTTTCCGTGGCGCTCGAACGCGGGCCGCTCCCCCTCGAGCGTGCGTTGCAGATCGCGCGTGAAGTGGCCGAGGCGCTCGAGGTCGCGCACGAGAGCGGGATAATCCACCGCGATCTGAAACCGGCCAACGTGCGGCTGACCCTGGAGGGCAAGGCCAAGGTGCTCGACTTCGGGTTGGCCAAGGCCTACGACCCGGCGACGGCGAGCGATCCGATGAGCTCGGCCACGGTCACGTCCGCGGGCACGGTGGCGGGGTTGATCCTCGGGACGGCGGCGTACATGTCGCCCGAACAGGCCTCCGGGCAACCGACCGATCGCCGCGCCGACATCTGGTCGTTCGGCGTGATGCTGCACGAAATGCTGTCGAACAAGCGCCTCTTTGCCGGCGAGACGATCTCGCACACGCTGGCCGACGTGCTGCGCGCGCCGATCGATCTCGACGATCTCCCGAAAGGCACCCCGCCCGCGATCCGAAGGTTGATCGAACGCTGCCTCGAACGCGACAAGATGCGGCGGCTGCGCGACATCGGCGAGGCGCGCATCGCCCTCGAGGATGCGATCGCGGATCCTCTTAAAGAAGATACCGTTGCGGCCGGGGCGGAAATCGCCGCGAGGCCGTCGAGCCGTTTGCCCTGGGTGGTCGCCGGGCTGGCCGTCGTGGTCGCGGTCGTCGGCTTGGTCTGGAACCCACGCGAAGAATCCGGATCGACCGAACCGACGCGTCGCTTCGCGCTGGATGTTCCACACAGTGGCAGCACGCGCCAGGGCGACGGGAGAGCGCTGGCCGTCTCGTTCGACGGGCGTTATGTCGTCACGCAGGGCGGCACGGGTGCCGAAAACATGCTCTACCTCCGCGTTCTCGACGATTTCGAACCGCAACCGATCGAGGGCACCGTGGGCGGCCGCATCCCGTTCTTTTCACCCGACAATCGCTGGATCGGTTTCCTGTTGGCCACGCACATTCACAAGGTCCGTGTCAACGGAGGAGCGTCGATCAGGATCGGCCGGATCGCGGCGGCAACCACCGGTGTCTACTGGAGCGAGGACGGTAATATCTACTACGGGGGCCAGGGACGGCTCTGGAGGATCTCGTCGGAGGGCGGAGAACCCGAGGCGTTGACCGATCCGGAAGGGGAGGCCGGCCGTCGGTTGGGTCAGCCGTTCCGCGTCGCGGGCTCGAACGTCCTGCTTTGCAACGCGCTCCAGGACCGGTCCGGGGGACTGTTTGCGCTCGATGTCGAGACGCGCAAGCTGAAAGATCTCGAGATGCCGGGATTCGACCCGCGTTACCTACCGACGGGACACGTCCTGTTCGCGCAGGGGGATCGCGTCTTCGTCGCACCTTTTGATCTGAATCGAGTCGAGTTCACGGGAATTCAACGGGAGGTCCATCCGCGTGCGTGGGTCGATCAAGGTGAGATGCAGCTGGACGTGTCGGCCGAGGGCACGGTGGTTTACATGCCCGTTTCGAGAGGCGAGTCGCAATCGTTGGTCACCGTGGACCTCGAGGGCCAGGTGGCCCCGCTCCTTCCCGATGGCTTGCCGTTCGTCAGCTACAACGACCCGCGGATCTCGCGCGACGGTCGCCGTGTGCTGATTACGGTCGAGGGCGGGGCGATCTGGATGGTCGATCTCGACACGCAGACGCCGACGTTGATGAGCGAGAGCGGCTTCTATCCGCAGTGGAGTCCGGACGGGGCCGAGATCATCTACAGCACGGACCGTAACGAAAGTTACGACGTTTATCGCAGGCCGGTGGACCTCAGCCGTCCCGAGGAACTGATGATCGATGCCGAGATCAACCTGCGCACGGGTGACTGGACCCGCCAGGGCGTGCTCGTCATTCGCGTGGAGATCCCCGACAAGGGCATGGACCTGAACTACCTGACCGACCTCGACGATCCGTCGTCGATGACTTCCCTGCTGGACGGCGAGGACGACGAGCTCGCTCCGATCGTGTCCTACGACGGGAAGTGGCTGGCCTACGTGTCGAACTACTCCGGCAGCGACGAGATCTACGTCACGACCTTTCCCGAACCGGGTGCGCGCTTGCAACTCTCGACCAAGGGCGGGACCAGTCCTGTCTGGGCACCCGATGGATCGGCACTGTACTACTTCGAAGGCAACTCCTTGATCGCCGTGTCGATCGAGACCGAGCCGCGCTTCCGCGTCACCGGACGCGAGACACTGTTCGAGGGCGAATACGTGCAGTACCGCTGGTCGCGGCAGTACGACATCATGCCCGACGGCAAGCGTTTCATCCTGGTCAAGAACCCCGGGCGCGGCAACGTCGAGGTCGTCACGAACTGGTTTGCCGAATTGCGGGCGTCGGGGAACTGACGGTCAAGCCGTAGACGGCGAGTCCGGCCGAATCGAATCGGGCGCAGGCGAGCGCGTTGGGATAAGCTGCCCCGGTGAGTTCCGACGGCAAACTTTTCGGTTGGGGGCGCATTTCGGTCCCCGGCGAGGAGGTCCGCGGGGAGGACCTCGAACAGCTCACCGAGGGTGCCGTGCTCACCCGTGGGCTCGGTCGTTCCTACGGCGACTCGTCGTTGCCGCCGCCGTCGGTGACCCGCATCCCCGCCACACCGCTGGCCGACCGGGTGCTCTCGTTCGACCCCACGACGGGCGTGATGCGCGCCGAGGCCGGGCTGTCGCTGGCCGAGATCAATCGCGTGTACCTGCCGCAGTGCTGGTCGTCGCCGGTGCTCCCGGGCACCCAGTTCGTGACGCTCGGCGGGATGGTCGCCGCCGACGTCCACGGCAAGGAACATCACGCCACCGGGTGCTTCGGCGAGCATGTCCACAAGATCAAGATCCGCATCGCTGATGATCGGATCGTCGAGTGCTCGCGCGAGGAACACGCCGACCTGTTCGCCGCGACGCTCGGCGGGATGGGATTGACCGGGCATATCCTCGAGGTCGAGTTCGCGATGCGACGCATCGACTCGCCCTGGATCTGGCAGCGCGTGCAGCGCATCTCCGGCATCGAGGAGTTTCTTTCTACACTCGCCGAGGCCAACTCCACCTGGCCGTTCATTGTCGGCTGGATCGATTGCCTCAAGACCGGGCGGCAGATGGGGCGTGGGATCCTCTACTGCGGACGCTGGGCGACCCGGGAAGAAGCGCCCGCGAAGGCGCCCCATGCGCGACGCAAGCTGACCGTGCCGTTTGATTTCCCGCGATTCGCGCTCAATCGCACGTTCATCCGGATCTTCAACTCGCTGATCTACCGCAAGCAACCGAAGCTGAGCGAGGGAATCGCACACCCCGACGCGTTCTTCCACCCGCTGGACGCCCTCCAGCACTGGAACCGGATCTACGGGCGTGCCGGGTTCACGCAGTACCAGTGCGTGTTACCCACGAGCGCTGGACCCGCTGCGCCGCGGAAGTTCCTCGAGTTGCTGACGCAACTGGGTGGTTCTTCCTTTTTATGTGTGATCAAGAACTGCGGGCCGGAAGGCCTCGGCATGCTGTCGTTCCCGATGGAGGGCACGACCATCGCGTTGGATATTCCTGTGCGCGCCGGCACGCAACGAATCGTGGACACGCTCAACGAGCACCTGATCTCCGTCGGCGGCAGGGTCTACCTGGCCAAGGACACGTTCACCCGACCCGAGCACTTCCGCGCGATGGAACCGCGACTCGACGCGTTTCTTGAAGTACGATCCCGCTGGGACCCGGAGCGGCGCCTGCGCAGCGCCCAGTCGGTGCGCCTGATGGGGGATCGTCCATGAAGGTTGCGGTGCTCGGCGGCACCAAGGGAATGGGGCGTTCGCTGGCGCGGTTGTTCGCGGCCCGCGGCGATGCGGTGTGCCTGCTCGGTCGCGATCAGGCGGATCTCGACAAGAGCGCCCAGGATCTACGGTCGCGGGGTAACGCGGATGTGTCGGTCGTGCTGTGCGACCTGGAAAAGCCGTACGAGTTCGGCGCGGTGCTGGACGCGGCGCAACACGCGCTCCGCGGGCTCGACGCGGTCGTGCTGACCGCCGCGGTATTCGAGACGCAAGATGTGCTCGAAAACGACCCGGCGTCCGCGGAGAAGTTGCTGACGGTCAACTTCACGAATACCGTTCTCTTTTGCGAGGAGGCGCGGCGGCTCTTGCTGGCTGGCGGCGGAGGGACGCTCTGCGTTTTCAGTTCGGTGGCGGGCGAACGCGGGCGCAAACCCGTCGTGATCTACGGCGCGACCAAGGCCGGGCTGTCGGCCTACCTCGAAGGACTCGATCACAAGTTCCACGCGCAGGGGTTGCGCACGGTGTGCGTCAAGCCGGGTTTCGTGAAGACCGGGATGACCGCCGGGTTGAAACCGCCGCCGTTCGCCGGCAAACCCGACGCCGTCGCTCGTCGCGTGCTACGTGCGATCGATGCCGGCAAACCCGTGGTCTACGCCCCGGCCATCTGGGCGCCGTTGATGTTCGTGATCCGGCATCTGCCACGCGCCGTGATGCGCCGGGTGGGTTTCTAGCATGACGTTTGAGATCGGTTTGGTGCTCGGCATCTTGGTCGTCTCCTTCGTGCTCTTCGTGACCGAGTGGATCCGCATGGACGTGACGGCGCTGCTGGTGCTGGCGGTGCTGGCGGTGACCAGGCTCGTCGCTCCGGATGAAGCGCTCTCCGGGTTCAGCAATCCAGCGGTCGTGACCGTGTGGGCGATGTTCATGCTCAGTGCCGGGTTGACGCAGACCGGCGTGGCCAACATGATCGGCCGCCAGGTCCTCAAGCTCGCCGGGACGGGCGAAATTCGCATTGTCGCGATCATCATGATCACGTCGAGTGTGCTGTCCTCGTTCATGAGCAACATCGGCGTCGCCGCGTTGATGTTGCCGGTGGTGATGGACGTGGCGCGGCGCACCGAGCGACCGCCGTCACGGCTGTTGATGCCGCTGGCGTTCGGGGCGTTGCTCGGCGGATCGACCACGCTGATCGGCACGTCGCCCAACCTGCTCGTCAGCGAGGCGCTCCGCACGGCCGGCGAAACGCCGTTCGACCTGTTCGATTTCATGCCGGTGGGCGGGGTGGTGATGCTGGTAGGCATCGCGTTCATGGCCTTGGTCGCACGGCGCTGGCTGCCGGAGCGCGACCCCGGCCGCGAGTCGACCGAGGGCGGGCCCAACGTGCGGGGCGAGTACGCGCTACAGGAAACGACGGTCGAGGTGCGGGTCCTGCGCGGATCGCCGCTGGTGGGCAAGACGCTGCAACAGAGCCGCCTGGGATTCGCCACCGGGCTCAACGTCTTTGCCGTGTTCCGCGGCGAGAAGGTTTTCACGGCGCCGGGCAGGGACTTTATCTTGCAGGCCGACGACCGGCTCGAGGTCGAGGGCCACCTCGACCGGCTGGAAGAGTTGCGTGGCTGGCGCGAACTGGTGATCGAGCAATCGGACCTGGGCCTCGAGAGCCTCGTCTTCAACGGCGTCGAGCTGACCGAGCTGCAGGTTGCGCCGAACTGCGACCTGATCGGCAAGGACCTGCGCCAGGTCGACTTTCGCAAACGCTTCGGCGTGATCGTGTTGGCGCTGCGTCGAGAGGGCGCGGTGCGGCTCTCGGGGCTCGCGGATGTCCCGTTACGAGCCGGGGATCGACTGCTTGCACAGGGCCATCGTCTGCGCATCGAAGCGTTGCGCGAGTGTGAGGAGTTCGAGACGCAGACCCCCGAGTCCACGACGAACCTGGCGCAGCAGTATGAGATGCAGGAGCGGTTGTTTGCGGTCCGGGTGCCGGCGGACTCGGTCCTGGTCGGCAAGAGCCTGAAAGAGAGCCGACTGGGCGACGCGTTGGCACTGGCCGTGCTGGGCATCATCCGCGACGGCGGCGCGTGGCTGCTCCCCGAACCCGACGAGTTGCTGCAGGCGGAGGATCGTTTGCTCGTTCGCGGGAAGCTCGAGGATCTCGACGTGTTCCGCGGGTTGCAGGACCTCAAGATCGAAAGCGGCTCGGCCCGGGGACTCCAGGCGCTCGAGTCCGACGAGGTCGGACTTGTCGAGGCGACGCTCTCGCCGCGCAGCAGTCTGGTCGGAAAAACGCTACTGCAACTCGAATTCCGCTCGCGCTACGGACTCCAGGCGCTGGCGATCCTGCGCGAGGGCGAGGCCCATCGTTCCGGCTTGCGCGACATGGCTCTACGCTTCGGCGACGTGCTGTTGCTTTTCGGCAAGCGCGAGCGCGCGGCGATGTTGACCAACGAACCGGATTTCATCGTGTTGACGCAGACGCTGCGTGAGGTGACGCGCAACGAGAAGGCTCCGCTGGCGGTGTTGATCCTCGCGGCGGTGCTGGCCCCCGTGCTGCTCGGTGTCCTGCCGATCGCGATCGCCGCAGTCTGCGGCGCGACGTTGATGGTGTTGATGCGTTGCCTGACGATGGAAGAGGCCTACCGCTCGGTGGAGTGGCGCGCGATCTTCCTGATCGCGGGCATGCTGCCGCTGGGCCTGGCGATGCAAGAAACCGGCGCGGCGACCCTGATCGCAGAGGGTGTGCTGCGGGTCGCAGGGTCGCTCGGTCCGTGGGGTGTCTTCATCGCGTTGTACATCATCACCGCCGCGGCGACGATGGTGATCCCGACCGCGGCGCTGGTCGTGCTGATGTCCCCGATCGTACTGAAGGCGTCTGCCGACATGGGCATCTCGCCACAAGCGTCAATGATGGCAATGGCCATCGCCGCATCGGCGAGTTTCAGCAGCCCGATCTCGCACCCCGCCAACCTGCTGGTGATGGGCCCCGGGGGCTATCGCTTCCGTGACTACGTGAAGGTCGGGGTGCCGCTGACGATCGTGGTGATGATCGTCACGATGCTGGTGCTGCCCTGGGTCTGGCCGCTGATGGCCGAGTAGTAAAGACGTAAGGGATCAGACTTAAGTCTGACCCCTCCCACTGTAGGCAAGCCCGAATCACTCGATGACCAGCAAAAGAGCGCCACCTTCGACCGCCTCGCCGGGCGCAACGGCGACCTTGGTCACCTTGCCTCCTTTTTCGGCCACGATCTCGTTTTCCATCTTCATCGCCTCGACCACGACCAGGCCGGCACCGGCTTCGACCTCGTCGCCTTCCGCGACGAGAACCCGGACGACCTTGCCGGGCATCTGACTGACGATCCTTTCGGGCCC
>Ga0209988_10003613_pt1 | contig 10220 bp, 7 predicted proteins | sample N075metaG_FD_183115 | JGI IMG/M metagenome (GOLD analysis project Ga0209988, IMG submission 183115) | Deep subsurface microbial communities from Kermadec Trench to uncover new lineages of life (NeLLi) - N075 metaG (SPAdes) (version 2) | ecosystem: Environmental > Aquatic > Marine > Ocean trench... | reverse complement strand
GGTCGTCATGTCCACTGGACCCGGCGGCAGCGCATACGCCGTGTATGCAGAACAATATCGGGAACATTTCGCAGCCAACGGCATTACGCTGGAGTTGCGAAGCTCGGGCGGGGCACATGAAAACCTGCAGCGACTTACCGACCCGGACGATGATGCTGCAGTGGCGTTCATTACGATGGGGTCTTTAGGCCTTGCGGCGGAGGACGAACTGTACTCCCTCGGCGCCATGTTCTTCGAGCCTCTTTGGGTTTTCGCAAGCGATGACGAAATCGCCAATAGAAATCTTGCATCTGCGAGTGAGAAGAAGATCTCAATTGGCATGCCCGGCAGCAGGTCGAATTTCGCGGCCCGACAATTATTCGGGCTACTCGGTTTCGCTGCAGGCGACATTCCGTTCCTGGAGCTGGATCCGCAGGATTCCGTCAGTCAGCTAAAAGATGGCTCGATCGATGCCGTTATCATGGTCACCAATGCTGCAACGCCCTTGCTAAAAGATCTGCTGGCCAGTGAGGATGTGACACTGGTCGATTTCGTACGGGCAGATGCGTACGCAGCTCTATACCCGCAGCTCAAAAAACTCTTGGTGCCCGCTGGCGTCGGCAGTCTGGCCAGAGGCTTGCCACCAAACGACGTCAATATACTTGCATTCACGGCTATTCTCGCGGTGCGGAAAGACACTCACCCGGCAATTCAAACCTTGCTGCTCGACGCCGCGTCGCACATACACGCAGCGCCGGATTTGTTCCACGCCGACGGCAGATTTCCGTCAACAGATACATTTCTAATTCCGCTTAGCCCCGACGCCTCTCGTTACTACACTTCCGGGCGTCCGTTCCTGCAGCGTTTTTTGCCGTTCTGGCTGGCGATTTTGGTCATGCAGATTCTAGTTGCGGCCCTGCCTTTACTGGGCTTGATTTATCCGGCATTGAAATTCATGCCCTCGGCATTCGAGTGGGCTATGCGGCGTCGAATATTTCTGCTGTATGGTGAATTACGGGTGCTGGAGTCGGAGCTTCCCGGCAACATCGCGAATGACAGTGTGGGGGAGTTCGTCGAAAATCTGGATGCCCTGGAATCAAAAGTTCGAAACCTGAAAGTGCCACTCACTTTTTCGAACCTTGTCTTTGCTTTGAGATCGCACGTCAATGTTGTCAGGGCGAGAATACCGAAAGACAAATGAATGTGGCGTGATTGTCAGACAATACTTTTCAAGGCTGTTTCCAAAATACTCAGGTCTTCTTCATTATTGTATATGTGAGGCGAGATCCTTAATGACCGGCCTCGTTGACTGGCGAAGATATTTCTTGCAGCGAATACATCGACCAGTGTGCTTTGCATTTCTTCCGGGATGGCAAGACCCTGGAAATGCGGGCCCCGGCGCTCGCGTGTCGGGGGTTGAAATCCGCAACGACTAAAAAGTTCGGCGAGCGCTGTGTTCTTGCTATCCAGTTCGCTGGATATATTGTCAATACCCCAGTCCGTTACCTGTTGAAGTGCGGCTATTGCACCCGGTACGGTTTCAAAGTTAGATCGCTCTCCGACGTCGAATCGTCGCGCTCCATCCTGGTAATTTTCCTGATAATTCACAAGCTGTGCAAAATTGTCGCTGTTGCGGCGGTTTGCCCAGCCTTCCTCCAGCGGAATGCCTTCAAAATGTTTGTCGGCTACATACAGGAAACCAATTCCGTACGGGCAGAAAAGCCATTTGTACGCTGCCGTAACCAGAAAATCAGGCTGTATTGCTTTCAGGTCTATCGGGCACGCGCCCATGGTTTGTGTAACATCGAGAACGATGCTGGCACCGATGTCCCGTAGTGCGTCGCTGATTACTGCAAGGTTCAAAGGTGCTCCATTCGACCAGTGATGATTTGGAAGTGCCGCGATGGCGATGCTGTCTTTATTGCTTGCTATCGAGTCCAGCACGGCCGAAGTCCAGTCGAGGTCTGTTGGCGTTTCAACAATGCACAATTCGGCCTCGTTCTCCTTCGCCATGCGTGCCCATGAATAATAGTGAGACGGAAACTGCTCCGCTAACATCAGAATCTTCTGATTCTTTCGGATGTTGACGTTCTTCGCGGCGCACGCTATTCCATAGCTCACAGCCGGCACAATCGCGATATTATCCGGCGCCGACCCAAGCAGAGACGCGAACAGGCCCCGAAGTGTCTCGACATCATCAAAAAAATCGTTTGCCGTCATTCGCCACGGTGTGGATCGCTGATTGATGCTATCCAGGCAAGCAGCTGTCACTTTTTTAGAGCGCGGCGTCATGTAAGCCGCATTCAAATAGCACACATCGCTCGGGATAGAGAATAGTGATCGCATTGATTTCATTATTCTAGATTCGCTTCAGATAACCGGGGTCGAACCGAAGTTTACTGCATAACTAGGGTCGAACCGGAGTTTCTGGACTGGCGCGAGGCGGCAAGGCACCACAATATTAGACAGTCTGTCATTAGCACCCAATTCAAATGCCGCGTCAGCCTCGCTATTTCATCCCCAATATTCCGCAGCACATCATTCAGCGCGGCGTGGATAGCCAAGCAGTATTCTTTGAACCTGACGACTTTGATCTGTATCTGCACTCTCTTCGTAAAGCCTCGCAAATGTACGATTGCCAGGTTCACGCATACGTTTTAATGACTAATCACACGCATCTGCTGGTATCGCCGGGCAGCGAACGGACAATCCCACTTGTCATGCAAGCTATGGGGCGTAACTATGTACAAAAGCTCAACAAAAAGTACAACCGCACCGGAACATTATGGCAGGGTCGTTATAAGGCATGCCTGGTACAGGACGATCGCTACTTAATGGCCTGCCACAAGTACATTGAACTAAATCCGGTTCGAGCCGGCATGGTTTCCGCACCTGGAGATTATCCGTACTCCAGCTACCATCACAATGCCAACGGAATCAGAAGCCGTTTACTTACAAATCACAAAACATATGAAGCATTGGCGTTCACAGCCGAGAAGCGAATGGCAGCGTATCGTGGGTTTTTTCACGATTGCGTCGCGCCAGAGATGCTTTCGTACATACGCGAGACTACGAACGCTTGCCTGGTATTGGGAAGTGATCCTTTTAAGGACGAGATCGAAGTTATGCTGGGCCGTTCGGTACGGCCGGGAAAAAATGGCAGGCCAACAAAAACCGGTCGCCGATAATTGGTGATACTGAAAACCTCGGTTCGACCCCGGTTTTATTATTATTGTCGGCGCCCCCAAAATGCGTTCTCCGGTGTATTCCCCAACCAGTCCGGATCGGCCATAATCTGCTCTAGCGTCAGAGCGGGACCACCGTCTTCCGCGCTGGCGGTGACCGACACGGATGCAAAAGCCAATGATAAAAAGAAACATATTGTACTTCGCGAGTTCATGGTCACTCCTGCGACTTTTCCGGCAGACATTATAGAGCCGACGCCAATGAAAATAAGCAATATTGTGGTGGCAACGAGTTTCGTCTGGCTCCTCGTTTCGTTCTGGAGCAGAAAAAATCTGCCGCACAACATCGATTACATCCCTCAGATGCTGAACGAGCCAGCGCAGACGTCGACAGAAACCAAGCCATTTGACGTCAACTACAATGGCGTCGACTATCGAGTGTTTCCCGAGTACGAATACGATCTTTATGGCACGATTGTTTCTTTTCGACACCACGATGGTGATCGCATTCACATGCTGGCAAACGATCATCTCAACATGCTCGATGTCTGCGTCATCTGGGGTAATAACACCAGCAATCGTCTGCTTCACAAAATCGATTTCTGGAATGGCATATTCACCTGCAATGTCAAAACATCGGACCAGGAGGCATGGGATTCGTTCGACATGTATCAGCTGTCCAACAATCATCTGATTTCCGACGATGATTTTCTGCGAGATCAGGTCAGGGGTATTCAGATCGGAGATCAAATTCGCGTTCGTGGTTATCTGGCGAGTTACAGTAGTGACAAGGGTGGATTGCGTGGCACAAGTACGACACGGCTGGACACCGGCAACGGAGCTTGCGAGACGGTTTATGTCCAGAATTTTGACATCATTCAGGCAGCGACAAGCTATTGGCGGATATCGATGTACAGTTCACTGGTGCTGCTAATCTGCGGACTGTTCGCTCACTTCAGACGACCCTATCGGCCATTCAAATGACGAGAGTCGAGATTTCCGAAATAAGTAAACTGTCTCCGGAATTCGAGGGCCCCGTTTTGTTCGTGGTCGACGCGCGGAACAGGATCGAACGAACGCTTTTGCATGACTGGATCCGGTCGTCAGCCAGCGGCGGAAAAGATTGGGTTGATCTGACGAGGTCCCGGAAGATGGATGCATCCGCAGTGCGAGAACTGGCCGGAAAACTCGAGCTACCCGCTGAGACCTGTATCGTGCCCGCCAGGGTGACGTGGCCGTTGCCGGAGGGTCGGGTCAAAAAACCAATAAGTTTGCATAGCCTGGTCTTTGGCGATCGCCGTCGACCGAGCCTCGTTCGTGCCTTCTTCACACTGCGAAAGGACGGGCAACGGGCAAAAGTGTTGCTTGGCGAACCCGCCACCATCAACGACCTAAGGCAGCGATTTGCCGTCTATCATGGTGATGGTGACATCTCCGCCGAGGAGCTGGCGGCATTCATCATTCGGCAGGCGAGTATTGCGCTCGATATCGCTGAACGAAAGCTCCACGGCAGCCGTTATAAAGTGCCTCGCTACGTCGCCGACAGCCTTGTTAGTGGTCGCCGGTTCCGCAAGGCGATCAAACAGCTGGCTGCAGAACAAGGCAAGCCAAAGAACGAGTTGTACACCGAAGCTCGCGGCTACATGAAAGAATTGATTGCCGTGCCAACGGCGTTCTATATCGACATGCGCGCGCGGCTGGACAAGTTTATTCTGTCGCTGGGCTACGAAAACCAGATCATCTACGACAAAAGCGAGCTGGCGTCCGTTCGCAAGATCATTCGCGACAAACCAACGGTCATTTTGTGGACTCACAAGACGCATATGGATGGCGCCGCGGTGACGCGAGTCTTCTATCAAAACGATTTGCCTGTGCCGCATATGTTTGGTGGCATAAACATGAGTTTTGCCGGCGCCGGATTTCTTCTGCGCCGGTCGGGAGCAATCTTCATACGCCGGACCTTTCAGGACAATCTCTTGTACAAGCTTGTATTGCGTCATTACATTTCCTATCTGCTGGAAAAACGTTTTCCGATGACCTGGGCATTCGAGGGAACACGATCGCGTTTGGGAAAACTAATGCCACCGCGCTATGGCTTGCTGAAATATGTTCTCGGCGCCGCCCATGCAAGTTGCATCCAGGATTTGCACATCATTCCGGTGACCATTAGTTATGACCTGATACGTGACGTTGATGACTACGCGGCCGAACAATCGGGAATTGTGAAAACGCCAGAGTCCCTGAAATGGGCTATCTCCTACATATCCAGCTTGCGCCAGCCGATGGGACGCATCTACATGGATTTCGGTGAACCGGTTGTGCTGGATAACGTGCCAGATCCCGATGATTCGATGCAATTGGCCAAAACCGCATTCGAGGTCGCCGTTAACGCGAACAAGGTAACGCCTTTAACCGCACCTTCGCTGGTATGTTTTTGTCTTTTGGGCGCGGCACCTCGGGCACTGACGGTCGAGGAGTTGCAGGCAGGTGTGTTGAAACTGGTTGACTGGGCCATTCAACGTGGCATAAGGGTCACCAGCGATTTCGATCGTGATCGCGTATTGCATGTGCGCGATCTCCTGTTCGTAATGGTCGATAGTGGTTTGTTGGTGCGCTATGACCAGGGATCGGAAATCGTGTATAGCATTGACGCGGACAAGCATGCGATCGCCAGCTATTACCGCAACTCAGTCGCCCATCATTTTGTAAACAAGTCCATTATCGAATTGTCGTTGCTGAAAGCCATAGACCAGGTGGGGCCTGCATCCGACGCCTCGGCGATGTTTTGGCAGGAAGCCAGTCGACTTCGAGACTTGTTCAAGTTCGAGTTCTTTTACCCACCGACCGAGGAATTCGTCAAAGAGCTTGAAGAAGAACTGTCGAGAAATAATATTAATCCGGCCAGAATGGCGGACCAACGTAATGCCAGACCAAATTCCACATTACTCAGCATGCGCCCGCTGGTGGCGCATTCAACGCTGCTGATATTCGTGGAAGCGTATACCGTTGTATTGGGCTTGCTGGCCAGGCTTGCGCCCGATCAGGGCATGGACGAGAAGACTTGCGTATCGAGCGCACTCAAGGAAGGTAAGCAGGCCCTTTTGCAGAGACGAATAACCAGCGAAGCATCGATCGGCAAAATACTGTTTCAAAACGGCTACAAACTTGCGAGCCACCTTGGGTTAACGGAAGGTGGTGATGATCAGGTTGCCGCGCGGCGATCAGAGCTTCTTCGCGAATTCAAAGAGTTGTCGATCAGGCTTGAACGAATAGCAATTATGGCGCGGTATTCACGACTGAGTTCCTAGCGAAATTTGCGCGTCGGTCAGGAACTGCAATTGTCGCTCGTGCCGAGCGCTGATTTAATGCGGCACCCGTTCGGGGCGGTGCAAATTAGAGTGCACTGGATTTGCTGGAATCGCTCGAATGGACGCAGTGTCCCAGAGCTAATACTATCGGTCACGTTCCGACGATCGAAGAATAAAAAATAAAAAACTTCTGGCCGTAAAAGGATTCGACGATGAGTGATCAAGCTCCTCCTGAACTAACATTCCGCGCAGTTGTATTAGCCATCATTTTGGCGATGATCCTCGCCGGCGCCAACGCTTACCTCGGTTTGTTTGCTGGTATGACCATAGCCTCGGCTATCCCGGCAGCAGTGGTGTCCATGGCTGTACTCAAGATGCTCGGTGGCGGGCACATACTGGAAAACAATATTGTGGCGACCGGTGCATCGGCGGGTACGTCCATCGCTACTGGCGTGATCTTTACTATCCCCGCACTGATCATTCTTGGTTATTGGCAGGACTTTCGCTATTCGTGGGTGCTCGCAATAGCAGGTCTGGGTGGTTTGCTGGGGGTGTTGTTCTCGGTACCTCTGCGACGATCGCTGATTGTGGACCAGGGCCTCGCGTTTCCCGAAGGCAAAGCGGCTGCGGCAGTGTTGCGCACGGGTGACAATCCGGGCGCTGGCCTCAAGATACTGGCGGGTGCGGCAACCTTCGGTGGCCTGATGAAGCTGGCGGCTGGCAGTGGCTTGCGCTTGATTCCCGATACGGCGGCCGTGTCGGCCTGGTTCGGCAAGACGCTGGGCTACTTTGGTACGAACTTGTCGCCGGCGTTGTTCGGTGTGGGTTATATCGTCGGAATAAATATTGGCATCGTGATGCTGGCGGGCGGCGTGATCGCCTGGAACGTTGCCATCCCGATTTACAGCACCTACTTTCTTGCTGCAGATCCGGTGCTCAGCGTGGAACTGGCGGGTGCGAGTGCAGGGGATGCTGCGTTCGCGATCTGGTCCACCCAGGTTCGCTTTCTGGGCGTTGGTGCGATGTTGATCGGTGGAGTATGGACGCTTATTTCTCTGCGGCATTCCCTGGTATCGGGTATTCGCAGTGGCTTGCATGCAGAACGTGGCAAAGAAAGAGACGAGACGCCGGCCACGGAGCGTGACTTGCCGATGAAATATATCCTGATCGGGGTTGTGATATTCGCGCTGCCGTTAATGTTCCTGTATCAGGCGATCGTTGATCAATGGATGGTCAGCATTCCAATGACGATCATCATGATCGTGGCGGGGTTCTTGTTCGTCTCGGTCTCGGCTTATATGGCCGGCCTGGTGGGATCATCAAACAATCCGGTATCGGGATTAACCATCGCTACCATCTTGTTTGCTGCCCTGGTGCTGGCACTCTTGCTGGGTCGGGCTTCGCCGATCGGTGCCGTAGCATCCATCATGATCGGCGCGGTCGTTTGCGTCGCCGCCTGCATTGGTGGCGACAATCTGCAGGACTTGAAGTGTGGCTATATGCTGGGTGCGACGCCCTGGAAACAGCAGCTCATGCTGGCAATCGGTGGTGTATCGAGCGCACTGATTATGGCGCCGGTGTTAAACCTTCTGGCGCAGGCCTACGGCATTGGTGTGCCGACAGAGGCCCATCCGAATCCGTTGCTGGCGCCACAGGCCAACCTGATGGCATCGGTTGCACAGGGAATATTTGGCGGCGAGTTGCCCTGGACGATGATCGGCATAGGCGTCGGTATCGGTGCTGCAATTATCGTTCTCGACGAGATTCTGAAAAAGAACGGATCCAGTTTCCGCACACCGGTGCTGGCGTGCGCGGTCGGCATTTACCTGCCAATCGAACTCAGTGTGCCGATTTTTGCCGGCGGCCTGATTGCTCACCTGGTTGAGCGTCATTACAAACCCGGCGACGAAGAGGGCGAGCGCGAACGAATTCACCAGAAGGGTACATTGTTTGCAGCGGGTCTGATCACCGGCGAGGCGCTAATGGGCATCTTTATTGCCATCCCCATCGTCGTCGTCGGCTCCGGTGAAGTGCTGGCGTTGCCAGAGGAATATCACTTTGGTGGCTGGTTGGGACTGATCGCGCTTGTCAGCCTGGCAGTGTTTCTTTATCGTCTTGCTGTGCACGAGGAAGTTGAAGCCTGACGACTTGTTGGACCACTAGTTAAACGTCGCGTTATCTTCAAACTCGACGCCGTGCGCCAGGGTTTTGTGCACCGGGCAGCGCGTGACGATCTGCGCAAGGCGCTTTCTTTGCGGCTCGTCAAAGTCGCCCTCGATATGCACCTGGCTCGTAATTTTTTCAATAAAACCGCGATCCGGCATGTCACATTCTTTGCAGTCGTCGGCATGAATTTTTGAAAAGTCATATGTCGTCGTAATGGACTCGAGCGGGATTTTCTTGAAGCGGCAATAGCCTGCAATGGTCACGCAGGTGCACGCAGCGAGTGAACCCAGCAACAGTTCATAAGGATCCGGGCCGGTATCTGTGCCGCCGACGGCAATCGGTTCGTCTCCTTTCCAGTCATGCCGGCCGTTCGATATTTGCACTGCCATGCCGGTCGTCAGTTTTGCGGTTATGCGCGCCATTCGTTTTCTCCTGTAAGCCGGAAATTAATCACCGGCACCCTGTGCAATCTTATTGGTAGCCCTTCGCTTGCAGATTGAAGAGGTGGGCATACTGGCCGTTCTCCGCCAGCAAGCTCTCATGCGTGCCACGTTCCAGAATTTCGCCGTTGTGGATTACGATAATTTGTTCAGCCGCACGAACCGTTGAGAAACGATGGGAAATCAGGATGGTCATCTTGTCGTCGCTTTGCGAGCGAAAATGATCGAACACGGCCGCTTCGGATGCAGCGTCCATCGCCGCTGTTGGTTCGTCCAGAACCAGTATGTCCGCATCGCTGCGCATGAACGCCCTGGAGAGCGCAATCTTTTGCCATTGCCCACCGGAGAGCTCCCGGCCACCTTTAAACCATCGGCCGAGCTGCGTTTGATAACCATCTTCCATCTCTTCTATAAAGGGTGCCGCCATGCCTGTCTCGGCAGCCTTTTTCCAACGCTCGGCATCGTCAATATAGCGTACGTCGCCAGCGCCGATATTCTCGCCGACCGAAAACTGATATCGACCGAAATCCTGAAAAATGACGCCGATGCGCTGGCGTAATGCCTCAACATCCCAGTTTTGCAAATCCAGGCCGTCTAGCAAGATGCGACCTTCGGTCGGGTCATACAGCCTCGTCAACAGCTTGATCAGTGTTGTCTTGCCCGATCCATTTTCACCAACCAGTGCGAGGCTTTGCCCTGGCGTTAATTTGAAGCTGACATTTTTCAGTGCATGAGCCTTGGAACCGGGGTAGCTAAAGGACACGTTCTCGAATTCGAGCCCCTGCTTGGGATTCGGCCCCTGTTTGGCATCACCCAGCCGCTTCGGTACAGCTTGTCCGAGGTAGTCGTACAAATTGGATAAATAAAGATTGTCTTCATACATGCCGCTGACGGCAGACAAGCTCGCAGCGACTGCAGCTTGCCCCTGGCGAAACAACACCAGGTACATCGTCATTGCGCCCAGCGTAATCTCGCCATTGATGGTAGTGATTACAATCCAGGTGTACGCAAAGTAAAAAACGGTCGTAGACAACAGGCCGAGTACGAACCCCCAGCCGTCCCGGCGCAGCGTAAGACGGCGATCTTCAACAAAGAGTTTTTGGAAGATATCGCGATAACGTTGCAGGAGCCTTGGCCCGAGT
>Ga0209988_10003611_pt1 | contig 10225 bp, 8 predicted proteins | sample N075metaG_FD_183115 | JGI IMG/M metagenome (GOLD analysis project Ga0209988, IMG submission 183115) | Deep subsurface microbial communities from Kermadec Trench to uncover new lineages of life (NeLLi) - N075 metaG (SPAdes) (version 2) | ecosystem: Environmental > Aquatic > Marine > Ocean trench... | reverse complement strand
TGTTCTGTAACGGTGAAGTCGGCAATTACGCCGTCTTTCATTGGACGGATAGCGGTTATGTTTTGAGGGGTACGACCTAGCATTTGCTTGGCAGCTAACCCGACTTGCTGAATTACCTTTTTACCATTGGGCCCGCCCTCCTGGCGTATTGCTACCACCGATGGTTCGTTCAGTACAACACCTTGACCGCGAACGTAAATCAGGGTGTTGGCAGTACCCAAATCAATCGCAAGGTCGGACGAAAAATAATCCCTGAAATCGTTTAAAAACTTCAACATGGGGGGGGGTAAAATTCGTTAATAGCAATAATAGCAATAATAACAAAAATGCACAAAAATAATACGTTAGAAAACTTTACTATGATACTCTATTACGACGTTTATTAATGTAACTTTAAGATAGCTAATTACGTTTTTGAACGTTAAGGGGGTTGATAGCCAATGTCACTAGTTCTTGAAGATGTAAAACGTGTCGCAAATCTTGCTCGCATTGAGCTCAGTGATGAAGAGGCACGTACTACGCTAGATCAGCTAACTGGGATTTTCTGCCTGATCGAACAAATGCAAGCGGTAAACACGTCTACAATTGTTCCTATGTCTCATGCTCAGGATGTTGTGCAGCGTTTACGTACGGATGTGGTAACTGAGGTAGATCAACACGAACTGTTTCAGTCTCTAGCACCCCAGGTAGAGGCAGGGCTTTATCTAGTTCCAAAGGTTATTGAGTGAAACACGAAGAATAAGTAAGACATTGAAATTTTCCTTACTTCTTTCCGCAATCTCCCTGCTACGCATATGTCATGTTGAACTCGAGCCTCAAGCAGCTTTCCGCTTTACTTGCAGCAAAAAAAGTTTCTAGTGTAGAACTCACTCGAGAATTTCTCAGACGCGTGAAAGTTTTAAACCAAGAATATAATGCCTTCATTACGATTAATGAAGAAATGAGTCTTGACCAAGCGCGTACCGCTGACACAATGATTGCATCTGGAGTGGCGTGCCCATTGACTGGTATTCCTATTGCTCATAAGGATATTTTTTGTACTAAGGGCTGGCTCACTACCTGCGGGTCGAAAATGTTGTCAAGCTTCATCTCGCCTTATGACGCCCATGTAATTGAGCGTTTCAATCTGACTGGTACAGTAAATATTGGTAAAACCAATATGGATGAATTCGCCATGGGTTCTAGTAATGAAACCTCTTTTTACGGACCAGTGAAGAATCCATGGGATATTACGACCGTGCCAGGAGGAAGTTCTGGAGGCTCTGCCTGTGCAGTAGCAGCGCGCATGGTACCAGCTGCTACTGGTACCGATACAGGTGGTTCTATACGCCAGCCGGCGGCATTGTGCGGTGTATCCGGCATAAAGCCGACTTACGGTTTAGTATCGAGGTATGGCATGATCGCGTTTGCTTCGAGTCTTGATCAAGGAGGACCGATAGCAAAATCGGCAGCAGACTTAGCGTTAATGTTAAATGTCATGGTAGGTTTCGATGCACGTGATTCAACCAGTCTTCTACGTGATCAAGAGGACTACGCGCGCGATTTAGAAAAACCGTTAGAGGGCTTGCGTATTGGGCTTCCAAAGGAATATTTTGCTGAAGGGATAAGTGAGGATGTGTCGCGTGTGGTAGATGCAGCCATCGTAGAATATAACAAGCTAGGTGCAAAAATCGTAGAAGTATCATTGCCTAATACGAAACTTTCGATTCCTGTTTATTACGTGCTGGCTCCAGCGGAAGCATCAAGCAATCTCTCTCGCTTCGATGGTGTGCGTTATGGCCATCGTGCCCTTGAATATGCTGATCTCAATGACATGTACCAAAAAAGCCGCACTCAAGGCTTTGGTGCAGAAGTGAAACGGCGCATTCTGATCGGTACATATGTGTTGTCACACGGTTATTACGACGCCTACTATATTAAAGCACAAAAATTGAGACGTTTGATTGCACAAGATTTTGCTGAAGTATTCAAGCAATGCGAAATAATCATGGGACCCACCTCGCCTACCGTTGCATTTGCCTTAGGAGAGAAAAGTAGCGACCCTTTACAGATGTATTTGTCAGATACTTATACTGCTGCAGCTAGTTTAGCTGGGCTGCCAGGCATGTCGATTCCCGCAGGCTTTGGTAATGGAAACAGACCAGTGGGATTACACATCATTGGAAATTATTTTTCTGAAGCACAAATGCTGAATGTTGCCCATCAATACCAACAGGTAATGGACTGGCATACTCAAATGCCAGATATAACAAAGGCTTGAACCATATAGATAACGAAATGACATGGGAAATCGTTATTGGTCTTGAGGTACATACCCAACTCTTGACTCAATCAAAAATATTCTCTGGCGCCTCAACTGTTTTTGGAGGTACACCTAATGCTCAGGCTTGTGCAGTTGACATAGCGTTGCCAGGAGTATTGCCGGTATTGAATCGTGTTGCGGTAGAACGAGCAGTCAAATTCGGTTTGGCTGTAGGTGCAAAAATTAATTCACCCTCAATCTTTGCACGCAAAAATTATTTCTATCCGGATCTACCAAAAGGTTACCAGATTAGTCAATATGAATTGCCGATTGTTGAAGGTGGCTGTATCAAGATTCTAACTGGGCGCGATAATAACGAGCGTGAGAAGATCGTACGTCTTACCCGGGCGCACTTAGAAGAAGATGCAGGAAAATCATTACATGAGGATTTCCATGGTATGACGGGCATTGATCTGAACCGTGCCGGTACGCCTTTGTTGGAGATTGTTTCTGAGCCAGACATGCGTAGTAGCATGGAGGCAGTGACTTTTGCCAAAACGCTGCACTCTTTGGTGCGCTGGATTGGTATCAGTGATGGCAACATGGAGGAAGGATCGTTTCGCTGTGATGCTAACGTGTCGGTGCGCAGGTTGGGAGATGACAAACTTGGTACTCGTCGAGAAATAAAAAACCTGAATTCATTTCGCTTTTTACAGCAAGCTATTGATTATGAATCAGGATTACAAATATCTATACTGGAAAATGGAGGTAAGATTAGGCAAGCAACAGTGCTATTCGATGCAGACAAACGTGAAACTCATGTCATGCGTAGTAAGGAAGATGCGCATGATTACCGCTATTTTCCCGACCCAGATTTGTTACCACTCGAAATATCTCAAGATTTGATTAATGAAATCATGAAATCTATGCCGGAGCTTCCAATGTGGCGTTATTATCGCTTTATAGCTCGGGATGTAGATAAATATAAGCTTCTTATTGAGAAACAGACTGACATTTATCCTTTGCAACAATCTTCTGCGTATCTGAAGTTTGGTGTTGAGGAAATTTATGCGCTTTCCAAATATGATGCAACGATGTTAACTGCTGATAAAAGCACGGCAGATTATTTTGAGGAAGTTGTAGAAATTGTTGGTAGTAAAAATGCCAAACTGTGTGCTAATTGGGTGATTGGCGAGGTCGCCGCACGCTTAAATCAAAACAATGAATATATTACTATTTCTCCAGTATCTGCCAAGCAATTGGCGGAATTAATATTGCGTATCTGTGATGGAACTATTTCTGGGAAAATTGCTAAAGACATATTTGGTGCCATGTGGCATGGAGAACATGGTTCCTCAGCTGATACGATTATTGAAGAAAAAGGGTTGAGACAGATTTCAAATAGTGATGAGATCAGGAGACTTGTTGACGTGGTTCTTATAGACAACCCTCATCAGGTTTCTGATTTCTGCAAGGGAAAAGAAAAGGCTTTTAATTTCCTCGTTGGTCAGGTTATGAAGGTTACCAAGGGGAAGGCAAGTCCTGCCAAGGTAAATGAGATTCTACAGGAAAAACTTGACAGGAAGAAACATGGGTAAGAAGCATATACCATAAAATTAAAAACTGCGAACAGCCATTACTTTTGCAGTTAGGGCTGTTCGCAGTAACGACCGCTTAAGCTTAGGGGCGAGAGCCAGAAAGTGGAAACGGCCAACTGGAAGCGTCGCCGGTGCTGCTGTCTGGTGCAGGCTTTTTTGCGACTACTTTTTTTCTTGCTGGTGCTTTTTTCTTAGCTGCTGGTGCTTTTTTCGTAGCGACTACTTTTTTTCTTGCTGGTGCTTTTTTCTTAGCTGCTGGTGCTTTTTTCGTAGCGACTACTTTTTTTCTTGCTGGTGCTTTTTTCTTAGCTGCTGGTGCTTTTTTCGTAGCGACTACTTTTTTTCTTGCTGGTGCTTTTTTCTTAGCTGCTGGTCTTTTCGTAGCGGCTACTTTTTTTACCGGTGCTTTTTTAGCCACTGGTTTTTTATTTGCTACTGGTTTCTTCTTGGTAGTTGCCATTTCAACCTCCAAATTAAAGTTACATAAGATTACAACTCATTACATCTACTACACTTACTACTACCTGCACAATTATGGGTTAGCAAAAAAAGATACTTTGAATTGCATCCTCCAAATTATGCAGTAGTTCTTTTAATGCAGCATAGCTTCTTGGTCTTTGCTTGCAAGGTACTCATGCAGCACATTGGAATCCAGATTAATTCCCCCCTTCCATGTCACCGTTTCTTTTATCGGATCAATGCTGATTTTCTTGAATATCTCGATATCTTTCCATGCACCGAAAATTCCAACACCGACTAAGTCATGCAAATTTACTACGCCTTTTACTCCATCCTCAAAATGTAACCACAGGCTGTAATCATCATTAGCGCAACAAGATATAATTCGATGCATTAATCCATCCCCCATTTTTAGTCCCAGTTGAGTACACCGCCGGTCTGGTATTCAGTAACTCTGGTTTCAAAAAAATTCTTTTCCTTCTTTAAGTCAATCATTTCAGACATCCACGGAAAAGGATTTTTAGCGCCTGGATAAAGTGCGTCCAGGCCGATTTGCCTGCATCTGCGGTTAGCAATGTAGCGCAGGCATTCTTTAAACATCGGTGCGTTCATTCCCAAAACACCACGAGGTAGCGTATCTTCAGCATAACGGTATTCCAACTCTACCCCTTTTTGTATCAGCCCATTAATTTCGTTGCAGAATTCTTTCGTCCAGAGATGTGGGTTCTCCATCTTGATTTGATTGATGACATCAATACCAAAATTGCAGTGCATAGATTCATCTCGCAAAATATATTGATATTGTTCCGCTGTGCCGGTCATCTTGTTTTGTCTTCCCAATGCCAGGATTTGAGTAAAGCCAACATAAAAGAATAGTCCCTCCATGATGCAGGCGAATACGATTAAGCTTTTTAATAGCTTTTGGTCAGTTTCCGGTGTACCGGTTTTGAATTGTGGATCGGTTAGTGTGTCAATGAATGGGATCAGAAATTCATCCTTATCGCGGATTGACGCTATTTCATGGTAGGCGTTGAAAATCTCGCCTTCGTCTAGCCCAAGTGACTCGACAATGTACTGATAAGCATGCGTATGAATTGCTTCTTCAAACGCCTGACGTAACAGGTATTGACGACATTCCGGATTGGTGATGTGGCGATAGGTCCCAAGCACGATATTATTCGCTGCTAGCGAATCAGCAGTAACAAAAAATCCCAGATTACGTTTGACCAAGCGGCGTTCATCCTCAGTTAATCCATTGGGGTCCTTCCAGAGGGCAATGTCGCGGCTCATGTTAATTTCTTGTGGCATCCAGTGATTCGCACAGGCTGAAAGATATTTTTCCCATGCCCACTTGTACTTAAACGGCACTAATTGGTTGACATCCGTCTTGCAATTGATAATTCGCTTGTCCTTCACTGACACGCGACGGTTGGCGTCACTGACCGCATAATATTTGCTATTACCGTTGTTTTCGATTTCAATGTTCTTACTACCAGTCACGGAACTAACGGTTTGTAAGCGTGGTTTGCAAGTTGATAACACTTGCGCGCCATTCGATACCTCCTCAAGCATTGGAGTTTCCGATTGCGCTTGTTCGTCTTCAAATGTCAGCATACCTTTCTCCTTTTATTCCTTAGTGTTACGTGAATTACTGGCACGACTCACATTCGGAGTCATCGATTGGGCAATACTTCAACCCAGTAGCCGTTAGCGCCACACTCATTGCGGTCATGTTCCCATCCGCAGGTACTGCATTCAAGGCGCTTGTCTTGATCGTAGATTTTTCAGCCGATGTTGCACCTAGTGTGCGAAGATAGTAAGTAGTCTTTAGACCACGCAACCATGCGAGCTTGTAGGTTTCGTCCAATTTTTTACCGGAAACACCCGCTATATAAATATTGAGTGACTGTGCCTGATCAATCCATTTTTGCCGCCCAGCTGCGGCCTCAATTAACCACTGCGGCTTGATTTCAAACGCGGTGGCGTAAAGTTTACGGATGTCAGTCGGTACCCGATCTATCTTGCTTAGGGTGCCATCAAAATACTTCAGATCAGCGATCATTACTTCATCCCAAAGCCCAAGTTTTTTTAGGTCTTTCACTAGGGATTTGTTGGCGATGGTGAACTCTCCCGACAAATTAGATTTTACGTAAAGATTTTGATAGGTCGGTTCGATGCTGGCAGATACACCGATAATATTGGAAATGGTTGCAGTTGGTGCAATTGCCAAGCAGTTGGAATTACGCATACCATGTTTTTTAATACGCTTTCGCAGTTCATCCCATTCCAGTGTAGTTGACATATCAACCTCGACATAACCACCACGTTCTTCCTTCAACAGATCAAGAGTGTCTTGAGGCAGGATTCCTCGATCCCACAAGCTACCGGGATAGGAAACATAACATCCGCGCTCTTCGGCCATCTCAGTAGAGGCCCAGTAAGCATGATAAGCTACTGCTTCCATTGAGCGATCAGCAAATTCCACCGCCTTCTTAGAAGCATAGGGAATACGTAACATGTGCAGGCAATCTTGAAAACCCATGATGCCTAGTCCTACCGGGCGATGCCTGAGGTTGCAATTACGTGCTTTGTCAACAGCGTAAAAATTGATATCGATTACATTGTCCAGCATACGCATGGCGATACTAACTGTGCGCTTGAGCTTGTGCGTGTTAAGTTTGCCATTGTTGATGTGCGCCGCCAAATTGATTGATCCCAGATTACATACAGCGATCTCGTGATCATTTGTATTCAGGGTGATTTCGGTACAAAGGTTAGAACTGTGCACTATACCTTCATGATTTTGAGGTGAGCGAATATTGCACGGATCTTTAAAAGTAATCCACGGATGCCCAGTTTCAAATAACATGCTGAGCATCTTGCGCCACAATTGTTGTGCGGGAATTTTTTTATACAGATTAAATTCCCCGCGTTCAACCTTCTTCTCATAAGCAAGATAAGCCTGCTCGAACTTCTTGCCGAACTTTTCATGTAGGTCGGGTACGTCAGAGGGTGAGAATAGAGTCCATTCGCCACCTTCCATCACTCGTTTCATGAACAGGTCAGGAACCCAGTTTGCGGTGTTCATGTCATGGGCCCGGCGACGGTCATCGCCAGTATTCTTGCGTAGTTCCAGAAATTCCTCAATATCCAGATGCCATGACTCCAGGTAAGAGCAAACTGCACCCTTGCGTTTACCGCCCTGGTTTACTGCCACTGCAGTGTCAGATACAATTTTTAGAAATGGCACCACACCTTGCGATTTACCGTTAGTTCCTTTGATGTATGAGCCCATTGCTCGTACTGGCGTCCAATCATTACCTAGTCCTCCAGCATACTTAGCAAGCAGAGCATTCTCCTTGATTGATTCGAAAATGCCATCGAGGTTATCTGCTACTGTTGAGAGATAACACGAAGACAATTGCGATCGACAGGTGCCTGAATTAAACAGGGTTGGAGTAGAACTCATGAACTCAAAATTCGACAGGATATGGTAGAACTCAATGGCCCGCGCCTCACGGTCAACCTCATTCAGCGCGAGTCCCATTGCTACACGCATAAAGAATGCTTGTGGCAATTCAATGCGCTGGTCTTGCACATGCAGGAAATAGCGATCATATAAGGTTTGTAGACCAAGATAGTCAAATTTAAGATCACAGGAGGCATCAAGTGCTTTCGCTAGACGCGGCAGATCAAACTGCGCCAGACGTTCGTCCAGCAATTCTGCATCGATACCACGCTTGATGAAATCAGGAAAATAATCTGAATAGCGGGACACCATCTCTTGCTGAGCTACCTCTTCTTCCAGTACTTCTAGGCGGATGCTATGTAACAAAAGTCGCGCGGTGACATAGCTGTAGGCCGGCTCTTTTTCGATCAATGCACGTGCCGAAAGGATGACCGATTTCCTTACCTCTTCTACCGGCACCCCATCGTACAGATCTTTTAATGTGGCTTTAAGTATCAGTGCGCCGTTTACTGCCTCGCCTAGGCCTACGCATGAAGATTCAATCAGCGTCAGCAATCGTGTCGTGTCTAGCGGAATCTTACAGCCATTTTCCAGCACATGTAGAATGCTAACTGGTGTCTCTGCTGTAGCTATCTCTTTCTGTTTTGCTCGTTCCCGTGCTCGATCCTCGCGGTAAAGTACATAAGCACGTGCCACATCGTGCTCACCAGAACGCATCAGGGCAAGTTCTGCTTGATCCTGAATATCTTCGATATGAAAAGTTCCACTCACAGGCTGATGGCGAATCAACGCGCTTACCACATCATCGGTCAAGCGTGCCACTTCTTCGCGTATCCTGGCAGATGCTGCACCCTGGCTGCCATTAACGGCAATAAATGCCTTAGTCATGGCAATCAAAATCTTATTCGGCATGAACGCAACTACCGAGCCATTGCGACGAATAATTTTGTATTGGGAATAACGCGAATCTTGGGGAGAGGGGACTGAAGAAAAATCGTAACCAGATCCTGGTGTGGGACTTGTGCTTTCTGTTACAAGCTGCATGATTTTTCTTCTCCCCTATTGTTTTTATGTGGGAAACTATGGTTTTCCACCGGTCCAGCTAGATGTTACATATAATTCTTATCTACTATATATAGTATATGATCAAGTTACGTATGACTAATTGTAGTTAGTTTAAAAAAAAATGCAAGTGTTTTTTACATACATATTTTGTAAGCAAAATATCTGATAATGTAATTTGTCCCATAGGAGAGAAAATCAGAAAAATAAATTAGAATGATATTTCATCAGTCATTATTTATTGTATAGAACGCACTTGGCACGTGTGCTGTGCATATGAGATCGATTAGCAGTTTTGGGCATATCTATTCTAACTATTTGGTTGCCGAAATCGATCTGGTTGCCGAAATCGATCTCGTTTTCTAGTGCAACTTAGAAACAATCCACGGTGTTCGGGGTATATTTTTAGCACAAAAACTTAATTTTGCCAAAAGCCCAGCTCCATTCCAATGAGGTGCAGGGGCTATCAATAGAAGCTTAGGAATTACTTCTTCATTTCACCATGTGAGATTGTGCTGTTTGGACCCGTTTTAGGTTTGTTCCTGGCCACATAACTATCTGCTTCATCTTTGTCAACGGAGCCATCCTGGTTAGTATCTATCCTGTCAAATATAGCTTCGTTATATCTGAGAAATTCTTCTTTGCTGACCTTGCCGTCCTTATCTTTATCCATCAATGACATACCATACCCACCTCCTCCTGTTTTCACTCCACCATATTTGTTGGTATCTACCAAGTCGGCGTAGGCTAGCATGTGGCCCTTCTTGTCTAGGGTCTGTGTGGCAAAAGGCCTATCAGCTGCAGAGGAGATTGAGGTATTACCCAGTGTGACGGCAAAGATAGAGCCAACAGCGATAGAGGTGATAGTTTTTTTTCTGTACATAATATTCTCCTATAGATACGCAAGAATGTTGCGTCGATATTTCCTGAACTCCAGTATTTGTTCATATGAGAACCCATATTTTAGTAATTCTGCTTAAATACGTTAACAAGTTTCCCATAAATTAATATGCACCAGCTTGAAACATGGCTGGAATAACCAAATGCGATAGATATTAACCGTGAAAGTCACTGTAATTTAACCTGATTTGGGTTCAATTTAATATCGAAAAAGGTAGCTCAAACGTATCAGTGCGGCGTACCTTTGCCAAAATGGAGTTACCTTGTGAAATTTTAGTAACCAGATTACCTGAAGTGCAAATTTAGTCGGTTTTGCTACAGGGATTTGACACGTAAGAGCCAGATAACTATGACCAATGAAAATATTGTATCGGGTTGAGTAAATTGTGACGTTTGAGTGTTTCTATAGCCTTACTACAAAAGATATAGCTATCGCACCGACACATCTCATTGCTTACCCGTCACAATTAGTAAGCGAACGGCTGGGTACTATCC
>Ga0209988_10003610_pt1 | contig 10226 bp, 13 predicted proteins | sample N075metaG_FD_183115 | JGI IMG/M metagenome (GOLD analysis project Ga0209988, IMG submission 183115) | Deep subsurface microbial communities from Kermadec Trench to uncover new lineages of life (NeLLi) - N075 metaG (SPAdes) (version 2) | ecosystem: Environmental > Aquatic > Marine > Ocean trench... | reverse complement strand
CGACCCTGACTTATCAGGCGATCGAGAGCAGAATACAGGAACCGCGCTCTGACCCCCTGACCCCCTAACCACAGACCGCAGACAGCTGGAACTTGGAACTTGCGACCTGGAACGCGGGCGAAGCCCGCGATCTGGAACTTGGAACGCGAGCGAAGCGAGCTTATTAGTACGGTAAGGGACCTAATACCGCCTCGTAGTCCTTGGTCGAGACCATATCGATGGCATCCCAGGGACAGCCCTCCAAAAAGGTTCCCTCTGGCCCCTTACTGATGCAAAGCTTGCAACCAATGCACAGCAGGGCATCCACTTCGATTCGCCCAAAAGGAGGATGCTCTTCATCCGGCACCCAGATCATGCAATTTCCGATGGGACAGTAATCCACACAGGCAGGGGAGCCGGCACAGCCGGTACAGGCATCATTGATGACGGCAATCACAACGGGTTTGCGCTTGCGCTGGTCCGTTCGTTTGATGGTTGAAGCGTCTTTGAAAACATCAACAGCCATGGTTCTTTCACTCTTTAGAATTGGTGTCAGTAGGTTCGGGACCGGAGTCACGAGGTTCTGGGCCATACCAGGACACCTCATGCTCCGGATAAGCATTTTCGATCATCTTCGCTACCGCCTCTCGATTCTCTTCCACTCCATAGGTCGGGTTGGAACCGAACAAGGTGATGTTTTCATAGTACAGGTTAAAGGCGACGCTCCCCCCGCCCTCGATCTGTAAATCGCCACCCTTTTCAAAGAAGCCATTCTCTCCCAGTTCTTCCCGTGCCGACTCCACGATTTGCTCCTCAATCTTGGCCACATAGGGCTGGTAGTTCAAACCCCGAACGATGGTTCTTTTCTCGGCCTCCCATTCCAGCTGAAGAAGGAGATACTGGAACATGACCCCTCCACCTTCCAATCGAACATCAGCAATTTCCGCAAGCGACATGAACTCTCCTCTTCGATCCTGACAAGCACCGCAGGGGTCAGCCGGTGGCTGACCCGAACCGAAAGGGATGGCTCGATTTCCGTGGCTGAGGCACCCCTGTCGCCGTTCGGGCGAGCCACCGGCTCGCCCCTACCCTGGAAGTTTAGCGGAACAGCAGACCGCAAACAAGTTCGCGGCTTCCTATAAGACACCAGTAGCACGAATACGTTTGTCTTGCTGCACTTATCCCGTTCGTGCGCCTGTAGCTGAGAGGATAGAGCTGGGGGTTCCTAATCCCTTACAGGAGGTTTTCCTAAACTATTGAAAACACCCATAAACCCTGCATCTTCAATATCTTAGTTCTTGTACCAAGTTGTACGAAACCGTGGGAAAAGGTGGAAAAAGTAACAAGAAGTCCCACCGGTTTTCACACCGGTCGGGATGAATAAGAAATTGGGAAAAGAGAGCCAAAGGAAACTCAGGACCGCAACACGCTGTAGAATCCAGGAATAAAGCTGCTGAGCCCTTAAGATCCTAGAAGTTATTAAACTTTATGGTAGGGAGAATGGATGGATCCGTTCTTCGGATAAATATATAGGCTGTGCCTCTGCAACATCGAGAGCGTCGCGAAACAGTGAGGGGCAACATATTTTGGTCGCCTTGTTCCGCCAGCGAGGACAGACAAGACCTAAATTGTTGGTTCGCAGAAAATCGGTTAAACTTCACTGACCCTGAGATAAACACGCCGATTCTGACTTATTCGGTCATCAATCGAGAGAAAATCAGCAGCAGCGGCAGCTCAAAGATGGTTTACAGAATCGTCTTCGACGTAGAAGAAATTCCCAGCCAGGAAAGCATGAGAGAAACTGCTGAATCCGTGTGGACCAATGGGAATACCAAGTGGGAAGAGTTCACTGTCTTCGGTTATCTACCAGGTATGGATGTGGGGTCTGCGGCTTACGCCGTTGCGAAAGTTCGGCAAACCGGCATGACCGACTTTCGGATCCAAAGCTTCGCTTTACCAGGAGCAACAAGGTTGGACAATTGAACGTTTGAGATGTCGATACCTTTTCTGTGAATTGCCTCCGATAATACATAGGTTCAAGGGGAATCTTGAATTCTTGATCTACCCTTAGACGGCCCTTACCTCAGCAGGCCTTTTTTAGCCGCTCAGACGACTACCGGCATCGGAAGACAATGAGCCCAAATTCGGCAAGGTGGGAGCTGTCACTCCAGGACTCCAGCTTGCCTGTCCCCTGAAATTCCTTCAATTTCTGCATTTTTTCCTCTAAGTGACGCCCGTCACTGTCGGCCTTTTCCAAAACCTCAAGAACATCTGAGTACACCATGAGAGTCTCCTGGCATCGTCGCTGCCCGAAGTGTGGGGAGCAAAACATTATTAAAAATTACCGCGCATACCACTGCACGCGATGTCTGATTTGCTTCAAAGAAACGAAAATCGGCTTCCGGCCTTTTTCTATCCGAATCGCATTCAAGCCAGGAAAACGTTGACGACGATGGTGACACGGATTTGGTGCTTCACTTCCGTCTACTGAATTCCAGCCTTGCCTGTGACTCCACAGAAGGCACTCTCCTGGGTGAAACATTCGACGGGATAGCCATTGAGGGTGCAGACAGCGTAAAGAATGGTGGGGGGAACTACAAGATCTACTGTTGGGCAACCCATACCTTGAAGCAACCTTTGCCGACCTTGGGCAGCTCTACGATTTCGGTGTAGCCTTGCTTTTCCACCTCAACTGCGGTGGAGCAATGTTTCATTTGTAGGCTGCCCACCACGTCGCACTGGCCACTGAATGACCTCGAGCGAATATGTCCCATCGCAGTTCGGGAGAAATCACACAAAAAGCGCTTCACCCTTGACATGGCCGTGATTTCGGGTAAGGATAAGTTCGGTTTAACCTCTCTTCCCCACCGGAGAGACCGCAAGAGCTTGTCCCTCTTCTTACTTCATAGGCACCGCAAAGCAGAAGACACAGAGGCAGCTCAAAACCAGGTGTGTCGAGTCACCAAGTCCAGAACCGTAGTCGATCAGATGGATTATTTTGACCACACTGCAACAGGAGTACGAGTGCGTTCCGATAATTGAAATGTGGCCTTCACTACTGCACATGATTCATTCCACTATCTTCAACAATCGTAGGGAGTTGGAGGTAGCTACGGGCACGGGTCTGGCACCAACTGGCGGCTTTAAGCCGGGCCGGGACTCGACAGTTTTCCAAGCGATCCTAGCGCCAGAGATTGTCACGGATACTCCAAAACAGATGCCAGCTGATTACGCTGGGCGAGAGGTCTCGCTTGGGGCCTCGCCAACGACTGAGTCGGTGAGGGCGAAGTGTCTCATTATCGCGGCTGGGGCGGGAAGCCGGCTACGGCAGAACGGTAGTTGCAAACCGCTCACCCCCATTTTAGGGGTTCCCTTGATTGAAAGGGTCATCCGCTCAGGGCTGGAGGCCGGAGTGGATGACTTTTATGTCGTTACCGGATACCAGGGGAGGCGCGTTCACGACTTTCTGAACCGTCTGGCCGACCGCCTGGGAGTTTCTATCACCCCAATTGTTAACGAGGACTGGGAAAAAGAAAACGGCCTTTCGGTGCTCAAGGCACGGAAGTATCTGCGTGGATCCTTTCTGTTGCTGATGGCGGATCATCTCTTTGATCCAACCATTGCCCGCGAGTTGATGAGGGCTCCTCGAACCGATGGCGAAATCATCCTGGGCGTAGACGGGAATATGGGCAATTCCCTCATCGATATGGAGGATGTCACCCGAGTCAAAACGGAAGGGGACAAGTTACGTGCCATCGGTAAGGGCTTGACGGACTTCAATGGCTTTGACACGGGCATTTTCCTCTGCACTCCTTCCATTTTCGATGCGCTGGAATATTGCGCAAAGGAATACGGCGATACGAGTCTCTCCGCAGCGGTGCGTGTCCTGGCCAGAGAGGATCGGGTTAAAACTGTTGATGTTAGCGGTTACTTCGTGATTGACGTAGATGATCCCTCGGCCTTTAAGCGGGCAGAGAACGCGCTGTTGGCTAATCTGAGGGACAAGCCCAGCGATGGGCCTGTCTCGCGTCACTTCAACCGACCGTTATCGGTGGGGATTTCCCGCCTATTGTTGAAATACCCGGTCACCCCCAATCAAATCACCCTATTTTCCTTCCTGTGTTCGATGCTGGCCGCTGGTCTGTTTTCTGTGGGGAGTTATGCCACGCTTTTGCTGGGCGGTTTGCTGACCCAGTTCGCCTCGGTGATCGACGGATGCGATGGAGAAGTAGCGCGGCTCAAGTTCCAAAGCAGCGATTACGGAGGATGGCTCGATGCGGTCCTGGACCGTTATGCCGACGCAGCCCTTCTTTTTGGCCTCACCTGGCACGCCTACGCAAACGATATGGATAGCCTCATCCTATTGACTGGATTTCTGGCCATTACCGGTTCCTTCATGGTGAGCTATACAGCGGACAAATACGACAATCGCATGCGCGGCCGTTGGGGCAAGAAACTTCGTGTGGGCCGCGACCTCCGTCTCTTGCTGATATTCCTTGGTGCCCTATTCAACCAGCCTTATTTGACGCTCTTGGTGCTTGCCATTGTGATGAACTTTGAAACCATCCGCCGTGTCATCGTTTGCCGCGATCGTGGATAGCATAGAATGCGCAAAAATAAGAATCAAAGCGATGATTGCAGGCTCCGAGGTTCCAGAAGACCCTCACCATGCCGAAAATACCCTTGAGTGGCTGTTAAGACTTGCTCCCGAAAGTGACGAAGCCTTGCAAATTGCCGCTGTCGCCCATGACATTGAGCGGGCCGTCACAGCACGAAAGGTGCGTCGCTCTCATTATGACAATTATGACGCCTTCAAGGCTGCTCATGCGCGTCATGGGGCTGATATTCTGGGAACGATCCTGGATGAGTGCCGTGTAAGCAAAGCTACGGCTGACGAGGCTTGCCGGTTGGTGACACTTCATGAGGTTGGAGGTGATCCGCGTTCTGACCTGCTCAAAGATGCAGATAGTATTTCCTTCTTTGAGGTGAACCTGCCTTTGTACTACCAGCGCGAAGGCTGCGTGGAAACCAAGAGCCGTTGTACGTGGGGCTATCAACGACTCTCATCACGGGCAAAAAAACTCGTGGAAAGTATGAGATACGACAACGAGGACCTGACACGCCTACTAAGGGAAACCGTAGGTAACGCCTGTCTAAAAGATTAACGATGGGCCCGCCTTGACTTCACGAATGTGAGCCAACGTACAGACAGAGTTACCGCCCCCAAGATGCAAGAACGAACACAACAATTTCAACCTTCGCTCTAAAGAGCGAGTATCTATTGGAAATATCCTCCGGCTCAGCTTCGCACCATTGGATGGGTACTGTGGGCGGCAGTTGGTGCGATCATTGTTCCTGGTGGTAAAAGGGTGGTCTTGAAAAACTATGGACTCAATCTTCATAGCCACGCTTCTTCTTATTTTCGTAACGGCCCTGGTAGGGACTTACATCCAGCGACGAAGCCGCGATCTTTGCCTTAAAGACTTCACCCGTCCCAACCTGAAAATCCTAACCCTATGCTTGGTACAGTTTTCCGGGGCAGGTCAGTGGTCCCAGGTCTAACTTAGAAGGTGGACTCGTTCGTGGGGGCAGGTCACCTATCGGGGTCAATAGGGATTTGCAGGTGCTGCGGTATCTCCTGAAGTTTGCCGTAACACAGGGTCACTTGAGAACCAGCCCCTTGGATGGGATCAAGATGTTCAAGGAAGGACCTGGGAAAACGCGGATTCTTGCTCAGACAGAGGAAGCTCTCTATTTAAAGAATGCCAATCCCCGGTTAAAGGACATTGCCACGCTAATGCTAAACACTGGAATGAGACCGGAAGAGGTATTCACCTGCAAAGGAGAGAACGTGAACCTCAAGGAAAGGTTCATTTTCGTCCCCAAAGGCAAGACCAGATTTGCCAGAAGAACGATTCCCTTGACCCCAGATGCATATAAGGTACTTAAAAGACGTTATAGAAAGGGCTATCTCTTCCCCCACAAGTTTGACCCTAATCGTCCGATGGTTGTCTGCAAGAGCCACAGGCCTCTGGTTGACAAACTCGAGTTAGACTTTAGACTGTACGATTTGAGGCATACGTTCGGGTCAAGAATGGCTATGGCAGGAGTAGATCTTCCAACATTAAAGGAACTTATGGGACACTCTTCCATAACCCTAACCATGAGGTATGTGCATCCAACACCGGAGCATAAAAGGGAGGCAATTGACAAGCTAGTGGCGTGGAACCACCCACAAAATCCACCCACAGTCGAAAGAGTGGAAACCCGTACGTCCTTTGTGCGCCTGTAGCTCAGAGGATAGAGCTGGGGGTTCCTAACCCCTGTGCCGCAGGTTCGAGTCCTGCCAGGCGCACTTTGACTTCGACGATAGCAGAAAGGAATTCCCGTGGCTGCAAAACGACTGACTCGCAGAGAAATTGTCCAGGAAGACAAGATCCAGGCCGCTCTCTCTGGAATTTTGGCTTGGTCCTCTCAGAACCGCTCCCTCCTGATCGCTTGCTTCTCAATCTTTTTGCTGTCTATCCTGGGCTCCTGGTTCTGGCAAAACTACCAATCGGGTCGCTCCGAAGAAATTCAGGCTCAATTTGGTGAGGCGCTGAAGATCTACCATGCTCCCGTCGTTGAAGACACGCCAGAGAACTCCGAGGATCCCATCATTTTCGACGAATATATCTTCGCGACAGATGAAGAGCGCCGCGAGAAAGCCCTGGAAGGCTTCACGGCCGTCGTAGAAGATGCTCCAGGCACCCACCTGGGCTTGCTGGCCCGCTATTACATGGGTCTACTCAAACAGGAAATGGGCCAGATAGGAACAGCCGAGGAAGAACTGAACTTTGTGGTGCGAAATTCAAGTGAGCCCCAGACCCGGAACTTGGCTCGACATCTCCTGGCCAGCATCGCGGAATCCCAGGACGACCGTGAACTAGCCAGCCAGTTACTGGAAGCAATCCTCCTGGAGGACACTGCTTCCTTTCCCAAGGACACGATACTCCTGCGACTCGCACAGAATCATGAGGCAGCAGGAAACGCTGAGAAGGCTCTAACTTTTTATACGAGGCTAACCACCGAGTATCCCACCAGCGATGATTCTCAGGAGGCTCAACGTCGCCTCGATCAGCTTGAGAAGGAGCACTAGCCGGGATTTTGAATAACCCAGGCTAGTATTTCAAGATCGAGAAGATATCGAAGCCATCCAGCTTTTCCCGACCCTTCAGTGCTTCCAACTCCACGACGAAGGCTAGAGCCACAACTTCCCCTTTCAGCTCACGGACCATTTGGGCAGTTGCAGCGGCCGTGCCACCCGTGGCGATCAGGTCATCCACAATCAACACCCGTTGTCCCGGCTCAATAGAGTCCTCGTGCATTTCCAGGACATCTTGACCATACTCGAGATCGTAAGAGGCGCTGATCGATTTGGCGGGAAGCTTGTCCTTCTTTCGGACCAGTACTAAACCCGCGTTCAAATTGTAAGCGATGGTTGGCGCAAAAATGAATCCTCGAGATTCGATACCGATCACCCGGTCAATGTCCTTTTCTTTATATTCTTCGGTCAGGATATCCATAACCGATCGGAGGCCTTCCCGATCCTTTAAAAGCGTTGTGAGATCGTAAAAGAGAATTCCCGGCTTCGGAAAATCAGGGACCTCTCGGATCATTTTCTTCAGGTCTTCCATAATTCACCATCCAATTGAAAAATCTTGTAATCCTTCAGGCTCCACTTCCCCAACCTCAACATCCTTGACAAGGCCAAGGGATGGCCCCTTTTTTATCCCGGTCAAAAATTGCTCCATGGGGTCCTCGTCACCTTCGGCATAAACCTCCACCGTCCCATTGGGGAGATTCTTCACCCGACCTCGAACGCCAAGTTGCTGGGCGACCCGATGAGTGAAGTAGCGAAAACCCACTCCCTGTACCCGGCCTTTCACAATATAACGACGAGCGATCATAATGCTGAGCGCCAGCAAAGTGTTGTTTTCCTTCTATTTTCAGCGCTGTTCCGCAAAGCGAAACAGCGTTGGTCGGGGCGAGAGGATTTGAACCTCCGACCTCACGGACCCGAACCGTGCGCGCTACCAAACTGCGCTACGCCCCGATCGATTAAAACTCACTCATTGTATAACCTAGGCCCGGAAACTTGAAATTTCTGACTGCAGACCACAGACCGCTGACTGCTGTCAGCGGAAACCCCAAATACCAAATTCCAAATCCGAAACCTGGAACTTGGGACCTGGGACCTTGATCGCGCGAAAGGACACTTTCGCGCTACAGCAGGTATTTAACGATCAGGAATCCACCCACCAGAAGAATAGAAAAAAGGATGACCAGTAGATTAAAGTATCGATCCACAAAGTTCTGTATGCGCGGCCCAAACCACCAGATGAGTCCACCCAACAAGAAGAACCGTGCACCGCGACTCAACACTACAACCACCACAAAGGTGATGAGATTGATTTCGAAAAGCCCTGCCGCAATTGTAAAAATCTTAAAGGGAATCGGAGTAAACCCCGCCACGGCGATAGCCACAGCATCCCACTGTTGGTAAAGGACTTGGACCCGTTCATATTGTTCGCCCACTGCATAAAACTCGACGATAGGCCTTCCGATCAGTTCATAGAATTCCAAGCCCAGCCAGTACCCCAGCAGCGCGCCCAATGATGACCCCAGGGTGCATAAGGCGGCGAAGCGCAGGGCCCGTCGAGGGTTTCCTATGGCAAGAGGGATCAGAAGAACGTCCGGTGGGATAGGAAAAAAGGAAGACTCGGCAAAGGCAATCACAAACAGTGTGCGTACGGCATTGGGCCGTTCAGAAAAACCGACCACCCAGTCATATAGACTCCTCACCCAGGTGAACGGATTCAAGGAACGATGTGATACCTCATCCACGGTTCAGACAGCTCTCTCCTCTGTGCTTTTTATAGCTAGCCAGTGAGCTGTAGTCCGTTTGATCTCGCTGTAAGGGTGTGACCGAAACTTCTCCCGCCCGAATCGCCTCAAAGTCCGTGTCTGCCTCAACCGTCCACTCACTTTCATCCCGAGCAATCCAGTAATAGCTCCTGCCGCGGGGATCTCTCTTCTCTTCTATCGAACCCTCAGCCGCTTTACTTCCCTGTCGAGTAAAGCGGTAGGCGACCGGATTTCCTTCAGGAATATTGATGTTCAGAAAAGTCCCCTCGGGAAAGGGAAAGAGCTCATCAATGATACGCCGTACGAAACCGGAGGCTGGACCAAAATTGAACTCCCCCTGGCTGCCGACTGATGAGGCGGCAGCAGCGGGAATTCGGTGGATAACCGCCTCCCGTGCTCCCGCAACCGTACCCGAATAGATAATGTCATCGCCCAGATTGGGACCGTGATTGATCCCGCTCACCACCAGATCCGGCAAACGAGGCAACAACTTCCGAAGTGCAAAGATGACACAGTCGGCGGGGGTTCCTGTCAAAGCATAGTGGTCCTCAGCTACTTTAAAGGTTCGAAGCGGACGATGGATGGTGAGTGCCTGACTGACAGCACTATTCTCTTCAGCAGGAGCAACCACAAACACCCTTCCCCATCCGGATAGAGCCTCTTTGAGTGCCAGCAGTCCTTCCGCCCTCACTCCGTCGTCATTGGTCAGCAATACAAGTCGATCTTGATGATGCATGTTGAGAGAGAGGCATTATAACTGGAACAGGTTGAATTGTAACGTGGGGACGGCCCCAAAGAGCCGCCAAATGCTGTTATACTCGACGGGCAGGAGAGAATTACTGAAATGGCCCTTCCGCTCCGTGTTTTACTAGTTGAAAAGGACGAAGAAGACCTGGAAGTGATCGCTCAGGAATTGGAGCGCGGTGGGTTTGAAGCCGAAATTCATCCTGTGGCAATCGAGAGGGACTACCTCACCCAGCTCGAAGCTGATCACGATATCATCATTTCCAATTACGCATTGATGCAGTTCGACGCCATGCGGGCGCTCGAGATTCTCAAAGAAAAGGGACTGGATATCCCATTGATCGTGATCGGTGGAAAGGTTGGGGAAGAACTGGCAGTCGAGTGCATCAAACAGGGTGCGGCCGACTTCTTGCTCAAAGCTCGTCTGAGCCGGCTGGGACAGGTGGTCAAGCGTGTTTTACAGGAAAGCAAAATCGAAAGGGAAAAAACGCAGGCCGAGGCTTCTCTGCACGAGGGCGCCAGCCTCTATCGCCAACTCCTGGAATTCTGTCCAGTCGGAATCGCGCTGGTCGAGCAGGGTAACGTCACTTTCGTGA
>Ga0209988_10003609_pt1 | contig 10229 bp, 7 predicted proteins | sample N075metaG_FD_183115 | JGI IMG/M metagenome (GOLD analysis project Ga0209988, IMG submission 183115) | Deep subsurface microbial communities from Kermadec Trench to uncover new lineages of life (NeLLi) - N075 metaG (SPAdes) (version 2) | ecosystem: Environmental > Aquatic > Marine > Ocean trench... | reverse complement strand
TGACCGAGGCCGCGATAGAGAAGGCGACATTGGCGGCTCATGCGATGATCCAATGATATGGCACAACGCGATGCCGGTGGAGGAGCCGTCCACAGCATCACAACCGGACCTAAGTAAGAGATCTAATCGGCATCCACATTTAAGATTCCCGGCTCGCCAAAATGAACAAGGTCGGCAAGCGAACTCAGAGACCCAAGTGACAACCGCTCAAAATCACGGCTGGTCCGGCAGCCAGATACCGCCGGCAAATGGTGGAAAACGGCGCCCGCCGCCTCCCACCAAGCGCAGGCTATTTCGCCGGGTCGGCGACTACCAGATCGCCACCGGATTGATGATCATCTGCACCGTGCCGCGGATCCGCGCCTGACCCAGGACGAACAGGAATTCAGTGACGTTTTCCTCGGCAAGCCGGCCGGTATTCATGGTCTCGAGGATATAGATACCGTTCTCCTTGAGCAGCGTGACGTGCCCGTAGAAGGGCCGCCCTTCCTTCTCCGGGGGAACCACGTCGACACCCCAGGTGTCGGCGCCGACTGCAATGACGTTCTTCGATGCCAGCCACACGGCGGCGTCCTCGGAGGTCCCCGGCTCGCCGCTCACCCATTTCTTCGGGTCCGCAGCCAGATAGGCGTCGGTCCACCCGGTGTGGAACAGGACCACATCGCCTTCGCGCACCTCTACGTTCTGCGCCTTTGCCGCGGCCTGGATATCGGCGGCGGTGAAAAACTTGCCGGCATCGAGGGCGGTCACGCCGAAATGCTTGGCCATGTTGATCAGGACGCCACGGGCGACGATCGGCGGGATCTTCTCGGTGCCCAGCTTCGTCAGGCCGGTGATCGCCGCGAAGTCCTTTTCGTCGTTGCAGTTGTAATACATGCCGTCTTGTCCGAGATGGCCGAGACCGTCGATTTGCGGGCCGATACCCAGCCAGGCCTGGATCAGATCATCATTGTAGCTTCCGTCGTAGCCCCACAGGCGCTGGCCACCCTGCTGATTGGGTTGCACAATCTGGAGAGACAAGCTGCGCGGTGGAAAGGCCGGCGTCGAACTATCGATGATAATGCCCAAGGGATGGGTCTCGCCCTTCTTGACCAGCTTGATCGCTTGCATCACGCTCGCCGGGGTGACCAGGTTGGCAGCGCCGATTTCGTCGTCGGCACCCCATTTCGATGGCTCGCAGGTTTGGGCATGTGCGATGCCCGCAGCCATGACGACAACCAGCGAAGCACCAAGTACGGATCTTAGAGTTCTCATGATTTTCTCCCTGTCGAATCGTTGAACCTCCAGTGAAAACGGTGAAGGTTGAATAGATAGTCTACAGATTTGCCTGCAATGGCACACTACCGGACTGTGCTCGGCATACAGGGAGATCCAATGTCAAATTCGGGTCATGAGTTGCCCTTCGCCGTGACTCGGAATCAGGTCTGCAATGCGACGATGACCCGACATTCAGCACCGAGCGTCGGCAATGCGGCGGTTTCCGTGCCTTCCAACGCTCCGGGCTAAACTCACGCTTTGTGCCATTTTCGGAAGTTCGCGATGCCGATGGTGGGAGCCGTCCACCACATCAGAAGCGGACCTAGGAGCTTGCCCGAAACGGACGAATGGGGCTCGGTTTGATGTGTACGGAAATCCCCCTTGAATCCGTTCAATCCGGCTTAAGTAGTTCGCCGTTAAGAACGTCGAACCACATAAAACAGCGTAGCGGCGGCGCGGCTGTCCTCCGAGTTCAGAAATTGACTTGGTCGCCGCCCTTCAGGCTGAGAATCTCGCGGGCTTCGTCCGGCGTGGCCACCTGCATGCCCAACCCCTCGATGATCTTGCGCGCCAGTTTGACCTGATCGGCATTGGATTTGGCGAGCACGCCCTTGCCGGCCCAGATGCTGTCCTCCAGTCCGACGCGGATGTTGCCGCCCAGCGCCGCCGCCTGCGCCGCGATGCGGAGCTGGCTCGCACCGGCGCCCAGCACCGACCAGCGATAGTCCGATCCGAACAGCCGGTCGGCCGTGCGCTTCATATGGGCGACATCTTCGGGATGGGTGCCGATGCCGCCCAGAATGCCGAACACCGACTGCACGAAGAAAGGTGGCTTGACCAGTTCGCGGTCGGCAAAATGCGCGAGGTTGTAAAGATGGGCGATGTCGTAGCATTCGAACTCGAAGCGCGTACCGTTCCCGTAACAGGTTTCGAGGATAAACTCGATATCCTTGAAGGAGTTCCGGAACACCAGATCGCGGGTCGCCTCCAGATGCTGGCGCTCCCACTCGAACTTGAAATCCTTGTATTTGTCGAGCAGCGGATAAAGCCCGAAATTGATCGAGCCCATGTTCAGCGAGGCCACCTCCGGCTTGAACTGCGCCGCGGGCAGGATGCGCTCCCCAACCTTCATGTAGGGGCTGCCGCCGGTGGTGATGTTGATCGCCGCCTTGGTAGCCTGTTTGATCCGGGGCAGGAAGCGGGCAAAGGCCTCCGGCGTCTGGTCCGGCTTACCGGTCTCCGGATCGCGGGCGTGGAGATGCAGAATCGCCGCGCCGGCCTCGGCGGCGGCGATCGCCTCGGCGGTGATCTGATCCGGCGTAATCGGAAGATGGGGGGTCATCGTCGGCGTATGGATCGCGCCAGTTATGGCGCAGGTGATGATAATTTTACCTTGGGTCGCCATGGCATTTTCTCCCAGTTATCTTTCACTCAATTGGTTACTTGCCAATATCCTCGTCGGCCCGGCGCTTATGCGCGGCCAGCGCCATCAAGCGGCGGTCGCGCCAAACCTGCCGTTCGGCAAGCTTGTCGGCGGGCAGGCTCTTGCGGCGGTCGCCTTCGACCCGATCCATGACCTCGCCCAACCAGTCGACCCGCCGCTGGTGCGACGGATGTAGCCGTTCATAGATACCCTGGTAGCGCTCAGCATAATCGCGAACGCCGCCCGGCGCGTTCAGATCGATGGTCTCGAACGGACCCATGAAAGACCAGCGCAGCGCCAGGCCCTCGCGGATGCCGACATCCACGTCCTCGATCGAGGCGTAGCCGTCGGCCACCAACCGGAAGGCCTCTTCCAGCAACGCGCCCTGCATGCGGTTCATCACGAAGCCGTCGAGTTCCTTCTTCATCACGATCGGCGCGTGGCCGGCGGATATAAGAAATTCCCGCGTGCGATCCACCACCGCCTGGTCGGTCCAGGGCGCGGGCACGACCTCGGCCGCCGGCACCAGATAGGGCGGGTTGATTGGATGGACGACCAGACAGCGCGCCCGGCCCTTCAGGTGCTCAGTGAACTTCGACGGCAGGATCGCCGAGCTCGAACTCGCCAGCACCGCGGTCGCCGGGGCCGCGGCGTCGAGTAGCGCGAAGACCTTGCGCTTGACCTCGACATCCTCCGGTGTGTTTTCCTGGACATGATCCACGCCGTCCAGAGCTTCGTCCAACGTGTCCGCGGTGGAAAGGCGCGAGCGGACCTGCTCGGGTTCGTAGCCACCCAGCAGTCCGTTGGCCGACAACTCCGGCAATACGCCGGCTATGTAATCGATCGCCCGATCCGGTGCGTCAGGGACAGCGTCCCACAGCACGACATCGTGGCCGGCGCGGGCAAAGCTGATCGCCCAGGCGCGCCCGATAAAACCGCTCCCGACTATTGCAACACGAGCCAATTTCCTTCTCCCTAGAGCGTCTCGACATTGCCGTCGACCGCGATCGACTGGCCGGAAAGATTCCGGCCCGCGTCCGAAATCAGGAACATGATGATAGCGGCGACATCGCTAGCGGTCACCATGCGGCGCAGCGATATCTTCTCCAGATACTGGTTTTCCATGTCCGCGTAGGACACACCGACCTGCTCCGCGCGATTGCGAATGACGCCTTCGATGCGCGGCCCCTCGACGAGGCCGGGCAGGATCGCGTTGACCCGGATATTGCTCGGGCCGAGCTCTTTGGCGAGGCTCTGACTGAGCCCGATGATCCCGAACTTGGCGGAGGAATAGGGCGTGCGGAAGGCATAACCGTACTTCCCCGCGACCGAAGCCATGCAGACGATGGAGCCGCCGCCCGCCGCTTTCAACATTGGCGTGGCCCGCCGGGCGCAGAGGAATTGGCCGGTCAGGCAGACGTCTATGCAACGCCGCCATTCCGCCGTGTCGAGTTCCTCGATCGCCCCCGTGGGCCCGGCGACGCCGGCGTTGTTGACCAGCGTATCGAGGCCACCGAGATTTGCGGTGATATCGTCGAACAGGCGGTCCACATCCACCTCCTTCGACACATCGGCCTTGGTCCGGCCGGCCTCCGGCTGGGCCGCGGCGAAATCATCCAGGAAATTGTCGGCGATGTCGCAGATATGAACCCTGGCGCCGTTGGCGATCAGCATGTCGGCGATGGCCCGGCCAATGCCCGAGGCGCCCGCCGTCACCAGGACCCGCTGGCCCGCAATGCCGCCGGCGGACGAACTGCCGGAACTCGTTGCTCGCTGCATATTCTGACCTCCGCTAAGAACGCGTCCCATGTCGGTCTTTCCCGCTTATGACCGGCGCTCCCGCAGTGCGATATACATCATGACCGGCCAGGCGGATGATATCGGGCGAAGTCTTGAAACAACGGCATGGATTTCTCATCCACAGACGCTACGAAACGTGCCTCGCCAGCTCGAGCCAGTTTACTCTGACACTGCCGGCCGGGGTATTAAACCCAGAGTTTTTCTTTCCGAAGGCTCAAGTTGTCGAGCAACGGTTTTGCGGGCCCGTCGTAAGTGATTTCACCCCGGTCGAGTATGTAGGCCCGATCAGCAAGCGCCAGAACGAGGTCCAACTGATGCTCTATGATGATGATCGAAACTTCGGACCGAAGTCCGTTTATGGTTTCGAACAATTCCTCGACCATCATCGGAGAGAGACCTTCAAAGGGCTCATCCATCAAGATTAGCTTCACGTTGCCCGCCAGCGCCCTGGCGATAGCCACCATCTGTTGCTCGCCACCCGACAGAGTGTCGGCCTTGGCGTGGTAGCGCTCACGTATGCGCGGGAACTGTTGGAATATCCGGTCGATATCCCACCGCACGCCGTCGCCGCCAGTTCGCCTCAAGGCGCCTATCTTCAAATTCTCCTCGACGGTCAAATTGGCAAACAAGCGCCGTCCCTGCGGCACCAGTCCGATGCCCATCCCGGCGATTTGTTCCGGGGCCAGGCTATGGATTTCCGTTTCATTGAAAACAATCCGGCCGCTCGCAATCGGCGCCATGCCCATGATGCTCTTGATGGTCGAGGATTTGCCGGCCCCGTTTCTGCCGAGCAACGCAACGACCTCCCCCTGGCAAACTTCAAGCGATACATCGGTCAAGATCTGGCTCTTGCCGTAGAAGGTATTGATCGCCTCGAGCCGCAGGAGTTTGGTGTCGGAGTCGATGGCGCGGCCGACTTGGCTTCGAACCTTGATGATCGCCTTGCCGCTGCCGAGATAGGCACTCTGCACATCCTTGTTGTCACGGATCTGATCGGCCGTGCCGCTGGCAAGCACAGTGGCCTGGTTCATTACCGTGATGTTGTCGGAGAAGCTGAAGACGCGGTCGATATCGTGCTCGATCAGAAGGATCGAGATATAATTCGACAGCGACTTTATCAGGCCGACGATCCGTTCGCGCTCCTGTGCGGCAAGTCCCACCAGGGGCTCGTCAAGGAGAAGAAAACGGGGTCGGGTGGCCAGTGCGATGCCGATTTCCAACAACCGTTGGCCACCATAGGACAGGCTTGACACCTCGACGCCCTCGAGGCCCTTCAGGCCCAGAAATTCGACCAGGCTGTCGGTTTCGCGGTTGATCGCGTCGATCGAACGGACATCACGCCACATGTTGAGCGCACTGCCGTGCCGGGACTGGACCCCGAGCCGCAAATTTTCGAAGACCGTGAGGTCGGGGAACAGGTTGGTGATCTGAAAGGACCGGGCAATCCCGGCCTGGGACAGACGGTGAGGAGTGGTTTTCGTCAGCGGCAAGCCGGCGAAGAACATCTCTCCGCTGTCGGCTTCATGTTCTCCGGACATGACATTGAACAGGGTCGTCTTGCCGGCGCCGTTCGGCCCGATCAGCGATTGAAGGGTGCGATCCTTGACCCGCAGATCGACATCGGAAACAGCGACGAAGTTGCCGAACCTCTTTCCGACCCCGCGGCATTCGAAGATGTGGCCGGCAAACAGGCCGTGGTCGGAATTACGCAGGTATTCGGGCACCGCGCGTTCCATGGGTGGTACGACGCGGGACGCCATGGCGGCTTTCTGGGTCTTCCGGATCAGCGGCCTCATAATCACCGTGCCGAGCCCCATCAGCCCGGTCGGCGAGAACAGGATGAACCCCATGAACATAATGCCGAAGATCAGCTGCCAACTGGCTGTGTATTCCGACAGCACCTCGCGGAAGAGGATGAAGAACAACGCGCCGAGCGGCGGCCCCAGAAAATGTCGAGCGCCACCAATGATCGTCATCGCGAGGATTTCGCCGGAGTGCTGAACATGCACCAGGTCCGCCCCGATATAGTATTTCAGGAACGGAAACAGGGAGCCCGCAATACCGACGATGAAAGCCGAGATTATGAACACGAGCAGTCGGTACCGGCGCACGTCATAGCCGATAAAGGCGGTGCGCTGGCTGTTCTCTCTGATCGCCATGAGGACGGAGCCGAAGGGCGACCGTACGATCCGCCAGGCGATGATCGAAACGGCGATGAAAAGGAAAAAAATCAGGAAGAAGAAGACCAGCTGATCATTGAGGTCGATACCCATGATCGTCGGGCGGTCCATGCCGCCATATCCGTCTTCTCCGCCGGTAAACGATGTCCAACGATAGATGATGTAGAACAACATCGCGGCAAACGACAGCGTCAGCAACGAGAAATAGACGCCGCGCAGCCTGAGCGAGAGGTAGCCGATGATCGCTCCGAAGAAGGTGCTGACCGCAACCGCCAGCGCCATCGGAAGAAAAATATGACCGGGCATCAGCTTGACCTGGATGATCGAAGCGGCGTAGGCGGCGACGCCAAAGAAAATGCCATGACCGAACGAGACCAGGCCGGTGTATCCAAGCAGAAGATTGAAGCCGAGCCCGGCAATCGCGTAGATCAGGATCTCCGAGGCGGTGGTGTAGGTCAGGTCAAGGATTTCGGTGAGCGGCAGCAACAAGAGACCGCACACGAACAGGACAGAGACCGGGCTTTTGATGAGGCCCTTCATCTATTCCAGCCTCGCGAATTTCTGGCCGAGCAGGCCTCTGGGCTTGAAGATCAAGACCAGGACCATAAGGGCGTACATCGATCCTTCGGCTGCCGGCGGAAAATAGAGCGCGGTCACTCCTTTGAGGACGCCGACAAACATGCCGGCAAGCACGACCCCCCAGAAACTCCCCAATCCCCCCAATACGCAGATGACGAAAGCAGCCGTGATGATCTCGTTGCCCATGGCCGGATGCACGCCCATGAGGCTCGCGGACATGCCCCCGGCAATCGCCGCGAGACCGACGCCGATCGCGAAAACGGTCGAAAGGATCGGCTTCACGTTGATCCCCATGGCGCGCACCATTTCCACGTCCGAGACGCCGGCACGCAAGATGAGGCCAAAGGATGTTTTGTTGAACAGCAGCCATAGTCCGGCGATCGCGGTGGTCGTCACGGCCAAGATGGCCAGACGATAGTTCGAGTAGATGAATTGGCCGATATGGATCTGGCCACCGAGAAATTCCGGTATGGAAAACGGCAGCGTCGAGGCGCCGAACATCAGCCGGAACGCCTGCTCGGCAGAAATGGCGAGGCCCATGGTGAACAGCAATGTCAGGGTAGGGTCTTTTGGATAGAGCTTTCTGATGCACAGGATCTCGATGATGACACCAAGGATGCCTACGATCACCGGTGACAGCACGAATGCAGCGGAAAAACCGAGTTTTTCCGTAATGACGACCGTCAGATACGCGCCCAATGCATAGAATGCTCCATGGGCGAGGTTAACCACCCCTCCGAGACTGAAGATGATGGATAATCCCAATGCCAGAAGCGTGTAATACGATCCGACGAGCAATCCGTTGAGAATTTGTTCGAGAAGCATCATTTCAATGTGCCCGGAAAAAATGGCGGGACCGGAATGATCCCGCCATTTCCTTTTCGCTTCGAGGAATTAGCCCATGTTGCAGGGGTTTTCCTCCATGGTGGGCTGGATCGCTTCCAAGGATTCGTCGGCCCCCGGGGTGGCCTCGACGATCTCGAAAATGTCCCACTTGTCCTCCATCTGGTCCCTGTCCTTGACCTTGACGATGAACATCTCCTGCAGGAGCGAGTGGTCCCACTTGCGGAAGCTTCCCAACCTGGGCTTCATGATGTCGAAGGTCATGCCCGACTCGAGCAGGGGAATGATCTTCGCCGGGTCGGTGCTCTTGGCCTCGTTCATCGCTGCGGCCATGATCTTCACGGCCGTATAGTCACCCCAAGCCTGGTTTTCGGGCGGCTTTTTGTATTTGTCGCGGAACGCCTTGGCGAAGACCGCCGAGGACTCCGTCGGCATCTTGTGGTACCACAGGCTCTGCCAGTAACCGGTGATCGAGTCGAGCCCGGCACCCCAGAATCCGGCGGTATCCATAACCCCGCCCGACACCCTGAAGGTCAGCCCGAATTCCTTGTACTGCTTCAGGAACGTGGTCTGGTCGCCGCCGGCGAGGTTGATGTAGACGAAGTCCGGCTTGGCGTCCCTGATCTTCAGGATATACGGGCTGTAGTCCGGTGTCCCGGTTGCGATCAGCTCGTTCGCCATCACCGTTCCGCCCCTCTCGGTCAGAAAACGGGTGGAGACCCGGGCGAGGTCATGACCGAAGGCATAGTCGGCGGTCAGCATGTAGAATTTCTTGCCCTTCACGTTTCCCGAGCGATCCTGCCAGTTGCCGATGGTCTTGGTGTACATCGTGTTGCAGGCCTCGACATGGAACGTATAGGGATTGCACTTCTCGCCCCGGAGTGCGTCGGAGTTGGCCCCGGACTGCATGTACAGGGTCTTCAGCCGGTTGGCCGTCGCCATCACACCGCCGGCCGAACCGGAACTGATTTCACCAACGAGGAAATGCACTTTCCGTCTTTCGATCAGCTTCTGGGCCTTCGTCGGCGCGACGGCGGAACCGACGCTGTCTTCGGTGAACAGGTCCACTTCCCGGCCCAAGATCCCGCCGGCCGCATTCAGTTCCTCCACGGCCAGATTGACACCCCTGAACCCGTAATCGCCAAGCGTGCCGAGAAAACCGCTTCGTGGCGTGATGTGGCCGATCCGGATGGTATCGGAAGCGGCTCTTACGATTGCCGGGAAGCCGAGTTGCGCGACGGCAAAGCCGCCAGCCGCCGCGGCGGTGGTCTGCAACACCCGACGCCGGCTGATATGTTTCCTGGTGAATCGGAAATTCTTCGGATCCTTCATGTTTGTCCTCCCATTGGATTACCCGCGTGGATTACCCGCGTCTCGCCGCCCGGAGGCGGCCTCGCGCTTGACGCCCATTTTGATCGTTTATCATTGTATGTCCTCAGATGTATCCGGACACTTGGGCAGCGTCATGCACCCTCGAACCCTGCCGCCTTGCGATCTCCATATCGCTGTTGAAATTCGTGGGGCAGGCATCGCTAGGCGAGGACGCTATACTGCCTTGATGATGGTTTCAATGGCACTGTCGGCCTTTGCCCGGGGCATGTGCTCCTGCAAGGTCTTGCGGAGGACGGGCAGCTGACGATCGGCCTTGCGGCGACGGAAGGTCTTCTGGGCCTCCGGCAGGCCGAGGCGGAAACCGGAGCCCCGTCGCGTTCGAGGATGGCCACGCCCGCCACATGGCCCAATCCGTCGCCTGACGGCGGCCCACTCCAAGGGGTGCACTCCACGCGCCGGACAAGCGCTCTTCGGGCTGGAACCGCAAACATCCCGAAGGTCCGGTTTGTGCCATGAGTTGCCCTTCGCCGTGACTCGGAATCAGGTCTGCAATGCGCCGATGAACGGATGGGGTGGATGGCTCCTGCTCCACCCGGCGTCTCGATGCGCCATAATGCAGGTGTCATCATCTGCTAGGAAAGGAGCCACCCGATGCAAGTTACGACAGTTGGCCTCGATTTGGCCAAGAACGTTTTTCAGGTCCACGGCGTCACGACCGATGGAACCGTTTTGTTCAATCGCTCGGTTCGACGTGCGCAGCTTCTCCCGTTCTTCGAAAAGTTGCCCCCGTGCCTCGTCGGCATGGAAGCTTGCGG
>Ga0209988_10003608_pt1 | contig 10229 bp, 19 predicted proteins | sample N075metaG_FD_183115 | JGI IMG/M metagenome (GOLD analysis project Ga0209988, IMG submission 183115) | Deep subsurface microbial communities from Kermadec Trench to uncover new lineages of life (NeLLi) - N075 metaG (SPAdes) (version 2) | ecosystem: Environmental > Aquatic > Marine > Ocean trench... | reverse complement strand
GCGGGCAAAAAGCCCAAGCCCAAGTCCACAAGAAAAGGCGATCTTTCCTTGCTTGATGATCTTAATGAGCCTGAGCCTAAAATTACACCTCGCAATGCCCTCGTAAAGCCCTCACCTCGTAAAGCCCTCGTAGCTTTGGTGACTAACGAGGGATTTTTCGATGACGAAATCCGCAGCATGGCTCTTAAAGTAGGCGTTATCTGGGGTAAACCATGGCAAATTCCACAGAATGTATTATCCCGTGGTTTTGTCCCGATGACTGATGCCAGGGCCGAGGTACCAAGAATAGAATCCGCCGATCTCCCCTATCCAAAAAATTTACAGCCCACTCACCTCGCCTGGCGGTCCAAAAGGGCTGGCAATGGTGTGCCTGATTTCCCTTTTAATGGTTCAGTTCGAGAACGACTTTCCTGGTGGATAAATCACAGTAATGACACCGACATAAGTTCAAATACCATTGCCTCTATTTGTGCAGCCAGTGGCGTATATCGGGATCTTGGCGGACTACCATTTTCAACTAACCCGCCCAAGGATGCTGATGATTTTGGTAGGTGTGTTCGTCTAATTGAGCGAATCCCTGAATGGATGAATGCGATTTGGAGAGTGGGGCAAAAGGAACCAAACTTTTATCCTATAATTATAAATTGGAATTCATTGGTCTGTCTCTATAAAAATGGCGCTTTCCATGATTGTTACAAAGGCATTCAGAAGTTGAGGGGAAATATTCCTTTTGATTGGCAAAAATAAGAAATTGGAGGGTTAAAATGATTCTCTATCTCGCGGCCTTGTTAATTGTTGCGGCTTGTTTTGCAACTATAACCGCAGCATTGTACTGGTTATTTCACACACCGACACCCGCAGAAAGACTCCACACTGAGTTAGCCGAAATTAAAAAGGATCTAAGAGTGGCCAATCTTTCTTATCACGAGGCTGCTAGGCAAGGAGATTTTGAACTGGTGCGCCACGCTAATACTGTGAGGGAAGACTTGACGGAACAATTGCAAGAAACTAATCGCCAAATTAAATTAGCCAAAGCTAATCCTGATTGGGTGATGGATCGTCTAAGGGAGTTTGAAAATGAGGCTAACAGAGAATGAGTATCCCTTCTTTACTGAGTTTGACTACCGCTATCAAAAAGAAATGTTTTTCTTTGACACTTCTGCACTTGAAAGGGAACAAGAGAAGCAGGTTCGCCGTAATCGAAAAGCATCGCAAAAAAGGTTTGTTGATCAAATTAAAGGGTATTTTGCAGAGCATAAATATACTGTTAAAGTATCCGTTTCAGCAATTAGACTGATGTTCGATCATAGTCTTTCGGTAGAAAAGGCAATTGTTTCTGTCTACCGTAAGAATGGCTATCGCACATTGGCTGAATGGTTGAAAGACAGAAGAATTTCCCTCAGCACCAAACTGGACATCGGCAGGGATTTAATAGACAGATTGGCAAAACAATGAAACTAATCGGTAGACCGACATATAAAAAAACGACCCTTCTAGGGCATAAGGTCATTGAGTATGTGCCACATAGAAGAACGCTGCTGGTTCCGTACCCAATGGGTCGGCAACACGTCGTTTTCCCATACCTGTTTTTCACTTTTGGCGTATATCTGGGAAAAGACAGAATATTGGCTATGCTTTTTTCTAATAAGCCTGCATCAGAGTTGACGAAGAACGATTGCATTTATAGTCCATTGGTTAGTAATATAGAGTACGGTAATTGTGGCATCTGTCTCGGTAGATCAGTTCAAAGAATTTCATTAGAAAAGGCCGTGGATGCGGTGTGGCAGAGCGAGTGGTCCCATGGCGCACTTATGGGCAAAAATTGCGACAGTCGTTGGCCAAAAGGCACTCGTAGATGGCGAAATACCACTCTTAAAACTGTAATTAAAATGCCTTGGGGCAAATTTGATCGTTATAGTGAGGGTGAGGATACTAGTCTTAAATTATCTGAATTAGATTACCACCTATCCTTCGGCTGCCAATGAAAACTCCAATCGGCTAACCAATGTATATAAAAACTACCCTTCTAGGGCGTGAGATTATTGAGTATGCGCCACATAAAAGAACAATAATTGTCAGTCGCAAGTGCGATCGACAATATATTGTTCTTCCATATCTGTTTTTTGCCTTTGGTCGTAGAAGGTTGCAAACAAAGACGCTTGCGATGCTTTTTTCCAATAAGCCTGCATCAGAGTTGACAAAAGAGGATTGTGTTTATCGTCCACTTATCAGCAATATAGATTATGGCTTATGCGGTGTGTGTCTCGGCAGATCAGTTAAAAGATTTTCATTAGAAAGGGCTGTGTCTGTGTTGTGGTGTACCCGTTGGTCTTATGGCGCAATGATTACGGTGTATTATGACAGAAATTGGCCAAAAAGGACATTCAGTAAAAAACTCCCTAAGTGGCGAAATGCTACTCTTGAAAGTGTCATCAAAATCCCTTGGGACAGATTTCGTTGGGACGGATTTCGTCAAGGGGCAGCCACCAACGGATGGCCCAAGATTAAATTAAATAGTTTAGATGCTAATTTTTATTGCAAACATAACTAGGATATGAAACTATTCTTAGCTGCATTATGTATTTTGGCTGCATTTCTCATAGGGTTTGAAGTGGGTAAGTATATCGAACATCACCGACGCGACCATTTTACTATAGATGGACCCGGTTGGCATGTGGATTACTGGAAGCCCCGAAGAGATTAAAGAAAATCGTCCTCGCCCAGACAGAATAACTCTAGTGCGCCTTGCCCTGTCACTGTTGAGATAGCAAGTCTATTATTTACGCCTATGTGCGCTTTAATGCCGTGGGATGGCGTGTTTGCATCTAAATGGATGATTCTAATCTGGCTGTTAAAGAAATCGGCAAGGTCTTTAGCAGCGTATACTCCAATGATAACTGCTACCGTCATTTCTGAGCCGGCGTGTATTCCCGCGCCTTGTTCCCGCACATATTCTCCATCTATTTTCCATTGGTAGAATGTGTTTTCCATAAAACGGTATGGACCCTTGCAGTCAGCCATCACAGTATGGGATAGTGCCGATGAACTCATGGGTCGGAATACTCGAACAAAATTCAAATTTCTGGACAACCATATATTTTTCATGTATGTATTTATAGTGCCGATGACTAAATATATGAAACCAATTTGTGAGGAGGATATTAAAAATGAATAAGTTTGCAGCGTGGCTAAAAAATCGTGATCCAGAATTTGATGTAACCGGCGAAGGTTGTAATCCATTTGCTAAAGGCGATGACAAAGACAAGGGCGACAAGGACGACAAGGGCGACAAGGACGACAAGGGCAACAAAGACAAGGGTGACAAAGACAAGGGTGACAAAGACAAGGGTGACAAAGACAAGGGCACCTGGGATTGGAGTAAGTTCAAAAAGGGCAAAGAAAAAGACTAATCATTCGTAATCTTCCCACTGCATGAATCCCCACTGCATGAACGCCCCAAAGACTAGGGGCGTTTATTTTAATTAAGCAGTAAGTTGCCGAGTTGTGCCTTGGTGTCTGCGCTCATTTCTTCGTATCCTAAATCCGGTCGTTTATGGAGATAAAAATTATAATGTCTCAAGCTATGCTCATTCGGCACGCCATAAGCAATAAATAAAGAGTATTTAGGATGATAAATAGACCCTTTGTGATAAATTCGAGGGTCAAATGCTATTACGTCGCCCGGTTCAGTTTTGATGTCATGTATCCGATGATCTTCGCCTGGAATTCTGTGCGAACCTTCTCTGATGCTGAGAATATTAGGTCTGGTGTACAAAGCCACCCTAGTCACTCGATACGGATGTACACCTTCATCCCAATCTTCGCCTTGGCAAATAGGTGATCTACAGGCAGAATCGCGGTGCCAGCCCGCCGCCGCCTGGTAATAATTGGCGTGAGCATCCACATGCTGTAGAAATTTGATGTCTGTTTGCAATTCCGATCTTTTGATATCTGCTTGCAATTCTGATCTAATAAAGTACAATAGTTTTGGGTGTTTTACCCATTTTAGTAGTAGCTGGGGATACTTACGGACAGCATCGGGGCATGGATTGTCAGTCCTTTTATCGTCATCTCCAATAAGATGAATAGCTTTAATCGCATTTTCTATCTCAGTTATTTCATTTTGGTTAAATAAACCGCGACTTACGGCAAAACCATCTTTAATCACACTCATTTAAAGCTCCTTTATACACCAAGAGAGAAACAAATGAAAATTTATTTAAGAGACAGAAGCACAGCGCTTTGTGATTCTTGGAAGCACTATTTTGCCGATAAAGAAGACGTTCATATATCTTGCGGGGACATATTCGCGTCAGGACCACACATGGACGCAGAGGCCATTGTAAGCCCCGCTAACAGCTTTGGATTCATGGATGGTGGGATAGACTTTATTTATTCAGAGTTTCTAGGGTGGGATGTAGGCGAACATCTAAGGGATTTGATATTTGATAGATTTATGGGAGAATTGCCTGTTGGCAATGCGTTAGCCCTTAGTCTCAAAGTATTAAAAAAAACGTCCCCATTCAAGTGGTTAATTTGTGCTCCAACTATGCGAGTGCCTTTGAACATATCAGATACAGTAAATGCTTATTTGGCTTTCTTTGCTACTCTTCGAGAATCAAGTCATTATTCGATAGAATCCATACTTTGTCCCGGTCTAGGCGTTGGAATAGGAAAAATACTATATCCAGTTTGTGCAGCCCAAATGCTTAATGCTTACGAGAGATTTAATAATCCCTGTATGTTTCCAACCTTGAAAGACGCCTATGAACAACATAAAGCAATCACTTTGGGTAGAAGTCCCGTGGCCAATTTGGTGTAGGTATAAACCTGTTTATTGTTCCAGTGATTTCGTCTTTTGCTGTTGTATATCCTCTGCTGTAGCCGATTCCATAGCCGAGTAAACCGCCGCCAATTGCGCCTAAAGCACAGGAAATAATCAGTGCAATTATTGGTTTTGCCATTTATCCTCCATTTTTTGTATTTAGATTTTTGAACATTTTTTTGAACCCTGGATAGAATTGGGTGTCTATTGGGTGTCTATTGGGTTTCTTTTGTTGAAAGGTATTGAAAATGACTGCATTTAGGGTGATTTTGTGGGCTGCAATGGCTGTTTTTGCATTTTTTGCATTTTGCTTTGCGGTTGGCGTTCCCATCAAAAAAGATGTCCATCTGTTCCCTTCGTCGCGCCGGCAGCTTGCTGCCGACCGCCTTCAATTGGGCGAGTCAGTTGATTTTGAATTATTGGGCACACAAATTTATCGAACCGCCGATGATTGTTTGTACAGAAAATTATATTTCCCGCCTACAACTGTTCCTAAATATATTGGTTTGGGTTGGTGGGAGTATGATTACAAAGGACAGAGATTGCTGTATTCGCCGCGCATGCGCGCATTAACAGTTATAGGGCCGGCAGAAAAATTGGATGAAATTTTGAATCTTGGCTAAAATTGGGCGTCTTTAACCGGAGGTTTTTAATGGCAATTCCCTCAGAAATCACTCGTTTTGCAATTTGGTATCGCAAGTCCCTCGACGTCGAGTGGTCCTTTTGGGGCTTTGTTAGGGACGTACTGGCGAGGGATCGTGAGATGGATTACCTCCGCAAGATGAAATGGAGTCGAGCTTCCACGGTTGTTGCCTTATCTGGAATAAGAAGGAGAAATGAAAATGAAGCTTCCTAATATCTTGATAGCGCTGAGAGATGACAAAGCCGGGGTAGTTGGGGGTAATAGCCAATATAGTGGCCTGATTTTCCGTATTGTTGAAATGCGCAATTCAGCGGCAGATTTACGTTCCGCTCAAGCCATTGTACAAGGAACAGATGGAAATAATTGGTCTATCGAACTTCTTATGTCAAACGGCTTTGTGGCGGTGCTGACAGAATTTGTTAGCAGGGAAATGTTATTGCGAGCCGCTAATAACTTGTTTGACCAATGCGAGGAGACATGGAACAACGGAACGTGCGATCCCAATTTGACGCCCAGAATTCAAGTACACTGGGGGAGAAGTGGTTACGACGACCCCGCAAATACAGATTGAGCAAATTTGAGGAAGCAACTAAATAGGGTGGAGGTGAAATGCAACGATTTATCGAATACGCACAAGCTCGTGATGACCGCATTCGCCGGTATGTTGTATATCTTGCCAATATTCACAATGAAAGCCTGGAAGAAGCCGCTGGGCGATCCATGGGCCACATCTGGCAGCAAATGTCAGATGGCAAAAACCATGCTATAATCACCGCTTTTCGTGGCGAACGAGAACTTCCCGATAACCGAAAAGTGAATAACGCATTGGCTGCCGATATTCGTAGACTTGGTTGGGGGTTTGTGCCAGTTTTGGGTGGATATCGTGAAAAAGTGCGTGAGCGTGCAAGTCCTGCTGGACTTCATCACGTCGATCCAGTAGGCAATGAAACCGACGCGGAAATAGATGTAGACGAAGAGTCTTTCTTCGTGACAGCTTCCAACGATAGAGGGTCTTTTAAGGCTCAAGTGACGGAACTTGTCCGCAAATATATTCAACAGGCAGCCCTCATTAAATACGGTGACGACGACGTAACCTACGAAATACTTCCAAGTGGTCAAGAAAGGGCGCTAGGCCAATGGAAGACAGACAAGTTGGCGCAATTATATACTAAGATGAAAAAAGGTCCGCGAAACAGAAAGTTCACTTTCGAGGCTGCTGGCGATTTGACTCGATCTACCTTGATGGCTGTGGATGGGTTTTTTGGTGAATAAATTTTGAACCCGTTCATCGTAGTGGTGTCTTGAATGTATTGACAAACACTTTAACCTTTACTAGAGGCTTTTGTGCCGAAGGTTTATCATCCGCCAACTAAATTTTGCGTTTTCCCAGCAATGACTTATTGCTGTGTTGATGGGCGTCCGGTAAGCTCACTAGAATTCAATGAAGCAACCGAGGCCAATCGTCTTTCTAAACAACTTTTGGCACGCGGATACGTCAAGGTCAGCAAAGAGGCTCAACGCTTGCTATCCCTCTTTGTAAAATACAAGCGGCTAATGAATATTGGCAAGAGTAAAGCGAAGAAAAAAGCAGCACTTCACAAGTATCGCAAATATTTGGCGCAATTCAAAGCATACATGAGGTGGGTTGAAGAGAACGACAAGCCACTTTTGTTGGTGGATAAAGTTAGTGACTTGCCTAGCAAATCCTTGCCGCATTGGCAGGTTTGTTATAAGGAAACGGAAGTTGCCCGCGAACTTCATTTGCATACAGGCTGGATTGAAGAAGTCCCAGATGTAGAAGAAGTCCGAGAGTACGCTGTGCCGCCATGGTTGACTAAAACTAACTAATAGGAGAATTGCCAAATGTTCGGATCAAAACCGCTCAGAAGCGAACGGGGCCTGTCAGACTACTTGATCGGATACATCGCTCAACACACCGGCCCAAAGGCGAGGCTGGGGCCAAGGATGCTTTGTGCAGCCATCTTGATTGTGTTGGCCAATGCAGCTATGGCGGCGAGTCTCTGGACGCAGAGCATCTCCCCCGAATTGCTCTCTGAACGAGTGGTCAACTTCACCGGATTTGGTGTCGTGGTGATGACGCTTTTGAATATTGCAATGGGCCTTTTGCTTATGGCGGCATTTTTGGCCATAGGTATCGCATCGGGTGTTCAAAAGGGTGCCGTAGAGGTTTCAAGAGCAATAAATGAAGCCTCTGGACGTGATTTAGCCGATGGCTTAGACGCCAGACAAATGATGGCCAATCGTGATCTGTTCAAGATTTACAATGCGTCTCGATTTACCAGATTGAAGTCAGGGCTTAGATCGTGCATAACGTATGCTTTCTTAGGTGGCATGATTGCCATGGGGTATATTTTTGCACCCGTCTGCATAATTCTCGTTTATATAATGCTCGCTGTCTTCTCGGCCAGAGCCAGGGGCAAAGTCCTCAGACACACCAAGACGCTTAATCCTCAGCGCGTAGCGCATCTGGAAGAAGTGTATCGGAAAGAAGAAGCCAAAAAGCAGGAGAAAGAAGGCAAAAAGGATGCCGCTATCTTCCTTGAAGCCGTTCCTGTGCGCAGGGAATGAAATTACAGGTGAATCTGAAGCCGTAGTGCAAGCCCAGGGGTACCCTGGGGTAGAGGATGTTTTGTACAAGAATCAGGAGAAAAAATGGCTGAACTTCTAAAAAAAGGCACTCGCATCTCACCTGATATGTATTTCAAGGATAGTGCCACAATTTCCAATGGCGACAGCCCACCTGAGCACTTGTTTCCCATAGTTGAAGGGGAATATCTTGTTGAGTTATTTTCAACTGAAAACTCTGGTTGGGAGATTGTTGTTGTAGAGAGCTTTGACGGCGAATGGGGAGGATTTCGCATATACAAACGTGATGACCCAAAGAAAGAGGCCATTAGATCGGCGGTCAAGCGTTGGACCAAACTTGGGTATAATTAAGTGGGAATCAATTCTTTTATCGTCCTTGGCGCTTTACTGCTGATTCTCGTGGTGTGCATTTACGGGTTGGTGGAATGGTTGTGGAAAAAACGACCGTGGAGGAAAGACTAGAAATGTTATTTTGAACCCTCGAAACATTTCGGTGTCTCTTCTGTAGTGAATTCAAACTTTTGAACTAATTGGGAGCTAATGATGAGACGAGCAGAAGTAGATGCAAAACGAGCAATTTTAGGTGAAAATCTTGCCAACGTGGGCGGTTTACTTGCCGGGATCGTTATTGTCATGTGGTGCCTTAGTTTTACTTTCACCATCGTAATGGTTTGCTTAAAAGCAACAGGCAATGCGCCCACTTGGCCTTGGTTTTCATTGTTTGGACTCAGCGTCTTTGTGGGGCCTATTTATTCGCTTTACATCAGCATTCCAGCAATTGCTTTCATTGTCACGGGCGATCGTATGAAAGCTAAGCAGGAAACGATTGCAAAAATTATTGAGGAAGCAAAAGAACTTGGCAAGAAAGCCTTTAAAAATGGCAATTTACTCGACAAGTTGAAAGAAGGCTGGCCAGTCAAGTATTTGGAATATTTTGAATACGCCGAGCACGAACATGCTCTTGCAAATGCGTATGACGATGGCCGACGATACTATCGTTATCTACGCCTGCAAGACGTTGTAAGGCAGGATGCTCTCGCCAAGTACGGAGCAAATGTCGAGTATGAGGCTGCCTTCGCAGTTGGTGAAACTGCCGAGGCTTTGAATGACGGCCCGCTTACAATGAGATGGACTGATTATAGCGAGGTGGTGCGATTAGCGGGTGCTTGGGATTTGTCGCACGATCAACTTGACAAACTTGACGGCGCATTGCGACACATTGCCCTTGTGCCGCTTGATCTTCCACACCCGCAAGTGGGCAGAGTTTGGCAGTTCTTGGTCACAGGGAGCAATAGAGACGCTAAGGTGACGGCCAATCAAGTTGCATACACAATGAAGGAAGGCAGGGTTGTCATTGCCGATCCAAAGCCAGGACAAGTAGACATGGAGTAGCGGGACGACGCACTCTAAACTCTAAGGGGCGTTTTTTAACCTGTGCAACAAGGAAATAACGATGAACTTACGTGAAGCTTTAATTAAAGTCCTTGGATTAGCCAGCATGTGCCCATTGCCAGTAAACAGTCAGAGGTTAGCAACGAACGACGAAGCCATTGAGATGTTTCAAGCGATTGTTGCTTCTGATGACGTGTTAATTAGAGTCACCCAAAACGACGCCGCCCGGCTCGCAGTTCTTATCGGTTTAAAACTCAGTTTTAAACTCAATAATAGTATGACTCTCGCACAAGCAGAATCGTTAAATACAGTGTATGTTCAACTTCCTATTTCCGGTGGTTTAGATCATCCCTGCATGGAAAGCCGACGCATAAAATGAACGTCCGATTCAATCGCTATGACAAAGTTATTTTTAAGCAGCGGACTGCGAGGCACCTTGCTGGTGGTGGGCGCAACATTGCTTGGGAGTATCAATACGGAGATGTGCTTCGGTTCGAGAATGGGACTGCTGTGATAATTTGGTTGCAGGGTCATCATTCTCGCACTGATGACGTGCCTGTAGAAGATATTGTAGCCAAATACGACCGTCGTTGTAAAGTAAGTCAAATTGGTTGTTGGTCGGGGCATAATCGTTTACTACAACCCATTGTGAAAGAAGGTGAATAATGAGTGATCCTCGCCATGAAAGTTTGACCTTGTTAGTCCATGAGTTTACAGCGAAAGAAAACAACTTCCAAGAAATGCTTGATGCGGCTATAGGAG
>Ga0209988_10003606_pt1 | contig 10236 bp, 9 predicted proteins | sample N075metaG_FD_183115 | JGI IMG/M metagenome (GOLD analysis project Ga0209988, IMG submission 183115) | Deep subsurface microbial communities from Kermadec Trench to uncover new lineages of life (NeLLi) - N075 metaG (SPAdes) (version 2) | ecosystem: Environmental > Aquatic > Marine > Ocean trench... | reverse complement strand
ATCATATTTAGATATCCCACCACCTGTATTTGAGAAATAATCACTCGATAATCTTTTTTTAAAAGCATAGCGATTAGTGAAATACTTTTTATAGATCAAAGTAAAATCTATCGTTTTTTTCAAACTATCCAACCATTTATTAACCTCGGCTAAAAATTCTTTAGAATCTTTTTGAACAGCCCAGCCAATTCTTTGGGAAAGTGAAATGAATGTTTTGGCATCTATATTCCTGTAGTAAGCTGCATTTAAATTAGCAATATTATCATCTGAAATAGTGTAATCAATTTCACCTGAAGCTACTTGTGCAATTAAATCTTCTGTAGTTAATTCCAGCTCAGCTTCAACAATTATTATGTCCCCGCCGATTTCGTCGGAAAGATTTATTAATCTTCTTATATAAGATGAACTGCTTCGTACTATAACTGTTTTACCAATTAAGTCTGCCGGATCACGAATAAGCTGTTTCTCAATTTCATGGAGTTTCATCTTTTCCCAGTTGTCCGGTTTACGTTGTACTAAAACCTGCTTTATCGTGTTGATTGGATGAGTGAAGTCTACTTTTTTGAGTCGTTCTTTTGTAATGGTCAAATTAAATGTTATAAGATCACCCTCACCGGATTCCAGCATTGTGAACATGTTATTAATATCATTTACTACTTTCAATTCTAACTCAACATTAAAATGCTCTGCAAGTTTTTTTACAAGATCGTATTCAAATCCCATCGGCTGCCCCTTATAGATAAAGTAGCTGTATGCGTTAAAACCGGTGAGAGCAACAAGTTTTGCTCTTTTTTTTACTTGCATTAAATTGTTTACGGAATTTGTATCTGAGCTCTCATCAGTACCACAGGATTGCAGCAGAAGGAATGATAAAAAAATCGTTATAAATAATTTATAATATTTCAATTTCTCAGAAGAAATGATTTGTTACCTTATAAGAAATTACAACAATAATATATTACGTCAAATGATTGATAATGAGTTTAATTAGTTAAAAGTAATATGTTTAACATTAACATATAAACTTTCACGTTTACAATAAAGTAAGAGTACATATAATGTATAGGTCATTGCTGATTTTTCACCCGAAATTCAAATGCTATTTCCCAACCTTTTACTAATAAATCGGCACCGGTAATAATTAAAAACAAGAACACATTATTTGCGTTGATTCAAGATTAATGCAGAATCCTGCAATCGTATAAAATTAAGGCGAGGAATATCAATAAGGAACAAATTAGTCAATTATTAAATTCGTTTTCTAAATCCTTCGCCTAAAACCTCGTGAACGTTATGAACTGTAACAAAAGCATCCGGATCTATATTTTTAATGAGATGTATAAGTTTTCCTAGTTCCTTTAATGTAACTACAGTAACTATAATTTCTCTTTCAATGTTTTTATATAATCCTCTTCCTTTAAGTGCCGTTGCACCACGGCTTAATTCATTCATGATTGCCTCTGCAATTTTTTCAGATTTATCTGAAATTATATAAGCGATTCGTGCATAATCAAAACCATCTATAATTGTATCAACCAATCTGCTCGAAACAAAGAGCAGGAAGAAAGCATAGAGAGTTAAAGTCATTGCTGATCTTTCTCCGGCAAGGTCTTTAAATTCTATTATTAATCCGGCAACAGATATAACAAAAAAGTCTACAATTATAATTGCAGTGCCGGGTTTAATTCCAAATTTCTTTTGCATTATAGCTACAACAATGTCTGTTCCTGCCGTTGAACCGCGAAATTTAAAAACAATTCCTAAACCGATACCTAATAAAGCTGCACCAATAATTATTAGAAAGAAAAAGTCATACTGCCGAAGATGCATGATTGTTTCAGTATCCTGAAGACGAATGAAGTTAAAGCCGGGGATGTCGCCCCTGAAGAAATCAATAAAAAATGAATTGATTGTAAAACCAAAAAATGTTCGTATCCCGAATTGTTTACCCAATACTTTCACGCCCCAAATGTAAAGGGGTATGTTAAAAACCCAAATCATTAAACCGATGGGAACCGCACCGCCGGTTAGATAGTAGAAAGCCATAGATAAGCCGCTTACTCCTCCGGGAACAACTTTGGCATCAACAAGAAAAACGCCAATTCCTATTGCCATAATTGCGGCGCCAAATGCAATAGCTAAATAATCAATAACAGGTATTTGTTTTGAAAATAATTTAGTCATCTTTTTTCCATGTTATATTTTATAAAATATTATTAATCTTTAATTGATTTATCATTAAAGAGAAAATCTATGATTTTTGACTTCAAAATTATGTAGATTTTAGACTAACAAAAACAGGGTTTTATCCCAATAGAAAATTATGAATACTTTATCAAACAATTAAGGAAAGCGAAAAATGAAACAAATATATCTCTTAACAGTTGCTCTGTTGATGTTGCTCCCGGCTATCTTATCAAGCCAGAGCACTGAGCACAAATCTCTTTCGGTAACTGTTTATAACCAGAACTTTGGTGTTATAAAAGATGTCAGAGAGATTGAAATCTCTTCCGGTACCTCTGAAATAAAAATAACCGATGTTGCACAGCAGATTGATCCAACAAGTGTTCATATAAAATTAGATGGGGAAGTTATCGAGCAAAATTATCAATATGATCTTGTTAGTCTTGATAAAATTCTGAGGAAATTTGTTAATCAAAGTATACAACTTATAAGTGAAACAAATGAAATTGTAGAAGGGAAATTACTTTCTGCAATGGGCGGACAAATTGTATTAGAAAAACCAGAAGGCGGGTTGGTGATGCTGCCAAATGTTAACAAATATCGATTCTCTGTAGATTATCTGCCCGAAGGATTAATCATACAACCAACCTTGGTTTGGCAGGTTAACTCAAATACTTCCGGCAAACAGGATGTGGAACTGTCTTATCAAACCAAAGGTTTGAATTGGCACGCAGAGTATGTAGTTGTGCTTAACGAAGACGATACAGAACTTGATCTAAACTCATGGGTAAGTGTTGATAATCAATCTGGTGCAACATATAAGAATGCAAAACTAAAATTAGTTGCCGGAGATGTAAATCTTATAAAGAATATAAATATACGTGGTGGAAGACAGGACATGTATATGATGACTAAATCCTCTGTGAGTAATCAGCAATTTCAGGAGAAAACCTTCTTCGAATATCACATTTACAATTTGCAGCGTCCAACAACACTTTCGAACAATGAAACAAAACAAATCTCGTTATTTGAAGCAAGCGATGTTACCGCGAAGAAAAAATACTTTTACGGAAGCACCAGTAACAGGAGCTATTGGAACCAGCAAGGTCAAAGGAAAGTTGCTGTAATAGTTGAATTTGAAAACAGCGAGAATAATGGTTTGGGTGTTCCAATGCCTAAAGGCAAGGTGAGAGTTTATAAATCAGATGGCGAATCTCTGGAATTTGTAGGTGAAGATTTAATTGACCATACTCCCAATAAGGAAAAGATAAAGTTAAGAATTGGCGATGCTTTCGATATTGTTGTGGAAGAAGTTCAGACAGAAAACACACAAATATCTACAAAAGTTTGGGAACAGGAATTTGAGATCACCTTTAAAAACAGGAAGAATGAAAACGTAGTAATTGAAGTAGAACGAAACCTCGGTACTAACTGGGACATTTTGAAAACTTCAATTGATTATAAAAAGAAAGATGCCTTCAGAATCACTTTTAATGTTCCTGTAAAAGCCGATAGCGAGACGAAATTAACATTCAGGGTTAGATACAGGTATTTTTAAGCTACATCCGGAAAAAGTGTAATTAATGCGAAAAGATTGTTTACTGGTATTCATTAGGTAAATCTTGATGCATCAAGGCTAATTAGCAGGGTATACTTCTATAAAATAGATGCTGGAAAATTTCCTCAAATTAAAATATAACTTTTGATCAAATAATTATTGTGAAGAAAATCTTTTCATTTTTTTCTAATAAATTATGAATTTTAAGTTAAAACTGTTGTTATTATTTTGGATAATGCTTAACATTACAATGGCTCTTCTAAAGGTTCCCCCCCAAACCTTTAGGTTATAGGAGTCAAGTCCGGTAGACGCCCGTCTACTGGACTTTTTTATTTTAAATCTTTTTTATTGCATAAATATACTTATACTGCAGTGCGTTTGATAATGGCAATAGTAAGGTCATCATGAGTCTTTGCTTTGCCGATAAAGGCGCTGATTTCGGCAAGCATTTTCTCTCCTAAATTTTCCGATGATAGGTTTGAATTCTTAGAGAGCAATTCTAATAATTTATTTTCTCCATAAAAGTTCCCTTCTTCATTTTGGGCTTCAGTCAATCCATCAGAGTAAATAATGAGATATTCCTCAGAATGTAGAACAGCCGTTTGTTCATTAAATATTGCTTCGGGAATCAGACCAAGAGCCGGCGAAGTTATTTTAAGTTTACTAATTATACCACTCCGCATTATTAGTGGAGGAAGGTGCCCGGCATTTAATATTTTAATTTTACCCGAAGTAATATCAAGTTCAATATAAACTAATGAAGCAAAAAGCTTGGGCAGACTATCACGGCAAAATATCCTGTTTATTTTTTCTCCAAGCTCCATTAAGGAATTATAATCGGGAACTATTGCACGGATTGTTGACTGAAGCTTTGCCATTAATAATGCAGCACTTAATCCTTTACCAGCTACATCACCGACTGATATACAAACTTTATCTTCAGATAGTTTTAAGAAATCAAGTAAATCGCCGCCAACATCATTTGCGGGTTTTGTATAAAGCCAGATGTCCCAACCAGTTACATCGGGAATAGCTTCCGGCATAAGAGCTATTTGTACAGCTCTGCCTTCTTCTAATTCTGTTTTTGCATGCAGTTTATCTTTCAGCTCAAGAGCGATTATAAACAGAAAGATAAGTCCGCTTAGGAGGATGGTAAAATCCGCATCTATTACTAAACCTTTAGACTTTGAATCAGAAGGTGAAGAAATTATTAAAAGAATTATAGCCGCAATTAAGAGTAACCTTCTGAAGGGAGTAAGTTTAAAGTATAATGATTTGAGCAGCCACCAGGGGATGACGAAAAATTTCTTAAATCTACTCATCAATTTAAGTTTTTCTTTTCTGTCATCTGTTAGAAAATACTCTTTTAGATCTTTGTACTCCCCGCTAAAATCATCTTTTATTTTTAATTGATGAATATCATCCCGGAAAGTTTTCCCCATGCGGGGTTCATTATTCTTAGAAGAATTATTAACGTTCATTTTTCCCACTAAAAAGATGGAATAGTAAAATAATTTTTTTACAATATAAAATAATGGATTTTATTAACCGAATAAATAGTAACTATTCAGAAAGATTAATACAAGGATGGGAGGCAAAAATCTATGTTCTCAGCAGATTTATAACAAGCTGAATTGTGATAAGTGATGTTTAAAATGCTTTTGATGAAAAACGTCCCACTCTTCCTTATTTAATTCACCAAAAGTAAGATTAACCGGTTTTGCACCCGGATTATTTTCAAAAAATAATACGTAAGCATCAATCTCGTTTTTTAATTTTTCTACTGCTGCTTCAAGTGATGAATATTTTAAGGGGCGGAGGTCTTTACCAACAACAGGGTTCACAAAGAGCTTTGGCATTGGTTTGCTGCTCATTAAAAATCTTTTTAACGAAGGAATTTTTTCAGGAGGATTAATACATTCCAATTTTAATTTACCGTTACTCATTTTCACCGCAAGAATTAAATGCTCTACCATATGCTGTGGACACATTTTACCCCAAAGAGCCTTTACATCTTTATTTAGAAGAGAGAGCTTTGAGCAGTATTGATTTAACATTGAATGTACTAACCCGATAGTCCGCTTGGAACAAACTGTGTAGGATAAACATCATCCAGCCCAATATCCTTTTCATAGTCCCCGATGCGACCGAAAAGACGCTTCACCTTTGAAGTCACATTTTCGTAATCAACCATAGCGAATATGGAAGTATCCCGCATTGTTCCATCTATATCCGGTACGCTGCGTATGCGTTTGATACCTTTATACAATAGATTTTTACCTTTTACACCAAGACTCTTCAATGCAACATCAACTACATCGCGTAAATGTTCTCTGGGTCCATATATACCTGATTTTGCAACAATTTCTGCAAAGCGGTCGTACCCTGGAATAATATTACCGGCAGGCATAGTAAAAAATTTAATTACATCATATAGTGCTTCTAATGCCTGAGCAGGATAGTAATAAAGGTACAACCTGGCACCTTCGAGAAAAAAGTTGTAATGTGCTGCTTCATCAATCGCTATAACCTGTGCTACACGTTCCAAAACCGGGTCCGCATCATTTATAAAATCAGCATCATTTCCTTTCCCCCCGACGATTAAGGCAGTATTAAGATAGTTAACCTGGGTTGCACGTTCCTGAATGACTGTGTAAAAAACCATATGCATTGGGTTATCCCAAGGCAGCTCCCACTGATTCTCGCGTAATGTATGTTTGTAATCTTCAATCCACTTTGGCGTACGATGGCGTGAAAAGAGCATAGCGTTCTCCCAAAGATCAGAATGCTTTTCTTCTTCCGAACCCCATCGAATATGAAAATGTGATTGACCATAACTACGGCGTATTACCTTCAATAACTGAAGCACAAAATCAGGCACGTATTGCTCTATAGCAAAAAAACCTTCAATGATGTAGTTAAGTTTTTCTGAGTGGTCGGTACGGAATTCACGCCATTTAAAATCCGTGTTCGGATTCCAGTTGCGGGTCTTTTGAGAACGGGAAACATACCAACGGTATAAACCCACAAATCCGCGCTCAATAATTCTGTCCTTCTCCTGTTTGCTAAGTAGTCCCGCGGGTGTTCTTGGACGCTGTTCCTCAATCTCTTTAATTATTTTCGGATCTTTAATACTCAAATTATTATTCCTTGTTCATAATTTATTTCCACCGATTATATGAGTTCATCTCAGGGATTGATAAAAGAGGAAGGTAAGACAATATCAACAAGTATATAAATCCCTCATCTAAATGCAGAAAAATATTTAATTTCAGGTAATTTATTTTGCTCCTTATTTATATTTAATATTAAATATTTTATTATTTATAATCAAGGGAAAATTGAAAGAAGTAGAAGATAAAATTTCCCGCATACTCTCAGAAATTGAACGAAGGAATGATAGCTTATCTGTCTAACGAAATAATATTCAGAAGAAATTTATGAGAAGTGTAAGATCTTGAACTTATAGGAGGCTCCGCGAAACCTATTCAATGTTAAAAATTATTAATTTAAAATTTATTTTTTCGTATGTAATTCAACTATTTTTTTGCTTCGCCCACCCGAGTATCATAAATTGTTAGGTTATGCAAAGGATTCTTATAGATTTCTTTTTATTTATCACTCACAGTTAAAATATTCAGAATAGTTGCGAACAATTTTTTATCAGGGGAATACTCTATGAGAACTAAATTATTTTTGCAACATAATGTCAGCGATAATTGGCACCAATAACAAAGCACAGTGTAGTTTCTGATTCCTATGTTGAACATATTGTCAGGCATTTAATTCTCCATTACCTTGTAATTTTTAACAACAAATCATCTTCAATTGGTACAAACTTTGACGCCGAATTAATCAAAGATGCAGCTGTAAGTTGAGCCACGCCATATACTTCAACCGAAACACCAAAGTCTTTTCTTATTTTATTTACTAATAAGTCAAAATCACCATCACCGGATGCCAATACAACTACGTTTGATTTCTTTGCATACTCCATAACGTCGAGTGTTATGCCAACATCCCAATCACCCTTCGCTGAGCCATCACTTCTTTGAATAAAAGGCTTTAGTTTTACTTCAAATCCAATTCCTTTAAGTATGTTTTGAAATTGTTTCTGCTTTTCATCGCCCCTATCGATGGCATAAGCAATCGCTTTTACAACTTCTCTGTTTGAAGTCGCTTCAGCCCAAAATGCGTTATAGTTGAAATGACAATTGTGGAACTGTTTTGTAGTGTAGTAAATATTTTGAACGTCCACAAACACGACGACTTTTTCCATAGATTTAATATTCCTGCCTGAAGGTAATTGAGTGCCAAAAGGCGTTGCAAATAACCCGCCGCCCCGAAATGTGCTGACGAATTACAACGATAAAATTACAACGTAGTAAAACTTAAATTACTAAACTATGTTCAAAAGCAAACTAATTTTTTATACAAAAGCCAAAACCTAAAAAATGCCAGACCGCCCAAGCGGTCGGGGATGATTTGCGGGTTATATGCTTATTTAGTTTTATGCTTAATTTCTTAGTTCGTTGTCAATTCTTTCTTTTAAAATTATTTTAATTAGAGATTGATATGGAACATCTCTTTTATGTGCAATTATTTTGATGTCATTTAGTAAGAATTCGGGAAGTCTTAACGAAATTGTTTTCGTGGAAGGTTTTAAATTTGGAAAAGAAGTAAATTTTGATTTATTCCAGTCAATAAATTCTGATGAATCATTCTTGGACCAGAAGTCTCTTTCTTCTTCTTCACTCTCAAATTTCGGTATGTTTTTTAATTTCTTCATTATATATTTTCCTTTCCTTTCCTTTTTAGTCATATCTCTTGCTGAAATAACTCTAATTAAATTTTTTCTAACAGTAAAAACAATAAATAATTTTCTGTCTAATTCAGTTCGTCCTAAAACGAACCAACGTTTTTCTTTTTGAGTATGTTTAACATCATCTGCAACAATTAAAGGTTCATTAAAGAAAACTTGTTCACATTCACTATTTAAGACTTTGTGCTTCAGCCAGTTCTTTTCAATGTTGCCTTTGTCCCATTGAAAACCTTCTATATCTTCAAGACTGATTTTCATATATTTGTATATTACGAAAATATACTAAATTATGCAACCATATTATATTTGTATGACACATAACGGCAATACTTTTCACCCGCCTGCCCTTAACTACAATATTGGATAAAAAACTACTACCAAAAATTAGTAAAAACTTTATTTAACTATACTAACTTTAAAAACAATTTTACTTTGTTAACCAAACCAGAAAATTGCACAAATGACGCATTGCAAAAGCGGGCGGGTGGAAAAGCTGGTTATGTATTTCTTGGTACAAATATATATTTGCTTAAATAATACTACTCTAATTTAGATTCATTTATAAATTCTTGAATGCTCTCTTCAAGCAGACGGTTGAACTCTTCCGGGGCATCCCAAAAAACAACATGCCCTACATCCGGAATAATCTTGGCCTTGAATGAAGGGACATACTTCATAAAGGATTCTACATTTGTCGGGGTTTGATCCGAATTGATTGAAATAATAGGAGCCTGGATTTTAGTCAGGGATTCAATACAATCTTCATTTAACCATCTAAAAATATCATTAAGTGATTCTCTCCAGCCTATTTTGGGGACATCATTTATCATCGAAAGAAAGCGCTCAAACGATGCCTCCGTATTCTTTCTAAAGAATGGTTTCATTTTATCAATTGTCGGATTTGTTACTACATCCATATAAACGCTATCCATAAAAGTAATAACCTCTGGAGGATAATGCATTTCAATATTATGTAATTCATCCACCAGTACCAGCCCGGCAACACGTTTGGGTACTTTATTTGCAGTTTCAATAATAACAGGTGCGCCCATAGAAAAACCGACAAGCACAACCTGATCCAGATCAAGTTTATTAATAACAGTTGCCACATCTTCACCAAATGATGCCATAGTCCACGTTTGACGGTTATTGCCGGATTCTCCAAAACCAGGAAGGTCTACAGTTATTACCTTATATTTTTTTGAAAAGTGAGAAACCTGTGCATCCCAGATACTCCTGTTATTGCTCCAACCGTGAATAAGAACAAGTGTTAACTCACCCTCTCCCTGTTTATTGAAACTGATTTTGACTCCATCTGATGAAATAGCAACATTATCAGGCTCTATTGTGCAGCCATATATAATTAGGAGTAATGAAATAATATAGCAGCCTAAAAATATAATTTTTCGCTTCATCTTACCCTCCTAAACTTTTTAATTAATGATTTAAACGTATAACGGCAATGCCGATAAGCCGACGCTGAACGGTTTACGGCGACAATGTTTTGATTAACTGATTATATTTTTAATAAGAACAATGAATAAAAAATTTATCAAACACAAACTGCCAATATTCAGACCGACTGAAGCGTTCGGCTTGATTGGCTTGTTATGTGGTGTTTCTATCTAAGTAAAACCATTTTCTTAGTATCAGAATATGTATCACTTATTAA
>Ga0209988_10003604_pt1 | contig 10237 bp, 9 predicted proteins | sample N075metaG_FD_183115 | JGI IMG/M metagenome (GOLD analysis project Ga0209988, IMG submission 183115) | Deep subsurface microbial communities from Kermadec Trench to uncover new lineages of life (NeLLi) - N075 metaG (SPAdes) (version 2) | ecosystem: Environmental > Aquatic > Marine > Ocean trench... | reverse complement strand
CTCGACGCCAGCGACAAAGCAGCATTGACCGACCACGTTCGGCAGCATAAGCCTTCCACGGTGGTGTCCGGCCTTCCGTATCACTGCAACATTGCTGTTGCGGAAGTCGCCCGCAGCGAGGGATTGCATTACTTCGATTTGACTGAAGATGTGGCCGTTACCGCGGCCGTGCGCGAACTGGCCAAAGGCGCGAAGCAGGTATTTGCCCCGCAATGCGGACTCGCCCCTGGCTTCATCAGCATCGTGGCAAACGAATTGATCCAACACTTCGAATCTCTCAAGTCGGTCAAGCTTCGGGTCGGTGCTTTGCCGCAGCACCCGAATAACGTGCTCAAGTATTCTTTGACATGGTCAACCGACGGCGTAATCAATGAGTACGGCAATCTTTGCCAGAGCATTGTTGATGGACAGGAAATTGACGTCCTGCCGCTCGAAGGGCTCGAGAAAATCGAGATCGATGGCACGCGTTACGAAGCATTCAACACCTCAGGTGGGCTGGGATCTCTCGGCGAGACCTACGGCGGCCGCGTAACGACAATGAACTACAAGACCATTCGTTACCCCGGCCATTGCGAGCAGATGCGTTTGTTGATGAACGGGCTCAAATTGAATCACGATCGGCCGACACTCAAACGAATACTCGAAAATGCCGTTCCGCAGACGCTGCAGGATGTTGTGGTGATCTACGCAGCGGTTACAGGCATTCAGGACAGCGAGTTGCGCGAAGAAAACTACGTGAACAAGATCTACCCACAGGTTGTCGGTGGACGCCTGTGGTCAGCAATTCAGATAACGACCGCGTCGGGAATCTGCACGGTGCTGGATATCGTGTTGTCCAATCCCGGTGAATACGAGGGATTTATCACGCAAGAGCGATTTAAATTGACCGATGTCCTCGAGAATCGCTTTGGCAAATATTACGCGCACGGCGGCACGAATCAGGAATCCGCAGAACGAGTTGCACGTGGCGAAACGGGCCACCAACGCGTAACCGGAGAGCAATAATGAAAGACATACTGGATAGCCTCGGCCTTGACGCGATCAATCCCGGCACCTGGTACGGCAGCGAGCCTTCCAAAGACAGCTCGGCAGCATTGATTGACTCGATCAACCCAACGACGGGTGAAGTCATCGCAAGCGTACGCAACACCACGGCGGCCGACTATGAAAAAGTTGTGACGATGGCGCAGGAGTCTTTCCAGACGTGGCGAACTATTCCGGCTCCCGTTCGAGGCAATGCGGTGCGATTGATCGGCAACGCGCTGCGCGATCACTGCGAAGCGCTGGGCAGCCTGGTCACATTGGAAAATGGCAAAATCCGGGCCGAGGGCGTCGGCGAAGTGCAGGAGATGATCGATATTGCCGACTTCGCTGTCGGCCAGTCACGCATGCTGTATGGCAACACGATGCACTCGGAAAGGCCGCAACATCGCATGTACGAGCAATGGCATCCGCTGGGTATTGTCGGAACCATCACGGCTTTCAATTTTCCGGTCGCGGTCTGGTCCTGGAACGCCTGCATCGCAGCGATCTGCGGCAACATCAATATATGGAAGCCGTCGCCCAAAACTGCATTGTGCGGTGTTGCGGTACAGAAGATTGTCAATGCGGCGCTCGCCGCTGAAGACTTGCCGGCTGCGTTTTTCCTGATTAACGATGAGAGCAACGAGCTGGCGCAGCAATTTGTCGACGACCCGCGAATTAACTTGCTGTCATTCACAGGATCGTGCGCTGTTGGACACCAGATTGGCGCACGCGTCGCTGGCCGCATGGGCAAGGTCTTGCTCGAACTTGGCGGTAATAACGCGATCGTTGTCGATGAACATGCGAATCTCGACCTCGCGATTCCGGCCATCGTGTTCGGATCTGTCGGCACAGCGGGCCAGCGGTGCACAACGACACGTCGTGTGCTGGTGCAACGCTCGCGATTCGATGAACTTAAGAAGGCGCTCGTCAGTGCTTATGCCCAGGTGCGAATCGGGGACCCGCTTGATCCCGATACCTTGATGGGACCGGTCATTGATTCATCGACCATCGATAAAGTGGAAGCAGCATGCGCCGCGGTGCGAGACGCCGGTGGCGAAATCCTTTGCGGCGGCGAACGCCTCGACCGACCCGGAAATTTCATGTCGCCGGCGATCGCGGTCGCGGCAAACGATTGGGATATTGTACAAACGGAAACCTTTGGTCCAATCCTGTACCTGATTCCCTTTGATTCGCTCGACGACGCAATCGCGATGCAAAACGGCGTCGTGCAGGGTCTCTCCTCGGCGATATTCACGGATAAGATGCAGAACGCCGAGTACTTCCTGTCTCACGGCGGTTCGGACTGCGGCATTGCCAATGTGAATATCGGTACGTCAGGCGCTGAGATCGGTGGCGCATTTGGCGGCGAAAAGGAAACGGGCGGCGGGCGTGAAGCCGGCTCCGACTCGTGGAAAGCGTACATGCGGCGCCAAACCACGACGATCAACTGGGGCTCGGATCTTCCGTTAGCCCAAGGCGTCTCGTTCGATCTGTAGGAAGACCTTGTAGGAGGGCCACAAAGATAGCATCTCGCTCTCAACGTTCCCCTTTGCCCCTCGGAGAGGCCGTTACGTTAGTATTGGCCAAAAGGGCCGCTAACGACCCAAGGCAGAGCAGTATTAATGGAGGCGACGATGCCTGAGTACATTCAAAACGTGAGAATCCCTGCGTTCCTGTTAGTCCTTATGGTGTCGGTTCCACTGGCTGTCGCTGCACCCGGAAGTGATAGCCAACCCAATATTGTCCTCGTCCTGATGGACAATTTTGGTTACGGCGAGATTGGCGTTTATGGTGGCGGCGTCTTGCGCGGGGCACCAACGCCCAGAATTGACAGCATTGCCGCTGAGGGATTCCAGCTAACCAACTTCAATGTCGAAGCGGAGTGCACGCCGTCGCGTACCTCGCTGATGACTGGTCGTTACGGGATTCGTGCCCGGCAGCGGCCTGACGGTCCTCCCAGGGGTATATGGTGGGGCATCACCCAGTGGGAAATTACACTGGCGGAGATGTTATCAGATGCCGGTTACGCGACGGGTATGTTCGGAAAATGGCACTTGGGAGACACGGAGGGACGTTTCCCCACAGACCAGGGTTTCGATGAGTGGTACGGAATCCCCAATTCATCGGATCGAGCCTTCTGGCCGGATAGCGATAGCTGGCAGGAGGGGGCCCACCCGGATCTCGAGTTCACCTATGTCGTGTCGTCGAAGCGAGGTGAAACGCCCAAAAAACTGGAAGTGTACGGCCGCGAGAAGCGCAAGACGATCGACCGGGAAATCACCGATCACGCCATCGATTTCATCAGACGCAAGGCTAAAACCAAGCAGCCTTTTTTCGCCTATCTCCCGTATACGCAGACCCATGAACCGGTCGACGCCCATCCCGATTTTAAAGGGTCAACCGGAAACGGAAGTTTTGCTGACGTGCTTGCACAAACGGATGTCTATGTGGGCGAACTCCTCGACACGATTGATGAGCTAGGGCTCAAAGACAACACCATCTTTATCTTTACATCGGACAATGGTCGCGAAGGCATAAAGAGATCGTTTGGATTCACCGGACCCTGGCGAGGAACCATGTTTTCTCCCTATGAAGGCTCCTTACGCGTTCCTTTTCTGATCCGCTGGCCTGGGAAAATTCCTGCCAGGCAGGTCTCAAACGACATTGTCCACCTGATCGATGTGTTTCCCACATTGGCGAATTTCGTCGGCGGCGATATCCCGCAAGATCGAATTATGGATGGTGTTGATCAATCTGATTTCCTGATGGGTAAGTCAGAAAAATCCGCTCGAGAATCCATCGTCATATACATCGGCAACGAACTCTTTGGTGTGAAATGGCGAAATTGGAAAATGCTTCTCAAGGAAATCGATGAAGAGAGCTATGCGATCCAAAACATGGCCTATCCCTCAATCTACAATCTGATCGTAGACCCGAAAGAAGAAGAACCTGAAAAATTCTATCTCGATGACACCTGGGTAGACGCCCCCTTGTGGCAAGTTATAGAAGATCACTTAGCATCAATTGAAGCAGACCCCGGCGCTCCGGATCCGTAGTTACCAAAAGAAGAAACTAACCGTCAATGGTCTATTTTGGCCGTTAGCGGACTCGACCTAGATCGAAACTGTTATCTCGGCGCCGCCTAACGCCGATCGGCCGATCGTCAGATCGCCGCCGTAGGAGCGGGCAATATCCTGGACGATAGCGAGCCCAATGCCATGACCGGGCGTTGATTCATCGAGCCGGGTGCCGCGTTGCAACAGTGCATCAGCTGCGTCCGGCGGAATACCGGGGCCGTCGTCCGCGACCACCATCACCATCCCACCGGACTTGCCAGTCGCAGATTCCGCAACCGTAACCCGGATACTCACCGTCGAGTCGCACCACTTGCAGGCATTGTCGACAAGATTGCCGGCAAGTTCCAGGAAGTCGCCCGTGTCGCCGCGAAAACGTACGCTATCGTCGACCTCGATATCAATAGCCGGATTCTTCTCAAAATATACTTTACGGAGTCCATCGACGAGCCTGTCCAGTTCGGTGCTTACTTCCACCGGTACAAGGCCGAGCTTGTCTGCGGCGGGTGCTGTGGGCTTACGAAGCTGATAGCGCACGATCTCATTCATTCGATCGATCTGCTCGTTCGCACGATCTTCGAAGCCAGGCTTTTGGTGTTCATTGAGTAATGCTCGAATAGCCGCCAACGGTGTCTTCAAGCTGTGCGCGAGGTTATCGAGCGTCAGGCGATAGCGATCGGATCGTGCGCGTTCACTACCGATCAGAATATTCAGGTTGCGGGCGACTCCTCGCAGTTCAGTGGGGTATTCGTCAGACAAAGACGATCGATTGCCCTCCTCGATTTCGCTTATTTCCGTTTCGACCTGGCGCAACGGTCGCAGAATCCTGCGCATCAGAAACGATATCGAAAACATCATGATCACTGCTATCGCGAAGAACCAACCGAAGAGCTGCCGCCGAAATTTTCCCAGTTGCGAGTTGAACGAATCGAGGCTTTCGGCAACTTTGAAAACAAACGGTCGGAGTTCTCCGTCAGAAAATTCCCATTGCAAAGCAAAGCTTAAGGTCAGCAATGGCGTGCCGTCGGTGAGTACCTCTTGTTGAAACAGGTTTTCGCCGACATCAGGTGAGGGACCGATCGGAATTTCAAGGCCAACGACAGAACGTGAGCGCCAGATCGCCACGTCATTGGAGTCTAGAATCTCGGCATAAAGTCCGGATCCGATATTGCCGAATCGCGGTTCCGGCATATCAGGGGGCATGCCGAGCACACCTTCCTCAATCGGCTCCGCGGCTGCTATCAAGGCCATCAGGTGGCCGTCGAGGATGTCTTCCTGCGCCTGCTCGGCGGCCTCACGGAACGCGATATCGAGAACCACAATCGTGACGCCGAAAAAGACCAGCAACAGTACGCTGACAGAGATTAGGAGCCGGGCGCTAAGCGAGGACATGGGTAGAATCAGGCGGACTGGTTGCGCTCAAGGCAGAAACGGTAACCACGCCCGCGCAAAGTTTCGATGGGCTGAATCGTATTGTCCGGATCGAGTTTTTTACGCAGGCGACCAACGAAAACCTCGATAACATTGCTATCGCGTTCAAAATCCTGGTCATAGAGTCGCTCGGTGAGTTCGGTTTTTGAAATCACCTGGCCGGCGCGAACAATTAGATATTCGATGATCTTGTATTCATAACTGGTCAATTCGATGACGACATCGTTAACTTTCACTTCCTGGCGCGACAAGTCGAGAGAGACAGGCCCTGCCGTCATGATCGATGATGCCCAGCCGCCACTTCGGCGGACGAGTGCATTGACCCGGGCAATGACTTCCTCAAATTGAAACGGTTTGACGACGTAGTCGTCGGCGCCGGCATCCAGTCCGTCAACTTTGTCTTCCCAGCGATCCCTGGCAGTGAGGATCAGGATTGGATAGCTCTTGCCCTGCTTCCTGACCTCACGAATGATGTCCAGTCCCGACATTTCCGGGAGCCCAATATCGATGATCGCCAGATCGATCGGATATTCGAGCGCAAAGTACAGGCCTTCCTTGCCATCGGCGGCTTGTTCGATGGCAAACCCGGCGTCCCCAAGTTTGTTCGTCAGGGTTTCGCGCAGTGTCGCGTCGTCTTCGATGACCAGCAATCGCATGTCAGGATTTCCCGTTGCCGATCTTGCGGCCCGGTATCTTGTGCGTCTTTACTTTGCCGTCCTTGGTCAACACCTTGATGTAATGCACTTCCCGGCCACCGCTGATCCTTGTGTCAGCGCTGACGATACGGCCGCCGGTACTGCGGCGTACTGACTCGACGGCCTCTGACAGCGTCATGCCGCCGTCTTGAACGATCCGGAAAGCTTGCCCGGACTCGGACCCCTGCGCCCGTACCGGCGTTGTCGCCAGCACACAACTCAGTAGCATGATAATTAGAAATCGCACCGTTAGTTTCCTGTCATCGAGCCCTGGCGTGATGCAATTAGGACTGCCGACCAGTGTCGTTGGTCGGCAGTCCGATTGCAACGGACCGGATCACACCGCTTATCCGGCTGGCCGAACGTCAACGCGCACCCGAATCTTGTGGCCGGGATCGTGCGGCATGCGCGTCGAATACCGCTGACCGTTATAACGATACAAAACGTCGTAACCATCAACACGCTCTTCCTGATGTTCACGATACTGCGTCTCGCAACGCGTTACCGGTCGCGAATACTGCACTGCGCCGTATTTTCCCGGATGGCGCCTGTACGCACTCCGATTGCCGATTGTTGCGCCAATCATCGTACCCGCCACCGTCGCCGCGTCATTACCATGACCACTCCCGAATTGGTGTCCGACAACGCCACCGATAATGGCACCGAATAGTGTGCTGGCGGCAACACCAGGGGGCCGCTCGTTGACCGTATAGTATTCAACGTCCTCCCAGCATTCCTTTACAGGCGTCGTCACTGTGACGTAGCGAACGATCGGTTTGGCACTGATGACGTCTGCGTAATCGTATATCGGACCCTGACTACGATTATTGTCATGCTCCGCGATTGCCTGTGTTGCAACGCCGAGCAGCATGATCGCTGTGGCCAGGGCTGCAGTCTTTCGTTTGCTATTCATTGTCCTGTTCCTTAATTAGATCTTTCGACCGGCCCTTTTGCCAGCCTGGGAACAAGATTAAAGTGTTGTCAATGAACATTGCCTGAATAGGGTCAGACCCTTTCGGGGTCAGAGCCCCTAAAGGGGCTCTGACCCCGATGAACCGAGGCGACGTTTTGCCGCACGCCACTCCTTCTCCAGCGATTCCAGGGAGTGATCCGACAACTTTTTGCCGGAGCGCGTAATTGCGCGTTCCATGTCTCGAAAGCGCCGCTCAAACTTGTAATTGCCGGCTGTCAACGCCTTTTCGGGATCAATCTCCAAGTGTCGTGCGAGGTTGACGACTGCGAAAAGAAAGTCACCAAATTCTTCCTCAATCTCGTCGCGACTGCGCCCACCAACCGCTTCTTCGAGTTCGTCGAGTTCCTCGCGTATTTTTTCGCGCACGCCTTTTCGATCGGGCCAGTCAAACCCGACTACCGACGCACGTTTTCCGAGTTTCTGCGCCCGTTTGAGTGCCGGCAGCGCCTTAGGCACTCCAGCCAATGCGCTCGGATCGGCGTCTTTGGCGCGCTCTTCCGCCTTAATGCGCTCCCAACTTCCCGCAACCTGTCCCGCCGCCCGCTGTTCGTCGTCTCCAAAAACATGTGGATGCCGGCGCAACATCTTATCGCTGATGCCACTAGCCACGTCGTCGAAATCGAAATGCCCCGCTTCCTCCGCCATGCGGGCGTGAAAAACGACCTGAAATAGCAGGTCGCCAAGTTCGTCACGCAGAGCGGACAGGTCTTCCCGCTCGATCGCATCCGCGACTTCGTAGGCTTCTTCGATCGTATACGGCGCGATAGACGCGAAGGTCTGCTGCCGATCCCACGGACACCCGTTTTCCGGATCCCTGAGCTTTTGCATAAGTTCGAGTAATTTCTCTATAGAACTCATAATATATTATTTTATAATGATTTTTATGAATTCAATTATGATAAACGCCGTGGCACCCCAGATCCGATGGCCCTCAAACTGGAATTCGATCATCGGCACTTTCTGGCCGTACAGGTCCCGTTCGACCAAGCGCCGATTGCCATCGTCCAGCAGGAACGATAGCGGTACTTCGAATGTGAATTCCACCTCGGTTCGGTCGATATCGAGTTCGACCGTGCCGTCTACGAGTCCGACAGTCGGCGTCACCGCGTAGCCGGTAATGGTCGGCATTGGCTCCAGGTAGCCGATTACGGTTACCTGGTCGGGTCGGATACCCACTTCTTCGTGCGTCTCGCGTAGCGCCGTGACGCCGATATCCGCATCATCCAGCTCCATTCGGCCACCCGGAAAGCTGATCTGGCCCGCGTGATTTTTGAGTTCTGCGGATCGTTGAGTCAACAACAGGTTCAAGCCCGTATTGGCGCGGTCAATCACTGGAATGAGTACGCCGGCTGGCTGCAGAGTTGATTGCAGCTGCTCGCGCATATTCACCGGCCATCGCCCACTACCCGGCAGCGTAATGACATCGGTGGGATCGACAGGCAATGCGGTACCGGCGAAGCGCTGCCGCAGAGTAGCGGCTGTGATGATCAGGGGGTCAGCCATGGGCCCTAGTTTTTGATACCGCCCTCGGTTAGCGCGGCAGGATCCAGGAGCCGATCAAGTTCCTCGTCTGTCAGGTCAGTCATCTCTTTCGCAACGTCTTTGACCGGTCTGCCATCTGCGTAAGCTTTCTTCGCAATGGCCGCACCGAGTTCGTAACCTATGACGGGGTTCAGTGCAGTAACGAGGATAGGATTGCGATCCAGCGCCCGATTAATGTTCTCGATATTGACCGTAAAACCTGCGATGGCCTTCTCGGCCAGGCAGGTACTCGCGTTCGCCAGCAACTCGATGCTTTGCAGCAGGTTGTACGCCACGACTGGCAACATTACGTTGAGCTGGAAGTTGCCGGACTGGCCACCGATCGCGATTGCCGCATCATTGCCTATGACTTGGGCAGCCACCATGGCCACGGCCTCCGGAATCACCGGGTTGACCTTGCCGGGCATGATGCTGGAACCGGGCTGTAACGCGGGCAACGAAATCTCGCCGATGCCCGCGAGTGGTCCGGAGTTCATCCAGCGCAGGTCATTGGCGATCTTTGTCAGGCTGATCGCAAGTACGCGCAGTTGGCCCGATGTCTCGACTGCCGCGTCCTGCGAGCTGAGCGCTTCGAATTTCGAGCTTGCAGAGCTGAAATTGATACCGGTCTTCTCGCTCAGCAGAATAACAACCTTGTTGCCGAATTCGGGGTGCGCGTTGATGCCCGTGCCAACGGCGGTACCGCCTTGCGCCAGCGCGGTGATTCGTGACATCGCGTCGCCGAGTCGCGCTGCCGCATTGTCGATCTGTGCCCGCCAGCCATCGAGCTCCTGCCCCATCGTGATCGGCATCGCATCCATGAGATGCGTACGACCTGTTTTGACAACGTCACGAACTTCATTCGCCTTCTTTTCCAGGGTCGCCGACAGCACTTTGAGCGCGGGCAACAAGTTGTCATGGATGGCGATTGCCGCACTGAGATGCACGCAGGTCGGAATGACATCATTACTACTCTGACTCATGTTCACGTGGTCATTCGGGTGTATCTCCGAGCCACGATCTTCGCTTGCCAGGGTTGCGATGACTTCGTTCGCATTCATGTTGGAACTCGTTCCCGACCCTGTCTGAAAAACGTCAACAGGGAATTGCGCATCGTGCTCGCCAGCGGCAACGGCGAGTGCCGCTTTCTGAATTGAAATCGCTTTCTTGTTGCCGAGCAATCCGAGTTCGGCATTAGCCCCCGCGGCGGCCCATTTCACGAGACCCAGTGCCGCAATGAACTGGCTCGGCATAGTCAGCCCGCTAATGGGAAAATTTTCCACCGCGCGTTGAGTTTGAGCACCCCACATCGCATCGGCGGGCACTTTCAGCTCACCCATGCTGTCTTTTTCGGTGCGAAATGGCTTGTCACTCATTACCTGTCTCACTGTCTCGGTGTATGATGCGCGCTTTGCGCGACTACGTTCGCGCTTTGCGGGCGCAAGTCTACACTGGTTTTCGTGACATGAAAGTCTCAACGCTCAGGGCCCTGTCGCCAGTCGACGGTCGCTATGCCG
>Ga0209988_10003603_pt1 | contig 10238 bp, 13 predicted proteins | sample N075metaG_FD_183115 | JGI IMG/M metagenome (GOLD analysis project Ga0209988, IMG submission 183115) | Deep subsurface microbial communities from Kermadec Trench to uncover new lineages of life (NeLLi) - N075 metaG (SPAdes) (version 2) | ecosystem: Environmental > Aquatic > Marine > Ocean trench... | reverse complement strand
ATTCGAGGTGCGTTGTACCGGCTGCCACACCCTGGAGCGGATTTTCACGAGGTCCGTCGACAGCCAGGACGGTGGCTTAGCATGGGATCACGTGGTCGGCCGTATGCGCGGCAAGGCGCCACAGTGGATGACGGATACAGAGGCGCAAATGATACTCGAGTACCTGAGGGACACTATGAGCGTCCCTACCGGGTGAGATGAGAAGAACGGTTGTCAGATCAGGCGGAGTCCAGTCATGAGATTGCCCATCGTAATATTGTTCGCTGCAGCCTCGGGTTTTGCGCTGCTGATTGGTTACTCTGGATCCGCGCAGTCCCAGGACAGCCCCGCGGACCGAGTGCTTAACGCATCGCCTTACGCCATCGCCGCCGACAAGGAACTCGGTGATTTCGTGCGAGTCGCGGCCGAAGCTGCGATTGGTGAGCATTGCGCAAGCTGTCATGGCGCCGATCTAACCGGGAAGCCTGGCGTTCCCAATCTCACCGACTACGACTGGCTGTGGGGGATCACCGGGGAGGAGTTCAACGATGTCAATCCGGTCATGGCGATTCAGCAGACGTTGCTCTATGGGGTCCGTAACCGTGACTGCCCCGAAGACCAGATGAGCTACGGCGCTTGTTCCGACACGCGCTACTCGGAAATGCCTGGTTATGGGGTGTTGGGGTTTCCCGAGGAGCAGCTCAACGATCTCACGGAGTGGGTTGTGGATCTGAGCGGTCGGGAAGCGGATGCCGCTGCCGTGCAGCGGGCACAGGCAACCGTCACGATCTGCGCCGAGTGTCACGGCGAAGATAATTGGGGATACGTGCCCTACGGAGGCCCCGCCTTGAGGGACGATATCTGGCTGTACGGTGGCGACAGAGAGACGATCTACGATGTGATCGCCAACGGCCGGCTGGGCGTGTGCCCACCCTGGGGCGACACGCTCGACGCCGCGACAATCAAGTCGCTGGCGGTCTATATCTGGAATACATCGCTTGGGCTGTAACGCCGAAAGCGCATGCTCACACCTCGTCTGCAAGCGATATCTATAGGAGACAGCGGCCTAGGAACAGTACGCGTGTGGTTGGCGAATTAAAAAACGTAAGGAACTACGGCCATAATTGGTAACTCGCCACCCACAGCTAATCGGCGTCAGTCCCATGTGACGTTTATGAGAAGCCTCGGTCAAGCTGCCTGTCTGGTGGCCAACCAAACTTCGAGCTCGTTAGTACCACCGACGCATTGTCCGTTGATGAAGATTTGCGGGTAGCTCGTTGCGGCCGCCGCTGCCCGCAACGTCCGATCCGTATAATCGCGGTTCAATACCAGCTCCTCAAAGTCGATCCCCGCATCCAGAAGCAAACCCTTTGCTTTAGCGCAGAATGAGCAACCGTCACGGGAGAAGATCGTCACATCTAGCGGCTTGGGCGCCTGTGGCGCGATATAGTCAAGCATCGTGTCCGCATCGGATACTTGGTAAGGATCACCCGGCTCCTCCGGCTCGATGAACATTTTTTCAATCAGGCCGTCACGAACCAGCATCGAATAGCGCCATGAGCGCAGGCCAAAACCCAGATTCTCTTTTCCAACGAGCATCCCCATGCCACGGGTGAATTCGCCGTTACCGTCCGGTAAAAAAGTGATGTTCTTGGCCTTCTGTTTGACCTTCCACTCGTTCATGACGAATGCGTCATTGACGGAAAGGCAGACGACCTCATCGACCCCGTGAGTCTTGAAGAGCGGAGCCAGTTGATCGAATCGGGGTACGTGTGAGGAAGAACAGGTTGGCGTGAACGCCCCAGGCAGAGAGAAGACGATCACAGTTCTTCCGGCGAATACCTCCTCGGTCGTGACATTTACCCATTCGTGACCTCGTCGCGTTCGGAAGGTGACCTCCGGGATTCGTTGTCCTTCGCGATTTTTGAACATGGCAAACTCCTTTCAATGTATGTGAATCAACTCGTTTTACCCTTCCAGCATGCTTCGCAGCATCCAGGCGTTCTTCTCGTGGATGTGCATGCGCTGAGTCAGTAAATCGGCAGTCGGCTCATCGTTGGCCTTGTCAGCCGCTGCAAAGGCTGCGCGAGCCGTTCGCACCACGGTCTCCTGTCCCACCACCAGTTGTCGGATCATTTTTTCCGCGCTCTCACCGCCGGCAGCCTCGTCGATCGCGGTCAGCGCTGCGAATTCCCTGTACGAGCCCGGGGCAACGATACCGAGCGCCCGAATTCGCTCTGCGATCTCGTCCACTGCGGTAGCGAGTTCGGTGTACTCCTCCTCGAACATGGTATGCAGGGTGTTGAACAGCGGCCCGGTGACATTCCAGTGATAGTTGTGGGTTTTCAGGTACAGCGTGTAGCTGTCAGCCAGGAGCTTCGACAGTCCGGCGGCAATTGCTTCGCGATCGTGATCACTGATGCCTATTTCAACCTTCATGATTCATCCTCTGGGCTCTGATTAACGATGGGTGTGATCTTAGACAGAATCTGTTGATAGATAAATCAGAATAAATAGAATAAACTATTCTATTTTATAGATGTATGAATCTACCCACCGTCAAGCAACTTCGCTATTTCGTCGCTCTGGTCGAACAAGGGCACTTCGGCCGGGCGGCGGCCGCCTCGTTCGTCTCCCAATCCGCTTTCAGTACGGCTATCAGGGAGTTGGAGACCTTGCTCGGAACGCGTCTCGTCGACCGGACCAACCGACAAGTCACAATTACCACCACGGGGCAGGAGATAGCGACTCAGGCTCGACGGTGCCTGCGAGATCTCGAAGGTCTGGTGGAGACGGCCCAGGGTCAGCGGGAACCCCTCGGAGGAGAGCTACATCTCGGCGTGATTCCTACTATCGCGCCATTCTTGCTGCCGAAGGCGTTGCCGAAACTCCGGCGGGCGCATCCGAAGCTCCGTTTGTTTTTGATGGAGGATCAAACGGAACGTCTCCATACCAAACTTCTGAATGGCGATCTCGATGTCGTGCTGCTCGCGCTTCCCTATGACTTGCGGAGTACAGAGATACTCCCACTCTACAAGGACCGATTTTTTCTCGCATGCCGTGAGAACACCAAGCTTGTCGATCCGCAAAACTATCGGCTCAGTCGGCTCGATTCAGGAAGCGTTTTGCTTTTGGAAGATGGTCATTGCTTGCGGGATCACGCCCTCGAGGCTTGCAGAATTCGCAGCACCGAGAAGCTCAGCCGATTCGCTGCGAGCAGCTTGCTCACCCTGGTTGAGATGGTGGACGCGGATCTCGGAATTACCTATCTGCCGGAAATGGCAGAGGGGTCCACACTGATCCGCAACACCAAGGTCCGCATGTACCCCCTGGGCGATCGGAGCTACCGAACGATTGGACTCGCCTGGCGAAAAGGAAGTGCGCGGGCCGAGGAATTCCGGTTGCTCGGCGACTTCTTCAGCAGCCACCGGTGAGATCGGAGCAGATCGGTGGATCAGCGAACGGCTGTTTGGGCGAAAGGGTATTCAAACCTCGTCTGCAAAGCCTGTCTATAGGAGACAGAGCCTGAGGGCGAGTTTCTCCCGCAAATCTCCCACAACCCCATCCTAAATCGCTGATTCGTAGGCCGAAGCCACTGCCTGAGTACGGCATGTGCCGGATGATCGCCACAGGTACTAACTGACCGAAACGCCTCCCTATCTTCCAACGCAATCGCGCAGCAATGCGATCTTATTCAACTCTGAGTCTTACCTGATTAGTAATGAAACCGTAGAGCAAGTCAGGCCGCAAAATCCCTCTCGCTACAGCCTCGTCTCTTCTGCTAGCATCCCACCGCTGATGTCCAGCATTGCACTCCATCGACCAGGCATTCGAAAACGCTAACGCCTCGCTCCTCGGCCCCACCGACGCGCTGCTTGCCCAGATCGTCGGTGGAGCATCCCTGCGTCATGCGCATTTCATGAATACGCTGTCCATGCTCGAGCATCTGGGTAGCTACAAAATCATGGCTACACAGCACGGGGCCGGCATTGATGAACCCACCTTGAGACACCTGGCCGATGAAACCCGTCATGCGTTTTTTTTCAAGCGTCAGGCTGAACGGGTAGCGAAGCGGTCCCTTGCCTACCGAGGCGAGGACATGCTGGCTGCAGCCTCAGCACTCATGTACTTTCGGCGCCTGGAATCGAAGATTCATGGTGCGTTCCCCGTCAATGTACATCCACGCACCGTATATCTTTATATGAGTTTGATGGTGGAGCTGCGCGCCATCTGGTTTTACCGCCGCTATCAACGAGCCTTGAAGAAGGGCGTTTTCCCCCTGTCTCTCGAGACCTTGATGGCTGAGGAAATCGGCCATCTCACGGACATGACGTGGCGGCTGGGGGTCATCGGCGATCTCACCGAAGCGTCCACCCAGTGTTTCCTCGACACGGTGAAAAGCCTGTACGAGCGCATGCTCATCGACCTACAACGTGCAATTAACGGCGTGCAGGATTACGGTGAAGCGATTACGACAGACAAGGTTTAGCGAAGAATGCAAGAGTACTTAGAGTGCTTGTGGGTAGCGAGTTACAACATAGTGAGGGATTTCTGCCACGATTCGAAATTCATCACCGAAACCACAAAATTTCCGCACGTCCTACGCAAACTCTTGATTGAGCAGGCGCAGCCCCTACTCTGTCACATGTGTGCTATTAGTCAATGACAGAACACTTTTTAATTTTCTTATTCCCGACCTATCGAGACCTGAAATTCGGAGGCTTGGTGACCTATTTAGAAACTATTTGCAAGCCGTTGTTGCGAGTGAAGGGTTTAGCATCACCGCACGAGAAAGAATTCAGGAAGAATACAGTGAGGTCGGTTACGCTAGATCGAATGACAGAAGCGTACGTGGCTCAATGAATGATCTGGCGTTTCATTATAAATATGCTGTTCTGGAGGCAGGTGGCGTTCATAGCCATTTAATTCCAAGCATCATCAGCTGGCTGAATCACATGCCGATGGGCACCATTGGTCATCGGTACCCCATTGATGCCCTCAAAGAATTATATGAAACAGCAACATAACCAGTGTGAGAAATATCAATCCCCGCAAAACTCCCGCATATTCCAGGCAACTTACTGAATGATAGGTACAACCCCTGCCCTGCAATGGCAGTCGCCAGCCAATCGCCCCCCTCTGAAAGTCTGATTCTCGTGCTTGCGCCTGTTCTGACTCCGTCGAGAGCCCTCTATTCTAGAAGTCACTTTAAATTCAGTAGGTAACTTCAGATTGTCCGGGGCAACCGATCGCAGTCTCTAGCTATTACGGGAGTGGTAATTCTGAGCATGAGATTGACCACGGAGGATAATGGGTCGTATGGTCTCGGATCTGAAAGTCGAATCCCTGGCAAACGCCTGAGCTCACGGCACGATCGACTCCTGCTGCGCGCACGTCGGTTGTCAATTTCGAGGAGATAACAATGAATAAACGTGTGCTAACCATGACCGCTGTCTGTGCAGGTCTTCTGATCACTACCCTCGTAGGCAGCCGCATGGGCAGCGCGCAGGAGCAGCAACCACCTGGCACCGGCTTCGCCGCAATCCCGGGACTGAAGGGCGGACAGGACATTTTCGGACCGTATGAGGTTGTAGAGAACTGGCCGAAGCCGATGTCCGAGAGCCTTCCCGGGCACGAGGGTTGGACCTACTCGGTCACGATGGACGTCTTCGCCGAGAGCCCGGACCGTGTGTTCCTGATACAGAAAGGCGAGTTAGCTCTGATGGAAGAGCGGGCCGAGTCGATCTGGCTGCCGGAACTCGGACCGGGCTATCACTACCCCAATTTCAGACTGCCGCTCCGGCAGGCGGGCGCCGCCATCCCGAACGGCGACCGGTTGGAAGAGCCCGGTAATGGCAGACCCGGCATCGACTGGCGCTGGGAGCACTGTGTTCTGGTCATTGATCGTGAAGGCAACATCGTCGAGGAATGGACCCAGTGGGACCACCTCTGGTACCGGCCGCATGATATCGAGATCAGCCCTTACGATTCTGACAAACATGTCTGGATCGTCGACGCCGACGGGCATTTCGTCGCCAAGTTCACCAACGACGGCTCTGAGTTGGTACTGATGCTCGGCACACCGGGTGAACCGGGCGACGACGACACGCATTTTCGCCGCCCAACGTTTCTCGTCTTCATGGACGAGAACACGATGTATTTGGCCGACGGCTACGACAACACGCGCATCATCAAGTACGACATGGACGGCAATATCCTGGCGCAGTGGGGTGAGAAAGGCAATCCACCCAACGAGACGCGCCCCGGCTACTGGAACAACGTCCACGGTATCGCCGTTGATCCCATAACCCGGCGGGTTTTTGTCAACGATCGTAATAACGGCCGTGTACAGGTATTCGACGAAGACGGTAATTATCTGTACGAGTGGGACTTCTTTACCGGTCCACGGGGGCAGCCGCAGGATATTCACAGCTTCATTATCACCAGCGACCGGAAGCTGTGGGCGGCCGATCAAGGTACGCACAAGATCTTAGGCTACGACCTCGACGGCCATTTCCTCTACTCCTGGGGTAGCTGGGGTGAATACCCCGGCGGTATGTGGGGCGTGCACGGCATGTCCACCGACAACGAGCGGAATTTCTACACGGCCTCGGTAAACAACGGCCGTATCCAGAAGTTCCGGCCGCGCGAAGGCGCTAATCCTGAGTTCATGGTCGGTAAGCCGTGGCCGAGCGTGTGGTAGAGAATTTCCTCTGGTCGAAAGCGACCGTCTATTTATTCCATGCTTGTCGCTCGTAGGTCGACGGGTGAAACTACGTTTGAGCAGTGGCAACCGTGATCTGCCCCCTATTGCGATACCACGCTAATTAAGGGAGTCCGACCACAGTCCTGACCTGCCTGCATTAACTGGTCCAGTTTCAAAGTTAGTTTACGCAGTTTTTTTGTTGATTCGGTCAATGCTCCCTTGGTCCTTAGCATCCGCAGCCGATTTCTGCTAAGTTGATGTACGCAGACACTCGCAGCATCGTTATAGAACTCATGGCCTAATTAAGTGCGACCTCTGCATCAAGGGGTAATGCCATGCATTGGTGGGGCTGGATAATATTCGGCTTGCTGCTACTCGCTTCTGAGTTGGTGTTTTTAGACGCCGCTTTCTATCTGGTTTTTATTGGCGCAGCCGCAGCGGTGGTCGGACTCGTTCTGCTCGGCGGAATAGTTATGCCTTTCTGGGCGCAATGGATTCTTTTCGCGGCGCTGGCTATTATCACAATGGTCTTGTTCCGCCAGCGTCTATACCATTTTGTTCGTGGGCGCGGCAAAGGCTGGGGCCAAACGTTGGTCGACGATCTCGTGCGCATCGAAGAATCGTTGGCCCCAGGACAGAGTTGTCGACTCCAACACCGCGGCTCCGTTTGGACAGCTCGGAATCAGGGAAAATTGGAAATAGATTCGGGTGACGAGGCACGCGTGATTAGCGTCGATGGGCTTACCTTAAATGTTTCGAAAGAAAGTTAGATTGTATATAGAAATTTCTGTGTGAGGAAAATAATGGACGGATCATCTTTAGGCATAGCAATCGCAGTTGCAGTTCTCATTTTTATAGTAATTGCGAAGACGGCAATCATTGTCCCTCAGCAAAGCGCATATGTAGTTGAAACTTTGGGAAAGTACAGCCGAACGTTAAAGGCCGGGTTCCATATTCTTATTCCATTTTTTGAAAAAGTGGCCTATAGACACACATTGAAAGAAAAGGCGGTCGATATTCCGGAGCAGATATGCATTACAAATGACAATGTCCAGGTTGGCGTGGACGGAGTCCTCTACTTACAGGTATTGCAGGCGGACAGAGCATCCTATGGCATCAGCGATTATTCCTTCGCAATCTCGCAGTTGGCACAAACTACCCTTCGAAGTGAAATAGGAAAGATCGCTCTGGATCGAACTTTTGAAGAACGAGGAGTGATCAATGCCAATGTCGTAACTGAGCTGGACAAGGCATCAGACCCATGGGGCGTCAAGGTTCTCAGATACGAAATAAAGAACATCAACCCACCGGCTGATGTCCTGAGCGCAATGGAGAAGCAGATGCGCGCCGAACGGGAAAAGCGAGCCGTAGTTCTGGCATCAGAAGGTGTGCGAGATGCGAAGATAAACGAGGCAGAGGGAGAAAAACAGCGGGTAATCAAAGAGTCGGAGGCTGCAAAGCTTCAACAAATTAATGAAGCAGAGGGTGAAGCTCAGGCGATCTTGGCCGTGGCGACGGCAACTGCGGAGGGACTCCGACAGGTCGCGTCCGCCGTTAGCGAGCGGGGTGGTGAAGAAGCGATGAAACTTCGAATTGCAGAAAGCTACCTTGAAGAGTTCGGGAAGCTAGCGAAAGAGGCAACTACACTGGTGATTCCAGCCAACTTAAGTGACATTGCTTCAATGATTAGTTTGGCAACAAGTATTCTAGCAAAGCCGGACGGTAACGGTGCTCGAGCTAAAATCACGTAAGAATGAATTCCGCGGGGAGAAATCATGTCTACACGACGCACGTTCTTGAAGAACGGTCTAGGCGCAGGCGCGGCGTTGGCTCTCGGACTGCCTGGCTCGAGATGGGCTTCCGCTCAGGCGACAACCGCAGAGGAAGAGCGGAACAAGGCCGCGGTGCGGGCGTTCAAGGAAACGCAAGGCACACCGGAGCATGCCGATGTGCTGAAGGAGGTTATGTCACCGAACTACAATCGCCTGCGCGGCGGTTTCTACAATCTTGCGCGTAACGCCGCTGATCAGGACTTTCCGAGTCCTGGCTCGTACCTGCGTACGGCGTTTCCAGACCGTCACGATGCAATAGAGGACATCATCGCTGACGGCGACATGGTGGGCATGCTGTTTCGTATAACGGGCACACATCGCGGAAACTTCTTCGGCATCCCGCCAACCGGAAAGACCATCGACCTTCATGAAGTGGGGATATTCAAGCTGGCAGATGGCCAGATTACCGAAGCGTTCTTTATGGCCGATGAGGCTGCCCTGTTGAAACAGCTCGATGCAAGGCTGCCGGAACGGAAGGACGGCCGGCTCATTCCACCACCCATCTCCGACGACGGGGAGTTCGGTGATGAGGTATTGGCAAGGCTGAGGGCAATTTCACCTGCATCGGAGGAAGTGCGTAACAAGATCACCGTGGTGCGCACCAAAGCACCTTCGCCGCCCGCCGACCTGCGCGCACCTGACTACGAGAGGCTGCGGGGCGGGTTTGAACACCTGAACCAGTACGGACGTGCCAATAATCTGAGCGACCAAGGTATTGGCCAGGCGTTCCCGGATCGCCGCGACAAGGTTGATCAAGTGCTGGCCGAAGGCAACCGAGTGTGGATGCTGTTCAGGCTCAACGGGACGAATACGAGAAGCCTGTTCGGGATGCCACCATCCAACAGTCCCGTGCAGGTGCCAGAAATAGGCAGGATGACGTTCGTTGACGGCCAGTGGAAAACCGGGTGGTATTTCGGTGATGGGCTTGGCATGCTACTTCAGTTGGGCATGCCGAATCTTCTCCTAAGCTAGGCGACAGCGATGTCAAAGCGAGTCCTCCGAATAGTCTTTCTGTCACTCGCCCTGTGGGGTTTGCCGATCCTGAGTTCCGGGTCAGGACGCTGATCGGAGTTCCCGAGTGATTCTGGTCGCTGGTGCAACCGGCACACAGGGCGGAGCGGTCGCCCGCGAACTCGTGAGACTCGGGTACATCGTGCGCGGGCTCACTTGAAGTCCAGATAGCGAGACGTCGAGGGCGCTCAGTACGCTGGGCGTGCAGATGGTCCGCGGGAACTTCGATGAATCAGCCTCACTGGATTCCGCTTTGGAGGGTGCATACGGTGCGTTCTCGGTACAGCAGTACCGGGGAATCGGCGTCGAGGCCGAGATCCGGCAGAGCAAGGCATTCGCCGATGCAGCGAAACGCGCGGGCGTAGAGCACTTCGTTTATAGCTCGGTCCTCTACGCACGACTCGGCACCGGTGTACCGCAATTCGAGAGTAAGCGGGAAATTGAGGATTACATTCGTCCCCTTGGTTTTAGGAAACTCTCAATCATCAGGCCTGCCAGCTTCATGACGAACCTGGAAGGTGCGCGAGAAGCGGCCATCAACGGCATCTATCGTACGCCGTTTCCTCCAGAGCTGGCCCGCCTTTGACCTAGCCCGGAATTCCTGGTCCAGATCTGAAGTGATAAAAAGTCACAAAGGAGATCTGAACCATGGCGAGGAAACGATACAACGCTGAAGAGATTATTCACAGGCTGCGGGAAGCTGATGTGCT
>Ga0209988_10003601_pt1 | contig 10243 bp, 9 predicted proteins | sample N075metaG_FD_183115 | JGI IMG/M metagenome (GOLD analysis project Ga0209988, IMG submission 183115) | Deep subsurface microbial communities from Kermadec Trench to uncover new lineages of life (NeLLi) - N075 metaG (SPAdes) (version 2) | ecosystem: Environmental > Aquatic > Marine > Ocean trench... | reverse complement strand
TTTGAGCGCTCCGTACGGCCCTCCGGGCCGACACTCGCTTTCGTACGACCCGCCGAATTCATTCGGCGGGTCTGGCCGGGCGTGCAAGGACAAACGCGCGTCGTACGGTCCTCCTGCGCTGTGTGCGATCCTTCGGCGCGACATGGGCCCCCGCGGGGGTCGATCGGCGGGTACGCTGTGACGAGAACCGCGTAGCTTGCCGATGACGACGGGGAGCCGTCGATCCACCTATGGAATGGTCGCCCACATCTTGGCGCAGCCACCGGGCTACGCAGCAGCCGGTGTATCCGTGCGCAGAGGATGTCGAGCGGGTCCTTGGCGAGATGTCGCGTCTGCCGCCGCTGGTGACGTCCTGGGAAATCGAAATGCTCAAGGCCCAGCTGGCCGAGGCTGCCGCCGGGCAGCGGTTCCTTCTCCAGGGCGGCGATTGCGCGGAGACCTTCGACGCGTGCGACTCGCCGAACATCGCCAGCAAGCTCAAGATCCTCCTGCAGATGAGCCTCGTGCTGGTCCACGGTACGCGCAAGCGCGTGATCCGGGTGGGTCGGTTCGCCGGCCAGTACGCCAAGCCACGCACCGAGGACCTCGAAACCCGTGACGGCGTCTCGCTGCCGAGCTACCGCGGCGACCTGATCAACGCGGTCGGATTCACCGAAGCCGAGCGGACCCCCGATCCGCAACGCATGCTCCGCGGATACGAGCGGTCGGCGCTGACACTCAACTTCATTCGGAGCCTCATCGACGGCGGCTTCGCCGACCTGCACCACCCGGAGTACTGGGATCTCGGCTTCGTGAAGCATTCGCACCGGGCGGCCGAGTACCAGAAGATCGTCGAGTCCATCGGCGAGTCTCTGCGGTTCATGGAGGCGCTCGCCGGGACGACCGTCGGTGAGATCAACCGGGTCGATTTCTTCACGAGCCACGATGCCCTGCACCTGCCGTACGAGCAGGCCCAGAGCCGGCGGGTGCCGCGCCGCGACGGCTGGTACAACCTCTCGACGCACTTTCCCTGGCTGGGGATGCGAACCTGCGAGCCGGACGGCGCGCACGTCGAGTACATGCGCGGCATCGCGAACCCGATCGCGCTGAAGGTCGGGCCGGCCATGACCACGCAGTGGCTCGGCGACCTGATTCGCATCCTCAACCCCGGCAACGAGCCAGGCCGGCTCACGCTGATTCACCGCTTCGGCGCCGACCGGATCGCGGCGTGCCTGCCGCCCTTGATCGAAGCGGTGCAGGCCGGCTCCAGCACCGTCCTGTGGTGCTGCGACCCGATGCACGGCAACACCCGGCGCACCGCGTCCGGCATAAAGACACGCAACTTCGACCACATTCTCCGGGAGCTGGAAGAGGCGTTCGCCATCCACGAGCGTCTGGGGACCTACCTCGGCGGTGTCCACTTCGAGCTGACCGGGGAGAACGTGACCGAGTGCATCGGCGGCGCGCGTGGCCTCAACGAAGCGGACCTGTCGCGAGACTACAAGTCGCAGGTCGATCCCCGGTTGAACTACGAACAGGCGCTCGAGATGGCCATGCTGATCGGGCGGCGGGTGTCACGGTCCACCGAATCGTGAACCCCCCCGAAGGCGGAGGGGTTCACACGGGTCGAGCAGTCGATACGGGTTCGGGTGAAACTATCCCCAGTCGGCCAGGACGGCGAGGAAATCCGTGATGCCGACGATGCCGTCGTTGTCGATGTCCTGCAGGCAACCGGAACATGGACCCCAGGCGGCGAGGATGATCAGGAAGTCGGTGATTCCCACCGCCCCGTCCGCGTCCACGTCGGCCGGCCGCCTGAACTCGTCGGCGCCGACGTCGACCGCGGCCCCGACCAGACGTGGGTCGCCGTCCGCGTCGACCTGTCCCGCCTCGGGGACGAACATCGGGTCGGCGGCGTCGATCAGGGCCGAGCCGGCCAGCAGGTGGTAATCGCCATTGGCCGCATCGACGAACCCGGGCAGAACGTTCATGTTGCCCTGGCCGGGGAAGCCGCCCCGAACGTTGCTGTACGTCACGGTTGCAGCGCCGGAGATCTCCTGGTTGCCGTGGTTGCCCCAGACGATGGAATTGGTCATGTTGACGGTTGAGCCGAAGATGCCGGCGCCCGTCGGCGCGATGTTGCCGGTGATCGTGCTGTTGATGATCGTCACGGTCCCGGCGCCGAAGTCGCTGATGGCGCCACCGACGACCCGGGCTTCGTTGTTGACGATGAGCGAGTTGATGATCGTCGGGTTGCTGTCGAGGCTGAAAATGGCGCCGCCGTCGTCATCGCAGTAGTTGTCGCTGATCGTGCAGTTGATGATCGTGGGGCTGCCCTGCCCGGACCAGCTGCAGCAGATGGCTCCGCCCCAGCAGCCGGCCCAGTTGTTCGTGATGACGCAGTTCATGATGGTTGGGCTGCCGCTGCGGATCAGGATGCCCGCCCCGTTGAACTCGTCGAGGATCGCGCCGTTCGGGGTAGACCCGTTGGTGATGGTGAACCCGTCGAGAACGGCGAACGCCGTCTCGCCGTCGAAGTCGAAACCGCGATGCGGGTTCTCCTGGGTCCCCTGGCAATCGATGATGCAGTTGGCGGGCCCGTTCGCGCTCTTCAGGATGATCGCCTTGCCCCCAAACGTAAGGTCACGATTGCCGAGCCCCGTGTACACGCCGTCGGCCACGACAATGGTGTCGCCGGGTACCGCGGCGTCGAGTGCCGCCTGGATCGTCAGGAATTGCGAGGGAACCTGCAGGTCCCCTGCGGTAACGCCCGCCAGGACACCGATACATGCAGCCGATGCGATAAGATTCCGCGTATTCATCTATGGGACTCCTTACGGGTTGTTGTTGTCGAGCGACGGACGCGTCCTAGGGATGAATGTCGCGGACCGGCCGATACCTTGCAGGATTCCTGCTGAGCACCGTTCGCCAGAGATCCCGAACAGCAATGGAGCGCCCGGATGCCAGGTACACCCAGACGACCTCGGGCTCGGCTCCCTCGGGTTCGATTCGGATCCCCCAGAGCGGGTTGAAGCCCGACGGGTCCATCGAGTACCGCATGTCGCCCAAGACACCCGGCAACCCGGTGACCGCCGAGACGTACCCGTCGGCGAAGGCCTCCAGTGAGCTGAACACCGCACGGGTCCGCGGGCTGTTCACGCGCAGGCCGTCGAGGTCGGCGCGCGGCAGGGACCGTCCCTCGCGCACCATCGCGGAACCGGGAAGTCCGACCCGGATCGCGTCGGCGTACAGGCGGCCCTGGAACTCGTACACCGACCGCCACACCACGAGGTTCGCGAACGTCGGCATGACACGGCCCCGCTCGATCTGCTGGCCGCGCGCGTCGGCGAGCGCGGTCTGGACACGCGATGCGCGGTGGTGCTGCAACGTACCAAGGCCCAGGTAGGCGATTGCCAGGGCGATGGCAATACGTGCGGGCACCGCCGTACGCGTCATCAGTGCCCAACCGACCCCAACAAGCAGCGTGAACGTGAACACGGGGTCGATGATGCTGATGATGTCCCACGCGAGCCGCTTGTTCACGAACGGCCAGAGCAGGAACGTCCCGTAGGTGGTGCAGTTGTCGAGCAACCCGTGTGTCGCGGCGCCGATCGTCGTCGCCGCCAGAATGAGGGTCCACTGCTTTCGCCACCGGGCTCGGGCGAGAAAGGGAATCGCCGCCAGCACCGCGACGACGGGGACCAACAGCAGCGAATGCGTGAAATGGCGGTGGTACTCCATCGGTATCGCCGCATCGGTGAAGGGAAGCAGGACGTCGACATCCGGCAGTTCACCAGCGACCGCGCCCGCCAGCGCGGCCACACGCCCGAGCCGGTTGCCGAGGACGGCCTGCGCGGCCGCGGCGCCGAGAAGGGACTGCGTGAGGGGGTCCATGCGAGTAGACTAACGGCCGATGTCACGTCGAATCGTCATCACAGGTCTTGGTCCCGTCACCGGCTTCGGCGTGGGCATCGCGCCGCTCTGGGAGGCGATGGTCGAGGGCCGCACCGCGATCAGGCCCATCGAGCGATTCGATCCGGGCGGCTTCGAATGCGGGATCGCCGCCGAGATCCGCCCCGAGGACTTCGACGTCCGGAAGGTGGTCCCAAGGAACCACCGTAAGGCGACAAAGGTGATGTGCCGCGACACCGCGTTGGCCGTCGGCGGCGCCGCGGCGGCGCTGGCCGATGCCGGCCTCAATGGCGACGCGGCCGAACCGGCCATCGAACCCAGCCGCATGGGCTGTCACATCGGCGCCGGTCTCATCACTGCGGAGGCCAACGAACTGTGCGCCGCGTTGTGGACCAGCCGCGACGACGACGGCAACGTCGACCTGCAGCACTGGGGTCATACCGGGATGACCAACCTGACACCGCTGTGGCTGCTGAAGTACCTGCCGAACATGCTGGCGTGCCACGTCACGATCATTCACGACTGCCGCGGCCCCAGCAACACGATCACCTGCTGCGAGGCGTCGAGCGGGCTTTCGATCGGTGAGTCGGTGCGTGTGATCCAGCGCGACGCGGCGGACGCGTGTCTCAGCGGCGGCGCGGAATCAAAGGTCAACATCATGTCGATGCTTCGACAGACCCTCGCGGGCCGGTTGGCGCCGACAACGGCGGATCGGGACCCGGCAACCGTCGTCCGACCGTTCGATCCCGACGCGACGGGCACGGTGCTCGGCGAGGGCGGAGGCATCATCGTGGTCGAGGCGGCGGACGTCGCCGAACGTCGCGGCGCAGAGGTCTACGCGGTGATAGCCGGTGTGGCCGCGACGCAGTCGTTCTGCCCGGACACGCTCGGTCTGGAGCTTGATCCGGCCGGTACCGAAATCGCAGACGCGATGGACCTCGCGATGACCCAGGCCGGCGTCGGCCCCGACGACATCGACGCGGTCGTACCGCTGGGGTCGAGCATCCCGTCCGTCGATCGCGCCGAGGCCGCGGCGATCAAACGCGTGTTTGGAAACAGGTCGGCAGAGGTGCCGCTGATCACGACGATCCCGAACACCGGCAACTGCAATGCCGGCGCGGGGACGGTCGCGGTTGCGGTCGCCGCCAACGCGATCAAGACGCAGACGCTGCCGGCGCGGCTCAACACGGGAACGGTCGAGGGCCTCGACGCCGCCGCATGCCCGTCACGACCCGCCGAACTGAAGTGCGTGCTCGTGTCGCAGACGGGCCAGGGCGGGCAGAGCGTCGCGATGGTGCTGCAGAGGCAGGACATCGCATGACCCAACGCGTCGTTGTGACCGGTATGGGCTGGATCACGCCGCTCGGGCATGACCTGGACACTGTCTGGACGAAGCTCATCAACGGCGAATCAGGCGTGAAGCCGATCGACCGCTTCGACGCGTCCACGTTCCCGACGCCGTACGCGGCGCAGGTGCGAGATTACGACTACCGGCAGTACGTCAGCGACCCGGCGATTCACGAGCACGCGGCGATGAATACGCAGTTCGCGCTCGGCGCGGCGCGGCAGGCCTGGGACCAGTCCTGCCTGGGAAACTACGACCGGCTCGATCTCCGACGTGTCGGGATCTACATCGGCGCCGGCGAGGGTGTGCTGGACTTCGATGCGTACGCGAAGGTGGCCATGAAGTCGTGGGACCCCGACAAGGCCGCGTTGGACGCGCCCGAGTGGGCTCGGCAAGCCGCCGTGACCATGAGCCGTTGGGGCGAGATCGGGCAAGAGCCGAACATGCCCATGAGCCACATCGCCAGGGAGTTCGGAATCCGCGGTCCGGCGTACAACTGTCTTACCGCGTGCGCTGCGAGCACGCAGGCGATCGGCGAAGCGGTTGACATCCTCCGTCGCGGCGACGCCGACGTCATGGTCTCCGGCGGCACGCACACGATGATCCACGTGCTCGGCGTGACCGGGTTCATACGGCTGACCGCGCTGTCGCGGCAGGGCGGGGACTGCACGAAGGCGTCGCGTCCGTTCGACCGCGGCCGCGGCGGGTTCGTGATGGGCGAGGGCGCGGGCATGATCGTGCTGGAGACGCTGGAGCACGCCGAGCGACGTGGCGCGACGCCGCTGGCGGAGATCTCCGGGTACGGATCGAGCGCCGACGCTTTTCGCATCACCGACATGCACCCGCAGGGTCTCGGCCCCGCGGCGGCGATCATCGACGCGCTCAAACAGGCCGGTCTCGACCCGCATGCCATCGGCGCCGACGGGCGTCCGCTCGTTCACTACATCTCCGCGCACGGCACGGGCACCAAGGAGAACGACTCCGTCGAGACGCTGGCGATCAAGCAGGTCTTCGGCGACAACGCGCCGAAGATCCCGATCAGCTCGATCAAGTCAATGATGGGGCACCTGATCGCGGCGGCGGGCGCCGTCGAACTGATCGCGTGCGTTCTGGCCATCCATCACGGCACGCTGCCGCCGACCGTGAACCTCGACATGCCGGACCCGGAACTCGACCTCGATTACATTCCGAACAAGGCGCGCCACGTCGAGATCGACGTGTGTCTCTCTGACTCCTTCGGTTTCGGCGGACAGAACGACACGCTCGTCGTTCAACGGGTTTGAGCGCTCCGTACGGCCCTCCGGGCCGACACTCGCTTTCGTACGACCCGCCGAATTCATCCGGCGGGTCTGAGCGGACGGGCAAGGACAAACGCGCGGCGGATCGAGGGTGGCAGGGTTGACGTCGCGAAGCCTACCGCTCGCTCGGCCGTGTCACCCACTGTTTCTCCAATGCGGCGATGACCTCGGCGTCCGTTGTCTGCCGGAAATCTTCATAGAACTCGCCGACGGCGGTGAACTTCGAAGGGGTCTCGAGACAGATCAACTCGTCAACGTCGGCGCTGAGTGAACGCACCGATTCCGGCGGTCCCACGGGGACGGCCAGCACGAGTCTCGCGGGCGCGGCCTGCCGAAGTGCCTTGATCCCCGCGTGGACGGTGGCGCCGGTGGCGATCCCGTCGTCGGCCACCACGAGGGTGCGGCCGGTCAACGGGCTCGCGGGGCGGCCGCGCCGGTACAACGCCTGCCGCCGCCGCAGCTCGTCCAGCCGCATCGCGGTTTCGCGCTGCAGGTAATCGTCTTGCACGCCGAGCCTGGCGATCACGCGATCGTTGAGGAATCGATGCGGTTGCTCACCGTCGGCCACGGCGCCGATCGCCAGCTCCGGCTGCTCGGGCGCGCGAAGCTTGAGGACGACCAGGACGTCCAGCGGGGCGCGCAGGCCCGCCGCAATCTCCGCCGCGACCATGACCCCGCCGCGCGGCAGTCCCAGGACGACGACATCCGCCGCGGGATCATCCCGCAGGTGTTCCAGACGCGCCGCGAGCTGGCGGCCGGCTTGCGCTCGGTTTTCGAACATGAAGATGGGGACAGACCCCTGTGGTCTTCAGGCGGAGAAACTCGACCCGCAGCCGCACGTGCTTGTGGCGTTGGGGTTGTTGAACACGAACCCGCGGCCCATGAGCTCGTCCTTGAAGTCGATCTCGGTTCCGTTGAGGTAGAGATAGCTCTTGGGATCGCAGACGATCCGGACCGTGAACTCGCCGGCCTCAAGGGTGTAGGTGTACTCCCAGACCTCGTCGGTGTCGCGCTGCTTCTCCGTCAGGTCCAACAGGTAGCTGAAGCCGGAACAGCCGCCGCCCTTGACGCCGACCCGCAAGCGGGTGGTCTCGACGTCGAGATCCTGCTCCTTGATAATGTCGCGAATTGCGCGTGCGGCGTTTTCGGTGACGAGTACGGCCATGGTGGTGCTAGCTCCAATCGGGTGAACACGGAAGTATAGTCTTCATCGGCCATGAAGGTGGTGCACAGTACAACAGGCCTTGAGAAGGACTCCGGCGGCGCTCTTGTGCCCACGATGGGGGCTTTGCACAAGGGGCACGAGGCGCTGATCCACCGCGCCAAGCAGCTTCAAGGGCCCCTCATTGTCAGCATCTTCGTCAACCCGACGCAGTTCGGCGCCGGCGATGACTGGCAGCGTTACCCGCGGACGCTCGACGCCGACCTGGCCACGGCCGAAAGCGCCGGTGCCGACATCGTGTTTGCGCCGGACGCCGAAGCGATGTACCCGCCCGATGCCGAGATTCCCGTTCCGACGCTGCCGGCGGTGGCCACCGCGCCCAGGCTGGAGGATGCGCACCGCCCGGAACATTTCAGCGGCGTGTGCCAGGTGGTTGCGCGGCTGTTCGACCTGGTGCGGCCGTCGTCGGCCGTCTTCGGCGAGAAGGATTACCAGCAGCTGCTGGTCGTCACCGAGATGGTCCGCGCCGAGGGTGACCGGTGGCCGGGGCTGCAGATCGTCGCGCACCCCACCGTTCGCGAAGAGGACGGCCTCGCGATGAGCAGCCGCAACGCGTACCTGCCGCCTGAATCCCGCAAGCAGGCGGTTGGTCTTTGCCGGGCGCTCGAGTCCGCCCGGCGGGCCGCCGCCAACGGCACCGAACCGGTGACGATCGAACGGGACCTCAACCGGGACCTCCGCGCACATGGACTCGACGTCGACTACGCCGCGGTCCGCGACGCACGGACACTCCTGCCGCCCACCGGCACGCAGCCGACCCGCGCGCTGGTCGCAGCACGTGTTTCCGGTGTCCGGCTCATTGATAACATGGGGGTGTAGAATGCCACCCCCGACAAGAGGACCAATGATCCCATGACTACGCTGACCGCCTCCGGCACTGCCACGCTCAAATCCGTCAACCCCGCAACCGGCGAAGTCGTCGGCGAGGTCCCCGTCGCCACCGCGGCCGAGATCGAGGCCGTTGTTCTCCGTGCGCGGGCCGCCCAGCCCGCCTGGAGGGCGCTCGGCCTGGAGAAACGCGCCGAGCGGGTGGCCGAGCTCGGTGCGAAGCTCGTCTCACGCGCCGACGAGTTGGGCCTCCTGTTAACGCAGGAGATGGGCAAGCCGCTGCCCGAGGGGATCGGCGAGGTGAAGCACTGCGGCGAGCAACTCGGCGAAACCCTGCAGGAGATCGTCGAAGCATTGCAGCCTGAGGTCGTGGAGGACGACACAGTCATCTCGACCATTTACCACGATCCGTTCGGCGTCTGCGCCGCGATCACGCCGTGGAACTTTCCACTGGCGATGCCGCACTGGACGGTTATCCCGGCGCTCATCGCCGGCAACACCGTGGTGGTGAAGCCCTCCGAGGAGACACCGCTGATCGCCCAGGCCTACGTGGATCTGCTCAGCGAGAGCCTGCCCGATGGCGTCCTGCAGATTGTCCACGGCGCCGACGAGGCGGGCAAGGCACTCGTCGGGGCCGATGTCAACCTCATCGTGTTCACGGGCTCGCGGGACGCCGGGCGGCACATTCTCGGCGCGGCCAGCGACGGGCTCAAACGCGTGATCCTCGAACTCGGCGGCAAGGACCCCATGATCGTCCTCGACGACGCCGACGTCACCGAGGCGGCCAAGTTCGCGGTGCGCAACAGCTTCCGCAACGCGGGGCAGGTGTGCGTGAGCACGGAGCGAATCTACGTCGCTGACAGCATCGCGGATCAGTTCGAGCAGGAAGTCGTCAAGCTGACCGCCGAGCAGAAGGTCGGTGACGGCGTCGAGGAAGGCGTCACCGTCGGCCCGATGATCAACACGCGGCAACGCGACCACGTGCTGGCCCAGATCGATGACGCGGTGGCCCACGGCGCGAAAGTGCTCGCCGGCGGCGAGGGGCACCACGACGGGTTCGTCATGCCGACCGTGCTCGGCGGCGTGACACACGACATGGACATCATGCGCACCGAGACCTTCGGGCCGGTCGCCTGCATCGCGCGGTTCAGCGACGTCGACGAGGCCGTCGCCCTCGCCAACGACACGCCCTACGGGTTGGGCGCCGCGGTCTTCGGCGGCAGCTCCGAACGGGCCGGCGAGGTCGCGCGGCGTCTGGATGCCGGTATGGTCGGCATCAACAGGGGCTGCGGCGGTGCTGCGGGCACGCCGTGGGTCGGCGCCAAGCAGAGCGGCTACGGGTACCACAGCGGCCGCGAAGGACACCGCCAGTTCACGCAGTCGCGTGTCGTCACCGCGCCGAAGTAGACATGCGACGCGAGCGCACGCACCCGTTGTGCCCCGAGTGCGGCTACGACCTGGTCGGCTCGGTGCGCGCCGGCGGGTGTGTTTGCCCTGAATGCGGCTGCGATTTCACGATCGGCGAAGTGGTCCGCGCTGCACAACAGAACTGGACACGGGCAATCGGCTACCGACGGGCGGTGACCTCGCTGATCATCAGGTCGCTGATCATCCTGCCCGCCTGCACGGGGCTCATGTGCCTGGTCACGCCCGTCCTAT
>Ga0209988_10003599_pt1 | contig 10246 bp, 7 predicted proteins | sample N075metaG_FD_183115 | JGI IMG/M metagenome (GOLD analysis project Ga0209988, IMG submission 183115) | Deep subsurface microbial communities from Kermadec Trench to uncover new lineages of life (NeLLi) - N075 metaG (SPAdes) (version 2) | ecosystem: Environmental > Aquatic > Marine > Ocean trench... | reverse complement strand
GCATTCAGTCTTAAAAATCCGGGTATGGCAGTGAGTTCCAAGGGCATCATGCAGGGCGCCAAGATGCGTGCAGACTACGATATGCGCTCGGTATTAGGTACGACTGTACCGCGTAAACAACACTACCTGCACGGTCCGCGAAGTAAAGGTGGATTCCAAATGATCGACGAGCCGGAGGATACCGCCCCGGACGCGGCAATGGATGCGGAAACGCTCGAGGAACTGCGCAGCTTGGGCTACGTTCGGTAGTTCCGGCGCGGCGCGGTCATCGATCCGCCCTGACCTGCGGCGGCTTCAGCGTTACGACAAACGAAGTTCGTTTGACGATCTCGGGGGCACTCGGCGGCCGCGTACGCACCGTCACGTCGTAGCGGCCTGGCCGCAGTTCCGGTAGCGCCTGATCGATGGCCTGACAACGCAGCCCGTGTTTCCGTGCAAAACTCATCTGGGTTGACGCATTAAAGATTCGCTGGCCGGCGGAATCCACCTCGACCGTCGCCGTCGCTGCTCCGCCCGCCTTCGTATCACCGTAGCGACAGAGCTGGGCCGTGGCAAAGAGGACGTCGCTGGAGAACGCCTGGAGTAGAACAGGTACGCGCCCGAGCAGCGGATCCCCCTCGAGCGCCGTTCCCTCGAGTGTTTCCGCATCGACACGGCCGGAGCCGAGTGCGCGGAGCACGATCGGATCGACGAGCAGCCAGCCGTCGCCCTCGAGGACCGGCAGTTCGATACGGGTGGTTGCAGCGCGTGGTTCCGTTTCTCCAGGATAGAAAACGGTCGCCGTCGCAACGTAGTCCCCAGAGCGGAGCCGGTAGGGCTCCGATACCGAAAACGGCGCGAACCGCGCCTCGGACGGCCTAACCCATCTCGAATTGCCACCGCGAATATCGGCGCGCACCTGGACGCGATCGTCGGCGGCCGCCGTTGCCTGAACGGCAAGCACGATCTCCCAACGACGTCGCCCCGTGGGGCGCAGCGGCAACACGGCGACCGCGACGGATTCCGACACGTACGGACCGGGCCAGGCGAGGGCGGCCACGCCGACCTGCGTGCGCGTATCTTCCGGATCGGCGGGTGCGTAACGGTTGTGATGGAACACACGGACCCCGCGGCGGTCGACCCGCAGGACGATCCGGCGCTCGCGTTCAGGGTTCTCACCCGAATCATGGAAACCAATCGTGTAACGGCATGTCGAGTCACGCTGCGCGCGCGCGTAACCGAGCGAGAAATCGTTGGTCCGTTCGGTGAACCGTCCGCCTGTTTCGACCGCCAGCCGAGCCAACGGGCGAGACGTTCCGTACGCCGTCAATCCGCGAGTCCAGACGGGATAGAAGGACACACGCTTGCGCGCCGAGCGAGCGGCCAACTCGGCGAACTGCTCGTCGTAATGGAAACCCGATGATGGCCAGTTCGAGTACAGGACGACAATCTTTTCCCCTTCGATCAGGCCCAGCAGATCGATCAGGTCGAGCAATTCCACGAAGGTCGTCCCGTCGTGCAGGTGATCGAACGGCGGCTCCCACAGCGTGATGTCGTTCTCCATTCGTTCCAGGGTCGCCAGCACGACGTCGATATCGGTGGTCCAGGGCTGTTCGATGCGCAGGAAATCGGTGAGCGCGACGATCATCAACTGCTCTTTTGAACGGTGCAGCCGGACGACCGCTTCGCGCACTCGCTCGAGCACTTCAACCCGCTGTATACGCTTCAGGTGTCGATAGTCGAGGGCCAGGACGATGCGGCGCGCGAGGTCGAGGGCAGCCCAATTCTCGTTGCTCTCACCGATGCCGACGGCGGGCGGCTCGCTTGGGGGCGCGCCCGGACAATGCATGTCCAGACTCACGATCGGCGTTTTCCGGTCGTCGATCCTGAGCACGAAATCGTCCTTGGTCAAGCCGGTGACGATCGCGCGGCGCTTGTCCAACACAGTCACATCGAGCAAGACAAGATCGACGTCGACGCGTTCCGTGACGTCGCTGTCGCGGGGCTCGTCGGTTTGCGCCACGCCGGGGTACACCGGCAGCATCAGGACAAGAAACCAAGCGATCTTCATTGGGGTCAAGTCTAACATTTCAACATTTTCATCTTGCTACGGGGTCAACAGTCGGGGATAGGTCTAACATTGCAACATCGAATCCGAGGACGATTATCCGTGACATCCTTAAAAATATTGAAAGGTTAGACCTGACCCCGCAGCAAGGTCGTGTAGAGATGGTCGAGGCTGGCCACCATCTTGCGGATATCGAACTCGTCACCCAGGCGCGCGGATGCTTTCTCGGTCAGAGCGGCCCTCAGCGGCCCGTCAGTCGCGAGGCGATGGAGATGTCGGGCGAGGCCGGTGGTATCGCCGGGGAGCGCGAGTAGACCCGTCACGCCGTCCTCGACGACCTCGGGCGTTCCGTCGACCGCCGTCGCGACGACGGGCCGGCCCGCGGCCATCGCTTGAAGCACCACGCGCGGGAGCCCCTCGAATCTCGAGGTCAGCAGGAACGCGTCCATCGCGTGAAGCAAGTCCGGCACGTCGTCGCGCCAACCGAGGAGCTTGACGACGTCCTGCAGCCCGTCGGCCTCCACGCGACGGCGGACGGCGGGCATCTGCTCCCCGTCGCCGGCGAAGAAGAACCGCAAAGATGGATTCAAGCCATGCGCCTTGGCGGCCGTCTCGACGAAATCGACCGGCGCTTTTTGCGGCTTCATGTTGGCGATCATTCCGACGACGAAGTCGCCGGGGCCAAAGCCCAACTCACGACGCAACGCGTTCCGCGACTTCGCGGGGGCGCGGTAGAGCCGCGGGTCGATGCCGCTGCGGACGACAGCATACTGTGACTGCCGGCCGATCCCCGCGCGCAAGCCGACGTCGATGTGATTGGCCGCCACGACCAGGATGCGATCGGTCATCGGCGCGACCATCCGCTCGAGCAAGACGTGGAGCTTGCGGCGCGCCGGTGTCTGCATTGGGTTGAAACTCCATCCGTGGACGGTGTGGACGACCGCGGGCACGCCGGCCAGGTTCGCAGCCAGGCGACCGAGGATCCCGGCCTTCGACGAATGCGTGTGCACGAGATCGATCCCGGCGCTACGGAAATAATTACGCAGCTTGAGCACCGCAAACAAATCGAACGGCGGCGAGATCGCATGTTTGAGCCAGGGGACCAACTGCACCTTGGCGTCGGGGATCTCGCGCGCCTCGTCGTCGAGCCGGGAGCCACGCCCCGCGATCAACTCCACGTCGAAACGGTCGCGGTCGTGATGGCGCGTGCAGTACAACGTATTTTGCTGCGCGCCGCCCAGCTCCAGCGACGTGATCAGGTGGAGCACGCGGTAGCGACGGCTCATCGACGCGCCTCGAGGAAAGTGAGCACCGAAACGAGCAGGAACAGCGGCAGCCCGTGATCCTGTTTACCCGCAAGGTGCTCGTCGAGCATCCGACGTGCCGTGCGTTGCTTCAGTTCGGGCCACAGTCCGGTTTCCGCAGCATCGATTGCTTGTTCGGCCGCAGGCCGGAGGGGTCCTCGGATCCACGCCGCGAGAGGCAGGTCGAACCCCTGCTTGGCGCGCGTCGTCGTGCTCTCCGGCAACGTTTCGCGGAACGCCTCGCGGAGCGCGAACTTGGTCACCTTACCGCGGATCTTCAGATCGTCCGGCTGGGCGGCCGCCCATTCGACGATACGATGATCCAGGAACGGCACGCGGGCCTCGAGTGAGTGCGCCATGCTCGCCCGATCGACCTTGGCCAGCAGGTTGTGCGGCAGCCACTCGCTCTGATCGGCGCGGAGCTGATCGGCAAGCCGCACCCGGTCGGATTCGAAATAGCGTTCGAACCGACCGGCGACACGTTCGGCGAAAGAACTCGCACCTCCGTGTCGAACAACTTGGTCGCCAGCCCGAGACCGACCGTGGCCGACCACAACAGATGATTGCGCGCGGGCCGGTCCTCGCCGACGGCCTCGAGGGCCTGCTCGATCCGCCGCGGCATCCAGCCCTTCAGGGCTTGCGAGCCGGGAACCTTCCCCAGCCAGCCCAGCCGGTCCTGGTACAGGTAACGGCGGTACCCGCCGAACAACTCGTCGGCGCCCTCGCCACTCAGGACGACGGTGACCTTTTCGCGCGCGAATTTCGAGAGCAGCCATGTGGGCAGCATCGCGGGATCGGTCACCGGCAAGCCCAGATGCCGGATCAACTCCGGGAGGTGCTCGGCGATCTGAACCGGCGAGACGACGAGTTCGTGGTGCTCGGTGCCGAATGCCTGGGCAATCGTGCGTGCGTGTTCGCGCTCGTCGAACGCGGCGTGATCGTCGAACCCGACGGAGAACGACTGGACCGGACGATTCGACTGGCGCGACAGCAAAGCGCAAAGGATGCTCGAATCCAACCCTCCGGAAAGGAACAAACCCAACGGCACGTCGGCGATTGCGCGATACCGCACCGAGGATTCGAGCAAGTCTCGGAGTTGCGCCAGCCGCGACGGGACCTCGCGCTCGGCAACCGGGGCCGGATCGGACCGTGGAATCTTCCACCAACGTTTTTGCTCGATTCCGCCATCCGCGATGTCGAGGTAACATCCCGGCGGTAGCTTGGCGATGCCCCGATAGAGTGTTCGGTCCCCGGCAACGTATTGCAGGCAGAACAGTTCGATCAGCGCTTCGGGGTCGACATCGCCGCGGACGCCGGGGTGCTCGAGCAGCACGGCGATTTCGCTGGCGAACGCGATACGATCGCCGTCGCGATGGTAGAAGAGAGGCTTGATGCCCAGACGGTCGCGTGCGATCAGTGTGCGACGTTGCGTCCGGTCGTGCAGGCAGAAGGCGAACATGCCGTTGAGCCGATGCAACAACTCAGGACCGTGTTCTTCCCACAGGTGGACGAGCACCTCGGTGTCCGTACGCGTGCGAAAACGGTGTCCCTTCGATTCCAACTCGTTGCGCAGCTCGGCGAAGTTGTACAGCTCGCCGTTGAACACGACCTCGACCGTGCCGTCCTCGTTGGCGATGGGTTGGGTCCCGCCGGCAGGATCGATCACGGCGAGGCGGCGGACCCCGGCGGTCAGTCCGGGTGCGTCAAACAGCCCTTCGGAATCGGGCCCGCGATGGACCATCGCGTTGAGCATGGCTCGAACCGCGGCTCCGTTCACCGGCCGCGCGTCCAGTTCGATGCTGCCGCAAATACCGCACACCAAGAAAGTCTGAGCGTTCAGCGCTCCGCTTTCAAGGCCGGAAGCAAAGGAACACGCAACGCGCCGAAGACCGCGACGATGCTGGCCAGCATGCCCACCGCGGCGATGGTCGCAAGCGTCAGGCCCAGACTCGTCCAGGAGATGTGGATCTGGGCCAGGCGCGGCGCCGCGCCGATCAACGCCGCGCCCGCGCCGATCGCCAGACCGATCGACAACAGGAACGCGTTCTCGGCGAGGACCAACCAGCCCAGGCTCGCGCGGCGGAAACCGCACGCACGCAACGTGGCGAGTTCGCCCCGGCGTTCGATGACGTTACGCACCAGCACGATACCCAGGCCAATCGTCCCGAGCAACAAACCGAGCCCGCCGAGGACCTGGAACGTCGCCATGTAGGTGTGTTCAACGACCTTGTAAGCCTCGAGCCGGGTCCGCGTCGTGGTCACGTCGAACCCGAACGGCTGTAGCGCGGACTCGAGTGCCTGCGCCACCGGTTCGGCTTGTTCCCACGGCGCGTCGATCAGGAACACGCCGTAGCCGCTTCTCGACGGGAAGTGCTGGAGGAAACGATCCTCGGCCACGATCAACTCGCCCTGGAAGATACTGGTCTGAAACACCCCGACGAGACGAAACGCGACGGCATCACCAAACTCGTCTTCCATGATGAGATCTTCGCCAAGACCGAGGTGCAGGATCCACTGCGCGGAGTTGGCGTCGGCGAACGCCGGAACCACCCCGGACTCGAGTTCCTGCCGCAACAACGACCACGGGTTGGTCTCCCCTTCGGGCAACGGTAGCGTCTTTTTGAAAGCAAAACCGCCACGCTCGATCAAGGCGTCGGGAACCCCGAGCACCCTGGGGCTTTTCGGTTGGTACAGGTTCAGGCAACTCGCGTCGTCGCCGGGTTGGCTGCGCAACGGGATAATGTGGGTCCCCTCCAGTCGTGCGATCGTCTCGTCGTCGAACCCGAGTTCGGCGCGGTCGTCGTCGCGATCCAGATTCTGGTGGAGCGGGACCTCAGCCGTAGCGATCAGCGAGAACCCGCCGGTGCCAGAGTCGCGCCTACGCAACTCCTCGCCGAACTCCTGCTTGCTGGCCGCTACCATCACGATGGTGAAACAGGCGCTGGCTACCAGCGCGACCGAGAGGATGCTGCGGCCCGGGTTCCAGGCGCTGTTGCGCACGGCCATCCCGGCGATCGCGGTCTGCGCCGTGAGCCCGATCCCTTTCGAACGCGAGCCGCGGCACCACAGCGCGAAGAAGGCCAGGCCGGCGACCAACAACATCGAACCGGCCCCGAAGGCCAGGCCGGGATTGTCCGTTTGCCCACGGGCCCAACCGTAGCCGGTGATCCCGAGCGCGAGGATCAGGCTTCCCCATGCCAGGAACGGTGTGCTGCGACGGGGCTTCCCCGTTCGCGGGATCGTCACCGAACCGGCAAGCAACAGCGACGGCGGCACCCTGCGCACGCGGCGCATCGTCAGACCGATCGTGACCATGATCACGAGCATCGAGATCGCCCAACCCACGGGCAACGTCGCGGCGCCGACATGCAAATACAGCCGGGACGACCCGACCGCGCCGACCCAGAGCGAGCGCAGCCCGGCCATCATCAGCCACGCGTACCCGACGCCACCCGCCAAACCGAGCGCCGCCCCGATGGCGGCCAGCGCGGCACCTTCCTTGAGGAAGCCGTTCCGCACAGTCCTCGCGGGATAGCCGACCGCGAGCATCACACCGATTTCTTTCGCGCGACGCTCGACGCCAAGCCCGAACAACAATCCGATCAGGAGTGCCGCCGAGAGGATCAGGAAGAAACTGAAACTGACGAACAGACCGGCAAAATCGGTGGCTCCGTTCGCAGCCGAGAGACCCTGAGCCTTGAGCGGGCGGAATGCCAGCCCCAACGACGCGGGTGGGAGCACAGCGAGCATGCCGCGCCGGAAGGCCTCCAGCGTATCCTCGACGCTGCGACCGGGCGCGGCCCCGACCCTGACGGACGTGGTATGGCCGAAACGAGTGCTCCACAGCTCCTCGCCTGTGGCGGCTGAGACGAACGCCTTCGGCGTCGCACCGAAACGGTCCCAGTAGACCTCGTCCTTGTCACGGACGAGGTTGAGATCGATCGGAAAAGGCGGATCCCACGAGGCCAGGTCCTCGGCCTGTTGGATTCCCGGGTATTCCGGCGTAAGCGTCGGATCGGCCGCGAGGCCGGTGATCGCGACGACCCCGGAGACGGTGAGTTCGACCGTCCGGTCGAGCAATTCCTCGCGTGGCCCCACAGCGAAGTAATCCAGCGCCAGGGTATCGCCCACCCCGACACCGAGGTCGGCAGCGGCCCAATCGTTGAGCAGGACCTCTCGCGCACCGGGAAGCTCCGCGAGCGCGCCATTCGCCGTTTCAAGTCGCGCGCCCCCGGGCGAGGTCGTCCGGTCAACGGCAACGACGAGCGAGTACGGGATTAGCCGGTCCGCAAAACGCATCGTATTGGCGAGGTAGCTCTGCACCCGCAGCAGCGGAGCGCCCAGTTCGCCAGCGACTCGAGTCACCGCGTCATCCACCCGTGGCCGCAGCACGAACTCGTCGCTTTCAAGCACGAACTCGCCGTCGCGCAGACGGACGCTCAACCCGAAATCTTGCAACTGGACAACCGAGGCTAGCCAGTCGTCGGGGGCGGCCTGCTGCCCCATCGATCCGAGAAAGATCGCGTTGATCCGGCCGGTGGAATCCAGCGCACGCTGGAGTCGCTCAATCTCGACGAACGCGCCGAGCGGTTCCTGTTGCGTGGGCGACAGCCCGAACTGCCCGAGACCGTTTTCGGGAAGGACCTCGACCACCGTCACACGCAAGGTGCCGAGAACGTTCTCGACGTCGGTGTCGCCCATCAACGTGTCGCGCGGCACCGGGCTGAAACGTCCGAAGCTGAGGACGATGGAGTCTCCCTCGACGGCCCCGAGTTCGCGGGCCAGCCCGCGACCAATCGCGACCGACGGGAAGATCTGGCCCTGCCGGCGGCCAAGATCGAGATCGGGATGCGCGCCGTGTAACGCCGCAAAACGCTCGTCGATGCCGTGGATCGAGACGCCGGACGCTCGTGCGCCACTGTCACCATGGACTGCGGCTCCACGCAGGATCACCGCCGGTGCGGCTTGACCGCCGGTGGCGACAAATTCGGGGAGCGCTACCAGGTCATCAAACAGTTCCTGCCGGAAGAAGCGATCCGACACGAGTGCGACATCGATGCCGCCGAGTCGCGCCAGCGTCAGCTCGCGCAGGCTTCCGCGCACCGAGTCCCCGACCAGCAGCGCTCCCGTCAGCACGGCCGACGCCACGGCGGCTCCCGCGATCACCGCGAGATGAATCCGCCAGTGATGGATCAGCGTGCGAAGCAACGGCCGTTCTCCAGTTCGCAGCGCCGCGGAAAACGCCTCGCCAGAACGAGGTCGTGCGTGACGACGACGAGGATGTTGTTCTCTTCGCGGTGGAGTTCGAAGAGTAGGTCCGCCACCGCATTCGAGGCAGCCTGATCGAGACTCCCGGTCGGCTCGTCACACAGCAGCAGCGACGGGCTATTGATCAACGCGCGTGCAACGGCAACTCGCTGACGCTCGCCGCCGGACAACTGTGCGGGGCGGTGAACCAACCGGTGCGACAGACCGACGCGATCGAGGAGCTCGCGGGCGCGTCCCTCGTCGCCGGATCCTGCCTCGGGAAACGCCAGCGTCGGGACGAGGACGTTCTCGAGCACCGTGTATTGAGGCAACAAGTGCGAGTCCTGAAACACGAACCCGACGGTGCGGTTGCGGAACCGGGCCAGCGCACGTTCCGGGAGGTCGTGGATCGTCTGACCGCCGATCTGGATCGTCCCGGCGGTCGGCTGATCGAGGCCACCGATCAGGTGCAACAGCGTGCTCTTCCCCGCTCCCGACGGACCGGTGATCACGACCGCGTCGCCACGGGCAATTTCCAGGTCGACGCCGGTCAACACCTCAACCGGACCGCCGGCGTCATCGAATCGTTTGACCAGGCCGCTAATCTTTATATCGGACAACGGATCATCCCTCCTCGATTCGCGCCGCCAGCGCGTCGGGGATCGGGACCGAGCGCATGTTCGGCCCCATCTCGCAGCACACGGATGTCGATTCGCCGCGGGCGATCCGGCGCCCGTCAATCTCGAACTCGATCTCGTAGGTCATGGACGAGGCGCCCTTGCGTAACACGCGCACCGTGATGTCGAGCGTATCGCCGTAGCGGGCCGGACCCTCGTATTCGCAGGATACCTTGACTCGCGGCCAGCCGATCGCCTTGCCGTCGACTACGGTGTGGACACTCGTGCCGAGCGCGTTGAGAAACTGATGCTCCGCGGTCTCCATGAAAACGAAGTAGCGGGAGAAGTGAACGATCCCTCCGAGATCAGTATCCGCGAACTCGATCTTGCGTTGGGTTTTGAATTCACGCACCAGAGCCTCCAGCGCCCGTTGGGGCACGATATCCCGCAAGCACACGCTCGTAAACCTCGATCGTGCGCCGCGCCATCGTTCCATCGTCGCGCTCGCGACAGACGGCTTCCATCCCCTGCTTCCCAAGTTGCGCACGGCGCTCGGGGTCGTGCATCATCTGCTGGAGCGCGCCCGCCAGCGCCGGCGCGTCGCCGGGTTCGAACAAAATGCCACCGCCGAGTTGCTCGATCATCTCGGGGAAGGATCCATGTGCCGGCTGCACCACCGGAACACCGTTGGCGAGCGCCTCCAGAACGAATAGTCCCTTGGGTTCGCGGTACACCGTTGGTACGGAAAGGACGTGGATCGAATGCAGGAAATCGATTTTTTGGGCGCGATCCACCTCGCCGACAAAATCGATCCGGTCGGTCAGCCCCCAGGCGCTCACCTGCTCGACGAGCCCGTCGTGGTAAGCGCGATCCCGCTCGCCGAGGTAGCCCGCGATGCGTAAGCGGACGCGCTCGCGTCCTGCGCCCGCCGCCAGCGTCCGGAACGCGTCCAGCAGCAGGTGCAGCCCCTTCTCGGGGCAAATCCTCGCCAGGTACCCGACCGTGAACGGGGCGGCGGGCGGCGGCGGTTC
>Ga0209988_10003597_pt1 | contig 10253 bp, 10 predicted proteins | sample N075metaG_FD_183115 | JGI IMG/M metagenome (GOLD analysis project Ga0209988, IMG submission 183115) | Deep subsurface microbial communities from Kermadec Trench to uncover new lineages of life (NeLLi) - N075 metaG (SPAdes) (version 2) | ecosystem: Environmental > Aquatic > Marine > Ocean trench... | reverse complement strand
GATCAGTTTTTGTATTGGGCGCAAAGCAGGTGTCGCCAGGGTATTGACAAGACCTATGACCGGGTTGTAAATGCCGGGGTTTATCCAACTCAGGATTACCTGGATTAAAATGGCAATCAGAAAAATATTGAGAAACAGCGATACCATGTCGGCGATAGAATAAATCAATAAACCCAGGTAACTAACACCACCAACATACGCAATCGTATTATTGATATGCACTACCTCGGTATCGAGCAGACGCAACAAGATGAATTTGGCGTAGGTAACGATCAGGCATAATACGATTGCTGAGGCATCCTGCCCGAACACGCTGGGAATGAACCGGCGCAGGTATCTCAGCGGCGGTGAGGTCGACTTGATGATGAACTGGGACACCGAATTGTGAGGGTCAGCGCGCATCAACTGCAGCATAAATCTTAGCAGAACGATCAGCACGTACAAATCAAACAATGTAGTGACGATCAGCGTTAACGGAGATGTAAAATAGCTTGAACCCATATCAGATCCGATGATTTAGTTATTGAATATTATAGAATCTCTGATCAGGTTTGGGTGAGTTAATTTTGAAGTCACCAGGATAAAAATCAGGGTGCAAAACCTGGCTAAGACCCAGTGCAATCGTTTCCCCATGGGGTCAGGATTAGCAATGCGGAAATTAATTATTCCAGCTTCAATCTGGCCGTTCATGACTTGTATACTGGTTCCATGGATTCAGATTGATCCGCCAGTTCGACAGAGCGGTCGCGAGCAGCCTGGGTCGCTTTTTCAAGCAACGTAGCTAAACCATTTTGCTCTAACGAGAGTATGGCCGCTTCCGTGGTACCGCCCTTGGAAGTTACCTGGGAGCGTAATTGCACGACATCCCCGTTCTGTGCCATCGAGGCTGCCCCCAGGGCGGTTTGCTTTGCCAGCAACAGGGCAGTTTCCTTTGGCAGACCGAGTTTTTCGCCGGACAGTTGCAATAGCTCGATAAAATAAAAAAAATAAGCGGGACCGCTACCAGAAATAGCAGTTACCGCGTCCAATGCCGATTCCTGCTCTACCCAGACCGTGATGCCAACGGCATCGAGTATCGCCTGGGCGGCACTTTTTTGTTCTGCGCTGACCCGTGGATTGGCGAACAAAGCGGTGGCGCCGAGTTGCACCAGTGCGGGGGTGTTAGGCATGCAGCGAACTACAGACCGTTCGCTCCCAAGCCAGCGGTTGATTGCCGATTCGCGGATACCGGCAGCAATACTGATAAACAAACAATCGGTTTTGATGTCGGCAGGAGCCAGCTGTTCGCAAGCCACCTGCATGACCTGGGGTTTAACTGCAAGTATGACTATATCGGCTGACCCAACCGATTTCAGGCTATCGGTTGATGTGTTAATGCCGTAATTCACTGATAACCCGGCAAGTTTTGCTTCGTCTATATCACAGGCAGTAATATTTGACGCCGAATAGCCGTTGGCAAGCATGCCGCCAATCAGGCTGGTTGCCATATTGCCGCCCCCGATAAAGACAAGTTTTTGATGATTCAAAGTCGTTCCCCGAAGATTGCGGTACCAATTCTAACCAGCGTTGAACCCACTGCAATCGCTGCTTGCATATCATTGACTTCCCCCGATAAAGCAAAGCTGTCGATGATTCAAAGTCGTTCCCCGAAGATTGCGGTACCAATTCTAACCAGCGTCGAACCTTCTGCAATCGCTGCCCGCATATCGTGGCTCATGCCCATGGAAAGCGTATCACAATCGAGACCGCGTTGTTGCAAGTCATGCAGGGCCTGTCTCAATTTCGCGAAGGGTTCACGCTGTAATTCAAACCTGGACTGTTGTGCCGGAATAGCCATTAAACCGCGGAGTCTTATCTTTGGTAAATTGCAAATAGCTTCGGCGATAGCAACGATACCGTCGGGTGCAACGCCAGACTTGCTTGTTTCAAGATCGATATTCACCTGGATGCATATATTTAGCGGGGGCATCGATTCGGGTCGTTGATCGCTCAGGCGTCGAGCGATCTTGAGACGGTCGACACAGTGCACCCAGTCAAATGACTCGGCAAGAGCCCGGGTCTTGTTCGACTGCACCGGACCGATAAAATGCCAGATAATATCCAGGTCGGGCAGATCTCGCATTTTAGCCTGCGCTTCCTGCAGGAAATTCTCACCAAAATCTCTTTGTCCGCAACTATAGGCGCTTCGCAGGTCAGCCGGGAGTTTTTTTTTGCTGACTGCCAGTAGTGAAATATTATGGGAGTCACGGTTATATTCGCTTGCCGCCTGCTCAATCTGGAGGCGAATCTGGGCCAGATTTTTTTCGATGCTGTGCATGGGATTAGCGATAGTTCAGATATAAGATTTGGGCAAATCAGCAATTAGCCAGAAGCACTATATGAGCCTAACGACACATGGATAACCCGATTATAAGCGCTTTGGCAACGCGCAGTAAAAATAATAAATTTTCTCCCTACAGGCAATTAACTGCTATATAAGGATTAGCAAATCTATGAACCCGGTAAGCCAGTAGGCTGGCCGGTTAATAGTTTGAAACGGGGATGCTCCAGGGCGGAGCCAAACTTCAGTGCGGGCCAGCGTTGTATTGGGCGCACCGGTTCCGTGCGGGAATGCCCGGGACTAGATTGTCAGATTAATAACGCATTACAGGACCATTCATGGATATAGCTCAATTGTTAGCCTTTGGTGTTAAACAGAACGCTTCTGATTTACACCTGTCTGCGGGTTTGCCACCGATGATTCGGGTGGACGGTGATATTCGCAGAATCAACGTGCCGGAAATGGATCATAAGCAGGTGCACGACATGGTTTATGACATCATGAGCGACAAACAACGCAAGGATTATGAAGAATACTGGGAAACTGACTTTTCCTTCGAGATCCCGGGACTCGCCAGATTTCGAGTCAATGCGTTTAACCATAATCGCGGATCAGGCGCGGTGTTCCGAACTATTCCTTCAAAGATATTGAGCCTCGAGGATTTGGATGCACCAAAAATTTTCAAGGATATTTCTGAATTTCCCCGCGGTATCGTACTGGTTACCGGCCCCACCGGTTCGGGTAAATCGACCACTCTGGCGGCGATGGTCGATTACAAAAATGAAACCGAGTATGGACATATACTGACCGTCGAAGATCCGATCGAATTTGTCCACGAAAGCAAAAAATGTCTGGTTAACCAGCGTGAAGTACATCGCGATACGCTGGGATTTAACGAAGCGTTACGTTCAGCCCTGCGCGAAGACCCGGATACTATACTGGTCGGCGAAATGCGCGATCTGGAAACCATTCGACTTGCATTATCTGCGGCAGAAACGGGGCACCTGGTATTTGGCACCCTGCACACCAGCTCCGCAGCGAAGACTATTGATCGAATAGTCGATGTGTTCCCCGGAGGCGAAAAATCGATGGTTAGATCGATGTTATCTGAGTCGCTAAAAGCCGTAATCGCACAAACCCTGCTGAAAAAAATTGGTGGCGGTCGAATCGCGGCCCACGAAATAATGATCGGTACGCCTGCGATTCGAAACCTGATTCGCGAAGATAAGGTAGCGCAGATGTATTCGGCGATTCAAACGGGTCAAAGCATTGGTATGAAAACACTCGATCAGGATCTCAAAGCCTTGCTGGCGAAGGGAGCCATTTCCAAGGAAGAAGCACGGAAGAAAGCCGCGCATCCCGATCAACTGTAAATACTGTGAAGTTAATTATGGGAATGGGTAATGGATCGAAATAAGGCGATAAGTTTCATGCACGACTTGATGCGCATGATTGTCAGTAACGACGGGTCGGATATATTCATCACCTCGGGTTCTCCACCAGCGATGAAAATCGACGGTAAGGTAAAGGTAGTTTCAAAGCAAAGCTTATCCTCTAGCCATACCCAGATGCTAGCCCGCTCAATTATGAACGATAAGCAGGTTTCCGAGTTCGAGGAAAATCAGGAGTGTAATTTTTCTATCGCGTTGACCGGGGTGGCACGTTTTCGTGTTAATGCCTTTGTGCAAAGGGGCTGTACCGGGCTGGTGTTGCGAATTATCAATTCCGAGATTCCCAGTTTTGCGGAGTTAAATCTACCGGATATCCTGCAGGACATCGCGATGACCAAACGTGGACTTGTAATATTTGTTGGTGGGACCGGCTCGGGTAAATCGACTTCAATGGCATCGATGGTCGATTACCGCAATAGGCATAGCCACGGGCATATTATTACCATAGAGGACCCGGTTGAATTCATCCATGAACACGGCAACTGTCTAGTGACCCAGCGCGAAGTCGGGGTAGATACTGAATCCTACGCGATCGCACTGAAAAATACCTTGCGTCAGGCGCCCGACGTAATTCTGATAGGCGAAGTTCGTGATCGCGAGACTATGGAGCATGCAATAACATTTGCCGAAACAGGGCACCTGTGCCTGACTACACTGCACGCCAACAATACCAATCAGGCGCTGGATCGGATTATCAACTTTTTCCCGGACGATCGACGATCACAGCTATTGATGGATTTGTCGTTAAATTTGAAAGGGCTGATCTCGCAGCGTTTAATTCCGAACCTAGGCAGGACCGGCCGCATTCCGGCCGTCGAAGTGATGATCAATTCTCCGTTGATGGCCGATTTAATTTTCAAGGGCGACGTGCATGAAATGAAAACCCTGATTTCGAAGTCCACCGAAGCAGGCATGCAAACCTTTGACCAGGCCCTGTACGATCTGTTTGAAGACCAAAAAATCACCTTTGAAGATGCGCTTCGCAACGCAGATTCAATTAATGATATCCGCCTGCGAATCAAACTACATAGCAAAACTGCTAAAGCATCCGGGGTGGCTGAGGATGAGCGTGATTTCGAAATGCAGGAGCCCGACGACAATAAGCGTAGTGGGATGATATGAGCAGTGAAAATACTACCAAGTTACTCGAGCCTTACCTGAAAATAATGGTCGATAAACAGGCGTCGGACCTGTACTTCGTGACTGCTGCGCCACCTAATATGAAAGTGCAGGGAAAAACCGCAGCGATTGCAAAAAATGATTTTCATGCCGGCCAGGTACAAGCTCTTGCCTATAGTTTACTGAATGACGAGCAGATCCGTGATTTCGAAATTAACCGCGAGATGAACCTCGGATTCACCCTCGCGGGCGTGGGCCGCTTCCGGGTTAATATTTTTATCCAGCGCTCCGAGGTATCGATGGTAATCAGGTATATCAAGTGGGAGATTCCGACTATCGAACAACTTGGGTTACCGAAAATTTTGAAAAAAATTGTGATGAATCATACCGGCCTGGTACTGGTGGTTGGATCTACCGGGTCTGGCAAGTCTACTACCCTGGCGTCGATGATCAACTATCGCAACAATCTCGAAGGCGGTCATATTCTTACCATTGAAGATCCTATCGAATTTGTTTTCAAGCATGACCGGGCAATTGTTTCGCAGCGCGAAGTTGGTATTGACACACTCAGCTACGAAAACGCTTTAAGAGAAGCGCTGCGTGAAGCGCCGGACGTGATTATGATTGGTGAAGCGCGGGATGCCGAAACCATGAAAGCGGCCATCAATTTCGCCGATACGGGCCACCTGTGCCTGACCACTTTACACGCGGTAAATTCAAATCAGGCGATGGATCGAATGTTGAATATGTTTCCTACCGATATGCACAGGCAACTGTTGATGGACCTGTCACTGAATCTGAAGGCAATTATCTCGCAACGCCTGGTGCCTGGCATGAAAGGCAAGCTCGCCTGTGCGGTCGAGGTGATGGTAAATACTCCCTACATCAAAGAGTTATTGCGCGAGGGTAATTTTAGCCAGATTAAGGAAATCATGGAAAAAGGCGATACTGCCGGTATGCAAACCTTTGACCAGTCGCTGTACGATCTGTACAAGGCCGACAAGATTTCGATCAAGAATGCGCTAGACTATGCTGATTCAAGTACCAACCTTGAGTGGAAAATCAATTTTGGTAGTGAACAAAACAAACAGGATACGCGCCCAAATCTGAGTCAGCTGGATGGTCTGGACGAACTGACCCTGCCTTCAGAAGAGGTTTAAACCTCGACAACCCAGGTTGTAATAAATCGACAAGCCAACTGATTGTCGGATTTATTAATTTAAATAATTTGAATTTTTCCAGGCCGCACTCAATAAACGATCTGTCCCGCTACCAATGTCTGCTTCACGCGACCATTAAAATCCCAGCCTTCAAAAGCAGTGTTTTTACCCCTGGAAGCAAAGTTTTTACCCTCGCAGTACCAGTGGGCGTCTGGATCGACAATGACTATATCCGCCAACTCTCCCGGCGCTATTTGACCGGCAGGAAGTCCAAGAATGCGAGCAGGGTTAATACTGAGTTTCGCGATCACCGCTGGCATTGACAGTATATTTTCTTCGACCAGACGAATTGCCAGCGGTAGTAGAGTATCAAATGCACTGATACCGGGTTCGGCCGAAGGGAAGGGGCGTAGTTTGGCATCGATTTCGTGCGGTTGATGGTCTGAGCAAATGCTGTCGATAGTGCCATCGGCAACTCCGTCACGAAGCGCCTGCTTGTCGTACTGACTGCGAAACGGCGGCATTGTCAGCTTGTTGGTATCGAATTCACCAATGTCATGATCGGTGAGAAAAAGCTGATGCATCGCACAATCTGCGGTTATCGGCAGTCCATTGGCCTTGGCCTGTCGAATCATGTCGACCGACCGTGCGCAGGATAACTGGCCAAAATGGGTTCTGGCTCCAGTCTGGGCGACAAGCTCGATATCCTTTGCCAACGCAGCAGTTTCTGCGACCTCGGGGATTGCCGGTAATCCGAGTCTGGTGGATACCGCACTTTCGTGTACACAGCCATCGGCATATAAATCACTGTCCCGGGGATGGATGATTACCAACATGTCCACCCCTGCGGCATATTCCATCGCCCGGCGCTGGACCAGATTATTGATAAAAGGACGCCCGGCGTTGCTGAATGCGATGGTGCCGTTCGCTTTCAGGCTCGCCATATTACAGAGATATTCGCCCTCTAATGCCTGTGACAGGGCACCGATGGTATAAATATGGCATTGATTGCCAGCTTTCGCATTTCGATGATGTATTAAATCAACGACGGCCGTGTTATCTATCACTGGTCGAGTATCCGGCGGGATACATAGGCTGGTTATTCCATTTTTCACCGCGGCACTGGATTCCGAAGCAATATTTGCCTTGTGAGTTTGACCCGGTTCCCTGAGTCTTGCCTGGCCGTCTACCAGCCCTGGGATTACCCAATATCCCTTCGCATCGATGGTTTGCTGCGGTTTAAATCCGGCGGGTGGCTTACCAATGCCAACCACCAGGTTACCATCGATAAAGACATCGCTTTTTGACTCAATTGCTCCAACAGGGTCAATCAAAAGGCCATTTTTAATAAGAATTGTCATTCGCTGACCTGTAATCCTGTCCGACCGACGATGATTGACATGACGGCCATTCGTACCGAAATTCCAAAACCCACCTGCTGCAAAATTACCGACTGGTTGCCATCCATGACACTGGATTCGATTTCAACACCGCGATTGGCGGGCCCGGGGTGCATCACGATGGCATCTGGTTTTGCCCGGTCGAGCCGCTCCTGGGTCAATCCAAACTGGTTGAAATACTCATTTTCGCTGGGTAGCAGCGCACTGCTCATGCGTTCTTTTTGCAGGCGTAACATGATCACAACGTCAACATCCCGAAGTCCCCGTTCCAGATCATCGTACAACTGCACTCCCAACGATTCTGTATCGACCGGCAATAGTGTCTTGGGCGCGATCACGCGCACCTCGGCAGTATTGAGTAGATTAAGTGCATGAATCTGCGAACGAGCGACGCGTGAATGCATGATATCGCCAACTATCGCTATCTTCAGACGGGTAAAATCCTGCTTATGGTGGCGGATCGTATACAGGTCGAGCATCGCCTGGGTCGGGTGTTCGTGTTGCCCGTCGCCGGCGTTCAATACGCTAACACCGGGTCGCACATGTTGGGCAAAGAAATGCGCGCTGCCACTGTCCTTATGACGGATTACAAACATATCAATTTGCATCGCCTCGAGATTATGGATGGTATCGAGCAGTGATTCTCCCTTGGTGGTTGCCGAGGTGTCGACGTTCAGGCTCAGAATATCTGCGGACAGTCGTTGTTCTGCGAGTTCAAATGTCGAACGGGTACGAGTGCTGGGCTCAAAGAACAGGTTGGCAACCGTCTTACCCCGTAAAATCGGTACTTTTTTGATCACCCGGTCAGCCACCGAGGTGAAGGACTCGGCGGTATCGAGAATTTCGGTAATTATCTGCTGATTTAATCCTTCGATACTAAGAAAATGTTTTAGTTTACCGTTTTCATCGAGCTGTAGGTTTTTAGCTGACATTGTCGAGATTGGATTTGATCGTCAGTTGAAGTGGGTTTGGGCCATCGAGTTTAATGTGATTACCCGGATCAAGCTGGATAGTTTCGGCGACTATATCAGCCTGGATCGGAATCTCGCGCTCACCCCGATCGATTAGAATGGCGAGGATTATTCGTTGTGGACGACCGTAATCAAAAATTTCGTTCATTGCCGCACGAATCGTCCGACCTGAATATAATACATCGTCTACCAGGATAACTGTTTTGCCGTCGATACCGGTGGGCAGGATCGAGGGCTTTACGGTTGGGTGTAACCCGATTTTGGTGAAGTCATCCCGGTAAAAAGTAATATTCAGTCGGCCCAGATCAGTTTCCGGAGCAATGGCCTGATGTATCGCGTTGGCTATCCAGTATCCGCCGGTTTCGATACCGATAATGACAGGTTGCTCAGCGGGGGGAAGATTCGATGGGAAATAGGGTTTCAGTGCCTGGGTCAGCTTATCAATCAGAGTTTCGACTGAGGGTAGTGCCACGTAATTTCCATGCATTGAACTCGGGGGGCTTTATAGCATAAATTTTATATTCATACAGTAGTTGGAGTGATTTTATTTATCCCAGGACTTGTGTCTGGGCTTAATTTGTTAGGCTATCCAGGGTAAATAAATTTTTCGCACACAAACTCCCTCTGTGCTTCGTAGCTTACACTGAGTAAGTGCGCGAGTCACTTTTCTTACCGGCGAGAAAAGTAACCAAAAGCGCCGCCACAGACAAGCCCTTGATCAGAAAAATAATGCCCATATCGAGGTCGGTTTACACGCGCTCCCTCGGCAATAGCTCCTGCATTGCTCTACTACCGTCCATCCCTGGACATAAGCACGGGTAAACCTAAAACAGCATCCCTGCTGTTTTACCCCGATCTGAACATCATTTTTCTGCGGGTTTGAAAGGGGGGTGATAAAAATTAACTGTCATTCCTGCGCAAGCAGGAATCTTACAGCGAATCACATTCAAGATATTCCGGCTCTCGGCCGGAATGACGAGGGTTTTTATCCGCCCTTTTCGTGTGCTGGAAATAGGCTGATTTCGGTGGCTCTACGGACAGGGATGTCCGTAGAGCAGCCCTGAGCAGGGAGCGAATGGCTGCGTGCCCGCCTAAATTGGTTCATTTCCAGGTAGCCGAAGGCCACACGATGGGGTTGCCCTTTCCTTGGTTACTTCCTTTGGGCAAGCTAAGGAAGTGACTTGCTCACTTACTCTATAAATACTACGAAGTAAGGGAAGACGAAGTGTGCGAAACCCTATAATTTAGTGCGGAATTAAACTTTGATATAAGCCGATTAGGCTTCGCCTAGTTGGCGCTGATACTCGCGTAGCCAGGTCTCTGTTATCAGTACAGCTGACAAACTATCGATTTCCGACTTGCTTTTGCGTTTTCCGCTGGCGATCGCGATGGTATATGCCTCGCGGGTGGTCAGTCTTTCATCGATCAGCTGGGTATCAATGTGGAATCTGCCATGTAACTGGCGACTGAAGCGACTGGCCTTGTCGGTCATGTATTTCGTTTCGGAATAGTCCGAAGTCGGCAACCCGACGATCAATTTCTGTGGTTTCCATTCACTAAGTAATAGTGATATTGCTTCCCAGTTGGGTGACCGCTTAAAGGAATTTATTGCGCTTAACGGCCTGGCCTGGGCAGTCAGGGTCTGGCCGACCGCGATACCAATCCAGCTGGTACCGTAATCAAATCCGATTACGGTTTCGATGGTGGCATCAGGCATTCCCGCTCACAGGCGATAGCATGCTGATATCGAATCCCAGTGTATCGAAGGCCATCTGCCACTTATCACCGGGCTGCTTATGAAACAATAATTCCGCGCCCGAAGCTGAAGTGAG
>Ga0209988_10003595_pt1 | contig 10254 bp, 9 predicted proteins | sample N075metaG_FD_183115 | JGI IMG/M metagenome (GOLD analysis project Ga0209988, IMG submission 183115) | Deep subsurface microbial communities from Kermadec Trench to uncover new lineages of life (NeLLi) - N075 metaG (SPAdes) (version 2) | ecosystem: Environmental > Aquatic > Marine > Ocean trench... | reverse complement strand
GTCCAAAATCGATATCGAGCAGCGCGATCTCGGCGGCTGTCGCGTCCCGGCCGATGGAGAAAGAGCTCGGCCACTCGGCGGTACCCGACGCGATGGTGCCTCCCTCTCCATTCGGGGTGTCCGGCATGCATCCGTACGTTACGAGAGTCGTGCCGACCAGCAGACCCATAAGGGCGAATCGCCTCAGCTTTGACTCTTCCGCCGGGTGGCTCTGTCCGAGCCGAATCACCCCCCGTCTCCCTGAGCGAAGAACACGCGACCGTCCGGCTCGACCCTCCACGGCCGGATGCTGTTGTAGTGGTATGAGGTGCCCTCGCCGCGGGCCGCTATCTGAGTTTCCAGATCCGGTTGCACGTAGCCCGTCTCGTCGATCGCGCGGCTCATGAGAAGAGCCTCACCACCGTCCCAGTTCCAGACATGCCGGAAGCGGGTGGTGCACTTGGAGAGGATGGGCTCCTGAAGCTGAGCCGGCGCCCAGTTGCGTCCGCCGTCCGTGCTCACCTCCACCCGCGTGATGCGTCCGCGGCCGCTCCACGCGAGGCCTCGGATCTCCCACCAACCCCGCTCGGGAAGTACGTAGGGATAGGCCGGAAAGGTGATGGTGGACTTGGCGTCCATCACGAAGCTGAACTGCCGTGCCGTGCCGTCGTCGAGTGGGTCCGTGTACTTGGAGGTCTCGTCGCGCGTCATGGACGGGCGGTCGGAAAGCTCGAGGCGGCGGATCCATTTGACCTGGGCGTTGCCCTCCCATCCGGGAAGGAGCAACCGCGCGGGATAACCCTGGGCCGGACGGATCGCCTCCCCGTTCTGGCCATAGGCGATCATGGCGTCGTCCAAGGCCTTCTCGAGCGGAATGCTGCGGGACATGACGGCCGCGTCCCCACCCTCGGCCAGCACCCAACTCGCCCCCCGGCCGACCCCGACCTCACGCAGCAGTGTGGCCAGAGGCACCCCAGTCCACTCACTCGTGCTGAAAAGGCCGTCGATTTGGCCGGGGGAGCGTTCTGGATTGGCGTTTCGGTTATAAGCTGCGCCGCCGTTTCCGGAGCACTCTATGAAACAGAGCCGAGACTCGGCGGGAAATCGCTTCAGGTCATCGAGCGTGAAGGTCATCGGTCGATCCACCATCCCGTGGATCAGGAGCTCGTAACGGTCGGGGTCGATGGCTGGGACCCCGGCATGGTGCCGCTCGAAGTGGAGATCCGCCGGAGTGATGATGCCAGGGAGTTCTTCGATCGGGGTCCTGGACGAGGACGTCACGGCTGGATTGCCCATGCGCCGCCGGGGTTGCTCTCCAGGTGCCCGTTGGCCCAACACACTCGTGGGCGCCCCCATCATCTTGGTGGGATCCGCCTGTGCCGTCTGCGGGCCTGCGGATTCCTCTGCCACCGTGAGCGCGTCGGCCTGGGTCTTCAGCAGGCCCCCGGCGATCAGCCCTCCCGTGGCTCCCAACATCGCGCGTCTCGAGATGCTGCCCATCGGTCGACTCCTGGTTCATCGGTAGCCCGCATGTGGACGGACACAACCTCTGCTCGGTCCCATGCAGTCCGCAAGCCGTGGCGGGAAAATGGCGACGTTGACACCCCGTCGATCTCCGCCTAGCGTCCTGGGCATGATGGGTACGAGAAGCCGCATACGAGATCGCTTCATCACCGCGTTGGCAGTTTGGATCGTGGTTTTGGGCGTGATCATCCCGTCGTTGGATAGGGAGCTGCTGGGCTCCGAGCTCGCAATTCAGCCGGAGCACAACGAGGCGTGCGCTCATCCTCGCCACGACCACACGATCTGTATCCAGTTCGGAAAGCAGGGCTGGTCCAGGGGGCCGTCCCTCCCGTTTGGAGTGGCTCCGCCTGCTGCGGGCGAGTCCGTATCCGGACGCGACGATGTCCCGGTCGAGCTCCTGCGCCGGATCCCCACGCACTCACGCGCCCCACCCCACGCCACCTGAGAACGACCTCTGCGTGCTGCAGAGGAACCATCGAGCGCAGCTTCCTGGGCGAGAACCCCAGGGAGCGGTGTTTCGCGGGTCGAATGCTCCGGCAATAGCCCCGGAGGACCCGATTCTCAGGGAGGTACGATGCGAAACAATCTATTTGCAAGCGAAGGCCTTCTCGTGTTGGTGGGAATTCTCGCTTTTGGCCCGGTAAGGGCGCGGGCGCAGGACGTGCCGGCCGCGCAGCTCGATTCGCTCCGGGCTGAGATCGAAGTGCTGACAGCTCGGCTCGACAGCCTCGCGAACGCCATGGGTCCTGGCCAAGCGGAGCCGCAGGTTCGCGATCGGGAGGAGGAGGCGACAGACGCGCTGGCTCGGCTCCGGGCAGCGGCCCGGGCCGCTGCGGGGGACGCTGCAGCAGACACGACGGCCCGGGCACAGGGCACGCAGGAGTTCGTCGGCCGGGCACGCTCGCTTCAGGCGCTGAACCCGGAGATCACCTTCACGGGTGATGTCTACGCGTCGATCGAGACCGAAAACCCGGGTGAGGACAACTTCTTTCCGCGCGCTTTCGAGTTGTCCCTCGCGTCGGCTCTGGATCCCTACACGCGCGCTAAGATCACGATGACGACCTGGGATCCGAGCGGGACCATCGACGTGTTTCCCGACCCGGCGGGTGTTTACGAACGGGCCGACGCGATCTTTGTCGTGGAGGAGGCTTACTTGGAGTGGGTAAACCTGCCTGGGGGTATCGGCATCAAGGCCGGGCGCATCTTCCAACAGTTTGGCCAGTTCAACCGTTGGCATGTGCATGCGCTTCCCTTCACGAGTCGGGCCCTTCCGAACCTGACGTTCCTCGGTCAGGAGCCGCTCGCGCAGGACGGACTTTCCGTGCATTGGCTGCTGCCCACCAGCGGTACCGGCGCGTACGAGACGACGGTCGAGGTCACCACTCGTCGAAACGAAAAGCTGTGGGGCGAGTCGCGCGGGATCAGTTTCCTGGGTCATTTCAACGCCTTTTGGGAATTGTCGGCGTCGACCGACCTGGATTTGGGGATCAGCGCCGTCCGCGGGAATCGGCTCGCAAATGGGCTGGCCTCGCGCAGCGCTCTCTACAGCGCCAACGCGTCCTTTTACTGGGCTCCCCCGGCGCGGTCGCTCTATCGGTCGCTGACGTTGCGCGCGGGTGTGATGCGTCTCGATCCCGAAGAGGTCACGGGCGTGGTCGGACCGCAGGCGGCGCTCGGCGTCTGGACGCTCGCCGAGTTCAAGTTCGCCCGCCAGTGGATCGGGGGCGGGCGGTACGATTGGGTCGAGAACCCGATGAACCCGAGCGAGACGGCGTGGATAGCGTCTCCGTCGTTGACCTATTGGCAGAGCGAGTATGTGAGGGTACGGGCCGAGTACGACATCCTGAAAAATCCAGGAAAAACGACGGGGCAGTTCACCCTTCGGATCACGTTCGCGATGGGTCCGCACAGACATGAAACCTATTGAGGGGGCGAAACCATGCTGAGAATCATTGCCGTAGTCATGACCTTGGGTTGGATGGTGGGGGAGGTGGCCGCGCAGGCGGATCCCGTCCGGGTGGTTGCAACGCTTCCGGTTTATGCAGACCTCGCCGAGAAGATCGGAGGTGCCGAGGTCGACGTGAGCGCCATCGCGTCCCCGAATGAAGACGCGCACTTCGTACGTCCGAAGCCGAGCTTCGCACTGTCCATCCGGCGAGCCGACCTGTTCATCACGACGGGACTCGACCTCGAGCTCTGGGCTCCAGTCGTGTTGGACCGGGCCGGAAACGCGGACGTATCCGAAGGGGGAAGGGGGTACGTGACCGCCTACACCGGGATCGAACTGCTGGACATTCCCGTCTCAGCGGACCGGAGCGGGGGGGACGTACATATTTTCGGCAACCCGCACGTCACCACTGACCCCCTCCGGGCCCTCCAGGTGGCTCGCAATATCACCGTGGGGCTCGGTCGGGTAGCGCCGGACCGGAGGCGCATCTGGAATTTGGGGCTGGACCGCCTTACGGCAGAGATCCATCGGCGGCTCTTCGGAGAGCGGCTCGTCGAGCTCCTGGGAGGGGAAATTCTCGAAACGCTAGCGCTCCAGGGAACCCTTCATACCTTCTTGGAAGGTGAGGATTTCGAGGGCCGTCCGCTCATCTCCGAGTTGGGTGGTTGGTTGGGCGTGGCGGAAGCCTTCCGAGGCCGAGACATCATTTGTTACCACAAGAACTGGGCATATTTGGAGGATCGGTTCGGCGTGCGTTGTGCGGACTTTGTCGAATCCAAACCCGGAATTCCTCCGACTCCGAGACACGTGGCTGCGCTCCTCGAGAAGATGACCAGTGAAGGAATCGATGTAATTCTGGCCGCTGCCCACTACGACGAACGAAAGGTCGAGACCGTCGCTCAACGTGGGCGGGCCCGTGCCGTCGTGGTTCCCATGAATCCCGGGGCGAGGGCGGGTGTCGACGACTACTTCGCCCTCGTGGACTCGTGGGTCGACGGCTTGGCTCGGGCGTTCGCGGGGCCCGGTCGTTGAGGTTCGGCGGCCTCCGAGCTCGACTCCCGCTTTCTTAAAGGAGCACACCATGCTCGATCTCATGATCCCGCCGATCGTGGCCGGCCTCGTGATTCTCTCGATCCACGCTTATCTGGGCCTTCACGTCATCGCCCGGGGGGTGATTTTTGTGGACCTCGCTTTCGCACAGATCGCGGCGCTCGGTGCCACCGTGGGATTTCTGATGGGCGTAGCGCACGGGACGCCGTTGGCTCTGGGGTTCTCGGTGGGCTTTACCCTCATAGGGGCACTCATCTTTTCCTTCAGCCGTCTCGAGGACACGGTCGTTCCCCAAGAGGCCGTGATCGGCATCATTTTTGTCGTGGCCTCCGCTGCCGTGATTCTGATCGCCGGGTTCACGGCCGAGGGGGCCGAGCACATCGCTGAGACATTGACGGGGACGTTGATCTGGGTCGGGTGGCCGGAGATCATTCGGATGGCCGTGGTCTACACCATCCTAGGCGTGATCTACTTCATTTTCAGGAAGCCCTTCCTGTCGGTATCGCTGGGGAAAGCCGGTGGGCCACGGGACCGTGGCTGGGACTTCCTCTTTTACGCGCTCTTCGGAATCGTCATCTCGTTCTCGGTGCCTGTGGCGGGTGTCCTCATGGTGTTCAGCGCACTCGTCATTCCCGCGGTGGTGGCGTTCCTCTTCACGAGCCGGTTCCGGGTGGCCCTCGGGATCGCGTGGGCCGTCGGCTCGCTCACACTCGTGACTGGCGTCGTGGTGTCTTTCGCCACGGACATCCCCACCGGGCCGCTTCTGGTGTGTATGTTCGGGTTGGCGGTGGTGGTTGCTCTGGTGGTTCGATTCCTTACGGGCGTTCGCCCGGGTTCGGCCGTACAGCCCTAGCTCCGCGCACCAGATCCAGCAGCGCCCTGCCTACTTCGTCGTTGTCGATGAGCCCTCCGAAGCGCTCGGCACCGGGCCCGATCGCGAAAATCGGCACACGCACCCCCGTAGCACTACCCGCCCCGTATTCCAGGACCAAGTCTCGATCATCGTTGGCCAAGAGGTGAATACCCCCGGTTTCGTGGGTCGCCACGACCAGGATCAACGTTCCCGGATTCCCGGTTTGGTATTCGAGCCCCACGCCTAGGGCGTCGTCGAACGCGAGCATCTCGGCCACGATGGCCTCCCGATCACCATTCGTCAGGGCGTAGGTATCGGGGCCCCTGTTCTCGACCATCAGAAAAAACCCGTCCGGATCCCGGTCCAGAACCTTCAGGGCCGCCGCGGTCATGTCGGCTAGGGAGGGCGACCGTCTGTCTGCAGGTGGAAGCTCCCCGGGCGCAAAAAAGCCGAGGAGTGTGGAATCGGTTTCAGCTGCCCTCTGGAGCTCCGGGACGCTCGAAACACGTTGGTACTGCCCCCGTATCTGGGCGCGCAGTTCGAGGGCGCGGCTCCGAGGCGTGACGTCGACAACGCGGGCGCCGCCCCCGAGCAAGACTTGGACCGGGAGATCCATCATTTGCTGGAAGATCTCCAGGCGTTCCGACTCACTCGGCACGTGAGCGGCAAACGCCGCCGGCGTGGGATCGGTGATCCTTCCCGTCGTGACCAGCCCGGTCGCCCATTCCAGTCCGTGGGCGACCTCCAAGACGGACTCCCGAGGAAGGCTGTCAGGCCCTACACCCACGGCACCCATGAACGACCGAACCCCGGTCGCGATGGCCGTTGCGGCCGGCGCACCAGCGGTCACCTCGTGGTCCCAGCCACGGGTATCCATGAGTCCGCCCACGGGCATCCGGGCCGTCGCCAGGTCAGCGGACGCGAGTCCGGCCAGAGTCCAATGCGCGGCCCCTGCGCCGCTCGCGATGAACACGATGACCGCGGATGGCTCGTCTGCGGGAGGTTCTCCGGTACATCCGAACGAGGCCGCGAGTGCGAGCAGCGCCAGCCGGCGATATGCGATCGAGATCATTCAAGCGCTTTCAGAAAAAGTATTCGTGGAGCCGAAGCTCGCCTCCGTCGCACGGATAATACAGCAAGACTAATCGCGCGGGAGCCACTCGGCAGGCAGCCCCCTGGCACGACATTGACGCCCAAGCGGAGAGGCTCCTTGTGTCTTGTGCCGCAACCTGACGGGCACTTGGTGCCCGTGCAAGGCGGATGCCCCCGACCGGGGATCATGAATTCGCCGCTTGACGGACGCGCCTCGGGGGCCAGAGGTCTCCGGGGGACGGGGCCCTCCCCTGGCGTTTATGGACTACCCCTTGGGGAGCGTGTAGGATTGGAACTTACGAGCCTGTTTTCGGGATTAAGGACGTCCCGCTTCGGCGGGTGTGCAGGCCGCTACCCGCCCGACTGGAGAATGCGACCATGTTGATCCGAAAGCCCGACGACATCCCGTCGTCCGAGATCACGCCCGAGCGCGTCTATATCAATCGCCGGGAGTTCATTGGGAAGACCGCCGGGATCGCTCTCGGGGGAGCTACCGGGGGTGCGCTGATCGGTGGCGCCGTAGGGGGCGGGTTCATGGTTGGGCCGGGCACGGCGGCGGCGCAGACCTCACCGGGTGGCCAGAGGGACTGGAGCGGCGTGGTTTCCGAAATGGGCGAAGAGTTGACGCCTTATGAGGACGTGACCTCCTACAACAACTTCTACGAGTTCGGAACGCAGAAGGACGACCCGTTCAAGAATGCTCACACGCTTCAGCCCCGGCCTTGGACCATCGAGGTGGGCGGGATGTGCGCCAATCCGGGCGTGTACGGGCTCGAGGACTTCATCAAGCCCGGGACCATGGAGGATCGGATCTATCGGATGCGGTGCGTAGAGGCGTGGTCGATGGTGATCCCCTGGTATGGCTTCGCGCTCAAGGACGTGATCGACCGCGCCGCGCCGCTCGGGAGCGCTCGGTACGTAGAGTTCAAGACGCTCCACGATCCCGTGCAGATGCCCGGTCAACGTTCGAGAGTCCTGTACTGGCCCTATGTCGAGGGCCTGCGCCTCGATGAGGCGCGCCACCCGCTCACGATTCTGGCAACTGGCGTCTACGGTCGGGATCTCCCCAACCAAAACGGCGCGCCCATCCGGCTTGTCGTGCCCTGGAAATATGGGTTCAAGGGCATCAAGTCCATCGTGAGCATGACGTTCATGGAGCAGGAGCCGTATAACTCGTGGAAGAGGGCGGCCGCGTCCGAGTATGGCTTTTACGCCAACGTGAACCCGGCGGTCAACCACCCGCGGTGGAGCCAGGCGCGGGAGCGGCGGCTCGGTGAGTTCCGCAGACGTGAGACGCTGCTGTTCAACGGGTACGTCGACCAGGTGGCCAGCCTCTACGCGGGGATGGATCTCCGGGTCTACTACTGAGCGGAGCGAATCCAATCGGGTTGAAGCGCCGCCGCCTCCTCCTCAAGGGGCTCGTCTGGGTCTTGGGGCTCGCGCCCCTGGTGTGGCTCCTTTGGCGCGGCTTTACGGATCGCCTCGGCGCCAACCCGATCGAGGAGGTGCTGCACCGACTGGGCGACACGGCCCTGATTGCGCTCCTGGTCACTCTGTCCATTACCCCCATCCGGCGCCTCACCGGCTGGAATAGCCTCGCTCCGCTCCGGCGCCCGGTCGGCCTCTTCGCATTTTTCTACCTGACGATGCATTTCCTCTGGTATTCCGTCGTGGATCAGACCCTCGATCTCGCATTCATCATCGAGGACATCGTGGAACGGCCATATATTCTTGCGGGAGTGACAGCGTGGTTGCTGCTGATCCCTCTGGCCGTCACTTCGACCAAGGGATGGATCCGGAGACTCAAGAAGAACTGGAAGAGGCTCCATCGCTTGGTGTACGTGGCGACGAGTCTGGGCGTGCTGCATTTCTATTGGCAGGTGAAGGCGGATACGTATTGGCCGTTGGTGGCTACGACCGTGTTGGTCGTCCTGATGCTCCTTCGTTTCCGGTGGCGGCGGGCTTGATCGAGGCTTCCGCGACCCGAGGTCGACCGGAGACCCAACGCGGCCTTCACACGCAGGTGCGCTTGATCGGATGAATCCACTCGAACGGTACCGAACGATCATCCCCGATTGGGAGGGCTTTCGGGACACCATGCAACGTCGCGATCCGCCCACGATTCGGGTTCGCACGGGACGGATCTCGACGAAAAGCCTCAAGGACCGGCTCGAGACCCAGGGGTTCGTCCTCTCGGAGGTGGAGGGGTTGCCAGACTTCTTGCGTGTGACCGATGGCCCCCATTCGGTGGCGGACACGCTCGAGAACTGGCTGGGCCTCTGTTACATCCAGCAGGCGTCCACGGGGGTGGCCGCACCGCTCCTGGGCCCGCGTCCGGGTGAGCGGGTCCTGGATCTCTGCGCGGCCCCGGGGGGGAAGACCACCCACGCCGCCGACCTCATGCAGGACCGCGGCTGCATCGTGGCCGTCGACCGAAACGAAGACCGGATCCGGGCGCTCCTTGGAAATATGTACCGCACGGCGCACCCCAACGTGCTCGTCGTGGCGGGCGACGGCCGGTCGCTACCGGACGGGGCCCTGTTCGATCGGGTTCTGGTGGATGTCCCGTGCTCGGCCGAAGGGACGATGCGCAGGAAGCGTGGAACGCCGCGGGGGCAGACCGCGAAATTCCGAAGACAAGCTCCGAAGCGGCAGGAGGCGTTGCTCCGGCGTGCCATCGCCCTCACCCGCCCCGGGGGCACGATTCTCTACTCAACCTGCACGTTTGCACCCGAAGAGAACGAGGCCGTCGTCGACCGGGTCCTGAAGGACACTCCCGTGACCCTCGACCCGATTACCGTCGACGTCCCCCATTCTCCCGGACTGACCTCCTTCGAGGAACTGACCTTCGACCCGAGTCTCGAGGGGGCGTGCCGGATCTATCCTCACCATTTCGATTCCGGGGGACTGTTCTTGGCGCGTCTCACGCGGCTCGGCGGGGACCCACCCCCCGGCTCCTCCGTGGACCCTCGACCGGATAATGCGGTGGAGTTGCCCGGGTGGAGTCCGGTTCCGGCGGCCTTTCCCGACGGGCGCACGGATCCCGAAGCCGCGGCTGAGACGATCCAGGCCTCCTTCCATCGGCTGGAGTCATTGTTCGGGGTCGGAGCGGACGTACTGAGCGATTTCGGGTGGATCGTCAGAGGCGAGGATCTTTGGGTCCATCGGTGCGGAAGCTGGCCCTTGGGAAGCTGGGGCGAGAGCGACCGCTGGCGGGTGGTCTCGGTCGGCTTGAGGGCGATGGTGCCGGATTATCGGAACCGGCCACGGCCCACCAACGATCTGTTTCGGCTGCTGGAGAACGCGATCCTGCCCAAACTGGTCCCGCTCTCGTTGGATGAGTGGGCGAAGCTCCTGGACGGCGAGGACGTCCCGGTCCCGGGTGTCGAATCGGGGTTCGCGCCATTGGGCATTCAAGGGCACGTCGCGGGCCGGGGGCTCGTGCGGGGGGAAACCGTGCGCCACGAGATTCCGAAGGTGCAGGCGCGTTGGCTCGCGAAGATCTTGGAGTTGGTCTCGAGTCGTGCGACGCCGGTCCGACAAGAAGAGTAGGAACGGAGACTGCCCTGATGGGATCAACGCGGAAGCCGGAGAAGATGCTCTGCGACGAAACGGGCGTCGCACGGGGCGAGGTCGAGCGCCGGTAGGGAATCGGGCTCGATCCAACTGATCTCGGTGTGCTCGGTCGGCTCGGGCACGCCACGGATGGCCACGTCGAGAAACCGAACGAGAAATGGCGACCCGGGGTCTCGGCAGGCGTAAACCACGCTCCCGACCGACACCGTCTCGACCCCGAACTCCTCCAGGA
>Ga0209988_10003594_pt1 | contig 10255 bp, 12 predicted proteins | sample N075metaG_FD_183115 | JGI IMG/M metagenome (GOLD analysis project Ga0209988, IMG submission 183115) | Deep subsurface microbial communities from Kermadec Trench to uncover new lineages of life (NeLLi) - N075 metaG (SPAdes) (version 2) | ecosystem: Environmental > Aquatic > Marine > Ocean trench... | reverse complement strand
TAATGTTTGCACCAAGATGCCCCTTGAATGACATGGCATCTTTTATTGTGCCAGACATCACCTTTTCAAAGTCTTCTATGTGATCCGGCTTGGGTCGACGTTTTACAATGATCGTAACTGGAGTATCACAATCGATTTCGGCTGATCTATTCGTTTGTCCCATTTAATTTCATCCTGGATAATCCTTCCTGGCGATATTGTCGCCGTTTAAAAGTATCCGGTAAACTGGTGAAGTTCAATCTACTCCATTTAATAAGGTAAACTCAGGCAAATGGCATTAGTATTTGAAGAACTGGACTACCAGAAAACCCCGCTAGGAGATATCAGTCTCAGGCGCAGGTCAGAACCTAGACTCAATGGAAAAATTCTCTATGAAGTAAAACTAAACGATGACTTCCTGATGTCCAGCCTGTTTACCGAAGCCGAGATCCAGCTTGCAAGACTCGGGCTCGCTGCACTGCGATCCAACAGAGGTCGGAACTTTAACTCTGACCCCTATCTGGACATAATCGTTGGTGGATTAGGCCTGGGTTATACAGCCGTTGCCGCGCTGGAAGACCCATCGGTGAAATCACTTCGGGTCATTGATATCATGGAACCAGTAATCGACTGGCATCAACGGGGACTGGTACCACTTGGTGAGAAACTAACTTCCGATCCTCGTTGTACGCTTGTACATGCAGATTTTTTTGAAGTGGCAACATCATCCGGCGGTTTCGATCCCTCAGATCCCGACCGCTTAGTGCACGCCGTATTACTGGATATTGATCATTCCCCTAGCCACTGGTTAAATTCTGGAAACAGTATTTTTTATACAGAGTCAGCACTTACAAAAATGGCAGAGAAAATTCATCCCGGAGGTGTATTTGGACTCTGGTCTAACGATCCTCCAGAAGATGAATTTACCAATCTTCTGGATTCAGTGTTTGAATCAACAGAATCTCATATTGTCACCTTCCCAAACCCGTATACTGGCAGTGAGTCGACCAATACAGTCTACCTCGCCTACAAGTGACATACGATTGCAAGGATGCAGGAGATAGAGGCGAGGTGGTATACATTTGCCGTGTCAGGAACGAAGGTCACATACATGCAACAATAAAGCCTTCTAATAAAGCTTGAGTTGATTGATGAGATTTTTTACCGTCCACTAATAACAATATTGATGTCATTAGAGGTTAAGCATGGAATTCAAAGATTATTATAAAATTCTCGGTGTTAAACAGGATGCCGACCTTAAGGCAATTAAAACAGCCTATCGAAAACTGGCTCGAAAATATCATCCTGATGTCAGTGAAGAGAAAGACGCAGAAAATAAATTCAAGGATGTCGCTGAGGCCTATGCTGCCCTGAAAGACTCTCAAAAAAGAGCAGAATATGATGAGCTAAGAAAATACGGCCAGCAAGGTCAGAGCTTTACACCGCCACCAGGTTGGCGTTCTGCTTCCAGCCAAGATGGTGAATTTTCAGATTTCTTTGAATCTATTTTTGGTTCGGCCAGATCCAGAGGCCAACAAGCACATCGCGAAACCCGCTTCAGCTTTCGAGGACAGGATATCGAAACCGAGCTACCGATATTCCTTGAAGAAACACTCTCGGATAAGAAAAAAACTATTTCCTATCAACTTCCACATTACGATACAGATGGGCAACGACTGACCGATGTGAAAAAGACCCTGAATATCAAAATTCCCAAAGGCGTATCAGAAGGCGAACGCATTCGTTTAAAGGGACAGGGTGGCCCCGGGATAGGTGATGGAGAAAATGGCGATCTGTATTTGCACATACGCCTGGTCCCTCATCCACTATTCGATGTCGAAGGACATAACCTGATCATCACAGTACCCATCGCGCCCTGGGAGGCCATACTCGGTACCAAGGTTGAAGTTCCCACACTATCGGGCAATATCAACCTGACTATTCCACCCAACAGCCAGTCAGGAAAACGACTGCGGGTAAAAGGCAAAGGTCTGACAAGCAAGACCGGTATCGGTGATTTATATGCCGTACTAAAAATTGTTATCCCCGATAAAACCGATGGAGATAGCAGACAGCTTTGGAAAACATTATCGGAAAAGACAAAATTTAATCCACGCAGCGAATGGAGGACGGCATGATAGAAACTAGCCTAACCATCAAATTAACACTCGAAGAGGTTTGTGAAATAGCACATGTGCCAACAAATGTACTGATCACGATTGTCGAAGAAGGCATACTTGAACCAAAAGGTGCATCACCAAAGGAATGGAGCTTCGATAGCTACATGCTCAGTATTGCCAAACGCGCATCCAGAGTGCATCGGGATTTTGAAATTGAGTGGACCAGTATACCTCTGTACCTCGATATGATTGAGACATTGGAAAAACTCCGTACTGAAAACAAATCGCTAAAACAACGACTCAACCGATTTTTACTGGAATGAATATTTATTGATTTTCATTAAATTTCTTAATCTTTAATAAAACGAATAATCATCGGGTAACGGTAGCTGGCCCCGCGGGAAGTTTGAACAGCACCAACAATAATGAAGGTTATATGAAAGATCATCGCAGCGAAGATTAATACCAAGCCAATAAGAAAAATAAATAAGGCAGTGCATATTATGTAATAGAGCAACATAGTCAGTTGAAAGTTAACCGCCTCACGTCCCATCTCATCAATGTATGGATCTTTCTCTTGCCAGATCATCCATAAAACAACAGGAACAATAATACTCCCGAGTGGGATGAAATAGCCGGTGAAAGCCGATAACTGAATGTACATAGCTTTTTGATTGATGTCCTTATCACGAGCCTCTCCGTCTACGACGATATCTTGTACCAAGGCCGGTTGTCGAATACTTGCTTTAGTGGCATTAATGATAACGAAGATAAAACCAATCACCGCCAGAATGAAACCAACAAAGAACATCACGACACCACTGACGATATACCAGGTATCATCTATCACCTCTTCATACAAATGAAGTTGTGGCAAAGCATAACTTGCCTCATAAGTCGTATCCGGACTGATCTTGATAGAGAGTTTAAAACTACCGCCAGCCGGCACTGTAAATTTATCCAGGCTGGTCAATGCCTTTAACGTACCGCCGATACTGGTAGCCTCCTCATTGCTTTTAGAAATAGAACCGCCATCTTTCCATGCCATGATCACATCTTCAGACACCAGGACATTGCCTCTGGTATCACTCACTGTATAGCTAATGGGAAATTTAAACCGCGCATCATATTCACCAGAGATGCTTTCCGAATCTTCTTGAACAGATGAGGTCGTAATGTTCGCTTCGACTTTAAATCGAGCCAGCGTCCCAGGGTTTGCCTGGAACGAGAATTCATCAGAAGTCCCGGGTTCGGAAAGAGAATAGCTATTGCTTGGGTCTACAATGGCTTCATGATAAATGACATAAGCAATCGGAACACAACTCCCCAGGAACAGAAACATCCCGATCAGGAGTAAGGCAATGGCAGTTGTTCGGTTCATTTATTAGTCTTTTTGCCACTGCTGTCCCGTTAACCCGTTTTCGTCATGCCGGAAACCGCGTAGCGGTTATCCGGTATCCAGTAAGTAATTGATTTAACTGGATTCCGGATGATCCTTGCAGGATCTCCGGAATGACAAATTGCTTTCTTCATTTTCATGTCTAAAACATTGCTGTTCTAGACAAGCTTTACAGATCAACACTGATATTGATTTCTCACAATGTTAACGGGACAGCAGTGTCTTTTTGCATTAGTTTACTCTTCATCAAATTCAAATTCAGTGAGCTAATCGGAATTAAGTCGGTATATCTTCTTCGTTGTCTGTGTGCTTTGTTTGGGTTTAGTGCTGGGAATGGTTTGTCGATGGCCATAAGGTCTCCAGGCAGGTGCAATCACATTCGGCATGGTCGATCGATCCAGTAATGGCATCGGCGCAACGGTAAACTCACCATAACGTTCATTAATCAAATCCATTGCCCGGTTTAATTGATAACGCCTGGATGTGTCTTCGCCAAAGAGATCGATCTGCCCCTTGTACGAATGCGGATCTAACGCCGTCACCTGCACCTGAAATACCCCCTGTCCCTGCCAGGAGTGATGCAAGACATGTTTACAGAGTTTGATAATGGGCTTGCTGTCATTGGTTGGGAATGTTGTTTTCAGTTTGCCTCCAAGCCAACCCTCCTGACACTTAAGGCCAATGAAATATTTCTGTGCCTGCATGGCATTGTTGCGTAATCGACTCGCGACTTTCTCCGCCATGTGTATGAGGTACATATAGACTGTGTTCTTATCTCGTGTGTTCGGCGGCACAACCTTACCGTGCCCCATAGACCTGGGTGCTTTAATGTTTGTCTCTACCCTGTCCGGATCAGCACCCTGACACATATACCAGATACGCCGCCCCGGATTACCGAAGCGTTGTGCCAAGACACTGATCGGCAACCGTGTCACATCACCACAGGTAAATGCGCCACGTTTGGCGAGGAAGGCACCGATGCCCTTGTTAATACCACAAAGTTCTGTCACGGCAACAGAGGCAAGTCGCGCTTTGGCTTCCCAAGGAGGAATCAGTGTCAGTCCATCCGGTTTGTGAAGTTTGGCTGCATACTTGGCCGTGGTCTTGTCGCCACTAATGCCAACGGAACAACGCACACCTGAACAATCAAAAACCTTTTGCTTGATTAAACGTCCGACTGTTTCAGGGTCGCCCCATAAATTCTGGCAATGGGTAAGATCGAGAAAGGCTTCATCCACAGAGAAAATTTCAAAATCAGGTGTTAACTCATGAAGACACTCCATGATGCAGGTAGAAACCCTGGCATAAAGTACCGGGTTTGCAGGACGTTGAATCAACTGCGGACAAAGTTGCCTGGCTTCCTTTAATCTCATGCCAGTATGAATACCAAAGGCGCGGGCTTCGTAGGATGAAGTAATGATACATGTGCCAACCAGACCATTGGTAATGGCAACGGGCTTCCCGGCGAGCAGAGGATTATTGGCTTGTTCTATAGAGGCAAAGAATGCATTCATGTCCACCAATGCGATCATGCTGGACCAGTGTTGCGGCTGCGACATTAATAAAGCCTGACTTGCCCAACCAGGACTCCTTGAATCTGTACTCGCTCATTCTCATAAAACATCGACTCCATCGAAGCGTTTTCAGGGATCAGTTCGACACCATTTTTACGTTTCTTAAGACGTTTTAGCGTGGCTTCACTTTGATCAATCAATGCAACAACAATGTCTCCCGTCTTCGCAGACTCCGCATGTTTAATGACAACGTAGTCGCCATCAAGAATCCCGGCATCGATCATAGAATCACCATCAATCTTGAGGACATAACGATCAGTACCTAACAACAACTCTGAAAAATTGATCTCTTCCTGATCAGTAATGGCCTCGATAGGTTTGCCCGCAGAGATACGACCAACAAAAGGCAGCATATTGGTCCGTCTCTCGGCTTCTCCCGTTAAACGCATTCCACGCCATTGATGATTCCTGTGTAAATGCCCTTTATTCTCCAGTGCTTTGACATAACGATGAATCGTACCCCTGGAATTAATCCCAACCTCAGTACCGATCTCCTCCAGTGTCGGCCCATGACCCTGGATCGCGATATAGCGGGTGATGCATTGCAGGACTTTTTCTTCTTTAGGGGTAAGCATATAAGTTCTCTAAATGTTCTCATTAAGATTACTGCCAATCCAGGGGAAGATCAAGCGTAATATTTGTTTGAAACCCTGTTAACAGTGGCTCTAAAAGGGGCTGTTCCCCTCATAATTGTCATTAATCATGAAAAAACGCTATGCTTTGGGCTATAAATAAGAACGAATAATCTCAATGATCAAGAGCATGAAGAGAAGGCATGTATTAAAAATCCTGGGCTTGGGGTGTATCGGATTAGGCATTGCTCCGGAAATATTGGCGAAAACAGTCAAGGGCTATTTTGCTGGGACAGAATATCCGGATGCTGAACTCAGAGATTACCTGCACAAAATACAGAATTTTAACCATCCCCACGCTAATGACGTACTGATTGACGATGATCTCTATCAGACGTTCGAATCGACAGTAATGCGGCTGAGGCGTCTGCAGAAACTGGTTGGTCATGGTAATTACAATATTCTAAATTTTTCTGACGGACTGGCACTTGCACGCAATTATTCCAGGATAGGCGAGTTTAGCAAACAGGAACTCAGCTTTATGGAACTCACCTTCTATGCAGATGGGCAACAATACGGCTTCCTGGGACAAAAGCCTTTAAAAGAAATTACCGATCAGGTTAAGAAAAAGGACGTTGTTAAAGTTCCATATAGCGGAAATTATCTCTACAAAGACAGGTCGGTTGAAGTATTTGCAGAGATAAAGAGAGAACTGGGAGATCAGGTTGTCCTGACTTCCGGAATTCGTGGCGTGATGAAGCAGTTCTTGTTGTTTCTGAACAAGGTGCACAGCAGCGATGGAAATCTATCTCTTGCCTCCCGATCACTTGCCCCTCCTGGCTACTCATTTCACGGCAATGGTGACTTTGATGTCGGACAAAAAGGTTACGGTAAGTTAAATTTCACCGGAACCTTTACGGAAACAGAGGTATATAAAAGGCTTTCTGAACTGGGGTATCTACAACTGCGGTATCCAGCGGACAACCGTTTGGGTGTGCGTTATGAACCCTGGCACATAAAGATAAATGCGTAAGGAGCCTGACTCTCTAAGCTTCTAGAGTAGCGGACTGCTTTTTTTGCATACCATCCGGTTCGGCAATACGTCGTAGCTGGTGCCGCTTCACACACCATTGAACCCTGCTATTCACCTGAGGATAACCGGGGACACATACTTTATACGCCTGACAAATTTCAGAGTCGGCAGGATTGGTGATGCTATAAAGCATCCGACTTTTGAGTTCGCCCGTGACTTCAGCAATCAAACCATTCAACGCTACCCGATTAAGGTGCTGTAAAACGCCTATCTCACCGACTTGTAATGGTTTTTCACTCAAGGTTTAAATCTCCCAAAACTTCAATCTCCCCTGCAGAAAATTATCAATGTCCTACATTAAGAATAATAGAACAAAATGATTGATATTTAACTACTCAAATAACACTATTCGTATAACAGCAACACCATCATGAAAATACTAATCACAGGCGGTACAGGTTTTATTGGCAGAACACTGTGTCATCGATTACTCGATTCAGGAAATGAGTTAATCGTACTGAGCCGAAGGCCAGAACAGGTGACAAAATTATGCGGTGAATCAGTCACCGCCATATCGAACCTGGAAGACTTATCTGCAGAAGAAAAAATCAATGCAATCATCAATCTCTCTGGCGAAGGTATCGCCGATAGACTCTGGACAAAAAAAAGAAAACAAAAATTATTAGATAGCCGCATCAACATCACCAAACAACTCATCACCTATGTCGCGAGAGCCAAACAAAAACCTTCCGTCATGATCAGTGGATCAGCGGTTGGCTATTACGGAAGCAATGGCAATTCAGAACCAGATGAAACTACAGACAACCCCGGCGATTTTGCACAGCAATTGTGTAAACAATGGGAGGCTGCCGCAGAATCAGTCAAGAAATATGGTGTGCGCCTCTGTATTCTACGCATAGGTCTGGTTATAGGCAGAGATGGTGGCTTCGTTAAACGTATGCTGCTGCCCTTCAAGCTTGGGCTAGGCGGCCGATTGGGTAATGGTCAACAATGGATGTCATGGATACACAAAGAGGATCTCATAACAATCATTGAAACATTACTCAACGCCTCAGAGCTACAGGGAAATTTTAATGCGACCGCACCACAACCCGTCACCAATGCAGAATTTTCAGCTTGCCTGGCAAACAATCTGCATCGTCCTGCAATCTTTCCAGCTCCAGCCATTGTCCTAAAACTACTTTTAGGCGAAATGTCAGGGCTCCTGTTAGGCGGACAAAAAGTATTGCCTGAAAGATTAATAGAACAGGGATTTCCTTTTCAATATAAATCGCTGGATTCAGCTTTAAAGGCAATCTTATAAAATACATGAGCAGTAAAATCTCCTCCTTTTACTGCTATGCTTTATAGATCATGGGAAGCGCATTAACACAACTGGATCACATCGCTGGCAACACCATTATACAGTTCACAGAAACTGACCCTGCCCTGTTAAATGTCGATGCCGTTGTCGAAGAACAGGACACCAACCTGATACTGGGTAGATCACCCATCATCCTGGATACGATAGAGAGTTTTCCGGCGATGGTAAAAAAGATGGAACAGCAAACATGTGAAAAAGTGGGCAATGTTCTGGTCAAACAATCTATACCAATAAGATTTATTGCCATCGTTTATGATGTCGAACACACACCCATCGGCAAGAAAACATGGATCGAAGAAGCAATCCAAAACATTCTGGCACAATGTGATAAATACAAGATCAAAATATTGGCCATGCCACTACTGGGCACGAGCTATGGAAAACTGGAAGAAGAGAGCATCATGCATTTGCTGCAAGACTCACTAATTCAAAACCGACAGCAAACCCTGAAAAAAATATTGATATACAGGAATATAAATTAGGCTCAAGCTCGAATTTTATACAAGTCGCTTGCCTGCCAAAGTCGGTATCTTATCGGTGCGAGTTTCGAGTTTCAGATAACTTAAAAGACGCACACTGCCCTCCTTGTGCAGAGTTTCGTGAATTTGCTCAACAGCCGCGAGAATATCCGACAGTTCCCCTTCAATGTTAGTCCCCGAAGCATGGGTTTCAAGAATGAAGTCATGGCCCTTAAGCATCTCAACAACACGAGTGACCTGCTCCCTGACGGAAACACCGCTGCAAAGCGGGATAATCTGTAATTCCGCAGTTGCTTTCATCTCAAAACCCCCAATAAAATACAAAATTAATTTTAATCAAGTATAAGCAATAGAAACCGTCTAATATTGCTAAATATGAATTTATTTTGTCGTAAGGAAATAACATGAGTGAATACAACCGGGAAACGGGGTTCCTGACACTAACCCTTAATAAATTGCACGATTTTCACAGAACCGCAGACCGCCTGCCCGAGGAGGAAGCACCACCGATGGAATTCTATGTCGAGAAACTAAAAAACTTTGGTCATGAAATTGCTAATGTAACCGATGATCAACTGGACGTTAAAGCACCTGAGCATGAGATATTTGAGCTACTAAGCGGGCAACATATTTATCTTTAGGTTTAAATACAAGATTTATGTTTATATTGCACAATCAGGATATTTTAAATGAGGAAATTACGATTTTGGTATTTTGTTATTCCTGTTATTTTAATCATTCATGGTTGTAGTGATGATAAAAAATGGTATCGCGGTAATACTCACACTCATACAGCGTTTAGCAACCATGCTTTTTCTTCTCCTGACATTGCTGCAAAATGGTACCAGGAACACGGCTACAATTTTCTTATCCTGAGCGAACATAATAAGTTCGTCGAAATAGAAACCGATAAATTTCCTGAGTATTTACAGAATGAATTTATATTTATTCCGGGGCAAGAAGTAACTGGAAATAAGACTGTTCATACTACTGCCATGAATATCAATCGACTCGTACCCTGGAATTTTGACCATATAAACAAATCAGTAATTTTACAGAATCACGTCAGCGGCATAATTGAAGCAGGAGGACAGGCAATACTAAACCATCCTAATTACAGATATGCAGTAACTGCTGAAAACATTTCGTCGGTAAATAATCTTCATATGTTTGAATTATTTAATGGGCATCCTGCGATGAATAACTTTGGTGATGATGAACATTCATCAACAGAGGATATATGGGATCAACTGCTAACGAAAGGAATATTGATCTATGCTGTAGCTTCTGATGATGCACGCCAATTTGAAACATTTGCCGACAATATGTCCAATCCTGGACGTGGTTGGGTGATGGTTCATTCGTCAAAACTGGATGCAGACGAAATAGTCAAGGCCATGATAAAAGGTAATTTCTATTCTAGTAGTGGCGTATTTCTAAAAACAAATGATAGACACACGGATGTATATATCATAGAAATCGATGAAAAAAAGACCGAAGAAGAGCTTTCCCGGGAGTATATAAGGGGGAATAAAATAGAAAAAGGAACAGAAGGGTACAAAATAGAATTTATAGGAGCAAACGGGGGAATCCTTAAATCAATAAAAACAACTAAAGGAAACTACAGGCTCAAGAAGTCAGATGTTTACGTCCGTGCCAAAGTCACTTATACAAGAATGCATCAAGATGGTGGTTATGAAGAATTCTATGCCTGG
>Ga0209988_10003591_pt1 | contig 10260 bp, 11 predicted proteins | sample N075metaG_FD_183115 | JGI IMG/M metagenome (GOLD analysis project Ga0209988, IMG submission 183115) | Deep subsurface microbial communities from Kermadec Trench to uncover new lineages of life (NeLLi) - N075 metaG (SPAdes) (version 2) | ecosystem: Environmental > Aquatic > Marine > Ocean trench... | reverse complement strand
AGTGATAGTCCTTAGACCGATCAGCACACAATATACTATGCTGAGCGATACTGTAATGCCACTTACACCCACCATTGAAACGAGTCATCAAAGCAAGATGATGGGCGATGTCGAAAATGTCGATCTCGTTCGGGTCAGGATCGAACACATCAAACATCTTGCCAGTGTAAGTCTCCATGGCACTCTTACTCGTATCTTCAAGAATAACTTGGTCAGTCATGTTGTTACCACCGTGGTTAGTTGCTCGATCTGTGTGTCAGTCTCCTCGACAGAGGGCCGACGGCCTACAATCCATAGCAATGTTTTTTCATTCTTGAGATCCAAATTCTCACGCATCCAAACGTGTGTCTTTGACTCATAGATTTCATCAAGCAAATCCCCGTTCGGCATCTGTTCGATGCACGGCTTGGCATATGCTGTTTTCAGATTCAACGGCACCATATCATATGTAGGATTCTGCCACTCCAGGGGACTGAGATATCCGTCGATCTTTTTACGTCGGTCGGGTCCAACATGGCAACCGATGATTCGCTTCACCGTCTTCCCATGCTGCTCAAGTCCACGCATGATGGCCAACAGATGGATACCCGTACCCACCGGCACTACTAGGTTGTCCAGATCGTCAGGAAGGTTCACTACCTGATCGGAGATGGGTTGCAGAATCGCTTTCTCCTGCTCGTCAACGTTGTCGCTGAAAACGGCATTGAACACTAGCTCAGCTTCGCAGATTTCAGTCAACCGTTTCTTGAGGGGACCAGCCATACCGGTGCCGCATACAATGCGAACGTCGCAACCGTAGGCTTGGGATAGTCGCATCATGTGATGGTTGCCCAACGTCTCCGGTTTGGTGCCACCCACGGCAAGAATCGACTTGATTTGAAACCGGTGAGCATATGCTGCAAGGATCGCACCCGAAGTCGAGTATACTGACGATGTTGTAATCAACCGACCACCGAAGGTCTGAATCAGATGATTCCAATTGTTCTTAATAAGGTGAAACGTCTGACGGCACTTACCGCCGTTCAGACCACCTACTCCAAATGGAGTGAAAAGATCATCTCGTTTATAAAATACGCCCTCCTGCTCTTGAACAGGTGAGATGAAATTGATGTCTAATGGATTATTACTCATACTGGCAACCTCGCTGGAAAGCTGGCGAAATCTTTATTGTAAAACTCGTCTGCAAGTTCGGCGCCCCACCACTGACGATCAAGGTTGTTCGCAGCAAACAGCACAGGACCGACGCCCGCAAAGGGGTCGATTACCAAGTCGCCAGGTTTGGTTAGATTTTCGATTACCAGCTTACAGAAATCCTGCGACCAGACATACTGATTGAGGACTCTCTCTTGCTTATCAACGATCAGGTCACGAAGGTATTCGCCCTTGCGTGGAAACGTACCCTTGCGAGTCATGCAGATGAAATGCTGAAACCCGAAGTAGTACATGGACCGGTGGTCAATGCTATTGCGGGCAACGATCTTATAGTCTTTGAGTTTCATCTGCTCGTTCATCAAGCAAGTGATGTACCATAAGTGATTGCATAACACACCACCGTTCACTTTGCGATCGGTCTGGCAGACGACTACGAACCCATCGTCTTTCACGACTCGGGCAAACTCAACCATCGCCTTCTTCTGCAAGGTTCGGTAGCCGGCAATGCCTGCTTCTGATTTGTCGAATTCTGTTTGGCTCAGGTCCGGTAGGCTTGTAAAGACAAGATCAACAGTCTTGTCGGGGATCTGGGCCATCACGGGAAACGCATCCCCATGAGTATAGGTGTTCACAAAGTCCATAATATCCTCATCATGTAGCGATGCGAGAGAAACTTTTCTTTTTCTCGAATCGAATCTGTGCGTCAAACTTGTCAGTCAAGATGTCCGCTTTGTGGGTGATAACGAACACGTTTGTCTTACCCACCAAACTATGTAATAGCTTTAGGAATTCTTCCGTACCAGCAGCATCTAAACTACTATCGAATACTTCGTCAAGAATCAGAAGATTCGTATTGGCACTATTCTTCATGCGGGCAACTTCGCGCCAGGTGAACAACAAGGCTAAGTCGATACGCAACTTTTCACCTTCGCTGAAAGAACCATAAGAAAAATCGTCACGGTGTCGTGACTTGATCTGCTCTTTGAAGTTTTCATCGAGAGCAAACTGAACGAAGAAATCCATCGCTGCCAGATACTTATTGATTAGCTTGTTCATAACCGGCAAATATTGCTTGACGATCTTAGCTTTGATACCTGAATCCCGCAACAGATTGTATGCGACTTCATAATAATGTCGGTCGTCGATCAATTCAACTCGTCGTTTCCTATACGACGCTAGATCCTCACGCAAACTTTTTAGCTTTGCCTTCTCAGCATCCGTGACATCTTCCTCATCGAGGAGTTCGGTAATCTCCTCTTGCACTTTCGAGATATATTGAGTGATCGCCGAGATCGAAGTGTTTCTCTCAGACACGTCCGTTTCTTGACTTCGGATGTCAGTCATCACATCATTGATCGCAGACAATCTTTCCTCAGTTGTCTGGACTTCTGCTGCGATATCACTTAACGCTTTCTCAAATTCAGCAATCTTCTCGGCTTTCTCGTCTAGAGTCTTAGTCTTGAAAGTCTCGTCGATAGGTTGTTTGCAAGTCGGGCAGTTGTCAGTCTCCTCAAAGAATTTGATATCCTCTTTCGTTCGATGGGTATTGCGGTTGATCTTCTTCTCCAGATCCTCCCAATATTCTAACTTATCCTCAACGGTTTCTTTATCCTTGATGTCAGCCAGCAGAGCTACAATCTGCTGCTCTAACTCACCTATCTCGACTTGAATGGCTTTCACTTGGTCGCTTGCCTCTTTGACTTCGCCTTTCTTTTTGTCGATATTCTCTTTGCTCTTTTCTTTGATCTTCTTGATATACGTTCTATGCATACCGATCTTTTCTTTTGCCAACTCAATCTTATAGTCAACAGCCTGCATGTCGTCTTTCAATTCGAAGATACGTTGCTTGAGCAACACATTCATGGTAGAAAAGATTTGAATGTCCAGAAGATCCTCGATGATCGCACGTCGGTCAGCAGCGGTCAACTGCATAAACGGTACGAACGTAGACGAACCTAAGATCACGACTTGCGTGAACGACTTGTAATTCAGCTTGAGAATACTACCCTCAAGGTACTTCTGGTAATCGCGGGACTTAGAGTCTTGGTTGAGCAACTGACCGTCGATATAGATTTCGAACAGACGAGGAAGTAGCCCACGGCGAATAAGGAATTCTTTCCGACCGATAGTAAACTCAACTTCAACGACCATATCTCGTTCGTTGATAGAGTTTACCAGTTGTGGTAGATTGATCCGCCGAAAGGTTTTACCGAACAGACTAAAACAGAGGGCATCCAAAACCGTGGACTTGCCCGTCCCATTTTCTCCGGCAATCAACGTAGTCTTTGAACGCTGAAAGTCGATCTCGATAAAATTGTTACCAGTCGAAAGAAAATTCCGCCATCGGATTTTCTTGAATACGATCATCTAGGTGTTTTTTGGTCTAGAGCAATAGTAGGATCGTCTAACACTGAGACAGGTCCATTTTCTTTACTCTTTACGTCCTCATATGGCGCTACAACTACTCGATAAAATTCTGCTGCTGCACAAACCATAGCCTTGTGAGCGTCAGATGCGGCATCATATCGCAACCCATCAGGGTGACAGATAAGCCACTCATGTACCAGTTTACTTATACAGTAATTCAAGTCGCCATTATCATGACCTTCCCGCTCTAACATAAGAGTAAGGTCGAGAATAAACGAATCAAACTTTTTGCGTTTGTCTGTTTTGACATACGGCATTATGAATCTAAAGCCTCCACATATAATGATTGGATCAGGGTTTTCAATTTCTCTGGTTTCTCAAGATGTTCCATGCTGTCGATCTCATTTGAAATCAGTGTCATGGTGTCTAGCTCAAGATTGATCTCGTCAACCAACCCGTCCTCTATTCCAAAATCCTCGATAATGGAAAGATTGGCAACCCCTGCATCATAAAAAGCGTCGATGAAACGATCAAAGATATAGGGCTTGGTCTTATTGACTACGATGATCTTGACATATTGATTCTTATACTGACTTCGATCCTTGGTGGTGTCGTAATCATTCTTCACGTCATCATATTGGAACTTGTGAAACATCTCATCCGGGTTCGCAACGAACATCATTTCCCGTGTTGCGGTATCGTAGATATGGAACCCCTTGGTCACACCCAAATCAGAAAACGTGATCTGAAACGGGCTGCCCAGGTAGGTGATGTTTCCTTTTTCTTGTTTGTGGTGAAAGTGTCCTGAGTATACAGCTTCGAATCTCTTGAATACATCTGGCGTTAAACCATTATCGAATCGAACACCTTTGTAAACTTCGAAGCCTTGGATCTCGAAATGGCCCATGAGAATTTCGGTAGGTGCTGTCTTTAGAAACTTCAACGAAGCATCATAGTTACTTCTATTGATCCAAGGAACTAACCCAATGTCTAAACCATCGAACTCCACAACTGCGGGTTCATCGTAGATGGTCAGGTTATCGAGTCCAGTAAACAACTCAGTGACAGAATTCAACTCAGAAGTGTTCTTAAAAAACACGTCATGGTTGCCCAGTGTCAGGTGAACCTTGATACCCCTGTCTTGCAGGGCTTTCATAAACTGCGTTCGCAGCCGTTGCAGGGTCTTGAAGTTGATGTATTTCCGACGATCAACCAAGTCACCAAGATGCAACACCGTGTCGATCTTATGAGTTTCCAGATAGGGTAGAAAAACGTCGTCGATGAACCGGTAGAAATATTCGGAAAAGATTTCAGCGTCGTTACGAGCGCCAAAATGCGTGTCGGTTATGACCGCAATCTTCATTATTTTTCCTCATCGAAAGCGTCGTCGAGAGTTCCCCGTGTGGTACGCTTCTTTTTCGTCGTCGTCTTTTTCTTTTTGCGACTCTTAGGTTTAGTCTTAGCATCGAAATTAGCAATGTCTGTAGATGTCAGCTTGCAATACTCAGCGACAGCATTCGGCGAATCGCGGGAGATCAAATTCTGATCTTTCGCCCAATTCACAAACGATTGCTTGTGCTTTTGAGCTTCGATACAACGAAACTTGATGTACTGTTGCTTCTTCTCTTTCTGGATTCGACGCAGAAATGCATAGTAGATAATCTGCGTGAAGTACGAGAACGGATTCGATGACTTCGCAGGATCGAAGTTGCTACAATACATCAGGCAGTTTTCGATACCGTCCGAGACCATCTCCTCGCGGTACGAATACCCGATGAAGTTTGGTCGGTAGGACAGGTGGGTTGCAATATCAAGAAAGCATTTACCGATGTACTCTGTCACGCCCGGCTTGGGATCGCCTCCTGCCTCAGCTTCGGCTACCGTTACTTTCCAAGCTACCATCGCAACAAGGAAATCCTCGTTGTCCACGTAGTGGGCCGCGTTCTTCTTTTTCTTGCGTCGAGTTTTCTTCTTCGTAACCGGTTTGGTTACAGTCTTTTTCTTAGCCATGGAACAATCACCATCTCACTATACTACCTAAAGTATACAACCATATCACCTTGGAGTCAAGCAAATTCTGCTAACTACTTGGATTCGTCCTCATCCCAGGGATTGCCAAATGGGTCCACCCAGCCGTCACCGTCCACATCAGGCATGATGTCCATACGGCCGTCTAGATTCTGAGGTTGATCGTCCTCATCTTCATCTTCATCTTCATCGGAATCAGGTGGGTTCACCATGGATTTCCATGGCTCATCATCAACATCTAATCCCATACTCTCCAGAAACCGCAACAAAGTTGTCAGACTCATCTGAATGAAGATCATCTTCTGACGTTTCTTGTCTTGCTTCGCTTGCTTCTCTTGTAACTTCTCGCCAGTAAGGATCTCCGCGACACTTTTATCAAGCTCATTTGACGGTGGAGTTTTCGTATCAACGTTATCTCGCAGCTTGTCAATGCGTTTCTTCTCATTGTCGTATACACCACAGATCAACTCGGTGGGCTTACCATAGCAGAGAATGTTCTCTCGCGGTACGATAGCCGTATCATCTTGACTGAAGGCAAGCCATTCAGTCATAATGAGCTTTGTGGGTACGGGATTGCGTGCCTTATCAAGTCCCATCATAATTTGAATTTGCATCGGCCGACGCAATATTAGATTGTTCTTATCCTCTGGGCTCTCGAATGTCTCGGCGATTATATCTTCACCGTTCTTGAACTTGAATAATCGGTAGGTGTCGGGTATTTGCATGGTTATCCTCGGCTTGTCCTATATTTAGGGACCTGGAACGTTGATCTTTATTGTTCGATACTCAAATTCTTCGCCATTGTATAGCATAATTCGGTCAATAAAATGCTTGAGCGTATAATTTTTTCGCTTCTTCCAGTGCAGGTCATCAGCAATATCATAGAGAGTTGCTAAGTCTTTTTGATCGCCTTTTCTGAGTGACCGACCAAGGCTCTGAAGGATTCTGATTCTTGATTTAGAGGGGGAAGCAAAAATGATATTATGCAACCGCTTGATATTAATACCGGTCGAAAATGTACCATACGATGCAACGATGATCGCGTCATTTTGTGTCTCTGTGATGCGTCGAATTTCTTCTCTCTGAGTAACCTCGGTTCCGCCGTAAACAAAGAATACTTTACGACCTGCCTTGGCTTCCTTCTCGATTATTCGGTGCAAGTCTTTACCATGCTTCTCGACCAGTCGATATAGAACTAAAGTATTGCCCTTGAGTTTGAGAGCTAAGTCACGAAGAAATCTGTTGCGCCATTTATGTGAAACTAAGAAGTCGATCTCCTCATGATACGTCAGTTTCTTGCATAGCTTACGAGTGGCTTCTGGATACTTGAGCAGAATACAATCAATGCTCAGCTTTGCCAGCAAGTCTTTGTCCATCAGCTCTTTGGTGGTCACTACCTTTTTCACCGGACCAAACAAACCTTCGATGACCAGCTTGTGCGTCAGTGTTCCATCAAGTGTGCCCGTAAGTCCCACCCGGTAGTCGCACTTCTTCAACTTGGTCATAATCGACTTGAGAGATGCAGCTTTGAACAGATGGCATTCGTCACCGAATACAGCACCGAAATGCTTGAAATATGCTAGAGGTTGTTTGTAGATGGACTGCCAGGTCGAAACGATGACTCGCTTCTCAGACATCTTATCCCTGCCAGCAAAGACCATATGACAATGATCTTCGGCATTCCAATTTGGATCCTCAGATGAATAGTCAGCAAAGTCAGAACACATCTGCGAGACAAGCGATGTCGTTGGCACGATGATTAGAACTTTGCGATTCTTGGACAGCGTGTCGAGATGATAGCGAACCAGAGCGTAGATAATCAACGACTTGCCTGATGCGGTTGGGGAAACCAATAGGCATCGCTTCTTTCTCAATGCATGGCCCACACCCTCAATCTGGTGTTCCCTAGGAGTCAGTCGCTTACCTTGCGAGTGTGGTTTCAAAACCTTGTCAAAGAAGTTGGTCACATCTTGGTTGCTGACCGCTTGCTCTTTTACCCAGGACTTTTTACCATCTCTAAACTCAATCGTATACTTTCGCTCCTCAGCAAACTTGAAAACGTATTCAAGCAAACCACGAAAGAGTTTGTGGTCATGTATACTATACAGTCTGATCTTACCATCCCACATCTTGCTGCGATATGCGGGCATGAACTGAGCGCCTGGAACCTTAAACGTAAAATAGTCACAGAGTTCCTGTGACAAGCCACGATTAGGACACCAAACTCGGCAATACACCGAGTCGATGGGCTCTAGTATAATATCAGCCATGGGTTATGGCTGGAAAGTTTTTCCATTCAAACGAATGGTATCGCCTCCCAGATCGCCTTCAAGTAGTTCAGTTTCGACGCCAGCTTCCTCAAACATCTTGAATGCTATTGCAATAGACTCTCTCCAATGTTCGGGTGTAGCATCATAGATTTTCTTGTGACCGATGACCTTTTTGATACCCGCTTGGATGATCGCCTTGCCGCACTCACAACAGGCAAACCACGGACAAACCATGATGAGGCCTTCGGTTCGCACACCCATGCGACATGCAGCGAAGATCGCGTTGGTTTCTGCGTGAGCAACGAAAGCGTATTTCAACGGTCGCTGCCATCGCTCGTCTGTATTCTCGACGCCCTTGGGGAAGTGGTTCGCACCGAAGCAAATAATTCCCTGGTTGGGTGCAACCAGACAAGCACCATTCTGAGTCGAAGGATCAGGACTGTTCTTCTTCGCGTAGGTATAACACCGTCGCAAGTAGGTCCGTTTCGTATCATCTGTCAACGTGTAAGGCAACTCTCGTAGCACCCCCGTTGGCGTAGGTTCATTCCCCATTGGTAAATTTCCTCCAGTCAATGGCACCTTTAATGTTCCACTGACGACCATTGATCGCGTTCAGCACCTTCTCCAGAAATTCAACTTTCGCTTTCTGAAATTCTAGCTTATCTGCAAACACCGTCAACTGGTCGTCAGCATCCAAATAGATTTGTATATCAGCTTTGAGAATCTTGTGGTCGATTGGTTCCCAGCTATGCTCTTTTAACTCTTCCTCAGAGAGCTTACCGGTGAAGTATTCCCACTTGACCTTGTAGAGCCGCTTGTAATTCGCTGTGACTCGTCGCAGCAGCAATTTCTCATCCGTGTAATGGTTCAGCCACTTGCTATGTAATTGCGGGACAGTTGAGGACTCCACCGCAAGATCGGACTGATTGATGGGGGCATCTTTTGTCCACATCTGTTGATAATATTCTAGCTTCATACTCTAAAGTATACACTATCCGCGAGCAAAGTCAAGTAGATTATGGTGGGGGAAGTGCAGTTGCACAGAATTCTGATAACTCCAAATCGACTTGATCTTCTCCAACTACTTCAACATCGTAGTAGCAGAATTTGAAAGATGCTTGTCCAATAATCGGATCTAAATCCGTTACCGTCGATTCAAAGTCCATACCGGTGAGATTCGTAGGGAATAAGTCCCTGAAAAACACTTTGATACTGACGTTTCGAGAACTAGTCAAGATGAACAGAGTTGCATCAGACACTTTCGATGTCTGGTCGCCTACGTCATCTAGGCTCAATTCCTTGATATGTGCCATGGCTAAAATCCAATTGTAGATTTCAAGCCAGTCGGCGATGTTCTCGTTCACCATGAACTTGAGAGACAAGTCCTCGAACTCAACGCTATCACCGGGAACTGGAATAGGCGCAGACATCGGAGACGATTGGATCGCTGAACCGAATGTAAGTCCTGGAAGATTCGCACCTTGTCCAAAGAATACCACATTAGGTAATCGCTGAATCACAAAGCGAAACCCTGTGACTTGTAAAGGATTAGTGTTCGTTGGTTGTCCTGGTAGTTCGCCCATGTATGGTCTCCTCGCTATATTTAGACAACAAAAAACCCCCTGCGAACAGGGGGTTTTGTAGTTTCGGAGCTAGGACACTCGTCACTAGAATTACAGGAGGTTACGAACGTCCACGATACGGTAGTAGTCGTTGACTCTCGGTGTTCCAGCAGGACCCGTTACCGGATCAGGCGTACCGCCGTTGACGAATGGGTTGCTGACTAGACCATATCTAGTCTTGAAACCGATCTTCGGCTGGAAGCTGTTCTCACCAACGGCACGTACCATCTGTAGAGGCACATACGGGGTGTAGAAGATACCAGCATCATAAGGACTTGCACCCTTATAACCAGCACAGAAGAATTCACGATCTGTACCTGGGACTGACTGGAAGTACGGGTCAATATAGACTCGCGTGCGACCTTGCAGAACACCAGCGAAGGTGTTACCCGTGTCATCAACATTCAAGTTGGTTGACATTGCAGGTGCATGGTCGAGAATACCAGCCATTGAGAGAGCAGAAGCAACATCGCTTGAGCAAAGGATCCAGTTACCCTTACCACGACGAGTGTTCTTTGCAATCTGGTTAGATTCACGTTCAATTTGGAACAGAAGTCCCTTGAACTTCTCAACAGACCAACGACCGTTGGAGTCTGTGTTCAGGTCGAACACACCTGGAGTGGAGGTATCCTTCTGGGCACCTAGAACCGCAGCAATGTAGATTGTGCGAACCACTTCTCGGTTGATTTCTGCAAGAATTTCACTTGAGAGAATATTCGCAAGCTCTGTCTCGGCGTCTAGACCGTGGACAGCTCTCAAGTCTTGCTGTAGTTCTGTCGTGTACTCGGCCTTCAGGGCGCGAGTGCGAGCAGTAACAGTTG
>Ga0209988_10003589_pt1 | contig 10264 bp, 11 predicted proteins | sample N075metaG_FD_183115 | JGI IMG/M metagenome (GOLD analysis project Ga0209988, IMG submission 183115) | Deep subsurface microbial communities from Kermadec Trench to uncover new lineages of life (NeLLi) - N075 metaG (SPAdes) (version 2) | ecosystem: Environmental > Aquatic > Marine > Ocean trench... | reverse complement strand
ATATCTTCGGCACCATTGAGCCAGCAGGAAATGTTGGTACAAATATTAACCTTGTGCTTACCCACCGGTTTTCGATCAAACATCGAATAAAAACTGACTACTTCATAGGCCCAGACCGGTGGCATTTCCAGATAGTCGGCCACCGCTTCAATCATGTCCTTATTGACCCAGCCACCGTTCTGATCCTGCGCCGCAAGCAGCGCCTGGATCAGGGCTGAGCGCTTGTGCTCAGGCGGGAATTTAGTCACCCAGTGATCAATTTTGGCGCGCGTATCGGCATCAAGAAGACCCTTTTTACCGGCAATAAATCCTGCTTTATGGCCCATCACCGGTCCACCTCACCAAATACGATATCCATGGTACCCATGACCGCCACCACATCGGCCAGCATATGGCCTTTGACCATCTCGTCCATCATCGACAAGTGCGCAAAACCCGGCGCCCTCAAATGTACGCGGAACGGTTTGTTGGCTCCATCGGAAACCAGGTAACAACCAAATTCACCTTTTGGTGCTTCAATCGCAACGTAGGTTTCGCCTTTTGGTACGGTATAGCCTTCGGTGAACAGTTTAAAATGATGGATCAGGGCTTCCATGTCATCCTTCATTTCTTCACGGGTCGGTGGAATGACTTTGAAATTCTTGAGCATCACATGACCGGGATTGGCACGCAGCCATTTGACACATTGCAGGATAATGCGCGCTGACTGACGCATTTCTTCGACCCTCACCAGGTAACGATCATAACAATCGCCGTTGATGCCCACGGGAATGTCAAAATCCATTTCATGGTACATGGCATATGGCTGCTTTTTACGCAGGTCCCACTCCACCCCTGAGCCGCGCAGCATGGCACCGGTGCAACCCAGTTGCAGTGCCCTTTCCGGTGATATCACACCAATACCCACGGTGCGTTGTTTCCAGATGCGGTTATCGGTCAACAGGGTTTCATATTCATCAACCTTGGAAGGAAAATCGAGCGCAAAAGCCTCGATGAAATCCAGCAAGCTGCCTTCGCGCCATTCATTTCTCTGTTTTAATTTTTTACCCTTGGTCCAGGGCGTTTCTTTATAGGCAGGCATGCTGTCGGGCAAGTCACGGAAAACACCACCCGGTCTGTAATAAGTGGCATGCATACGTGCACCGGAGACCGCTTCGTACATATCCATGGTCATTTCGCGTTCACGAAATGCATAGATGAACATCGTCATGGCACCCAGATCAAGACCACTTGAACCGATCCATAGCAAGTGATTACCGATACGGGTGATTTCGTCAAACATGGTGCGGATATATTGCGCTCTGACCGGCGCTTTAATTCCCAGTAGCTGCTCAATGGCGAGTACATAAGCATGCTCATTGCACATCATCGAGACATAATCCAGACGATCCATATAGCCAATAGACTGGTTGAACGGTTTGCTTTCAGCCAGTTTCTCTGTGCCGCGGTGCAACAAACCAATATGCGGATCGGCCCTGACGACGGTCTCACCATCCAGCTCCAGGACCAGCCTGAGAACACCGTGAGCCGCCGGATGCTGCGGCCCGAAATTCATTGTGTAATTGCGAATTTCAGACATTTTGGTCGATCCCGCGCGCCAGAGTTTCAGCGGCGTCATCAGCGGCTTGATCGATATCATCCGCCTGGTACCGTGAATCTTCGCGGATCACGCGAGGAACCAAGACCCGTGGTTCGATTTCTACAGGTTCATACACCACCCGGCGCTTTTCTTCGTCGTAACGCACGGTAACATTGCCGATCAACGGGAAATCTTTGCGGAAAGGGTGACCGGTAAAACCATAATCGCACAGGATACGCCGCAAATCTGGATGCCCTTCAAAGATTACGCCAAACATGTCGAATGTCTCACGCTCATACCAGTTGCACGACGCCCAGATTTCGATCAGTGACGGCACCACCGGCAAGCCTTCGTCCGCAGCAAAGGTTGTCATACGCAAACGCATGTTCTGGGTAACGGATAGCAGGTGCACAACCACCGCGAATCTTTGTTCCATGTCCTCTGACTCCGGCCGGTTCTGCCAGTCAAAGCGACCCGGACCGAGACCCTCAACACCACGACTGTAGCCGTCGTGGGAGGCATCGTTGGTATCCCATTCGGATTGTCCAAAACCAAGATAGTCAATACCGCACAGATCCGTGAGTTGCGTGAATGCAAAGTGTGGATCATCGCGCAGCGTCTGCGCCACATCGATCCATTGATCAACCGGCACCTGGATGCTGACCATACCAGTCTTAGGCTCGGTCACTTTGATGCGCTCGCCAAAACAGCTGATGAGTTCGTCTGCCAGGCTTTTGGACACGTTAATCATGACATCTACCTGGCGATTGTATCGGTGCGACGGATTTTCTTTTGCAACTGCAAAATACCGTAGATCAGCGCCTCCGCAGTGGGCGGACAACCTGGAACATAAACATCAACGGGAACGATGCGATCGCAACCACGTGTTACCGCATAAGAATAATGATAATAACCACCGCCATTGGCACAGGAACCCATGGAAATGACCCAACGTGGCTCAGCCATCTGGTCATATACCTTGCGGAATGCAGGCGCCATCTTGTTGACCAGCGTACCGGCAACGATCATCACATCGGATTGACGCGGACTGGGTCGGAAAATCACACCAAACCTGTCAAGGTCGTAACGTGCAGCGCCGGCTTGCATCATTTCAACTGCACAACAGGCCAGGCCAAAAGATACCGGCCACATCGAACCGGTTCGTGCCCAATTAATCAGGGCATCCAGCGAGGTTGTTACGACACCACGGGCCAACAGGGGGTTGCTGTCTGCACCGGGTCTGAGAATATCGTCAATTTCACCGAGTTCCATATTCCGGTCGGGATACATAATATTCATCATTCCCATTCCAGCGCACCTCTTTTCCAGATAACAATGTAACCGATGACCAATTCGATAACGAATACAAACATGGCCGCAATACCGAACATGCCCAGCGTATCCAGGGCCAGCGCCCAGGGCAGAAAGAAGGTGATTTCGAGATCAAAAATAATAAACAGGATCGCTACCAGGTAGTAGCGGATATCAAACTTGTTGCGTGAGTCTTCAAAGGCTTCAAAGCCGCACTCGTAAGGCGACAATTTTTCGCTATCGGGCTTGTTGGGGCCCAATAGACTGCCTAGAACAATCAGTGCAACGCCAATGATTGTGGAAACGATGAGGAAAATCAGAATTGGCAGGTATTGTGCAAGCATGCTCTGTTCTTGATTCAGTTCCGTGACGGTGTATGACCGTCAAATTAAAAATGGTGCCCAAGGCCGGACTCGAACCGGCACGACTTTCGCCACTACCCCCTCAAGATAGCGTGTCTACCAATTCCACCACTTGGGCAATTCTATCAGCTACCTCAGAGGTCTTCGTCATCGGAGGCGGCAGAATCTTCAATCGCGGGCAGATCACCGGCGTTTGCATCTTCCACAACTTCTGAAATCAACGCGTCAATGGAGGGTATGTCAGAGGATTCAGCATCATTAAGAAAAATCGGCATATCCTGAGCAGTCTGCTCAAAGCCATCTTCTGTTGCGACCTCTTCTATGGCCAATGTGTTTGCAATCACGCCCAAATCAGTTTCAGGCGCCATGCTGGCCCGTGATGCCATAACCGCCATGGTCAGGCTGATAAGGCAGAACAGCGTCGCCAGCACCCAGGTGCTACGCGTGAGGAAATTGCCTGCGCCACGGGAACCGAATACGGTACCGGATGCGCCACTACCAAAAGCCGCACCGGCAGTAGCACCAGCGCCCTTTTGAATCAAAATAAATGCGACCATTGCAATCGCGATCAGCACGTGAAAAATATTTAAAATCTGCATGTTAATTCCGTGATCCTGTGCACCCTTTAAACAACGGCGCTATAAATTGCGAGAAAGTCTTCAGCGGTCAGTGAAGCTCCTCCAACAAGTCCGCCGTCGATATCATTCTGGGCAAACAATTCGGCGGCATTTGATCCTTTTACGCTGCCGCCATAAAGTATTCGTAGTTGACCGGCTATTGTAACATTGAGCACTGATAATTTGTCACGTATAAATGCATGTACTGACTGTGCCTGCTCCGGTGTTGCGGTCAAACCGGTACCGATTGCCCAGACCGGTTCGTATGCAATCGTGGCCTGGCTGAACGCGTCGATGCCTACACTGTTGATAACCGCATCCAGTTGACGCCCAACCACGGCCTCTGTATCACCTGCCTCACGTTCCTCGAGCGTCTCACCCACACACAGGATCGGTTTCAGACCAGCATCCAGCGAAGCTTTGAAACGCGCCGCTGCATCGGCATCACTTTCGCCATAGATTGAACGGCGTTCCGAATGACCCACCAACACATAGCGACAACCCATATCAACCAGCATTTTGCCACTGGTTTCGCCCGTGTGCGCACCGTGTGCATTTGGGTTCAGAGTCTGACCACCCCATTGGATGTGGCTGCCTGATAAAATGGTTTCGGTCAGTGGCAGGTATGGGAAGGGCGGAAATACAGCGAGGTCGGCTTTACCATCTGCAGAACTTCCTGCAAGCAGTCCTTCAAGCAATGTGCTTACCATGGCTTTTGAGCCATGCATTTTCCAGTTACCAGCGACCAGTATTTTTCTTGCCATGACTGTCCTTCCAAACCTAAGCTGTATGTCGGCGCGCAAGCATACTAACGCTTAACTCCTGTCGCAAGTCAAAAACCGCTAAACAGCGGCACTATCTAGGGCCTGTCAACACTTGCCCTAGTTACAAAGTGTAGTAGCATGACGACCTGTTCAAATGACACAGGTCACTCAATGGCTCAAGAAAACCTGATTCCCGACAGTCAAAAACCGTGGGCTTTGGTCACTGGTGCATCTGCCGGCATCGGCGCGGAATTTTGCCGGCAACTGGCCGCTCAATGCTATCAACTGGTGTTGGTGGCGCGACGCGAGGACAAATTACTAGCCATCGCGGAAGAATTAAAAACATCATATGGCGCAGATAGTCTGATTATCACTGCAGACCTGTCTCAAAGAGATGCTAGCCAGTCAATCGTCAATCGACTTGAGAAACAAAACATCGCGGTTGAATACCTGGTGAACAATGCCGGATATGGCTTGCCCGGAAGCTTTCATGTTCCGGATTGGCAGGAACACGCCGACTTTATCCAGGTGATGATGACGGCGGTTTGCGAGTTGACCTGGCGTCTGCTACCCGGCATGCGCATCCGTAAACGCGGATTCATCATCAACGTTGCATCGGTTGCCGGTCTCATCCCATCGAGTGCCGGACACACGCTATATGGTGCAAGCAAGTCATTCCTGATCAAGTTTAGCGAATCACTGTCATTGGAAAATGAACACAGCGGTGTAAAAGTTACCGCACTTTGTCCCGGATATACCTACAGCGAATTTCATGATGTAAACAATACCCGCAGTGCAGTCAACCAACTCCCATCTTATTTATGGCTTGAGTCCGAAATGGTAGTTAGTGACGCGATTAAAGCCATGTCAAAGGAAAAGGTCATATCGCCGGTAGTCCCTGGCAGGGTGTACAAAACCGTGGTTTGGGTCAATCGGTACCTGCCCTGGCTTGGTAATTTGCTCATCAAGAAAAATGCGAGTAACTATCGAATTACCGATTAGTTGACCATCTGACAGACCATTCTTTGAGATCAGTGCAATCCGACCGCCACGACTAGCCCGGACATTTCACCAAGGCGGACGACAAGACGAAATAATATTTTAACGATATAGGAACTATAAACGCGAATTTATAGATATATATTCAGGTTTTCACGATTATAGATTACATTTCCAAGGAGGAGATTGAGGAGTCAAGGCGCCAATTCTACCACCAGCCAATACGTTGGCCACCCAAGAATAACGCAGCAAATGCTGACAAAATACCCGGCGCGATGGTCATTGCCAAAGCAATCGATAGTTTCCGTAGCCTGATACTATCATGGCCTGCGGCCTCTGCTCGCAGGGCCTCTGATGCCCTCAACTCCACAATAATGTAGCAGATGACATTCGCAAGTACAGCCCCAAGACCGAACAAAACCTTGAGCAGTAACTGCTGATCAAAGCCAGTTTGCTCCCACAGCAACCAGCCGGTCACCAGCACAGCCACCAATACCGGCAACTCAATAAATCTGTCTGTAATTCTGTGCAAACCCGCAATGGCCTTTTCGTCCAGTTTGCCGCGAAACATTTGTGCTTCAAAAACAATCTCTGTCACCACCAGTCCACCCCAAAGCCCCAGAAATATGATGTGCGCCGCTACTAATGCATTCATATCAACTCCGATCTAAGTTGCGTGCCAGTTACTACCTTACCCGATTCAGTCCTATTTGCTAATCAGGGATTCTGGAAGTATTCACATCGCTAAGCCGGGATATGGGTACCTTTCCCCTGGGACCGTGAGCCGACAGGAAGTCGGCGCTCGAGCGCCCCAGGGATGGGCTTGCAGCGTGTCTCAGGGGGAAGGTACCCATGTCGCGGCGGTCGAATGGTGCCAATCTTAGAGAATCCTATAGTCCCTTCTAAGAACTCACTAACCAACCAATCTCAGCAGCCGTAGCCGCACCAATCACACAAGATTTCAAACTCGCAGCCCGACGCCAATGGCTGGCAGATGTCGCAATACGACCAGCCATGATTTCAGCGCGTTTTTGTGGGTATATAGGCGATTGTTCGGGGTTTGCAAGGCCTTCAGGCGCCGTAGGTTGACCGTTTAAAGGATTATATTTATCACTGGCACCAAGTATGTGCATTAACTCGTGGCTAATGACGATACGATTCCGGGCCGCCATTGCCCTTGATGCCACGGCATTTACCACACCATAACTACCATTTTTAATACCGACAGAACGCTCCAGCATGGTGTTGGGCTGGCCCACCTGGTAGAGCACAAACATCCTGATATCGTCCGGTGCAAGGCCATCCTGCCCGCCGTTACGATACGACCACCAACGCATTTTCAGACTCCACAATGCAACACCCAGTCCGGAACTTTGCGCCGGTAAGGCGGGCGGAATGGATGTCAACGGCCGCGCTACCTGGATCACCACTGGTGTATCGAGCTGCCGGCCATAGCGCGCCGCTTCGCGTTTGATGAATTCGCCAATATCCCGGAATGAGTCTGCATCCAGACTATCGGTATAACGCCGGATGTTGCTTTCGGGCCCGGCTAATACGGGATAAATGCTAATCCACAAAGGTTTGTCCCAACTGCTGAAGCGGCTGCCGGTCAGAAACTGGTTACCGGCCACAACCACCAGCAGGGTTAACAATGCTGCAATGCGGATACCGCGAAACACAGAGCTTAGCTGCCCGCCACGGTCATTTTGCCCAGCAGGATTGAGCCACACTGGATACTGGCGCGGTCGTCCAGATCATTACCCACGGCTTCGATGTCCCTGAACATAATTTTCAGGTTGCCGGCGATGGTTACTTCATCAACCGGGTGCTGGATTTCACCATTCTCGACCCAGAAACCACCCGCCCCTCTTGAATAATCACCGGTCACCAAGCTGACACCTTGCCCCATGACTTCGGTTACCAACAGACCGGTACCCATTTGCTGCATCAATTCCTCGGCTGAATACTGACCCGGCTCAACAATCAGATTGTGTACGCCTCCAGCATTGCCGGTTGTTTCCAAACCCAGCCTGCGGGCCGAATAACTTCCCAGCACATAGCCGGTCAGAATACCGTTTTCGATGATGTCGCGGTCAGACGTTGCCACGCCCTCAGCATCAAATGCGGTGCTCGAAGGGCCGCGCAAAATAAATGGACGCTCTGACATCCTCATCCACCTGGGAAAAAGTTGTTGGCCGGCAGTGTCCTGCAAAAATGAGGCTTTGCGGTAGAGCGCACCACCTGAAATCGCGCCCAAAAAGTGACCCACCAGACCTCGCGCGACTTCCGGTGCAAGCAAAATCGGTACTTCACAGGTTGACACGCTACGCGCGCCAAGACGAATTGCTGTCCGCCGGGCTGCTTCGTGGCCGGTCTGCTCAGCACTTTCCAGATCGCTGAATGCGCGTCGAGAGTCGTACCAGTAGTCACGTTGCATGGACTCACCCTCACCCGCGATCAGGACACAACTTTGTCCGTAGCGGGTGCCGTCCCTGCGCCCAACGAAATTATTTGAATTGGCATATACATTTAAGCCAAAGCCCGCCGATGCCGAGGCCCCATCCGAATTGCTGATCTCGGGGTTTTCCAGACCCGCAGCTTCGCAGGCGAGTGCGCGCTCGATCGTCGCATCTGCATTAAGAGGCTGTGGATGCCACAGATCCAGATCCGGAAAACTATTGGCCATTCTTTCACCCGCCGCCAGGCCATTGCATTTATCCGCCTGTGTGAAGCGTGCAATATCAATGGCTTTTTCAACACAGGCACGTATGGATTCCGGGAGTAAGTCGCCGGAACTGGCATGGCCCTTGCTATTCGCGATATAGACGCTGACGCCAAAACCACGGTCACGAGAATGCTCCAGGGTCTCAACTTCACCCATGCGTACATTCACGTCCAATCCGTAGTGGAGACTTGCAGATACTTCCGAACTGTCAGCCCCTAAACGCCGCGCGTGGTCAATGGCTGCCTGTGCGCTATCAACCAGATCAGACAATTCCTGATCGCGGTCAGGCACAGCCTGGGCTACCATATTAGAATCTTTCATCTAGTGTAGTGTCCTGTAAGGTAAGAAAAACCGGCATGAACGAATCCACCACCGACAATAGCGCGCTTGAAATCAGTAAAAGCCAGCGCAAACGTGATGCTCATGAATTGCTGGATCTGGCCAAAAAACTAATTTCCATGCCGGAGTCCAGACTGAAACGCATGCCGATGGACGACGACCTGCGCCGGGAAATCGATTTTGCCCGCAGCATTCGCGCCCACGGCGCCAGGAAAAGACAATTGATGACCGTCGGCAAAAAGCTGCGCCGAAGCGACAGCGAAGAGTTGATGGATGCAGTCAATGATATCGACCAGAAAAACCGGCAGGAAAATGCGCGTTTTCATCATATCAAAGCCTGGCGGGACCGGTTAATTGAAGGCAACAACGAAGCCTTGTCCAAATTGATAGAACTTAGCCCTGCGATTAATGCCCAAACCATGCGCCAGTTAATCCGAAATGCCAACAAAGAGGCCAAACTCGGGAAACCACCCTCAGCATCGCGAAAATTATTTAAGTTACTACGGGAAGCACACGAACAGACCCCGCTTCCAGCCTTATAAAGTGGCACAGGGATGACGGTGCAGGTATCTGGATCCGGTATGACGCTGGAAATTTTCAAGTCTGCGTCCCACCAACCGTCAATGAATCAATCCGCAAGGTAGGCTGACCAACACCTACCGGAATACTCTGCCCATCCTTACCGCAAATACCCACACCATTATCAAGTTTCAAATCATTACCGACCATACTCACCTGCGTCATCACTTCCGGTCCGTTTCCAATCAGCGTCGCGCCACGAACAGGCCGGGTCACTTTGCCATTCTCAATCAAATAAGCCTCGCTGGCAGAAAATACAAATTTTCCAGAAGTGATATCTACCTGGCCACCGGCAAAGTTCACCGCATATAAACCCTTGTCTACTGAACTGATGATTTCCTGCGGATCGTACTCACCTGCCAGCATGAAAGTATTGGTCATTCTTGGCATGGGTAGATGGGCAAATGATTCACGTCGGCCGTTACCGGTCGGTTTCATATTCATCAGGCGGGCATTGAGTTTGTCCTGCATGTAACCGACCAGTATGCCATTCTCAATTAGAACGGTTTGCTCTGTCGGCGTGCCCTCATCGTCCACGCTTAATGATCCACGTCGCTCCGGCAGGGTGCCGTCATCAACGATGGTGACACCTTCGGCCGCTACTTTTTCACCCATCCGGCCACTGAATGCAGAGGTACCTTTACGGTTGAAATCACCCTCCAAACCGTGACCCACCGCTTCGTGCAACAATACACCGGGCCAACCCGGACCCAATACCACTGTCATGGTGCCTGCAGGTGCGGCGTCTGCTTCAAGGTTTACCAATGCCTGTCTGACCGCCTCGTCGGCAACACGCTGCCAGGCGTTATCCTTGACCAGTTGCAGGTAATCAAAACGCCCGCCAGCACCATCGCTACCCTGCTCGCGCCTACCTTGGTGTTCCGCGATAACAGAAACATTCAGCCGCACCAGCGGACGCACATCCGCTGCCAGGCAGCCATCGGTCGAGGCGATTAAAATGGTTTCAAAGGTGGCGGAAAGGCTGACCA
>Ga0209988_10003588_pt1 | contig 10264 bp, 9 predicted proteins | sample N075metaG_FD_183115 | JGI IMG/M metagenome (GOLD analysis project Ga0209988, IMG submission 183115) | Deep subsurface microbial communities from Kermadec Trench to uncover new lineages of life (NeLLi) - N075 metaG (SPAdes) (version 2) | ecosystem: Environmental > Aquatic > Marine > Ocean trench... | reverse complement strand
CGATAGTCGAAGGTCATGCAGACGAAACCGGCCTCGCAAAAATACGGTGCGTAGGTGTTGTTCAGGTGTTCTTTAGGACCGCCCCAGCCGTGGCAGAGTAAAATAGCAGGTCGTTTTTCATCTTTGGTCATTTCATCAGGAGTGAATAAATTGCCGGACAAACGAGACCCTTCGCTCCATATTGTGATGTCTTTGTTCATCTTTGGTGAATCCTCATTGTGGGGCGATGGGTTTGCGGCGAATGCGGCGCTGGAAATTGTATATGATATTAAATGAATCGTTATTCGGATAGCACATCATCAGGATAAATTTCTGGCCATCCATGTTCAGCCATTGAACTGTTGGTGTCATCAATATGGGATAGACGCATTGCGGCCAAACGCGAAACCCTCACGATACAAACCGCTCTCCTTGCGGTTCGAGTTCCGGTGCCGCGGTTGCTGTTGCTGCAAAAATTGCGGTGGTGGCGATCGGTGCTGAGGCTGATGGTTCAATTGTTTGTCCTTCATCCCTCACCGGTATTGTTGGGGTTAAACCAGATATTGGATTGGTTAGCCAATCCGGCATTATTCCTCTCTCCCATACACAAGATCGGTTGGTTAACAAGCGTGTGGACATACTGCGATCGTCAGCAAATTTCCGGCTATCCTCATATCACCATAGCCATGTGTAAATTACACGGCTTACCCTTTGGGTTGTCTTTTATAGGTTGTAAAAACAGTGACAATGCATTGCTGTCTTTTGCTTACGCATTGAAAAAAACCAGGGTATGCCAACCGGATTGAGCCTGGCGTGAAAGATCCCTATTTGCAGAAATCTTTGATTACAGCTCTGCGGCTTCATCGCGGGTGTAAAAACTACCGCCCTGCTCGAACCCCGCAACGATGTCCGGCTTGAGTTTAATCACCACGCCATGGTCATCAAAGCTGGTTGCCCATTCTTTTGGTAACCAACCGATCATGTGTATGGATGCTTCCTGGCCATCTTTGAGTTTTGAAATTTCAATTCGCCCCGTACTTTTCTCCAGGAATGCGGGCCTGAAATCTGAAGAACGGTTATTCTGGCTGATGCCCCTGGTGCCTGCATAAGCGAGGTTCTCTGAGCGCAACGTCTGATTGTCCACAGCGACTCCGATTGGTTTGCTAGTCATGACCAATTCTTGTGCATAGGTCGTGCCAGTTTTCAAAAAGTAAGGGTTTCGTTGATCTATGCCGTGATAGTTGACTTGTGGTTGGTGATCAGCGGAAAGTCGGGTGACGATAAACGTTAAGGATTCAGGGAAGATGCCCCTTTACGTCATCAATTGGTCGCTCAGGGGCAACTGGTTGAGCGTTAGCTGATAGTCATTTCTTAACCACTTCTGTCAGGCCAACTCTAGTTGACCAACAATTTCGTGAAGGGATGGTTTAAATTGAAAATCGTCATTTCAGGATTACCCCGGGGGTTCGGGAGTTGAACCCCACAAGGGTAAAAACTGGCTAGTACAAAAAATTTGTCAGTTAGCAATTGGTCAAGTAACTTCGATCGCTGTATTTCGCAATGAATCTGACAGATTCTTTTCATGGTGATTAGGTGCTTACCTGATCAGTGAGGCAATTAAATGAGTATTTTACGTGTAGAACCAGCAGAAAAGGTATCAAAGGTAGGGTTTTATGTACTGAACGGTGCTGGTCAAGTTGTCGTATTTCGGCTAAATTATTAGTCAACAAATGACCCAGGTTGCTCATAAAGTAAAACTAGTACCATGAACAAAAAATACCAGATACAAAATACACAAAATGGACTGACACTCGTCGAGTTGATGATCGCGCTTGCGATTTTGGGAATAGTCAGTTCGCTAGGTGTATCGATGTATGGCGATTATACAGTGTCGAGCAATGTTTCCAGGGCGATTACCGAAATTCGGATGATTGATTTGCTAATCAAGGACTACCGCTTAGGCACCAATTCCAATCCTCCTGATCTGCCGGCGATAGGGATTGACTATCAAGACCCCTGGGGTAATGATTATCAGTATTATGATATCGCGACCGCTAAGGGTAATGGTAAATTGCGCAAAGACAAGAATCTGGTCCCTATAAACACTGATTACGATTTATACAGCATGGGGCCTGATGGAAAGAGTGTATCGCCATTAACAGCAACTGACAGCCACGACGATATTATCCGCGCTAACAACGGACGCTATGTGGGTGTAGCTGAAGGTTACTAGCATTACCAGTACGACCAGCGTCATCAGGATTACTAACGAGGCTGCTCATGGCATCTAATGTAAACAGTCGTGTCGCCAGGCGAATGCTCTTGCTGTTTGTCGTTGCCTCACTAATTCCGTTGGGAATTTTCGCGATTCTTACGTTTTTACAGGTCAGATCAGACCTGGAAAAGGACTATAGCGAATCACTTCGTGGTATTGCAAAATCTGTTGCAATGGATTTCCATCTTCGTATGGTCGTTGCCCATGAGCAGGTTGCAATTATTTCACAATTGACCGCCAACAAAGCGCTTGTTGGCGTTAAGTTGGTGGAAAGTAAGTCCATGAGCCGGTTAAGCAGCATCTGGTTGATTGGAGACGGCAAAGAGCAGGTTCTAAAAGGCGACAAGAATAAAAAAGCACCCCGGGTCATGGTCGGTCAGCATATCACTTTTGGCATTGTACCCCTGGCTAAATACTCAGCTGATGTTTTGATAGCAGATAGTTTCGAAATCGACGGTAAGCCTTACCAATTGATTGCCTCCCTGGACAGGAAGTTGTTATGGGAAAATGTCAGGAGTCTCGGAGAGTCGGTTTGCATTTCAACTCCCGAGGGAGTCCAGATTTATTGCAATATGGATCCCTCAACAAGTTGGCGTGAGGAGTTGGACCTTCACGTAAGAATTTCAGATAGTGGTTTTTACCTGACCAAAGAGAATTACTATACAGCATACTGGTCTCTCTTCGAGACTGCCGTTGATGGGATACCGCAATTCATATCGGCCGTTGCGATGCCAAAAGAGGAGGCACTAGGCAGTATAAAAGAGTTTGAATCGATATTCGTCAGGGTCACTGTACTGACAATATTGCTGATTGGATTTGTCAGCATGCGCGCGATACGCGCAAGCCTGGATCCCCTGGAAAAGCTGCTGGGCGCCACAAGGTTGCTGTCTGAAGGTCATTTCTCTTCGCGGGTCGAATTGAATACCGGGGATGAATTCGAAGAACTGGGTGGCTCATTCAATCGAATGGCTGACCAGTTGGGAAAACAATTTGATCTTCAGGTCACAATGTCTGCGCTTGGTCAGCAACTTCAAGGAGTGGCTGGAATTGAACCAACCATCAAGTTGGTTTTTACGGCGGTGAAGAAGGTCATTCACTGTAATTGGCTAATGGTGACCTACATTGTGGATGAAGGTCGGGAGACCAGTTCATACATCTATATTTCAGATTCGAGTGATCACAAACAGCACCGGAAACTGGAAGTCAGCGGCACCCCTCATTTTTCCAATCGTGTCGTTCTTGCAACGGGTGCTGAGTTAATGGACAGTTACGAGGGATTTCGATCAGAGTTGCAGGCGGACAAGAAATACTATGTTGTTCCGGGGATTGATGATGGTGAGATTGTCGCGATACTGATCATCGGTGCACAGCAGATGGACGGTCTTTCTGATTCACTTAGTTTGATCTTGAGCCAGATTGGCGTGTTGCTTGCCAGTTCCTTGTCGAATGTTTTTTTAACCGACAGACTTTATCATCAAGCCCATCATGATCATCTGACCGGGCTTCCCAACCGGCTTTATCTCAAGAATACGATTGAACGAGAGATACAAAAAGGAACAGGTGGTTCACTGGTGGTGTCAATTTTTGATATTGATCGTTTCAAGCTGATCAATGACACCCAGGGACATGCTGCGGGTGATGAATTACTCATCCAGGTGGGTGAAAGGCTGAGAAAGGTCCTCGATCCATCAGCGACGCCGAGTCGATTTGCAGGCGATGAATTCATTATCCTCAGCCGGCACCAGGCGGCTGAAGTGGATGACTCGGAACTGATAGACAGGGTCGTGGAACCCATTAAGCAGGTGTTTACAGAGCCTTTCCCGATTGGCAACCGTTTGTTGAAGGTAGAGGCCAGCCTTGGCCTGGCAAGATTTCCTCTTGATGGTGACAACTTCGTTACCTTACTCAGGAATGCAGATGCGGCGATGTACCAGGCGAAAAAGGTTAATCCTGGAGGCCATTGTTTCTACACTGTAAAATTGCAACAGGAACTAACCGAACGTATTGACATTGAAATTGCCTTAGCCTCCGCGATTGCTGGTGCAGAGTTTGAGATGTATTACCAGCCTATAATTGAACTTAAAACTCGCAGAGTGAGTGGGGCGGAAGCTTTGCTGCGCTGGAATCGACCTGGACTTGGCCAATGGTTGCCTGACCAATTTATCGGGATTGCTGAGGAAACAGGTTTTATATTAGCGATTGGGGACTGGGTCATGCTGGAGAGCTGCAGGACCTTCAAACAGATGCTGGATTTCAGACAAGGGTTAAGTACGGTTGCTGTCAATGTCTCGGGGCTTCAACTGGCGCAACCGGATTTTGTCGAATCAGTAAAGAAAAACCTGGAACTGTCTGGCTTACCAGCCCGTTATCTGGAAATTGAAATCACTGAGACCTGTCTCATAGATAATATCGAAGCGACGATCACCAAACTTGAGGCGATACGAGCGATGGGAGTAAGAGTGGCTGTGGACGACTTTGGCACGGGTTACTCTTCACTTCAGTATCTCAAAAGGCTTCCGATTGACAAGCTAAAGATAGACCAGATGTTTGTGCGTGGTCTTCCCCACGATGAAAATGATGTTGCAATCGTCAGGTCCCTGGTTTCGTTAAGTAGTGAACTGAAGCTCACCGTACTCGCGGAAGGCTGTGAGACAGAAGCACAGGCACAGTTCCTGGAAAATGAATCTATATACAAGGTCCAGGGCTGGCTATTTAGCAAAGCGCTGGCGAAAGGTGAATTTCTGGAATACGTCAGACTCCAGAATTCACCCAGCGCTGAAGTCGTCGCCTGACCCGGGCATCAATATACTTTATTCCTTACATCAAAGTTGTCACTTCCTGGTTTCTCTGATGATTTTTTTACCCGGTTTATGACCTCCGTCAAGCTATCAAATAGTCTTTCATGGTCACCGGGCATTGATGTTAGTACAATTCGTTCGTGAATATTTCTAAAAGCGCAACGCTGACCAGTCTCGCAAAAACCTGCGGTTGAGCCTCTAAGATCAGTTCGGTCGAGCTGGCGAGACTACTTGGAACTCTACCTGCCATAGAGGATGCAAACCTGCTTGTCGGGTTTGAAAATTCAGATGATGCGGGTGTTTACAGGATCAATGATGATCAAGCCCTGGTGGTAACCGCTGACTTCATCACGCCGCCGTTAGATGATCCTTTTATTTATGGTCAAATCGCAGCTGCTAACGCTTTAAGTGACATCTATGCCATGGGAGGGAAGCCGCTGATATGCCTCAACCTGGTGTGCTTCCCTACAGACAAACTCGATGCGTCAATCCTGCATACCATTGTTCAGGGTGCTATCACTAAAATAGTCGAAGCTGGTGCTGTATTGGTCGGGGGCCATAGTGTCCAGGATGACGAGCCCAGGTTCGGGCTTTCAGTAACCGGAATCGTTCATCCGGACAAGTACTGGGCCAACAATGGCGCAAGGTCAGGCGACATGTTAATTATCACTAAATCGATCGGCGGTGGTGTATTGCTCAATGCCAATCTGAAAGGGGCAGTTTCGCGCCCTGCGATGAAAGCCTGTATAGCGGAAATGATCCGACTCAACAAGAATTCTGCGGAGGTTCTTGCGAATTATACGATTCATGCTGCGACCGATATCACCGGTTACGGACTGGCTGGCCATGGCCTTGAAATGGCACGGGCATCCAATGTGACGTTAGTCATCGACTCCGCAAAAATTCCGATCTTCGATGAAGCGGATTCAATGTACGAAAGTGGGTTCACCACTGGCGTTAACGCCAGCAACAGGGAAATGGTGGAGCAAGATTGTGACTTGAGCAAATTGTCACCTACTCTGCAGGAACTCATGGTTGACCCGCAAACAAACGGAGGCTTGTTGGTCTCGGTACCAGGAGAGCAGGCGGACATGATCATCAAACAGCTCACCTCTGCAGGCATCGAAAAAAGCTGCATCATTGGCAGGGTAATGACTTACGATGGTAACAATCGTATTCGATTTACATAAATACAGTCGACGACATCCCAGCACTGAAGTTATAACAAGGTGCGCAACAACTAAAAGCTTGACCTTGACAACTTTAGAGTTCATATAATTAGATTCCTACTAAATAGCATGCTATCTATTTATGAACAATCTGAAGCAGGAATTTGTTGCGTCTCTTTTCAATGTTCGTAACCGGGTCCGGTTTGCGATGGACGATCAGTTCAGGCCGCTTGGGGTAACGGATGCGACCTGGCGAACACTCTTTTACCTGCAACAGGTTGGCGATGGTGTTCAACAGAAAGAGCTGGCAAGAGTAATGGGGATCGAAGGTCCAAGTCTTGTCCGCCTCCTGGATAACCTGGAAGCGAAGGACCTCATTGTCAGAAAATCCTCCCTCCAGGATCGGCGCGGTAAAACAATACATCTTACAAGAGCTGCATTGCCTCAACTGAGCTCACTCAAAGAGATCGCCGCTACCGTCAGGAAGACACTGCTTAAGGATATTACCCAGGAAGAATTAAAAATTTGTGTCAGGGTATTTCAAAAGATCCTTGAGGCGCCAAAGGATAGCGAGGAGAAATGATGGAAGACACAAAGCCGCATCTTCTTACACCCATCAATGTGGCTGCACCTATCGCCCTTGTCTGTGCGGCCATATGGCTGGGCTGGTGGTTCTATGATCGTTCCCAGTATCTATATGTCACGGATGCGCGAATAGCTTCCACGATGATCAGTGTCAGTAGCCGGATGCCCGGTTGGGTTGTGGCGTTTCCTGTTCGCGAGGGCCAATTGGTGGTGCAGGGACAAGTGCTTGTGGGAATTGACACTCGCGATGCAGATTTGCAACTGGCAGAACTCGAGGCGAGTTTGAATACGCTCAAAGCAGAGTACATACGCCTTCAGAGTCAGCTGGTGTTAAAAGAGAAACAGATATATTCGAATATTAAGGTCGTGGCTTCACGCCACCGTGTTGCACAATCCGAGCTTTCGGAGACAGAAGTCGTTCTGGCGCAGACAAGGAGTGATCTGAAAAGAGCAGAATCATTACTGCATCAGAAAATGGTTTCCGAAGAAACATGGGAATCACGGCGAACTGACCGGGACAAGGCTATCCAGGTTCTCAACCGTAGCATTGCGCAGGTTGCTGCCGCGGCAGCAGAGCAATTTGCCGCAGAAATCAATATTGCTGAACTTGATGTACTGCAAAAGGAATTACAAATAGTCAGTAGCCGCCAGACAGAGTTGGATGTGCAACGACAGCGTTTGTTGAATACGCTGGATGACTACGTTATCAAGAGCCCTGTTAATGGTGTGATCGACGAAACGTTTGTCAATCAGGGTGAATACGTCTACCCCGGGCAAAGAATACTGATGTTACATGATCCTGAGAATATCTGGATTAAAGCAAACATCAAGGAAACGAACATCGGTGTCCTGCATGAGGGCGCGCACGTGGAGGTGAGTGTTGATGCGTATCCGGACGAGGTGATAACAGCGACAGTGCGAAATGTGGGCAATGCGGCAACCAGTACGTTTGCGCTGTTACCCAGCCCCAACCCGAGTGGTAACTTCACGAAAATCACCCAGAGACTGGAAGTTCAAATGGAACTCGGGCCGCACGAGAGTTTACTCAAGCCGGGCATGATGGTTGAACTGAAAATAGACATTCTATAAGCATGCAGACACCCGGCAGGATACCTGAAGGAATCGAAGCATCCTCCAGTATACTGGCGATGTTTGAGATTTACGGACCGCGATATGTCTGGTTTGCAGTTTGTACTTCGATGTTGGGATCATTCGCGACTTTACTAACGGCCACGATCATTAATGTAGCGATTCCTGAAGTGATGGGGGCGTTTGGAATCGGCCAGGACCAGGCGCAATGGTTGTCCACCGGATTCCTGGCAGCAGGAGCAGTCACCATGCTGCTCACTTCCTGGGCAATCGAAGCATTCGGTATGCGCGTGATCTTCACCTTTTCCATGCTTGTGTTCCTTGGTGGTTCTGTGTTGGGCGGAATGGCCATGACACCCGAGATACTCATATTGTCTCGGGTCATACAGGGCGCGGCAGCGGGTATACTAAGCTCCCTGTCCATGGTCATTAACTACCAGATATTTCCAGTACGCCAGCGTGGTATGGCGATGGGGATCTTCGGCATTGGCGTGGTTCTCGCACCGGCCCTGGGTCCAGCGTTGGGCGGAGTGTTGATCGACAATTACAGCTGGCGGTATGTGTTTTTCCTGGCAGTACCCTTTGCGCTTATCAGTATCCCGCTTTCGCTAATGTTTATGCCGAGAAGAGAAGGCACGGGACCCATTCCAGACTTCGATTGGACGGGTGTCATCTTGGCTTCTCTGTTTTTACTGACCGTATTGACCGCATTGTCAAACGGCCAGAAAGAAGGCTGGGAATCTGAATACATCATTGCATTATTTGGTACGGCATTTATCACATTTGTCCTGTTCCTGTGGTGGGAAACCTACACCAGCCATCCCATGTTGGACCTGGCGGTATTTGGCCATGTCAGGTTCGCTGCCGCGGCCGTGGTCACTATTGTTATTGGCATCGGTCTATATGGCTCTACCTTCCTGATTCCATTGTTTCTGCAGACGCTGCAACGTATTTCCCCGACTGACTCCGGGTTACTGATGTTGCCCGCCGGGCTCGCTATGGCGGCGGTGTTCCCGTTGGCGGGTGCGCTCAGCGATCGTATCCAGCCACGAATTGTCATTATCATGGGGTTGGTGCTGTTCGCTATCTCCAGCTGGCTGATGCGTTTCGTGGATGTCAATACACCTTATGCAGAAATGCTGGTCTGGGCAATTATTGGCCGAATTGGGCTGGCGTTTATCTTTCCAAGCTTAAATGCAGCGTCCCTGGCAGCCTTGCCGCTCCATTTGTTGAGCCAGGGATCAGGTGTCATCAATTTCCTCAGGCAGCTCGGTGGCGCATTCGGTGTAAACCTTCTCTCTATATTCCTGGCAGAGCGTACTGCGGTGTACAGTTATCAATACACGATCACACAAGTTTCTTCTCCGCCAACCTTGGAGTTGTTGCAGATGATTCAAGATAGAATTTTTGGGCAGCGTTTGGACTACTTGCTGCAATTTGATGCCTCTTTTGGGTTTCTCTCGCGTACTATCTACAGCGAAGCCCTGACCATGGCGTTTCGTGAAGGGTTTATCGTGGTGGCGTTTGTAATGCTTGTTTCTATCATCCCGACCTGGTTTATGAAGCTCGATAGAAGCTAGTCTTGATCCGACATAGAGCCTGACGTATTACTGTTGTTAGGTTTGAATAATCAGTTAACTGACCATCGCCTTTACATAAAATAATTCAGCGGTTAGGCTGGATGAATATTCGCCCAGGGTTAGGTTTATGCTCTATCAGGATCAGGTTCTCCCCGTCAGGGAATCCATTGCACGGAGTCATGCAGAAGGAATTGCCGCTTTTAGCAGAGCGGGATCGTGGTTTTCGGGTTTAGAGAGAAGGGCGATCCTGAAGGAAGCGAGATGCGCATCAGATTGCTCACTATGTGCGAGGCGTAAAGCGGCATTGTCGCCTTACGCCCCGCAGGGAGTCCATGATTCCATGGGTGAATTATCGCTCCCTGTCATCGAGGTAATCCACAGGATAAAAACGGATTCCGGGCGGTTGACGGAAACCTGGTTTAACTCAGTCGTCAATGCGGAACTATCTTGTGCAGCCTATGTTGAAATAGTTGGAGCGGTCGCAACCTCGATAATACTTGATAGTTTTGCCGTGGCCCTTGGCAGCAATCTGGTTGAGCCTGGTGAGGTTGAGGCAGGAGAACCGGATCGGGAACTAAATCAGAATGTTTTTGATGGTGGTGCCTGGGTACCACTGTACGATCTTCCGCAGGAAATGACGGAAACCGGTTTGCCCACGTCGCCCAATATCTACAGGGCAATGGGTCTGGTGCCATCTGCTATCGGGCATTTCTTCGGCGTCATGAGGGCGCACTATGCGTTGGCTGATCTGGATTTTGCGATCAGTCGGTCACAGACTGAATTGATTGC
>Ga0209988_10003587_pt1 | contig 10265 bp, 10 predicted proteins | sample N075metaG_FD_183115 | JGI IMG/M metagenome (GOLD analysis project Ga0209988, IMG submission 183115) | Deep subsurface microbial communities from Kermadec Trench to uncover new lineages of life (NeLLi) - N075 metaG (SPAdes) (version 2) | ecosystem: Environmental > Aquatic > Marine > Ocean trench... | reverse complement strand
GGTCCCGTAGTACGTCCGACGACAATTCGGACAATGAAAGACAACGCTCTCGGGTACGAACTCATGCTCGCTGGGGCGAAACGCAGCGCCGCACTCCGGGCAGAGTCGTGCGTCAAGGTTCCACAGCGGGTAGTCGCAACGCTTGCAACGCATAGGTGCCGCCAACACTCCGTCGCCGGACGATCATACTGAAAGCCGGCCAGACGGCCCCTCCAGGTTGCACGCCACACTCGCGCATCCAGGCAGCGGCTGCGCGCACGCTCGGCAGGTCACCTTCTCACTGCGGTCCACCGGAGCCCCACTCGTCCAGCAGACCCAGGAACCGGGTCGCGCCGACCCGACCGCCCTGACCCGCCCGGCCCCAGGATGACCCCAGCGCCTGGAGTCGCCTGACCCCGCGCGCCGGATCGGGCGCGCCGGCACTGGCGGCGATCAGGGGAACCACCGGGCAGTCGCCCCATCCGGTCAGCAGCTGCAGGAGGTCGGCAACGCCGATGAAACCGTCATAGTTGACGTCGCACGGGCCGCCCACCGCGGTCCCCCAACCGGCAAGCATATCCAAGAGGTCGACGATGCCGACGGTGCGGTCTGGCGTCTGGTGGCAGTCGGCCGGGCACAGTGCGACACCGACCGCAAGATCCGCGGCGTGTTCGACCACCGCCCAGGCGAAGCCCTGGCCGGCGGCCGAATCCCAGTAGACGCCGTAGTCGCCGAGGTGGTTGGTGACGCCAAAGCCGCCTCCCGTAGACACGATGCGGTTGCCGATCGGCGCGTCGTTGCCCGCCACCGCCAGTGCCCAGGTATCGACAGCCTGGTCGTAGGCGGTGAGGTCAACCTGGAGCGGGTCGGCGCCGTTCAGCTCATCCGCGGTGAATGGGATGAACACGGTCGCCAGGAACTGGCCGTCGTTCATGGATGTGTCAAGGACCAGGATGACCGACAGCTCGCTGTAGCCCAGCGCGGTGGGATACGTGCTCCAGTCGATGTGCGTCACCATGACGGTGGCGTCGTCCTCGCCGGTCAGATTAACCAGCACGACTGCGGCGCTTAGCAGCGGATCGAAGATGCCGCCGTCCGGGATGAGGACGACCGCGTCCCCCGGGTCCACGTCGCTGGCGCCCTCGGCGGGGGGCTTGGGCTCGAACTCGCCCTCGTAGGCGCCCATGTCCACGATCCCCGCCACCACGCGCGGGTTCCCGTCGAGGTCGTAGGGGATCGGCTCGTCGAGATTGTCGTTGCCGTCCAGATCGAATTCGTCCGGCGGCAGTGCGGCGGTGTCACCGACGTTCACGCACGGCGATCCGAAGGCAAGCCGGACGTCGTTGGTGCCGAACTGGACAAACAGCGGATCGACGTCGATGTTGTCGGTGCCGGGACCGGTCCAGCCGCCCTGGATATCGCAATGGTTGAAAGTTGGCGTATTACCCGGCTGGGCCGGGTCCTCGGCGAACGGCCCGGGCGTGTCGCCCCAGAGGATGCAGTTGACCAGGGTGGGCCCCGCGGAGTTGTTGGATTTGTGGGTCATGAGGCCGTAGCCGGAGTTGCCGCTGAACGTGCAGTTGATCAGCGTGGGCGCCGAGGTCGTGTAGAGGCCCCCGCCCAGGTTCGCCGTGTTGCGGCTGAACACGCAGTTGACGTACGTCGCGTCGGAGCTGCTCACCACGCCGCCGCCGATGAAACCGGAAAAGTTGTTGGCCAGGAGACAGTTGATGATGTTCACGTCGGCCACGGACATGGCGAGGGCCCCACCGCCGTCGCTTTCGTTGTCCGTGATCGTGCAGTCGATGATCACCATGGACTGCCCGCTCGCGAACAGCGCGCCGCCGCCGATACCCGCGTTGCCGTCGAAGACGCACCGCGCGATCAGGGTCGTGTCGGCCCCCTCGATGTGCATCCCGCCCCCCGGCCCTTGCGGGCACACGTTGCTGGAGAAGACGCAATCCGTCACGTCGACGTTGCTGGACTGCTCATAGTCCTGGTAGGCCATACCGGCGCCGGACCCCGCCTGGTTGCCCGAGAACGTGCAGCGGGTGATCGGGGGACTGCTGCCCATATTGTTGCGCATGGCGCCGCCGGCCCAGACGCTCTGGTTGCCCGTGAACACGCAGTCGCTCACGGCCGGGCTACTGTTGAGGTTGTAGATCCCGCCGCCGTACTTGGCCTGGTTGCCTGTGAACCGGCATTGACGGATGGTCGGGCTGCCGGAGTCGTTGAACATTCCGCCGCCGAGGTAGACACCGTCGAGGTCCTCGCCGGGAACGCCGTCGGCGTTGCCGGCGGTGACGGTGAACCCGTCGAGGACCGCGGTGGCGTCGGTGCCGTTGCCCGTGAGGACCGTGTAACTGTTGTCACCGCGATTCTGAAAGCCGGGGCCGTCGTCGCCGAGCAGGTCGCCGCTGAGCACGGATTCGTGGAGCTCACTGTCGCGTGCGTCGGGATCCGGGGCGCCGATCCCGGCGTAGCCGCCGAACAACGCAACGCCGCTGATGAGCGTGAACGTCGCGTCACGGCTGCCGGACCCGTCAGGTGCGGCGGCACTTCGGTCGGGCCGGTAGATGCCGCCGGCGATGTGGATTCCGCTCACACCGACCGCCGGATCCGACGCGACCACCAGCGCATCGGACAGATATCGAATGGCCGTGTCCCAGGTGGCGCCGTCGCCGCCTGCGGGGGCGTCATCGTCGACATGGATAACGACGCCGGCCCCGACGATGCTGCCGCAAGCCAGGACACAAACGACGACGAACGCAACAAGCCGCTGAGATGCCATGGGGACACCTCCCTGTGTGTTTGCGGGTGCGTCAGAACGATGGTTTCGTACCAGAATCACACCCGTTAAGCAACTTTTCAAGCCACCGCCAGTCGAGACCGCACCGGGCGTTGTCTATGGCGGTTTCATCCACGGTCCAGCCTCGTGTCAGCAGAATCGGCGCACACGAACAGCTCGCCCGCAAGAGGCTCTATGCGCTTGAAAGATCGATCCTGCGCGCGAATCCTGATTTGCAGCAGCCATTCTTGTGACCGTGCGCCGAGGATCGCGGTTCTTGAACGCCCCGGGGCAGACTCGAACTGCCGACCTGCGGTTTAGAAGACCGCCGCTCTATCCGGCTGAGCTACCGGGGCATGAGGCCCCATCATATCGCTGGAAAAAAGCCGGCGTGTGGCCGTTGCGAACAGCGGCCATGATTCGAGTGTTCAGAATATGCTGGGGGGCAGTTGCCCGGGCATGGACGGGGTGTCGTCGGATCTGTCGGACCGGTCGGCCTGGTCGGCCTGGTCGGTTGACTTCTGTTCGGTCTTCGCCTTGCGGCGGCGGACGGACCTCTTCTTCTGCGCGCCCAGCATCTTCTTGATCTGCGGGTTCTTGCTCAGAAGGTCCGTGAACGCCTTGGCCTGCGCCTTCTCCGTCATCGCGATCAGGTCTTCGAGGTCGGCGAGCTCTGAACGCTTCGACTCCATCTCCTCGTTGAGCTGTGTGAGCTTGGCGTCGAAATCACCCAGGGCATTGTTGATCTGGTTGCCGATGCCTTCCGGTTCTTCGGCGCGATCCGATTCGGTGCTGCCCGCTGTGGGATCGCTCAGCCATGGGTTGCTTTCCATCCTTGACTCCTTCCGGCACTCACTGCGCGTCGATAGTCTTCCGTTGTTGGGTCGTCCTGCGGGCGGGGCGACTTCAGCGGAAATCTTGAGCTTCCGATAAGAGGCTATTTTTCCTGCGTGACGGCGATGTTGCGGATCAGCTTCTGTGTGAAGCTGTCCAGCGCGACGCCGACCAAACCCAGGCTGTCGCGAAGCTTGTCGTAGTCGATCTCGTACCGTTCGGTCACTTCATCGACCGCGACTGGCTCCGGGACCGGGACCGGGATCGGGGTCGGTTTCGGGGTCGGCGGTGTCACGTTCAGTGAGTCCGCCGACATGGGCGCCCAGGGATCCGCCACTTCGGTCGTCGCGATGGCGGTGTTCGACAGGAGGACGGGGGCGGGCTCTGGCTCGGACGGAGTCCCCTGCTCGTCGTGGAAGACGAGGGTGAAGTCCATCAGCTCTGCGGCCGGGTCTTCGACGGGCTGCTGCTCGGCGGCGACCGCTTCCGGGATCGGCTGGAACGCAGGGCGGTTGATGAGTCGATTGAGGTTCTCGGTGGTCTGGCCGCGGTCACCGTTGGCGGTGAGGTAGCCGATCGCGTACTGCGCGGTGTCGGATTCGCCGATCATGCAACATACGGTCGCGAGCATGACGGCGCCGTCGCGGTCGTGGTCGAACCTCGCGAGGCGTTTCATGTACTGCGTGCGGAGCATTTCGAGCCGGATGCGAAGCGTCGGATCGATCGGAACCGTGACCAGCGCGTCCGGGTCGACACGCAGTACGCGACGCATGGCCCGCGCGGCATTGGTCAGGTCACCGAGCCGGGCTGCCGCCAATGCGTAACCGATCTTGGGACCGCCCGCGTCCGGATCGCGACCGGCAAGCCGCGCGAACTGCCGTAGCGCGGCGCGGTCCCGCCCGGTGGCCAGCAGTGCCCAGGCGACCCGCCAGCGCATCTCGGATTCCGGCGCCTCCTCGCCGGGGCCGAAGACCGCCTGTTCGAGCCGCTCGATGTCGTCAACCGAGGCGGCCTGTTCCAGGACCGCGTCGGTCGGACCGGCGGCGCAGAGAATGGCGCTTATAAGGATGCAGCCAAGCTGGATGCCCCAACGCCGGCGGGTCATCGCTTCAGCTCGGTCGCGGATCCCGGGGATGTCACGGGGACATCGAGGGCAACCGTCGCGTCGGTATCAACCGCGGCCGGCCGGTCCGGTCGGCCCGACTGGGCGGCCTTCGCCTGGGCGATCATCCGCAGGAGTGTCTGGTTGAACCGGTCCAGCGTGTCGGTGACCACCCGCACGTCGGAATTGAGCCGCATGTAATCGATGGGCTGGTTCTGTTCACCGACTGCCAGGGACTCTTCGGGAGCCGATTCGGGCAGCTCGATCACCGTCGCCCGATCGAGCACGGCTTCAGACGTGTCGGTGACCGCCACGGGTGCCACGGTCGCCTCGCTCACGATGTGACCAAGGGCGACAAGCGGCCCGGTACCGGTCGTGACCATGCCGCCGAACACACCGGGCAGCGCATTCCACGGCGTCTCGAAGATCGTCACCGTCGCGGCGGCCGTAAGGGCGGCCGCAAGCGGCACGGCGACAGACATCGTTCTTACTTTGACGATCATTGGGCCGCGTTCCTTTCGCTTGCCCCGATGTGGGTAATGTCGAATGCCAGGGCGCCGTCACGCATCGTGAACCGTCCGGCGAAGTTGTCAATCTCGTTCATGACCAGGCCGTTGTTGTAGGCGGCCTCCATCTGGGCCGACGCCAGGGTCCGCTCGACACGCATGGGCAGCAGCACCGCCAGGCGTTCGTCGCCACGGAGGTTGACCGCGGCATTGGCGCCGCCGAAGGCCGGCACTCCGTCGACAATGCGGAGCCGGTTGGAGTACCGGGTCGCCCCGAAGGGCTGGTACGGGCGGCGGCGCCACACGCCGGCGTCGTAGACAACCTTCTGTCCGATCACGACGGTGTCGCCTTCTCGGTCCAGGACGACGAGGATCATGTCGCCCGCGTCGAGTGTGTCGAGGGCCTGGTCGCCGGTGCCCCAGTCAATTCGCAGCTCGGGCGGACCCTTCGCCTTCGTGGCGCCCGCGAAGTCACCCGGATCGGGCGACTGCGTCGGCGGGGCCTCGGCAACCTTTGTCAATTCCGGCAGCGGTTCCTCGACCGGCGGCTCCGGTTCGGGCGGCGTCTGCTCCTGGGCGATCGGCTCAGGTTTGGGGTCCACCACCGGTTCGGGTATCGATGGCTCGGTCTTGTCGAGTCGGGCCAGTTCGGTCTCGACGATCGGGACGACGATGGTCGGCGGCGGCAACACGACGGGTCCGGCGGGGATCCGCATCAGCCATACGTGCAGTGCGACGGAGATGACCAGGCCAACGATGAACGTGCTGCGGGACATTAATGTTGCTCCTGGCTGTTCGCTCTTGCCGTCCTTGGGCGGGCGCCGAGCTTGACGTCCAGATCGCGATCGCGGAGTTCCGACCAGACATGCATGACGCGATGATGGCTCACGTCGGTGTCGGCGGTCACCAGCAGCACGGGATCGTTCGGTCGAATCACCTTCCCCAGTTCGTCACACGTCTTCCATGTCGTGCCGTCGAGCTCCACCTCGTCCTGCCTGATGATCACGATCTGCACGTCGTCGGCGCTGACCGGCGAAATCCCGCCGGCGCCCAGCGTGGTCAACGCGGTATCGACGGCGCCGAGTTGCACCGACTGCGTCAGCATGACCAGAGTTGCCAGCAGGATGATGAACAGGATGTCGATGAAGCTCTTGTAATTCATGACGGCCCGGCTTCCTCGGCAACGGGCTCGGCGACCATCCAGTCAAAGACGTAACCGCTCAACGATGCGACCACGGCGATGCCCAGTCCGAAGATCGTGGTCATACAGGCGATACCGAGACCCGCACCGACCGCTTCGCCGCTGAGATGCCCGTCCATGAGCTGGAAGCTCTTGACCACGCCGATCACGGTGCCCAGCAGGCCGATGCTGGGCGGAACGTCGGCGAAGAACGGCAACGCCCGGCGGTGCCAGGTCAACGTGCGTCGCGAGACGCGACCGCCAAGCAGGCGGTGGCGGCAACCCACGACCAGAAAGCGCTCGATGAGCACCGCCCCCAGCAGGATCGAGCACGCCAACAGCGGCCACATGAGCGGGCCGCCGACCTCGAAGAACTGTGCAAACATGGTCGGTCGACTCCGAGTACGGCGCTAGTCGTTCAGGAACGTCCAGAAATCGAGCGACTGCATGAACGTGTCCGCGTCCTCGCGGAGCATTTTCACCGCACGATCATGCCCGCGTGCGAATGCCTTCTCGAGGTTGCGGGTCATGTCGTCGGTGGGCTGCGCCCGGCCGCGTGTGTTGGCGGCGGCCTGTCCCGGCATCGGCGGCACGATCAGGCCGAAGCGGGTCGAGAGAAGCGCCAGCCTCAGGTTGATCAGGTCCAGCTGGTCCTGGGCCGAGACCTGCCTGGCGTAGACGACCAGCGGCTTGTCGCCGCGCTTCAGCAGATCGGCAGCCTGTTCGTCAAGCCTGGTCAGTTGCATGTGGATCTTGTTGCGCTGCAACACAAGCTTTTTGAAGTCCGCCCGGCGTGACGCCGTTGCACCGCGCATATATTCCGGCTGGCCGGCCATGGCAATGCCGGTGACACCCGAGTAACGCCTCGTCGCCGCCGGGGCGGGACGACGTGGGATCGTCAGGTCGTCGTAGACCGCCAGATCGGCCAGCCGCTGCTGGACGATGTCGAGCCGGTTCTGGACCAGCTTCGTTTCTGATTCAGCGGTGCTGCCGTACTCCACGCTGATCGTGTCGAGTTCGGTGTACAGCTGGTTGCGCTGATGCACGAGGCGATCGAACTCGGCCCGCTCCTGCGTCGTGGATTGCCCGGCCGACGCGACGGCGGTGAAGATCGCGCAAGCCGCCAACGCAACGTGAATGTGTCCCCTGCCCATTGTGAGCCTCCCCGGAAGTGACGTCATTAGTTGTTCCCTGCCAGCCGTGCCATGCGTGCGGCAAGCTCGCCATCCTCGTCGGCCGCCATCACCCCGCTGCCGGGCTCATGTGACAAGGGCTGGATAAGGTCGATCTGGGCCTCGAGCTCCATCATGCGGCCCTGCAATGCCTGCTCGACCGACTCGTTGAATGTCGCCAGGCGATGCTGGAGCCCGCCCATGCTCTCGGCGAAGCTAGCCATACCGGCGCTGTGCTCACCCACGCCACGGACGATCCGCATGAGTTGCGAAGCGCCATCGACGGTTTCCATGAGCGAGACGTACGCCTGCAGGTTGGCGGAGGTCGCCTCGAACTGTCCGAAGAGCACCTCGGTGCCCAACATGACCTGCTGGTGTGCGACCGCGGCCTCGTCGAGAACCAGCAGCACGCTCAGCCACATCTTTCGCTGGTCCGGTGAGAGCTGGACGGCCATCGCGCGAATCCGCGCAAGGTTGCGCACGGTGCGATAGTGCGCCACGAGTCGCTTCTTGCGGAGCGGGTCCTGCTCGCTGGAGATGCGTTCGGCGATCGCGTCAAGGGTGGCTTCGGTCTGTTGATCGAGTTGCACCGGGCCGTTCTCGGCCGCGGCCTGCACGGCGTAGGCGAGACGCTCGCGGACGCCGGCGATCTGCTCGGCGAGTGCTACCTGGCCTTCCCACATCGGTTCGAGCACGGTATCGCGGACGGCCAGGACGCCATCGATCGCCGCCGCCGCCATCTGCACGGCCTCCTGGGTCCGACCCTCGTCCAGGAGCCGCTCGGCCTCCTGGACACTCTCGACGAACACCCGGAAGCTGCGATCCATCTCGCGTTGCAGCGGGTTGACGGACGACTCCATGGCCTCGACGACGTGACCGAAGTCGTAACCGTCGAAGGAATCAGTGGAGCCGCTGCGTATCGATCGTGTCTGACCGGCTGAGCCGGCGGTCGTGTCAAGACCGGCGGTGGCGCCGCCTCCGGTCTGGGCGGTCGCCGTCGATACGACGAGACCGAGCAGCACTGCGGCGGTCGAACCATGGAACCGACGGAGTCGATCGTTTGCTGAACTCATTGTGCACCCCCGGAAACTCCGATCGGAACCTCGATGCCTATCAGCCGCGCCTTGTGACGCACTTCCCTGCCCAGGTGCGGCTCCTCGATCTGCGCCCACGCGGTCCTGGCGCGATCCGGATCGCCCACCATCAGGGCCTCGGTGCCGGCGATCAGGTGCTCGATGCTCTCGACCTTGACCTGCTGGTCGTGGCCGGCGGCAACGGCGCGGGCCTGGCCGAGATACGCCCTGGCCCCGACCAGGTCGCCGGCCGTGATCGCCTGCGTCGAGGCGGTCAGCGGTTCCTGGAACTGCTGGTGGCTTGTGACCGCCGCCGTGTCAGCGGTCGGCGGCGTGGCACAGCCTGTGAGCATGGTGACGGCGACGAGTGACGGCAAAGGCAGCCGTCCCAACCCCCGGAATATCGATCTTCGCATTGTCGTTCTCTCTCTTCTATTGCGGTCCGCCGTGCGGACACCCGGTGTTCTTGAACGTATCACAGAAACACGCGGCGGCGACCGAATCGCAAAAAAGAGGCGCCGAATGCGCGATCACAGCACAGTTATTTGGTTTTGGGGATTCCGATAAGCGCTGGACCGCTGGCGGGCCGATCAGCGGGCGGGCCACCGGCGTTACAATCAGGACCCGGGCTGGTAGCTCAGCGGTCCAGAGCAGCCGACTCATAATCGGCTAGACGTCGGTTCGAATCCGACCCAGCCCACTGACCCCCTCACGCCAGAACGGGCTTGCCAGGCCGTATTGCCCTGGCCTCGTCCGGGACCGCAGTAAAGAGCCGTTGGCGCCCAAGGATCGGGTTCTCCCATGAAACAATGCTTTGACACTTGATAACATGGGGTAGGCTCCGGTAGGCTGTGCATTCCCGAACGCATACGCCCTGAAGGATGAGGTGAACAATGCAAAGCTGTCTCCATAGGTTCAGGTGCACTGACCTGGCAATCGTCTCGGCCTGTTGCCTGGTGGTCGCCCCCGTCTTCGGCGGTGACTGGGTGAGCTACAACAACGAGACCTCCACCCGGATGGTCTCCAACCCCTCCGTCGGTGTCGCCGACACCCAGGAGAAGGACTACGCCTGGGGCGACGTCGACCATGACGGCTGGACGGACCTGATCGTCGTCCGCAAGCAGCCGTTCACCATCGGCACCCAGGGCCGCAGCAACGTGCTGTTCATGAACCTCGAAGGCGTCCTGACGGACCAGACGGCACAGTGGATGCCGGACTTCCTCGATGAGATCGAGGATCGTGACGTCGCGCTCGTGGACGTCGACAATGACGGCTGGGACGACATCGTCACCGCCGCCGCGTGTAACAACCAGTGCAACCCGGCAGGTATCAGCGACGACTCGAGGCTCTACATGAACCTCGGCGACGACGGCGGCGGCAACTGGCTTGGCTATGCCACCGGGATCGTCCTCATCGGCACCGACGGCAATAACTTCTGCGCCGTGGCCGCCGGCGACATCAACAACGACGGCTACGCCGACCTGTACTTCGTCTCGTACAACGACAGCTTCGAAGATCAGCTGATGATGAACGGCGGCCCCGACAACCCGGGCGTCTTCACCATCGAGAACAATCGCCTCACCAACGCGATGCGGGCATCGGGCTTCGGGACCAACGCCATCATCGTCGAT
>Ga0209988_10003582_pt1 | contig 10275 bp, 9 predicted proteins | sample N075metaG_FD_183115 | JGI IMG/M metagenome (GOLD analysis project Ga0209988, IMG submission 183115) | Deep subsurface microbial communities from Kermadec Trench to uncover new lineages of life (NeLLi) - N075 metaG (SPAdes) (version 2) | ecosystem: Environmental > Aquatic > Marine > Ocean trench... | reverse complement strand
GGTCGCGGACCCTTCCATATCCGGTTCCTGCCGCCGGTGGGGGTGATGGAGCCCCGGCATTTCGACGATGTCTTTACAATCCTGGCGGCCGCCCTGGCCCAGGCCGCCGAGGACGACTGATCATGTTCCTGGTTCGCCCCGCAACCCTCGAAGATGCATCCACGCTGCTGAAGCTGGCGAAGATGGTGCACTTCATCAACCTGCCGGCCGACCCGGAGATCATCAGCAACAAGATCGTGCGGTCACGCAAGAGCTTCGCCGGCGAGCCCGACAGCCCGCGGGAGCGGGAGTTCATGTTTGTCATCGAAGACACCGGCACGGGCAACGTGATCGGGACCTCGTCGGTCATCGGGTGCCTCTCGTGGCCGGGACACCCGCATACCTATCTCCAGGTCCGACGCCGCGAGCTGTACAGCACGGACCTGCAGACCGGCCAGGTGCACGTGACGGTGCAACTGTGCACCGATGAGTCCGGACCCAGCGAGGTCGGCGGGCTCGTCGTCGGACCGTCGTACCGCGGACACGAGCAGAGGCTCGGCATGGTGCTGAGCCTGATCCGCTTCCATTTCATGGGCCGGCATCGCGACTGGTTCTCCGACACCATCCTCGCCGAGATGATGGGGCCGCTGACCGCCGACAGCCGGAACCTGTTCTGGGAGGCGGTCGGACGGCGTTTCATTAATCTGAGCTTCGCCGAGGCCGACCTGTTCTGCCAGCGGTCCAAGGAATTCATCACGTCGCTGTTCCCGCCGGGTGAGATCTATGTCTCACTGCTGCCGGCCGTGGCGCGACACCTCATCGGCAAGGTCGGCGTCGAGACCGAGCCGGCGCGAAAACTTCTCGAGAGCCTCGGATTCGAGTTCAAGGGACACGTCGACCCCTTTGACGGCGGACCGTACCTCGAGGCGAAACTCGACGACATCGCCCTGGTGACCACCACGCGAACCACCACGCTGGCCAAGAGTGCCGACACGTTCCCGCTCACTGGTTTCGTGAGCGTGCACCGCGGGGCGAACTTCCGCGGGATACGCACGGCCTACGCCGATGTCGGTGACGCGATCAGCGTGCCCGACGATGTGGCCGAGGTGCTGAAGATCGAGGCCGGCGAGGAGCTGGCCGTAACGCCGTTGCCGGGCAAGGCCGAGCCGCCGGCCGCGAAGGGATCCAAGAAGGGCCGAGCGACCGCGCAGCCGCCCGAGGCCGTGTCATGATCGACGCCTTGCGGCACCCCTCGTCAAGCTATATCAACGGCCGGTTCGTGCCGATTCCCGGCGACGATCTGACGACCCGTGATCCGTCGGATCCGGATCAGATCATCTGGCAGGGATCACCGCCCCTGGGTCACGTGGACGACGCGATCGCCGCGGCCCGTGCCGCCGCCGACGAGTGGTCGTCGCGACCGATCGAGGATCGAATCGCCCTCCTGAAACGCTACCAGGCCGTCGTTACCGAGCACGCCGAACGCATCGCCGGCGTGATCACCGACGAGATGGGCAAGACGCTCGCCGAATCACGTGCCGAGGCGGGTCTGCTGGCCGGCAAGGTCGAGATCACGCTCGGCGAATACAGTATGCGTCGCGTCGAGGAATACCGCGTGGAGGTCTCGGCGTCGCGCGCGGGCTACTGCCGGTTCAAGCCATACGGTGTGATGGCGGTGCTCGGCCCGTTCAATTTCCCGGCGCACCTGCCCAACGGGCACTTCGTGCCGGCCCTGCTCACCGGCAACACGGTCGTATTCAAGCCGTCCAAGCGAACCCCGGCCGTCGGGCAGATCCTCGCCGAGATGATGGACGAGGCGGGCGTGCCGCCCGGCGTGTTCAACATGATTCACGGCGGTCGCGGTGTCGCGCCGCACCTGGTGGGGCACGACGACATCGACGGGATCCTGCTGACAGGATCCTGGGCGGTGGGACGCCGGATCATGGAGGCGAACCTCGATCGGCCGGGACGCATCATGGCACTCGAGATGGGTGGCAACAATCCCGCGGTCGTGATGGACGATTGCGACCTCAAGCAGGCCGTGGTGGAATGCGTCCGCGCCGGCTTCGCGACGACCGGTCAGCGATGCACCTGCACACGCCGGGTCATCGTGCAGCGCGGTGTCGCCGACGCGTTCATCCCCGCGTTCTGCAAAGCCGCGTCGAACCTGATCATCGGCCCCGGTCGATCGCCGGAACCGGTTTTCATGGGACCGGTCGTCTCCGAGGATGCGGTACAGGACGTGTTCGACTTCCAGCAACGGTTGGCGGACGACGGGGCGCGGGTGCTGCTGGAAGCATCGCGTGTCGAACGACCCGGCCATTTCGTGACGCCGTCGGTGATCGAAGTCGACGGGTACAGTCTGGACCGCGATGACGAGGTCTTCGGTCCGCTCGTGCAGCTCACCATCGTCGACGACCTGGAGCAGGCGATCACGGAGGCGAACACGAGCCGGTACGGTCTAGCCGCGGCGATCTTCACCGCCAGCGACGACGCCTGGGACCAGTTCTACCGGAAGGTCAACGCCGGCTGCATCAACCGCAACACCGGTACGGCCGGCGCCAGCAGCAAGCTGCCTTTCGGCGGCCTCGGTCACAGCGGCAACCTTCGACCGGCCGCAGCCTTCAGCGTGGACTACTGCGCCCACGCCGTGGCGAACATGGTCGAGCAAAGTTCAGACGTCGCGATCCCGACGGGCATGAACTGGCAAGACGCGTGGATATAACTGTTCCCGGGTGGCACGGCCGAGGGAGCGCAGCGACCTCGCCCGTGAAAACGGTCCGAACACCCGAACCGAACATTTGGACGCAATCACGGGCGAGGTCGCTATCGCTCCCTCGGCCGTGCCACACTCAGCTATACAGGGTCATGTAGTATGCCCTCATGGCCCGAACCGTACTCCCCAACGCCCGCGTCCTGCCCCGCTTTGCCGGCGTCTCGACGTTCTGTCGCGTTCCGCTGATCGACGCGGTTGCCGTCGAGAACAAGCCCGTCGACTGGGCGCTCTACGGCATTCCCTTCGACGGCGGCGTCACCTACCGGCCCGGCGCCCGGTTCGGCCCGCGAGCGATCCGTGATGCGTCGGTCTACACCAGGCCGGTACACCTGGAACACAAGGTCAACATCGCCGAGGTGCTGTCGATCGCCGACGCCGGGGACGCCCCCGTCAAGCCGTACTCGTGCAAGGACACTTTCGACGCGGCCCGCGTGTTCGCCGCCGGGATCGGCGACCCCACGCACACGAAGCTGCTGGCCGTCGGCGGCGACCACTCGATCGCGCTGGCGAACATCGCCGCAACGTGGGAACGCCGCGGCCGACCGGATCCGGGTCTCGCCGTCCTTCACTTCGACGCCCACCTGGACACCGTCGACGAGGTCTGGGATGAGAAGTGGGGGCACGCGTCGCCGTTTCTCCGCGCCGCCGAGCAGAAGTTCATCGACCCGTCCCGCATGCTGACCATCGGTATCCGGGGCCCCGGCAACGACCTGGCCGACCTGGACGTTGCGACCAAGCTCGGTATTGACGTCGTCACGTTCGAGCAGTGGCGCAGCGGCGACGCCGAGACACGCCTCGACGCCTTCCGTGAGCGCCTCGGCGACGACGAGGTCTATCTTTCTTTCGACATCGACTGCATCGACCCGGCCTTTGCCCCCGGGACAGGCACCCCGGTCTGCGGGGGCTTCAGCTCGGCCGACGTCTTCGGCCTTTTGCGGCGATACGCGGGTGTCAACCTCATCGGTGCCGACGTTGTGGAGGTGCTGCCGGCCCTTGACCCGGCAGGCGTGACGAGCCTGCTGGCGGCCCACGTGATCTTCGAGATCCTGTCGCTGGCAGCGGTCCGGGCCTCGGCCTGACCGCGATCCGCCAAGTTGTGAAACGTGGGCCCTTCAATGGCGAATAAGCCCGTGTCGTGACCCGTCCGGCCGCGCTATCAATCGGAGACCACGTTGCCATGAGGAATCTCATCCACACCGCGTGCGTGTTGTCCGTCGTCATGCCGCTGACGGCGTGCTCGTTCTCGAACGACTGGCACCGCTCCGAGATGACGATGAACCTGACGTCGGACCACATCGCCGGCTCCGCCGTCGAGGTGCGAAGCCGCAACGGTCGCATCGAGGTCGTCGCGGTACAGAATCGCACCGACATCGCCATCACGGCGAAGATCTACGCGCGGGGCAACACGATGGCCGAGGCCTCCGAGCGTCTGGCCGCGTCAACCCTGCTGATCAGCCGAACCGACGACGGTACGCTCCTGATCGAGCCGAGTTTTCCCGATCCGGTCCGGGGCGGTGACGGTGCGAACATTCTCATCGAGTTGCCCGACGCGCACGGCGCCACGCTGCGAACCTCCAACGGCTCGGTGCACACGTACGGGCTGACCGGCACGCTCATCATCGACACCTCCAACGGCACTATCACGGTCGACGACCACGTTGGCGTGTTGACGGTCGACACGTCCAACGGCTCGATCCGTATCAACGGCCTCAACGGTCCGGTCAAGGCGAAGACCTCCAACGGGTCGATCGTGCTCGCGCTCCACGACGACCAGGGCGGCCCGATCGATCTCGACACGAGCAACGGGTCCATCACCGTCCGCGTCGGGTCGAATTTCGCCGGCACAGTGACGCTCGACACGTCCAACGGCTCGATCACCGTTCGCGACCATAGCGGGCGTATCAAGAGCCAGACGATCTCCAAGAGCTATGGCCGTATCGTCGTCGGCGAGGGCGGCAAGGCGTCGCGATTGGACACGTCCAACGGGCGGATCCGGTTCACGATCTCCGGGTAGAGCAGGTTCACCCCGCGCGTAACGCCAGGATAAGCTCGACCTTCCCGACCTGTTCGTCGAGATGCTGGGCGATCTCGACCGGACTGCGGCCCGCATCCGCCAGTTCATAGACCTCTTCAGTAAGCTGATCCATCTGGTGCTCGCCGTTGGAGGATGCCGGGGAGCCGGTGGTGGCGGCCGTCGGAACGGCCCCGGTGACAGGACCGGTTGCAGCCGGGCCCGATCCGAGCGCCGCGATCCGCTGGTCTGCCTCGTCGATGAGCTTCTCCAGCCGCTGCGCCTTGTTGTCCAACTGGGCGCCGAGCCGTCGAGCAATATCGTACAGATCGGCCGTGACACCCTGGGCGTCGCTGGCGACGAGCCGCGGGTGGTTCTTCATCTGCTGCACGAGTTCCCGCGCTGAAGGCCGGGCCTCGGCGCGCCGTGCGATCTTGCCACGGATGGAGAACGTCATGAAGATCGCGAAGCCGACCAGCACGACGACCATCACCAGCGCCGGGAGCGGGCCGAACGTCTCGTCCAACGGGATCTGCGCCATTCCGAGCACGATGGACTCCATGCGAGTGCCGCGCGACCATAGTATCTGGCGATGGCCGGCCCTGCGCAAACCTCGTCCCCCCCGACCGGCGGAACCAGTGTACCCCTGGCCGCGCGACGCCATCGTCTGGTCGCCGAAGTGCAGCGGCGACTGGCCGGCCGGTGTGGTGTGCCGGCCGGGGCAACGCTGGTGATCGGCGTCAGCGGGGGCCCGGACTCGGTCGCGTTACTGCTGGCGGCCGCCGTGCTCGCCGGACGCGACGATGCGGTCGTGACGCCGATCGCGGTCCACGTCAACCACAACCTGCGTGCCGCCGCAGAGCAAGACGAACAATTCGTGGTCGAGCTGTGCCGGAGGTTCGGCCTGGATGTGCACGTCCGGCACGTCCACCCGGACGGTCGACCCGGCAATCTCCAGGCGAACGCCCGGTCGCTTCGTTACCAGGCGCTCGTGGCATCGGCGCGGTCCGCCGGCGCCGCATTTGTCGCCGTGGCCCATCACGCCGACGATCAGCTCGAGACAATGCTCATGGCGATCGGCCGCGGCGCGGGCCTCGACGGCCTGTCCGGGATGCGGTGGGCACGACCGGTCGGTGACGGGCTCACGCTGGTGCGGCCACTGCTGGCGGTCCGCAAGGCGGTCTGCGAGGACTTCTGTCGCGCCGCGGGCGTGACATGGCGCGAGGACCCGACCAACTCAGACCCGTCGACGGCGCGTGGCCGGTTGCGTCGCGACGTCGTCGGTGTGATTGAATCGCTCTGGCCCGACGCGGCCACGCGAGCGACGGGGACCGCCGACATCGTCGCGGCGGCCCGGGAGTCGCTCAACGCGCAGCTGCAGGGCGCCTTTGGAGCGCCGTCCGTCCGACAATGGCAGCGCGATGCGTTGCGGGCACTGTCGCCGGTCGTCATCGCAGCCGGGCTTCGTCGCGCCGCCGTCGAAGCCGACCCGGCAGTCGCCGACGACCTGGGCCAGTCGGTGCTCGGAACGGTCGCCGACGCAATCGCCGACGCCGACCGCCGGCCACGGCGCTTCGACTGGCCGGCGAACCTGAAAGTCGTTGTGACCGCCGCCGAGGTCCGCCTCCAAGACGGGCCAGGTCAACTGCCCGAGCAATCTCAAAAGACGGAGCCGAAATGACGCACAAGCCAACCTTTGTCCTGGTCGGGCACTGCTGGGCAGATCGGATGGGTCTGAGGTCTGCCGTGAAACGGGCGGTGCAAGGGGCCCACATCGAACGTGCCGAGGACCTGTCGGCGCTGCGGAGCCACCTGGGAAGTGGCGCCGTGCTCCTGATCAACCGCGTGCTGGGTGGCGCGTTTGAGACCGACAGCGGCGTCGAACTGATCCGACTGCTCGCCGAGACCGGCGACGCTGATTCTGCGATCCTTATTACCAACTACCCCGACGCGCAGGACGAAGCCGTGGCCGCCGGTGCCCAGCCGGGATTCGGCAAGTCGCAACTCCGCGATCCGGCCACCGAGCAACTGCTTCGCCGAGCGGCAGCACTCTGACGCGAACGGTTCTAACCGATCCGCTCCTGCCCGCCCATGTACGGGCGAAGCGCCTGCGGAACCGTAACCGTTCCATCCTTGTTCTGGTACAGCTCGAGGATCGGGATCAGGATGCGTGGACCGGCGATGACCGTGTTGTTCAGCGAGTGACAGAACACGGTCTTTCCGTCCGCGTTGCGGTACCGGAGGTTCAGCCGCCGGCACTGGTAGTCATACAGGCGTGACGCCGAATGCGTTTCTCCCCAGTCGCCGCCGGGCCGACCATCGGCATCGTCGTCTCCGCGACCGGGCATCCAGCACTCGAGGTCGATCATGTCGGCATTCTTCGGGCCAAGGTCACCGGCGCAGCACTGCACGAGACGGTGCGGCAACTCCAGTTGTTGCAGCAGGGACTCGGCGATCCCGATCATCGTCTCGTGCCATCGGCGGCTCTCGGCTTTGTCTGAGCGGCAGATAAGAACCTGCTCGACCTTCTCGAACTGGTGAATACGGTACAGCCCGGCCGTGTCCTTGCCGGCGGCGCCCGCCTCGCGGCGGAAGCATGTCGAAAGCGTCGCGTACTTGATCGGCAGTTCGGACTCGTCGAGGATCTCGTCGGCGTGCATGGCCATCAGGCTCACCTCGCCGGTGCCCACGAGAAACAGATCATGACCGGCGCCGCGTCGGGATTCCTCGATGTGGTAGGCCTGGTCGCGGCCGGTGGGGAAGAACCCCGTACCCACCATGCACTCCTCGCGGACCAGGACGGGTATGGACATCGGCGTGAACCCGTGTTTGGAGGTGACGAAGTCCAGGGCCAGCCGAAGCACGGCCTGGTGCAGCCGCATGCCGTCACCGGTCAGCACGTATTGACGCGTCCCGGCCATCTTCACGCCGCGCTCGAAGTCCACGAGCTTCAGGTCACGCACGAGCTCCACGTGGGTGCGCAATGCGAAACCCTTGTTGGAAACAAAGGGCTTCGCCGGGTCGAACCAGTCCGGGCTCCAACGACGAAGTTCGACGTTGTCGGCCGCCGTCGTGCCGGGGGGAACGTCGGCATCCGGGGGCTGGGGAACCTCCAGCCACAACTGCCGCCACCGGGGCTCGATTTCAGCGAGCTGCCCCTCGAACGCCTGGATCTCGGCCTTGAGCGCGAGCGGTCGCCGCTCGATCTGGCGGATGTTGTCCTGCAATGCATCGCGCTCGGCATCGCCGGCCTCCTTGAGCTGGCGTTTCAACTTGCCGATCTGCGGGCCGATCTCCTTGCCGATTTTCTTCTGTTCGCCGCGTCGCGCCTCCTGGTCGGTACGCAACGTGCGACGCTGTTCGTCGAGCTTGAGCAGCCGGTCGATGTCAACATCGATGCCCTTGTCGCGGGCGCCGCGTTTGAATCGGTCCGGGTCGGCGCGAAGCTGCTTGAGGTCGATCATCGCCGGGCATGGTACCGTCTGGCTCCAACAGGAGCCGTCAGGCAAGACCGAAATCAGGCGCCGCGATCGCGATAGTTCGGCGCCGCCGCCCAGCGCATCTTGTCCAGCAGGATGCCCCAGTAGGACGTCGCGGGGTTCGCCACGTACCGGGCCATGCGGGCGTGGCGGTGGATCTTGACGACCTGGCCCGTCTCGACCCGTATCGGCACCTGGCCGTCGAGGACCAATGTCGTCCCGACGTTGGCGCGGCGGATCTCGATTCGCAATTCGCACGCCGGGCACAGGACAAACGGCCGGAAGGCCAGGCTGTGCACGGCCAACGGCGTGACGATCATGGCCTCGAGCTTGGGGTCGACGATGGGTCCGCCCGCCGAGACGTTGTGCGCGGTGGAACCGACCGGCGTGGCGACGATCAATCCGTCGCCGCTGAATGACGGCCCCTCTTCGCCGTCGATCGACATTCGCAGTTCGATCATCCGGAACGGCTCGCCGGCGGTGACGACGCAGTCATTGACCGCCAGGCCGCTGCGCACCGCGGTGCCGTCGGCGTCGTAGACGGCGGCCTCGAGCATCATGTGTTCGACGATGGGTGGGTCGGGGCCGAAGACGATCGCGGCATGCTGCTGCAGGGTCTGCCAGTCGAACTCGGCGAGGAACCCCAGCCGCCCGAAATTGACCCCGACAAGCGGGATCTGCCGGTCCACAAGCCGTCGCGCCTGGCTCAGCAGTGTCCCGTCGCCGCCGACGGCCACGGCGAGGTCGGCCTCGACGGTGTCCGGCAGCGGCGAGAGGTCGGTATCGAACTCCGCGACCACCTCCGCCCACTTGCCGATCCCCGTACGGATCTCATCGAGCACCTCGACAACCCTGGGTCGCGAGCGATCGGCGAGCAGCAGTACGCGTGTCCGTGCCATGGCGGGATTGTATGGGTATCGAACACCGCACACCCGCCCCGGTCCCCAGCCCGCTGTCGGACTGCCGAAGTGCAGCAATGGCGATCGGTCCGGTTTGGTGCATTACGCTGACGTGTGCCGCAGGACTTGCAGCCCGCATCCATGCCAGCCACCCAAGAACACGACAGCCCCCAGAAGACACCGCAACGCCCGAAGCTGCTCGACCAGGTCCGCGGCGCCATCCGAGCTCGGCACTACAGCCCACGCACGGAGGAAGCGTATGTCGGCTGGATCGAGCGGTTCATCCGTTACCACGACCTGCGTCACCCAAACGAAATGGGACAACAAGAGGTGTCGGAATTCCTCACCGGCCTCGCCGTCACACGGGGTGTCAGTTCGTCGACGCAGAATCAGGCGTTGAGCGCACTTCTGTTCCTGTACCGGGATGTTCTCAAGCGGGATATTGGCTGGATGAAGAACATTGTCCGGGCACGGCGGCCGCGCAGGCTACCGGTTGTTCTCTCACGCCCTGAGATCAAGCAGCTGTTCAACGAACTTCAGGGCACGCAGCGAATGATGGCGATGCTGCTCTACGGTGCCGGTCTGCGTCTGCTCGAATGCTGCCGGTTGCGTGTCAAGGATCTCGACTTTGCCGCAGATCAGATCACCGTCAGAAGCGGAAAGGGCCAGAAGGACCGAGTCACGTTATTGCCGGGCATCAGCAAGTCAACCCTCGCGTGTCACCTCGAAGTCGTTCGAAAGCAACACGCACGAGACCTGTCGAAGGGTGCCGGCTGGGTCGAGCTACCCGACGCAGTGGGCCGCAAGTACCCTAACGCAGGACGGGACTGGGCATGGCAGTGGCTGTTTCCTGCAACTCGCATGTACACCGATCGTGAGACGGGCCAGCGCCGACGCCACCATCTTCACGAGTCCTCGCTCCAGCGAGCGGTCAAGGCCGCGGTGATACGCGCCGGCCTGGTCAAACTGGCTACCTGCCATACCTTCCGCCACTCATTCGCGACCCACCTCCTGGAGGACGGCACCGACATCCGGACGGTCCAAAAACTGCTCGGACACAAGGACGTGACGACCACGATGATCTACGCCCACGTCATGGAGAGCTGTTGGGCCGGTATCCGGAGCCCAGCC
>Ga0209988_10003579_pt1 | contig 10277 bp, 6 predicted proteins | sample N075metaG_FD_183115 | JGI IMG/M metagenome (GOLD analysis project Ga0209988, IMG submission 183115) | Deep subsurface microbial communities from Kermadec Trench to uncover new lineages of life (NeLLi) - N075 metaG (SPAdes) (version 2) | ecosystem: Environmental > Aquatic > Marine > Ocean trench... | reverse complement strand
TGAAGAGCGTCAGAGCGTACGGCATTCAGTCGTTGCTCTGCGTGCCGCTACGCGTCCGCGACGAACTGGTAGGCGCCGTCTACGCCGACACTCGAACCGACGGAGCGTTGTTCAAGCAGCAGGATCTCCAGTTCCTCGAGGCGTTTGCCGACCACGCCGCGCTTGCGCTCGAAAATGCACGCGATCTACGCCGGTTGGAGCAACGACGCTCGCAATTGCTTTCGGCGACCGAATCGCGTGAGAGCTTCGGGGCGATCGTCGGCCGCTCAGTGGAAATGCAGAAGGTGTACGGCCTGATCGAACGGGTTGCGGAGTCGCACTTGCCCGTACTGATCCAGGGCGCCTCCGGGACCGGCAAGGAACTCGTCGCCCGTGAGATCTTCGCGCGCGGCTCGCGCAAGAACAAACCCTTCCTCAGCGAGAACTGCGCGGCGATCGCGGAGAGCCTGCTCGAGTCTGAATTGTTCGGGCACGTCAAGGGCGCGTTCACCGGGGCCGACCGGGACAGGGACGGGCTGTTCGTACAAGCCGACGGCGGGACGCTGTTCCTGGACGAGGTCGGCGACATGTCGCCCGCGATGCAGGCGCGCATGCTACGCGTGTTGCAGGACGGCGAACTCCGCCTCGTGGGCGCCGACACCAGCCGGCACGTGGATGTCCGATTGATCACGGCCACGCACCGGGATCTTTCCCAACGGGTCGCCGAGGGGAAGTTCCGCGAGGATCTGTTGTACCGGCTCCAGGTCCTGGTGATCCAACTCCCGCCGCTGAAGGACCGGCCCACCGATATCGAGTTGCTCGTGTGGCATTTCCTGGACCGCATCGCCGAGCAGCGCGAGCAAAAGAAAGTCACGATCCGCACCGACGCGATGGAATTGCTCGAGCGCTACGCCTGGCCGGGTAACGTCCGACAGCTCGAAAACACGCTACAGCGGCTCGCGTTGCTGGCGGACGGCGATGCGATCAACCGTGCGACGATCGAGCAGGATCCGTCGCTGCAGGCTTCCTTGATCGGGGAGCGCGGCAAACCCACCCTTTCGCTCAAGCAAAACGAACGCGACCGCATCGCCGAGGCGCTCGAACGGGCGGGAGGCAACCGCGCCGACGCCGCCAAGCTCCTCGGAGTTTCCCGCGCCACGATCTTCCGCAAGATCAAGCGTTACGGGTTGAGCTAGCAGGAGTCGGCAACCCCCGCCGGCTATTTGATTTTCAAGACCGAAAGCAGCACGCCCAGCAGCGCAAACATGACCACGGGACCGGCCACTCGCTGAAGCGAGAATCGCGAGCTACGACGGGCTAACGAGATCGTACCGCGATCGCGAATCCGATTAGATTCACGACCGCGGCTGCACAAGCAAACACCGTCAGATACGACGAAATGCCTTGGTCGATCCAGAGGATACCGCCCAAGAGAACGGACCCGATAAAACTAACGAGAAACAACAGCTCGAGCGAGCAAGGCTTCCAGTGCCTTCTTGAAGCGAGATAGGGGGCGCCCCCGGACACAGCACCCAACACGAGTCCGAGAAGTAAAGCTGGCCAGAGTTTGAGTTGCTCTGCTACTGTCGCTGTGGCCACAGCGATGCCGCCCATGAAAACCCCAAGACCGATACACACCCTACCGCTGAGAGTGACAGCCGTAGAAGTGTCTTTGGGTTGTTCAATAGCCATCAACTGACCCTTCCTTAACTTAGCCGCAGTCGCAAACCGGCATCCCGGCGCACGGGCAACCACCATCATCGCGGCCGCACTCGTTGCATTGAACACAGCTTCCAATCGCGATTATGGCCGCAAATCCGGTCCCGACAAATGCCATTATGCATAATACGGCCGTCGCGCCGCCTGTAATTAAGGCACCGCCGCACGTGATGACTATAGAAGCAAGACCCAACAAACCGACCCCCAACGACCCAGCACATACCAGGCAGACTCCGAAACAGGATTGAGGCACAAGAGGATTGTCCAGCTTCGTCACCAGGGCCATGTACTCGAATCCCACCAGAACGTTCATCAGGCCGTCCGGGTCAACAAGGGCCTCAACTGCGGACGTCACGCTGGCGGGAAAGAGACCCAACATCGGCTCGATTGTGTCAGGGTCACCCGACCCGAGCTTGTAAAGCAATTGCTTGGAAAGTGTTGCCACCGCGCCGTTGATTTCGATCGACACAACGTCAGAGGGGTCTTCCGGAAAACCAAGCCCCATGAAACTCTTGGGATAGCTGAGTTCAAGGTAGTCCGCCTGAACTGTGTATCGAAGCACGAAGTGCGTCCGTGTGGACGTAACGTCCAGCTGCGCAATTTGTTCCCAAATTACGGTGGAAATATCTTCTCCCACCGCTTTTGCAGCCGCGGCCGGATCGATCCCGCGGTCGATGAATTGACTGGTTTCAGCGGGATCGCCGAAGACGAAATACTCCGGCCGCGACATTCCACCCGGGAAAACGGCATGATCCAACGTGACTTGCCACGACGCGGGCCCCGACGATACGTCTTCCAACTGAACGTTCGCGAAGTCCGAAAAATCCAGCCGAAAGAGTTCACCCTCATTCTCAACGTAGCTGACAATCGCGTCAGATTGATCAGCTTGGACCGCCGGCACGCTGGACCACACGATACCGGCCGACAACAGCACAGAAAGCAAACGCTTCGGCGCAGAAAGACCTCCTCTATTCAAAACTCTCACGCAATCCTCCTTTTTCCTCATTACGTATTGCCGAAAAACGGCAGGTGTTACTGGGCACAAACAGAGCGGAGTTTGGCGCAGAGGAGGCATGGGTCTTTGAAGTGTGCGGTGGGCAAGAAAGAGAGGGTCGGAACGTGATGTCGTGACGCGTTCCGCCTCATCTGCGCCTCCCTCCAGGTCGAATCAAGCCGGGCTTGGTTGATTAACTGCAGTATGGCGACGCAAGGGACGCGGCCGGTAGGGTTGGAGGGCGGTTGCGTTGCGATGCAACAACGCCCGGCTGCACTCGGGCGAGTTCCGCAGCCCAGGAGGTTGTCGTTCGGTGGGTCTTACTTCGCCTTCAAAACATTCAAAGCCGAGCCGGCCTTGAACCACTCGATCTGTTCCTTGTTGAACGAGTGTCGGGTGCGGATGCTGTCTTCGGTGCCGTCGTCGTGGTGCAGCACCACCGTCACCTCGACGCCGGGCGCCAGCGCGGCCAGGCCCGTGATGCTGATGCGGTCCGCCTGCTGCACCTTGTCGTAGTCCGCCGGGTCGCAAAACGTGAGCGGTAGCACGCCTTGCTTCTTGAGGTTGCTCTCGTGGATGCGTGCGAATGAGCGAACGATCACCGCGGCGGCACCGAGTAGACGCGGCGACATGGCGGCGTGTTCACGGCTGGAACCCTCGCCGTAGTTCTCGTCACCGACGACGAGCCATCTCACGCCCTGCGCTTTGTAACCGCGCGCGACCTCGGGGATGGGTTTGGCGCCGTCATCGCCGTTCAGCAGGTTGGTGGTCGTGCCGGCCTTGCCGGTGAAGGCGTTGATCGCCCCGGTAAACATGTTGTCCGAGATGTTGTCCAGATGCCCGCGGAATCGAAGCCACGGACCGGCGGGGGAGATATGATCGGTCGTGCATTTTCCGCGCGCCTTCAGCAGCAGTGGCAGCTTCTCGTAGTCCTTTCCGTCCCAGCGATCGAATGGCTTCAACACTTCCAGACGCTGGCTGTTGGGGGCGATGCGCAATTCGACCGAACTCCCGTCTTGCGGTGGTGCCAGGTAGCCCTCGCTGACGCGCACGAAACCGTCAGCGGGCAGATCGGGCGCCGGAGCGGGGGGAGTGAATCGGAAGCGCGTCCCGTCCGGCGCTTCGACCTCGTCGGTGAGCGGGTTGAACGAGAGGCTGCCGGTCACGGCATAGGCGGCGACGATTTCCGGGCTACCCATGAAGGCCAACGTGCTGTCGTTGCCGTCGTTGCGTTTGGGAAAGTTGCGGTTGAAAGACGTCACGATCGTGTTCTTCATCCCCGGTTTGATCTCGTCGCGCTGCCACTGGCCGATGCACGGACCGCAGGCGTTGGCCAGTACGGTGGCGCCGAACTCCACCAACTCGGCTATTTGCCCGTCCCGTTCGATCGTCGCGCGGATCTGCTCGGAACCGGGGGTGACGAGGAACGGCACACGGGCTTTCTTGACACCCCCCTTCTTGGCCTGTCGCACAACGTCGGTCACGCGCGAAACGTCCTCGTACGACGAGTTCGTGCACGATCCGATCAATGCGACCGAAATAGCGTCAGGGTAATCCTCGCTCTGCACCGCACCCGCCATCGCAGACACCGGTCGCGCCAGATCCGGCGTGTGCGGTCCGACGAGATGGGGTTCGAGCGTCGAAAGGTCGATCTCGATCACACGGTGGTAGTACTTCTCGGGGTCCGCCGCAATCTCAACATCGGCGCGGAGCAGATGCTCATGCCGTTCCGCCAGATCGGCCAGCTCGGCGCGTTCGGTGCCGCGCAGGTAGCGCGCCATCGATTCGTCGAACGCGAAGATCGACGTGGTTGCCCCAATTTCGGCGCCCATGTTGGTGATCGTGCCCTTCCCGGTGCAGGAGATCGACTCCGTTCCAGGACCGAAGTACTCGACGACGGCGTTGGTCCCGCCCTTCACGGTGAGGATGCCGACGAGTTTCAGGATGATGTCCTTCGGCGCGGTCCAGCCGTTCAACGAGCCGGTCAGGTGGACGCCGATCGTCGTCGGGTACTTGACTTCCCAGGGGAAGCCGGCCATCACATCGACGGCATCGGCCCCCCCGACACCCGACGCGAACATTCCCAGACCCCCGGCGTTGGGCGTGTGCGAATCGGTGCCGATCATCATCCCACCCGGAAACGCGTAGTTCTCCAACACGACCTGGTGGATGATCCCGGCGCCGGCTTTCCAGAAACCGATCCCGTAACGCGCGGAGGCACTCTGCAGGAACGAATAGACTTCGTCGTTTTCGTCCATGGCGATCTTCATGTCGTGATTGGCACCCTGGTACGCGCGGATCAGGTGGTCGCAATGCACCGTCGTCGGCACCGCCACCTGCGGGATGCCGGCCTGGGCGAACTGCAACAGCGCCATCTGCGCTGTGGCGTCCTGCATCGCCACGCGGTCGGGCCGTAGGCTGATGTAGCTCTCGCCGGCGAGTAGGTCGGCACCGTCAGGATCGTCCAGGTGCCCGAGGAGAACCTTCTCGGTCAGGGTCAGCGGACGGTTCAGACGCTTACGGATGATCTCGAGATTGCGTTCGGTGCGGTGGTAGGCCTGCTGGACGAAATCGGGGGTGCTGTCGATCGTTGCCATGGAGTCCTCTCCGACAAGTCTTTTTTGCAAGTGTATCGGTCATTTTATCGGGATTGCCGGGATTGTTCCAGTTTCGGCGGATCGGGTCCGAAGCGGCAAAAAAAAGCGTCCGCCGGCAGGGGGGTGCGCGGCGGACGCCCGAGTCACGACACCGCATTGGGGGGGTAATGAGATGCCGCAAGCAAACATTCAAGTGATCGAAGGGTTTCACGGAGCCCCACCTGGTCTAATCTAAGTCTCGCGAAGGCCCGTGCAAGAAACCTCGATTCGAGGCAAAATGGACCGGAATCTCAACCCAAACAGGCCCGGCATCCGACCCGTCCAGCGGGTTTTTTGGCCGTCGCCCGGAAGGTTCTGATGCACCAAGAAACGTCTCGGTCTCGCTTCGTCGTCCTGGTCGAACCGCCGCTCGCCCTGCTGCTGGCGTTTGCGGTTTCGATCCTTTTCGGTATCGCCGGGTTCTTCGCCACCGCACTGCTTGTCGAGAACGACTCGATCGGAGCGTTGCTCGGGATGGAGCGAAAGCTCGACATCCGGTTGACGCCGGGTGAGGCTGAGGCGCCGCCCGCGCCCCTTGATGCCACCAGGTCGGCGGTTGTGTCCATCTTCGAGAAGGTCGATGTGGTCGTCATCCCGGAGGGGGAAGAAATATGGCGATTGCTCGCGTGGATCGAGGGCGACCCGTCCGATGAACAACTCGCCAACGTCGTCGTGCGCCTCGACGAACTCGGTTGGGACAACGTCATTCCCACAATGACGACACAGCCCCGTTACCTCGGCGCGTGGGAGAATCCGCGAAGAATGCGGGCGTATGTTCCACCGGCCATGACGATCCAGGCGTTCGCGTTCATCGTCGCCGCGTGGATCATGATCCGCTGGCGAAAGCCGCGCCCGTTGGGCGGAACCATCCGTCCCGCCGCGGTGTTTGCCTGGGGCCTCGGTTCCGCGGTTGCCGCGTTTCTCGCGAGCACTCTCGTCGGCGGCGGATTACATCTGACGGGTTGGGAGGTTGAGGAGCAGGCCTGGATCCGGGCGTTGATGGCCGACCGGTCGGCGCTGCTGGTCCTCATGCCATGGCTGGTGTTGTTCGGCCCCGTCAGCGAGGAAGTATTTTTTCGCGGCTACGTGTTCCGACGGTTGTTTTCGAGTGCCGGCCCGGGCGCGGCATACGCGGTATCGGCCCTGCTGTTCGCCGTGATCCACTGGCATCCGGTCGGTCTCCCGATGTACGCCGTCATCGGTCTGGTGTTCTGCTGGGTCTATCGCAGGACGGGAAATCTGTGGGCCCCGGTCGTCGGTCACGTGGTGTACAACGCGCTCGTCGTGGGCATTCCTCTGGTGGCGCCGCCGACGCCCTAGAGTGTTACTAAGTCTGGAGCCAGATGATTCGAGTCTCGAGACCCAAACTTGCAGTGATCGCGATCTGCCTCGCTCCGCTGCTCAGCGGTTGTGAATCAACGGACGATCCGGCCGCTACGGCGGCGTTGTCGGATACCGCCTGGCTGGTCGATGTGACCGCGGCGTCCGGACTCGACTTCACGTACCGGAGCGGCGCGACGGGCAACCTGCACATGCCCGAGATCATGGGCGCCGGTGTTGCGTTCATCGACTACGACAGCGACGGAGATCTCGATATCTACGCGACCAACGGGAACGCTTCCCCCGCGACGCCGAGCCGCGGCGGCGATCTCGGCAACCGGTTGTACCGCAACGACGACGGCTGGTTTACCGACGTCACGGCCGAGAGCGGTCTGGGCGACACGGGTTACGGGATGGGTGTGGCGGTGGGCGATTACGACAACGACGGCGACAGCGACCTTTACGTGACCAACTTCGGGGACGATCGTTTGTATCGCAATGACGGTGGGCGGTTCGTGGACGTGACGGCGGAAGCGGGGATCGTCGCGCCGGGCTGGTCGGCTTCGGCCGTTTGGTGCGACTACGATCGCGACGGCCGGCTCGACCTCTACGTCACCCGTTACGTCGAGTATCGGGCCGACAAGAACTGTCTCGATTCCGCCGGCCGGCCGGCCTACTGCGGACCGCTGGAATTTCCGCCCGTCTCGGACCTTCTGTTCCACAACCTGGGGGAGGGACGCTTCCGCGACGTTTCCGCGATCGCGGGGATGGCGGACGTTCGCGCGGCGGGGCTCGGTGTCGTCTGCGAGGATCTCGACGACGACGGATGGCCCGACTTCTACGTGGCCAACGATGCCTACTCCAACCAACTCTGGTTGAATCGCGGGGATGGCACGTTCGTCGATCGTGGCGTGGTGCTGGGCGTGGCGTTCAACGTGCACGGCGAACCCGAGGCGGGCATGGGGGTGGTCGCCGCTGATTTCGACAACGATCTCCGACCCGACCTCTTCGTCACGCATCTCGCCGCGGAAACCAACACTTACTACAAGAACCTCGGCGAGGGCCGCGGTTTTACCGACGCCACGGGACAGGTCGGACTCGCGGCGTCGTCGATGGCGCTGACCGGATTCGGCACGGTGGCATTTGACGTCGAGCTTGACGGGGATCTCGATCTCGCGGTCGTCAACGGCCGGGTCAAACGAACCGATCCGCGTGCGGACGCTGGGGTCGGAGAACCTTGGTCGTGGTTTGCCGAACCCAACCTGTTCTACCTCAACGAGGGCGGCAACCTGTTCCGTACGGCGGCGGCCGAAACCGCGCCGTTCGTCCAGCCGGTCGAGATTACACGGGGCCTCGCGTTGGGGGATTACGATGCCGATGGCGATCAGGATCTGCTCGTCGGCAACATCGAGGGCCCGTTGCGGCTCTATCGCAACGATGCGCCGCGAAGCGGGCGCTGGATCGTGCTGCGCTTGTCCGACCCGGGGGGTAACTCCGCTGCGATCGGCGCACGCGTGACGGTCGAGGCCGGAGGGATGCGGCAGATGCGCACCGTGACCCGCGGGTACAGTTACCTGTCGAGCGGGGATACCGCGTTGCACGTGGGCATCGGAGAGGCGGCGTTCGCCGCCGTGATCGTTCGTTGGCCCGACGGAGCGAGTGAATCGTTCGAGGGAATCGCCGCCGACACGGAGACGACCTTGATCCGTGGGAACGGGATCTCGATCCGATGAGCCGCAAGCCGCGCAGGAAGAAGAAACGACCGCCGCGGCAAGCCGCCGCCGCGCCGCCCAGCCGTTTGACCTCCACTGCACGAACGCTCCGAAAACGGGGTGGCGTGGCCACGATCGCGGGTGGGGTCATGCTCCTTGCAGGTTTGCTCCTGGTCGCCGCTCTCGTCTTGTCCGACAACCCCGACCCGGAGGACAAGGGATCCGGGGCGGACCCCGGTATCGCGGCCACACCGACGATCCCCGCGCCCGACACCCGGCACATGGAGGCCCCGGTGCGTCGCCGTCTCGAACTGGCCCGCAGCGGGGTCGAGCGAAAACCGAATTCCGGTGCCGCCTGGGGCGCTTATGGAGCGATCTGCGACGCGCATTCGCTCTCCGAGTGTGCCGAGGTGTGTTACACGAGGGCGATCGCGCTCGATCCGCAGGATTATCGTTGGTTCTACCTGCTTGCCTTCGTCTCCGAGCTGCGCGGCGCGTCGCCCGATCAAGTCGCCGCGCGTTACGAGGAGGCCTCCCGACTGGAACCGCGGCTACCGACGACGTTTTACCGCCTCGGTGAGGCCTTGACCCGCGCGGGCCGTCTGGACGAGGCGTCGGCCGCCTACGGCAGGGCCATCGGGATCGATCCGAAACTCGCGGTGGCCCATCGGGGGCTAGGCCAGGTCGCGCTCGCTCGGGGGGACGCGCAGGCCGCGGTGACCAGCCTCGAGCGCGCCGTAGCGCTCGGCGCCGATCGAAACGCGGCCACGTTGGCCTCGCTGGCGCAGGCGCAGATGCGTTTGGGAAACGTTGTCGTTGCCGAGGCCAATGCCGCACGGGTGGCGGGTGTGTCCGCCGATTTGCCCGTGCCCGATCCGGTCCGCGCGCGCATCCGTGAAATGAACGTCTCCTCGGCCAAGAGCGCAACCCGCGCGGTGCGCATGATTCAGGCCGGTCGTTACGACGCTGCTCTGGAACAAATGCGTATCGTGGAGGAAAGCCGCCCTGACGAGCCGAGCACCCACTACCGCATCGGGCTGTGTCTTGCGCGCCTGGGACAGCTCAACGAGGCGCTACCACGACTGGAGCGCGCGGCAGAACTGGCGCCGGACAACGAGGTCGTGCAACGGGAGCTGGAGCGGGTCCGAGGGCTGGTTGGCGGTTAGGCCACGTGGGCGGGACTGGGAATCCCGCGCGACACGACTTGCTCGAAGAACACCTTGACCAGATCGGCATCGAAGAACGATCCGACCTCCGCTTTCATCAGTTCGATGATCTTCGGCAAGGGCAAACCCGGCCGGTAGGGCCGGTTGGTGCGCATTGCGTCGAACACGTCGGCCAGTTGGACGATGCGGCTGGCCAAGTTGAGACGCCAGTGATTCGGGACCCGCGGGTAGCCGCCGCCATCGGCGCGGATGTGATGCTCGTAGGCGACGATCGTCGCAAGCTCCGGGACACCCGGCGTATTCATCAGCATACGGGACCCCTCGACCGGATGGATCTCCATCAACTGCCGTTCCTCGGGGGTGAACAGCCCGTTCTTGTTGAGGAGTTCCTTCGGCACAGCTTGTTTCCCGACGTCGTGGAGCAGGGCGCTGATCGTGACTTCGTAAACCGCGTTGTCGCTGAGCCCGACCGCCTCGCCGAGCGAAACGCTCAGGATCGCCACGTTGATCGTGTGAACGAACGTGTATTCGTCGTGCCGTTTCAACGGAGCGAGCGGGATCAGCGCGGTGGCGCTGCTCGCGACCACCCGGCACAGACAGGAAACGATATCTCCGAGCTGTCCCTCCTGCAGTTCGTGCGTCTGGCTAAGGTCTTGCCAGATTCCCGGCAGCACCTCGGCGGCCTCGCTGGCGTATTTCTCGGCCTCGGTTTTCGTGCGCGTACCCACGCTCAGTGGTTCGCGAAGTACGG
>Ga0209988_10003575_pt1 | contig 10281 bp, 8 predicted proteins | sample N075metaG_FD_183115 | JGI IMG/M metagenome (GOLD analysis project Ga0209988, IMG submission 183115) | Deep subsurface microbial communities from Kermadec Trench to uncover new lineages of life (NeLLi) - N075 metaG (SPAdes) (version 2) | ecosystem: Environmental > Aquatic > Marine > Ocean trench... | reverse complement strand
CCGTGGTCGACGTGGAACTGGTGAAGCGGCGTGCGATTCAACGTTTCGACAGAGGGCATCAGCTTGTTACCTCCCTAGTCCTTTTTCTTCATGCGCTGCAGTTCACGCTCCAGCTTCCGGACCCGCCTGGCAAGCCCGTACAAGTCGGTTGCGACCATGACGTTGCGTCGAGCGCGGCCCAGATCGATCGCGGGCATGCCCCAGACCCGCGCGCCGGCCGGCACGTCCCCGGTGATCCCGGTCCGGCCCGCGGCCTGCACGCCGTCCCCGATCTTCACGTGCCCGATCGTGCCCACCTGGCCGCCGAGCACGACGTAGTTGCCCACCTCGACCGACCCCGATACGCCGACGAGCGACACGAACAGGCAGTGCTTGCCGATCCGCGTGCCGTGACCGATGGAGACGAGGTCGGCGAATTTTGTTCCGCGGCCGATTCGCGTCTCCCCGACCGACCCGCGCTCGATTGCACAACCGGCACCCAGCTCGACGTCGTCCTCGATCACCACGATGCCTGTCTGCGGAATCTTGTGGTGGACCCCTTCGTGTGTCGCATACCCGAAGCCGTCCTGGCCCACAACGACGCCCGAGTGAAGCATCACGCGGTTGCCGATCAGGCAGCGGTCGTAGACGACCGCGTTGGCGAAGAGTATGCACTCGTTGCCCAGGCTCGCCCCCGCCCCGACGTAGGCGCCGGGATACAGCACGCAGTCGCGGCCGACCGTGGCGCCCGCCTCGACGACCGCGTGGGGGTGAATAATCGTCCCCGCCCCGACCCGGGCGTCCGGGTGGACCGTCGCGAGCGGGCTGACCGGCCCGCCCACCGGCTCCGGATGCTTCCGGAAACCGTGAAGCGCAACTGTTGCGTTCCGAAACGCGAAATACGGATCGTCACTGATCAGGCGGGCGGCTCTCGCCGGGGGCGGCGTCTTCGAATCGACGATGACGGCCGCGGCGTCGGTCGTCTCGAGAAAGCGAGTGTACTTCCGATTGGTCAGGAAAGTAACGTCACCGGGCCCCGCGCTCTCGATGGAGGCACAGCCGGTCACCTCGACCGACCCGTCTCCTTCGAGCGTGGCCCCCACGTGTTTCGCCAGTTCGTCAAGCGACATTGACATGGCCTCTATGGTAGCCGTTATCCTTCCCGCTCTCCGATGCCTTCCTGCGGTCATTGCCGAGCGACGTACCTGGTGGTTGCCACCTGTCTGTTGTTGTCGGCCGCGGCCGTGCACGGCCAGGCGGGCGAGGACACCGGCGACCTGGCGGATCGTCCGATCTCGCGGATCGACATCGTCGGATTGCAGCGGGTGAACGAGCAGCTCGTGCGAAACCAGTTGCGGACAGCCGTCGGGGATCCGTACGACCCGGACACGGTCAGCGCCGACGTCAAGCTCCTGACGCGTCTCGGCGAGTTCAGCAACGTCGACGCCCGGGCCCGGCTCGCCTTGGACGGCACCGTCCAGCTCACGTACGTGCTCCTGGAGGCGTCGATCATCGCCGAGGTGCAGGTCGTCGGCAACAAGCTCATCTCCGACCAGGACCTGCTTGCAGTGACCCGCGTCGCACGCGGATTGCCCAGGGACGACTTCCTCATCGAGAACGCGAAGCGGGCGATCGAGGCGAAGTATCGTGAACGCGGGCACTACCTGACGACCGTCACCATCGACGAGTCGGCGCTCGACGAGTCGGGCATCCTCTTCTTTCGCGTCATCGAGGGGCCCCGCGTCAGGGTCAGGGCCATCGAGTTCCAGGGCAATGCCGCGTATTCCGACGACACGCTCCACGCCGAGACCGGCACACGCACTTCCGTACCGTTGTTCCGACGGGGCGAACTCGACGAAGAGCAACTCCGGGCCGACGTCAACGCCATCGCTGATTTCTACCGGGCACGCGGGTACGTGGACGTCCGAGTGGATCGGACCGTCGAGCTCAGCCCGGACGAGTCGGAGGTGAAGATCACGTTTCTCATCGCCGAGGGAAGACGCTACACGCTCGGATCGGTGCGCACACAGCCGGCCGTGCTGCAGGTCTTTTCGCCGGCCCAGATCGAATCGATGCTCGTGATCAAGCCGGGAGACGTCTTCGTCCGACAGATGATCGACGCCTCTACGAAGCGGGTCCGGGACGCCTACGGGCTTCTCGGCTACCTCGATGTCCGTGTGACCGCGACGGAGCTTCGGTCCAGCGATGCGCCGGTGGTCGTTCTGCTGCTGCAGATCACCGAGGGCGCGCGGACAAAGGTCGGCACGATCGAGATCACCGGCAACTTCCTGACAAAGGACAACGTCATCCGCCGTCAATTCCGCGGGCTCAAGCCGGGACGACCCTTCGATTCGCGTGAGATCCAGAAGACGATCGAGCGGCTTCGACAGACCAGGCTCTTTGGCGACGTCAACATCTCGATCCTCGACCCGGACCCCGCCAATCCCGGCTACCGGGACGTGCTCGTAGAGGTCAGGGAGGCCAACACCGGCTCGGTGAATTTCGGTATCGCCGCCGGTTCGGACAGTGGTTTCTTCGGCGAGTTCTCGATCGTGCAGCGGAACTTCGACGTTGCGGACACACCCGAGTCGTTCAGCGAGCTCATCAGCGGCCGCGCCTTCCGCGGCGGCGGGCAACGCTTCTCGATGACGCTGCGTCCCGGCAACGAGATTTTCCAGTATCTCATCAGTTGGACCGATCCGTACATCTTCGACACGGACTACTCCCTGAACCTTTCGGCGCAGTACCTGTCGCGCGAGTTCCGGAGCAACGGCATCCGGCTCTACGACGAGAACCGGTTGACCCTGCCCTTCGCGGTCGGCCGTCGGCTCGGCGAGTACTGGGAATTCGCCGTCAGCGGCGGCTACGAGCTCGTCAAGCTCGACAACATCAGGCCGGGGGCGCCCGTCGACGTGTTCGCCGCCGCCGGCCCCGACACGTTGCTCAGCCTCGGCGTCCGGTTCGTCCGGTCCACCGTGACAACGTTCACCCGACCCGACCGGGGCACTCGATTCGTGGGCGCCATCGAACAGATCGGCGGCGATTACACGTTCACAAAGATCACCGGCGACTACACGGTGTTCCTGACGCCGTACCGCGACGCCATGGGCCGTGCCCAGATCCTCAAGCTCAGCGGGCGGCTGGGCTACATATTCGGCGATGCACCGCTCTACGAGAGTTTCTATCTCGGTGGCAGATCGTTTCGCGGTTTCGAGTTTCGGACGATCAGCCCCAAGGGCATCGACCTGGCCGGCATGCAGACGACCGATCCCGTCGGCGGCGACTGGATGATGTTCTTCGGCGCGCAGTACGAGATCCCCCTGCTGAAGGAATCCATTACCGTCGTCGGCTTCGTCGACTCCGGCACCGTCACCAACACCATCGGCTTCGACGAATACCGCATCACCGTCGGTGCCGGTCTGCGCATGTACATCCAGCAATTCGGCCCCGTCCCCATCGCGTTGGATTTCGGGTTCCCGATCAAGAGCGAGGACGGGGACGAGAAGGAAGTGTTCTCGTTCAGCGCGGAGTTGCCGTTCTAAACAGCCAGCAGCCAGCAGCCAGCAGCCAGCAGGGAAGAGTCGCAAGCGAGTGGCGAACGACGTGGTGTGCTACCTGCGCCTCTTCCCCCTGCTGGCTGCTGGCTGATGCCTGCTGGCTTTTTGCTATTATGCGCCTCCAAACTCGCAAGGATGGAAGCAAACCATGAATCGAATCACACGACATCTCAACGTTTCCACGCTTGGGCTGATGGTCGCGATGGGAACGGTCATCGGCTACACGGCGCTGGGCCAGCGAGCCGTTGCGCCCGATGCGGTGGTGATCGCGGTGGTGCGGATCGACGCCCTCTTCGATGAGCTGCAACAGCGGGCGGATGCGATGATCGAGCTTCGCAGGATGGAACTCGATGTCCAGGATGAGAATCGAATTCGCACCGAGGCGATCACCGCTCTCGAGGCCGAGCTCGAGAACGTCGTCGCGACCACGCGACGAAAGGAGCTCGATGACGAGATCGCGATCAAGAAACTCCAGTTGCGGTTCTGGCAACAGGCGGCCTCGGTGGAGGTCGAGGTCGAGAAGGCACTGCGGCTCCAGGACCTCTACAGGAGTATGCGGGCGGCCACCGAGGCGCTGGCGGAGGCCGAGGGCTACGACATGGTCATCGTCGACGACGCCTCTGACGATCTGCCGTTCGAAACCGAATCGAGGATGTCCCCACAGGTCCAGGTCCTCCAGCAGATCGCGACGCGCAAGATCCTGTACCGCAACGAGGCCCTCGACATCACGATGGATCTCGCGACACGCATGAACAACAAGTATCGCGGCCCCTGACCGGGGACCAGCAAGGAACAAACCCCTATGAAAAGCATGCATCCGTTTGTCGCGGCCGGCGTCGTCCTGCTCGCCGTGGTCCACGTGCTCGATCCTCCCGTCATCGGGACGGTCAATCTCGAGCGCGTGTTCCACGACATCCAGGCGCGCAAGCTGGCCGAGGGCGTTCTTCAGTCCGACATAGAGATATACGAGACCCGCAAACTGGAACTCCGCGCGGAGGCCAAACGGCTTGACGCCGATCTTGAGATGCTGGTGCCGGGAACCAAGCGGTACGACGCGGTGCAGAAGCAGCAAATGCAGGCCGCGCTGGACTTCCGCGCCATGGGCGAATTCATCCAGTACAAGCTCGATACGACGCGGGCCGAGGCGCGACGAAAGCTGTTCGACGAGATCATCGGGGAGGCGGCGAAGTACGCCGCGGCGAACGGTATCGACTTCCTCGTCACGGACGACTCGAAGCTGTCCCTCCAGAGTGGCACGGACATGCAGATCGTTCAGCAGCTGGCCCTGCGCCGGATAATCTATGCCAACGATGCGTACGACATCACCGACAAGCTGATCGACTGGATCAACGGGCCCTAGCCGGCGGGGAGAGCAACGGTGCCGTCGTACACCACTGCAGACCTTGCCGAGCGGGTACAGGGCGAGCTCAAGGGGCGATCCGATCTCCGGATCGAGAGCGTCAACGCGATCAAGGACGCTTCCGAGCGCGAGATCACGTTCATCATCGACCAGACCCACGCCGCCCTCTGGGCCCATAGCCGCGCAGCGGCGGCGGTCATCACCGAGGGTATTGACGCGAAGGGTCACGATCCGAACGCGCGGGCGCTGATCGTCGTACCAAGCGCGCCGCTGGCGATGATCGAACTGCTGCGGCTCTTTGCGCCGCCGCCGCTCCTGCCGGACGCAGGCGTACACCCGACGGCATGGGTTCACCCGGATGCGTCGATCGGCCGGGACGTGCGGATCGGCCCGCACGTGTCGGTCGATCGCGGCGCGTCGCTTGGCGATCGCGTCATGCTCTACGCCGGTGTTCGCATCTGCGCCGAAGCGCATGTCGGCGACGACTCGATCCTGCACGCCAACACCGTCATCCGTGAGCGGTGCCGTATCGGACGGCGTGTCATCATGCACCAGAACGTCTCCATCGGCGCCGATGGCTTCGGGTTCGAGCAGGCGCCTGACGGATCGGGCCTGCTGCATGTGCCGCAGATCGGCAACGTCGAACTCGCCGATGACGTGGAAATCGGCGCGGGCACCTGCATCGACAGGGCCAAGTTCGGCACGACCTCGATCGGCGCCGGGACGAAGATCGACAACCTGGTCCAGATCGCCCACAACTGCCGCATCGGCTCCAGTTGCGTGATCGCCGCTCTGACCGGATTGGCCGGATCGGTCACGCTTGGTGACGGCGTCTGCCTCGCTGGAGCCGTCGTGGTGAGCGATCACGTCACGATCGGGAACGGCGCGACGATAGGGGCATGTTCGGGTGTCATGCGGGATGTCCCACCCGGCCAGATCCGCCTCGGCATGCCGGCAACCGACCCCCGGCAGGCCCTCCGCCAGGTGAAAGCCCTCCAGCGACTTCCGGACTGGATGCGGGAGATCTCCCGACGCCTCGGCAGAGACTAAAATGCGACCATGCTCGATACGTCCGAGAAGCAGACGCCAGCGCCCGACCGCCCGGTCGACGAACTACGACAGCAGACGCTGGCCGGACCGGTCACCGTCCGGGGCAAGGGTCTGCTCCTGGGCGAGGAGGCCGAGGTCACGATTCTGCCGGCACCGGCGAACCACGGCATCGTCTTCGAGCGCACCGACGTCTCGCCATCTGTACAGATCCCCGCGCTCGTCCAATACATCGCACGCCGCGCACGCCGATCGACCCTGGCCCACTCAAACACGTCGATCGAAACCATCGAGCATTGCATGTCCGCGTTCGCGGGTCTTCGTATCGACAACGCGTTGATCAAGATCGACGGCCCGGAATTGCCGTGCGGCGACGGCTCGGCAGCGCCGTTTGTCGACCCGATCAACGAGGTCGGACTGGTCGAGCAGGATGAACCGCGGCGCGTGTACCGCATCACCGAGCCCATCGTCGTCGAAGAAGGCGACGCCATGATCGCGGCGATGCCGACCAACGCGGACGAACTGAGGGTCATCTATGACCTCGATTACGGGTGCAACTCGGATCGCATCAAGCGACAGATCCGCACGTACGCATCCGGCAACGGCGACTACCAGACCGAGTTCGCACGCGCACGGACCTACAGCCTTGAAGAGGAGGCGAAGGCGTTGTGGGACCGCGGCATGTGCCGCCACCTCACACCGAAGGACGTCCTGGTCATCGGCAAGGACGGCCCGATCGACAACGAATACCGGTTCGAAGACGAACCGGTCAGGCACAAGATCGTCGACCTGCTCGGCGACCTGTACCTCGTGGGCTGTCCCGTGTACGGCCGGCTGATCGCCTACAAGTCGGGCCACGAGCTCAACCAGCGTCTGTGCATGCAGATCATCCGCCAGATGGAGGCGGCCGGCCGCAAAGAGGCGGTGCTCCACGGCCGCCGGATGAACATCCGGGCGATCCAGCGTGTCATGCCCCACCGCTACCCGATGCTGCTGGTGGACCGGGTGATCGAGATCGACGGGGACCGCAAGGCGATCGGGGTGAAAAACGTCACCATCAACGAGCCCTTCTTTCAGGGCCACTACCCCGGAACGCCGATTATGCCCGGAGTGCTCGTCGTCGAAGCCATGGCCCAGCTCGGGGGGCTGCTGATGAGCCAAAAGCTTGAGCACACCGGAAAAATCGCCGTGTTGCTGAGTCTCGACCGGGTTAAGCTTCGCCAGCCAGTCGTCCCCGGAGATCAACTCGTGCTGGAAGCCGAAGCGATACGTGCCACCCCGCGATCCGGAACCGTCAAGTGCCGCGCGTTCGTCGGCACACGGGTCGCCGCGGAAGCAGTCATCAAATTCATGATGGTCGATGCGGAAGAGGATTGATCCGGTATGGCAACGATACACCCAACTGCGATCGTCGACGCCTCAGCGGTCCTTGCCGACTCCGTACGCGTCGGGCCCTATTGCGTCATCGGCCCGGACGTCACGATTGGCGAACGCACGGCGCTCCACAACCATGTCATCGTGCAGTCCCTTACCACGATCGGCGCGGACAACGAGATCTACCCGTTCTCCGTGATCGGTGCCGATCCGCAGGACCGGAAGTTCCAGGGCGAGGCCGCCTACTGCACCATCGGCGACCGCAACCGGATCCGCGAACACGTGACGATCCACCGTGGGACGGCCAACGGCGGGTACTACACGCGGCTGGGCAGTGACAACCTGATCATGGTGGCGGCTCATATCGCTCACGACTGCATGATCGGAGACCGCGTGACGATCGCCAACCAGGTCATGCTCGCCGGGCACGTGCGTATCGAAGACGGCGGCAACATCGGTGGCGGCGCCGGCATCCACCACTTCGTCACCGTGGGCGCCTGCGCATTCGTCGGCGGAATGGCACGCATTTCGCGGGACGTGCCCCCGTTCATGATTGTCGAGGGCAACCCCGCCGAGGTTCGCGCGGTGAACTCGATCGCGATGAACCGCGGCGGATACCACGCACAGGACATCGAAGCCGTCAAGGAGGCCTTCCGACGCCTGTTCCGCGACAACGGCGGAACGATGACCGAGAAGGTCGCCAGCGTACGCGAGGTCTTGCCGGACGTGACCGCCGTCACCGCCCTGTGCGACGCGCTCATCGCCACCGCCGACGGTGTGCACGGCAGGGCGCTGGAGCAGACCCGTCTCGACGACAAACGCGCGGCCGAGGTCCGCGAGCCGTCTGTTTCGAGCGCTCCGTAGCGGCTCCACGGCAGCTTCAGCTCATCTTCGCGATGAGATCGTCGCCGTCATCGTTGTCGTCATCATCGACATCGTCGTCGTCGAAGTCGTCGTCGTCAAGATCGTCGTCATCGTCGAAGTCTTCGTCGTCTTCGACGAAATCTGCGTCGTCATCGACATCGACGTCACCGCCACCGTCGCCGTCCCAGCACACCGGCAATGCGACGGGTGTGATCACCCCTGAACTGTCGTCGAGCATCTCGGGCGTATTGGACAGGATCGTACAGCGAAGTCAAGCGAATCCTGACCCTGCCCCGGAGGCTGCTAGGGCGCCCCCGACGTCACCGGCATGGGAACGGCCACGGTGCCCGCCGCGGTCGACAGCAGCAGCCACCCATCGACCAGGGTTGCGTGCTCCAGCGGCTCCGACATCGGCGGCAGCTCGAGCACCTCACCGATGAGCCGGCAGTTGTCCGAGAGGGCGTAGACGCGGTAGATCTGCTGTGTGCGCCGCGTATCACCTGGGGCCGGTTTGCTCTTGTATCGGCTGACCACCAGCAACCGGTCTTCGGCCGGCAGAAGCCACTTGTAATCACGCTGTTCGGAGATGACGTCGGCGCCGACCAGCTTGCCACCCGGCGAGAAACGAACAATCCGCTGCCCGTACCGCGCAAACAGACGGTTGCCGGTTGCGAGAATCGCCCGCAGGTCGAAGCGATCCCACTCACCGCGTTGAACCGAGTCGAACGGGTGCGACAACCGCCCGTCCCCCACGCCCAGTGCGCGGAGCGGGTTGAGGCCATCCGGCGGCCGACTGGTCGCGACCTCGACGATGACCTGCCCCACCCCCGACCACCCGCGTGTCGTGCCCTTGGTGTCCGGACCCACGATCGACCACCAGCGGCGACCGGTCTGCGGATCGATCGACTCGATTCCGCCCGCGGTGGCGTACACAAGCGACCCCAGCGGGCCGATGGTCATCCAGGTGACGGGCGTGCCGCCAAGCGGCGTGAGCTCACTGAGGGTCCGCCCGGTGTCCGGGTCGAGAACCGCGATCCGGGGGACCAGGTCGCGGCCATCGGCGGCCTGCTGCGCCCCGGCCAGCACCAACGCCGTATCACCGAGCACCGCCAGGTGCACCTGCCGCAGCACGCCCGGGTCCACCCGCTGCCATCGCGGCGTGTTGCCGTCGGCAAACTCCACCGCCATCACCTTGCCCGATCGCCGAACCAGGATGAGCGTGTCACGACTCACCAACGGAATGGTCTGGCTCGGATCAAAGTTCTGCCCGCGCGGCATCAGGTCGTTCGTGAGCGTCGTCCGCAGCGATTCGTGCAAGAGGGCACCGAGCCCGGTCGTCACCCACCGCTGGCTGCCGTTCAGCGGGTCGAGCATGACGGCCCTCGGCTCGTCGCCGGGCATGTCCACCCACAGCAGCAGGGCCTCGTCGTCGAAACGAATAATCGCCGGCGCGCCAAGAACCGCCAGAACCGTCGACCACACGGGTTGCAGGTCCGGCGCCGACAGCAGCGTGAGCTGCGGGGCGTTGTACACCAGCACTCGATCCGCCGGCAGCCTCGCTGCAACACCCGGCAGCGCCGGTACGACCGTCTCATCAAGGCTCGATGCCGCCTCGCTCGTGTCACCGACGCGGGGCAACGACCCGACGCCCCCATCAAGGTCCGCGAGCCACGCCGCCGCGTCGAGGTCACCGGAGCCCGCGGCGAGCGAGATGCGTCCGAAGGTCGTCACCGCGTAGCGGACGACCTTCCGCGCGTGCTCCGGCCACTTGGCCTCGACGCTGATCGACACCAGCGGGCCGAGGAGGCCTTTGGCGCGGGCACGGATCGGCGCCACCATCCAGGCCTCGGTCAGCACCGCGACGGCGGCGCGGTGGTCACCGTCGGCCGCGTACCGCACGGCGGAAACACGGGCCGCCTCGATCGATGCGTCGGCGAAGGGAAACTCCCGCGCCAGCGACAGCAGTGCCTCGGTATCGGCATCACCGCCGAGCGCGGCAAGCCGATCGCGCGCAAAGTCGGCCTGGGGCCGATACACGCCCGCACCGTGTGTCTCGATGAGTGTCGCAAGCCGGTTCGCGGCCCAGGCGGACGAGAGACG
>Ga0209988_10003572_pt1 | contig 10287 bp, 14 predicted proteins | sample N075metaG_FD_183115 | JGI IMG/M metagenome (GOLD analysis project Ga0209988, IMG submission 183115) | Deep subsurface microbial communities from Kermadec Trench to uncover new lineages of life (NeLLi) - N075 metaG (SPAdes) (version 2) | ecosystem: Environmental > Aquatic > Marine > Ocean trench... | reverse complement strand
TGGTCTCGAAGATGTCGCTGAAGGTCCACATCCAGCGGAAGCCTCCGCGGCCGGCGGCGAAGTCGATGCGCATGATGTAAGCGTCCTGCAGGAAGCGATGCAAAAAAAACTGCGCGCCGGCGGTCGGGGCGTCGCCCGAGTGACGGGCAGTTTACCGCAGAAGGTGAATTGGGTTCGCGTCTATCCGGGTCAGAACGGCAGCACTGTCATCAACCTGACGGAGCACCCTCTCTACTTTCCGGGCGAGGAGCCGAAAACGGGCCTTCCGGGCGTTCGGTTTTATCACCTTGGAAATGAACGATCGTGGCCATGGGCGCGGGCGACTCGCCGAAGTGACGGCGATCCCCGTGACGGAGTACGACGTGCTCAAGATCGAGGCGGCGCGCCCCACGATGATCGAAATGGAAGACGTTCGGCGGGAGCAATAAGTTGGGGGTAGACGAGAACTCGCCTGCCCGCCATCTGTGTTTCACCACGCTGGTCTTCAGCCGGTGAGAGCTCGCTGGTTTTTTCTTGCCTTGCAACTCCTCCCAGGAGCGCGGCGGTGAGCCACAGGCCCAGCGCGGCAAGTGCATATTCCGTTCAACATCGTGACAGGCTCGAGAATCATTGTGGCGGATAGTTTCTAGAACAAATAAAATAGCCGGACAGCCGCCAGCTTCCTAAACCGGATGAAGTGATATTGCAAAAGAGCTCGTTCTTCCGGCGTCTTCGGAACGCGGCCTTTTTCCATCCTCTCGCGGAGATATGGTCATGCTCTCACGACGACTCATGGTCCTGACCTTCGTGGTCTTGGGCATCCAACCGCTCTACGGTCGCGACAAAACGGACATCGTCTACTTCGTCAACGGCGATAGGATCCATTGCGAGATCAAAAAGCTCGCGCGCGGCAAGCTCACCGTCAAAAGCATTGGATTCGGCACGATCAACATCGAGTGGAACAAGATCGAGTACATCGAGAGCGAACATCCTTATCAGTTCGAGCTTCAGTCGGGGATCCGCTATCTGGGCGTGGTTGCGCCCGGTGAAGAGAGCGGGAAGATAGAGGTGCAGACGCTCGCGGGTACCCATACCTTGGACCAGGCGCGCATCGTTTCCATCGAGCCGGTCCAGGAGAGCTTCTTCCAACGTTTGGACGGCTCTATCAATCTCGGCTACGACTTCACGATTGCTTCGAGCGCGACGAGCTGGTCGCTCAATGCGGAGACAACGTATGTCGGAGAAAACTACGACGCCAAGGCTGCCTTCAATTCGCTCTACAAGACCCAGGAAGGCGCGGAACCGGTCAACCGACAGAATTTGGACATAACCTATTCGCGTCATTTTCGAGATCGTTGGTTCTCCATCGGGATCGGACAGATCCAAAAGAACGACAATCAAGCTCTCGAGGTTCGTGGTCTCTTCGGAGGGGGGATCGGCCGAAGGCTCGTGCAAACGAACCGGACCACGTTCTCCGTGCTCGGCGGCGCGGCGCTCTCGAACGAGAAATTCACGGATACAGACTTCATCCAGAACATCGAGATCGTCGGTGGCGTCCTCTTCGACACGTTTCGCTTCAACTCCCCCGAAATCCAGATCACCGCGAGCGCGCTCTTTCTTCCGAACGTGCTTGATGCGGGTCGCGTGCGAATTCAAGCCGACGCCAAGCTCAGGCTCGAGCTCTTCAAAGATCTCTTCTGGCAGCTGGGTTTCTTCGAGAGCTTCGACAGCGATCCTCCGAGCGCTCTCTCCAATCGCAACGACTTCGGGATCACGACCTCATTCGGCTGGAGCTTTTGACGCGGTCAGCTCGTAGCTAATGACGGCGCCGAGCAGGCCCGCCATGAAACCAACCGGCACATCGACCCGTGGTGATAGCGGGTATAGACGCAGGCCACGCTCATCCCGAGTGCTACGAACCCGAGAACCAAGGCAGGCTTTCTCTGGAATGGAAGAATGCCAAATGCGATACCCCACGCCCCAGCCACATGCGCACCAGCGCTTCCGTCGACGCGCGATGGCTCTGTCTAGAATAGGGTTGAAGCTTAGCACCCTAGCGCGCGGGGATGCGTCTGGGGCATAATCCCGCGCGGAGGTGTCCCATGAAAACCCGTTTAACGCTAGTCGTCTTAGCACTGAGCGCCGGTTGCGTGACGAGCCCCGAGCCGGGCACCGAGACCGTCGACGCAGCCATGGCGGCCCCCGAGACAGCCACGCAAGCGGAAGCAGAGGCCGTATCGGAGCCTCTCATCCTCGCAGCCAGCGGGGACGCTTTTCCGTCGGAGCTTTTTCCGCGGGCCCGGGCATGGACGGGAGATTTCGATGGCATGATCGAGCGCCGCGTTATCAGGGCCGTCGTGACCGTCAGCATGACCGGGTATTTTCTCGACGGCGCCACTCAGCGCGGGATCACCTACGACGCACTTCAAGCGTTCGAAAAAGCGCTCAACGAGAACCTGAATACGGGCCATCTCAAAGTCCATGTCGCCATCATCCCCGTCGCAAGGAATCAGTTGATCCCGGCGCTCCTGGACGGCCGCGCCGATATAGCCGCCGCCAATCTCACGATCACTCCGGAGCGTCTGAGGCTCGTCGACTTTTCCGAAGCCGGATGGACGGGCGTGAGCGAGCTCGTCGTCACCGGGCCGAGTGCGCCACCTTTATCCGAGCTTCATGACCTCTCCGGCCAAGAGATTCACGTGCGGGCGTCGAGCAGCTATTACGACAGCTTGCAGTTGTTGAACGAAGAGCTCCGAGCCGCCGGGAAGGACCCGGCCCGTCTCGTGCTCGCCGACGAGCACATGGAAGACGAAGACTTGCTCCAGATGGTCGATGCCGGCCTCATCCCTATCGTGATTGTCGACAGCACGAAAGCGGATTTCTGGGTTCAAATCTTCGACAACATCACCGTTCATCACGGGCTCGCGGTGCGCACTGGCGGCGAGATCGCTTGGGCGTTCCGCAAGAACAGCCCGAAGCTTGCCGAGGAAGTAAACGCCTTCATTCGCCTGAACCGCAAGGGTACGCTCCTCGGCAACATGATCTTCAAGCGCTATCTCAAGAACACGAAGTGGGTCGAGCATGCGCTCTCGAGCTCGGAGATGACCAAGTTCCGCGCGACCATCGATCTCTTCCGGAAATATGGTGACCAGTACGATTTCGACTATCTCATGCTCGCCGCACTCGGCTATCAGGAGTCGCGCCTCGATCAGAGCGTGCGCAGCGGCGCGGGAGCGGTCGGCGTCATGCAGCTTCTTCCGACAACGGCAGCAGACGCGAATGTCGGTATTCCCAATATCGAGATCCTCGACAACAACATCCACGCGGGCACGAAATATCTACGCTTCGTAAAAGACCGCTACTTCGCCGGAGAAGACATGGACGAGGTCGAGCAAACGCTCTTTACGTTCGCGTCGTACAACGCAGGTCCGGCGCGCGTGCGCGGATTGCGTCGCAAAGCAGAGGCGAGCGGGCTCGATCCGAATGTGTGGTTCGATAACGTCGAAGTGATCGCCGCGCACGAGATCGGACGTGAGACGGTGCAATATGTCAGCAACATCTACAAGTACTACATCGCCTATCGCCAAAGCGAAATCCAGCGACAACGCAAAGAGCGGGCGCTTTCACGGTCGCGTTGACGCGCTGTCCATCTTTGCCGAGATCCATCGCGGCGATAATTTAAAACAGATATGGGAATGGGAACGCGCAAAACACGGCGACCAACCGCAGCTGTTTGTGTTGCTGTGGCGTCGATGCTGATAACCACCCCCGATGCGGCTCCCTCGACATGTTTCGGCCTGGGGCTCAATCACGTCGGCGACAGCGTTGTCGAGATGACCGAGCGAGACGCCTCCGTCTATCTCTGCCGCCCTCGCGAGGCCGACGAGGAGCGTGAGCTCATCGACACCGGCGTGGAGTCGCGATATGGTACGTATTTCTCGACATTCTTCCGCTTCAAAGTGGAGGCCAGAGAGGGAGGCGTCCTAGGACTGCGGATTCGCGATGACGAGTTCTGGCCGATCGTCTCCTATGAGGCCTTCGAGCAATAACAACGGAGGAAACATGCACAGATCAGACACATCCCTCGCGGCAATCTTCATGGTGGCCGTGCTACTCGTTGCGGCGTTTCCTGGAGCCGCGCAGGCGCAGGCTCAAAAGCCTGACTTCAGCGGTACTTGGGAGCTCGACGTTCAGGCGAGCGACGACACCGAAAGCCAGGTTCTCGGAGGAGTGGGAGAGGACGTGACTCACGGTATGACCCACCTCGAGCGTGGCCGTCTCGTCGAGCGCTTGATCCAGCTCGCGCGGGCCATCGACGAGATCGAGATCGCGCAAACAGAGCAAGATTTGAGCATCTTCGACCGGGATGACAACCTGCGGATCTACTATCTCGACGGCAGGAAGCATGCTCGACAGACGCCCTGGGGAGCGAAGCTGGACGCCGTGGCCAAGTGGGACGGTCAGCAAATCACCGTAAGGACGAGTGGAGAACAGATCGGTGAAGTCCAGGAGACTTTCGGGATGGAGGGAAGGCAGCTCGTCCTCATCGTCCGGATCAAGAACGAGAATTTCCAGAACGAGATCGTGATTCGGAATTATTACGACCGCCAGCCCTAGATATGAGCGACTGGAGCGAAGTCGACACCGCTGAGTTTCACTCATGTGGAACTCCCGGACCGGTAGCTTCTCTTATGCGGGACAGCCACCGATTAGGTCAGCGACACGTCCGCGAGGAACGAGTAGAAGATCAAACGAGCCGTCGAGCGGATACTGAAGACTGTTCCGCCGAAGCACTGAGCGACGACCACATGGTGCGCTTGGATCTAGAGGAACTCAGCAGATCGACGCCTAGCCCTGCTTTTGTCCGTTCTCCTTAACCCATCTCGCTCCGAACATAGCGGCGGTTCCAGCGAGATGAAAGATCGTCCGTCTTATGCTGCTTCAGTCGCGATAGGAGGCGCTGTTCGCCGCTTCCAGATATGGACCTTCGCCTGTAGTGGAAACCTCGCATTCTCGTGGGAGTATTCCCACTTCTGTGTCAGCTCGTGACTCGCAAGCCCTTATGTCGCAATATCTTGGGTAAACGCCGCTGCGGCACGTTGTTTGCATTCAAGCCAGACGAATGCGCCCTTCTTCAGAACAATCCGACACTGCCCGATACTACCTTCGCAATGGCCATCACTTTGCCCAGGGCGGGCGGCTCCAGCGGCCTAGTATCGGGCGCATCCTGGATATTGCGCTCTCGCCGAAGGAGATTGCGCATATGTCCGAGCGTCGAACTAGGTTATGCAACCGGGTCGAACCATGACAAGTTCAGAGCGTCGAGGCAGCGAGCGAGTGGCGTTCGTTGCCGACGTGCACTACTCGATCGAGAATGTCGTTTTCGACCGCCGCTCCTCGGACCTGTCTTGCGGCGGCATCTGGCTCGACGACTCCTCGCCGCCCGAGAACGGTCAGACGGTGGTTGTCGAATTCGAGCTGGAAGGCAGGCGGATCAAGACCCGTGGCAAGGTTGTGGGCAGCGAGGCGCCGATCGGCTTCGGAGTCATTTTCGAAGACACCAAGCCCGCAGATCTAGAGGCGATTGCCAGGTGTGTCACCGCGCCCTCCCGAAATCCGATTCTGGCTTAACGAGACGGTACTGGCGGCGCGTTGGCTCCTTGCGTAGCTCGAGCAGCACTGACCGTAGCGAGTTAAGCCTCTCGTCGCCCTGTGGTCTGCAAAAAGCAAAGCCGGCTGGTCGAGCCCGCAACGGAGTTCGCTGATCGGGTCGCTCCGACGAAAGCACACCGCGCACCCCCGTAATGTGCCAAGACTCAGTCGGAAGGCGAAGGCCGTCATCAATAGTGTAGACACCTGCTCCACTTGAATCAGCGGGAAAGGATGTCCTCGGCCCGGCATTTCGTTTGCGGTTTCTTTGAGTGCGTGGCTCTCAAGGAAGAGCAAGCTCGATACCACATCGCTCGCGCTCACGCGGCTCGGACAGCCCGTCGCCTTCCACGTCGAGCCCGATGCCTCGGTCTTCGAGCGAGGCTCCGTGCTCTACTTCCTGAGCGGCGGCAAAAAGCTCAACCCCTCGACCCAGCAAAACTCGACCCGGCCGGAGCGATGCGCCCGTCTCTAGCCCCAGGGACCCCGTAGGGTCAAGTATGTGGCACATCATCATCACGAGAGGAATCATCAAGGCAAGGACAATCTCTTATTGTTCCCCGAGCCCGCGATCGCTCAGACTAACGATCTAGAAGGCGCCATTCAGTGCCGTGAACGGCTTGGCGGGTTACTCCGTTTCTACCATCGCGAAGCCGTATGAATATATTGACCCTACGGGAAACGTGCACGACCGCAACATAACCACGCACAGTGAGACCGCGCGCCGTGAAGATGTCGCGCAAGGTCAATCGCTTACTCACCAGACCGGCCTATCGTCGGCGTCCTAGTCTCGCGTCCGAACTTCAATGCGGACATGAGATCCGAACGTATCAACTTACTGGTCACGCCAGAAGAGAAAGCGGCGATCGAGGCGCAGGCGGCCGCCCTCAATCTCTCGACGAGCGACATGATGCGGCGTGCGGTCGCCTCGTACGATCCCGAATTCGACGAGTCCGAGTTACAAGCTCTCGCCGATGAGTTGAGCTTGGTCGTGGCGGCGACGGAAGAGAGTTTGGATACGGCGCTCAGGCAGTTCGACGCACTTGGGGCGTTTCTTGCCGATAAGGCCTCACTCAGGCGGGCAGCGCGAGCCGCGCACGAAGCCGAAGGCGTCGTGTGGCCTTTCGAAGGAGCACCAACGTGAGCGCATGGAATACACACTTGAACTCCGCAGCGAGTCTCACCTAGGCCGGCTCAGCCATGATTGTCTGCGCCACCATGATGATCACCAACAGGGGCGAACGCAATTTCCAGCCGCTGATTCAACGCGGTCGCGATTCGATGGAGCATGGTGAGGGAGTGGCCTTGATAGTCGGCGTCTTCGAGTCGAGCTATATCGGGTTGTTTGGTGCCGACGAGCTCCGCGAGCTGCTGCTGTGTCAGCCCAGCTTCGGTTCGAGCTTGGTAAATGAGCCTGGCGACGTGGGCGCCCCAGGTCTCCTCCTTGATGAGCTCGCGCCGCTGGGCGTCGGCACCGGTCACGCGCTCGAGGATTTTGAGCGCATCCTTTGTCTTAGCCATCCTCGGTTTCCTCCTCGTGGGTATGTTTGTCAGGGTCGTTTTCGAAATGTTTCTTGCGTAAAAGCGCGCGCTCGATGTCGACCCTCTGGCACCTCGGCTTCCTTGGTGAGCCCGTGAGCGAGCACAGCTACATTCTGCCCGTGGAAGAAATAGAGCAGCCGATAATTAACGTTACCACTTCTGGCCCGAAGCTCGTAGATGCCGTCACGCAACGAATCAGCTTCCGGCCGCCGCAGCTCATGACCTTCCGCAGCTAAGCGTTGAATCCTCACCCCGCACTTTGCGTAGGCTTTTGGGCTCTCCTGTCGCTCTCAAGCCAAGCGAGTAGAGGCGCCCGCCCCCTGTCATCGCAGTAGAAGAAGATTGTCGTAGCGGGCATTTGACGATTATATCAATTTTGATATTCTAGCTCTACTGTAGAGTGCTGCAACCGAGTGCTGAGCGACAGGGTCGTTGCCAGAGTGCGATTCATCACATGTCTCGTCAATGTTGTGGCCTTATTCGATTCCAAAGGTTTGACCATTGAGCAACTCGCGACCACACCTGTAAACCTAGGCAATTGATCGGCGTTGGTGCCTTGACACTATACGGCAATGCCGTATACTAGATCTGTGTTCAGCTTCATTGAGACGCGGCTGTTTACACGACTGGTTCAGGAGTACTTTTCGGACGAAGAATACCGCCGCTTACAGCTGGAGTTGGTAAAGAACCCAGAAGCTGGCCCCGTCATACCGGGCTCGGGAGGTGTGAGGAAACTACGATGGGCTGCACGCGGTAGGGGCAAGCGCGGCGGTTATCGGGTCGTCTACTTCGTGCGCCGCCCGATGGACGTGATCTGGATGCTGACCATCTATCCGAAGAACGTCGTGGACTCGATTCCTGGACATCTGCTGAAGAAGATTCGCGAGGAGATTGGTGATGACTGAGGAAAGGGACATCGGAGCGGAAATCTTGAACGGAATCCGTGAACTCAAGCTCGGCAAGTCGGGCCGGGTAGTGAACGTGCCGCCGGTCGCCGAGATCCGCGAGAAGACCGGGCTGTCCCAAGCGCGTTTCGCGGCTTTGCTTGGAGTGTCCGTGCGCACGCTTCAGGACTGGGAGCAAAATCGACGCGCTCCTTCTGGAGCTGCCCGGACACTTCTGCTGATTGCCCACAAGAACCCAAAGGCCCTCTTGGAGGTTGCTTGATCGGCTGTCGTGCGAATGGCGTGACTACTACAAAGGATACTGTCAAGTTGAGGGCGCCGAGGCCGATTTCACCACAAGATATGGTTGACGGTGTGTCCTCGAGCGCCACTATATTGGGGCGCGATTCGCCAACTTGACAGTACCGTCTCGCAGACTCCTCGACGTCGCCCAGCCTCTGCTCGACCAGCGAACCGCTCAAGGACTGCTCACTTCGGCCGTTCCCATCGACACCGTCTTCGAGGAGTTCGGATTCGGTGAGCCGCGCCCCGAGGCCATCAAAGGGTGCTGCCAAGTTTGAGGGCGCCGAGGCCGATTTGACCCCAAGATATGGTTGACGGTGTGTCCTCGAGCGCCACGATATTGGGGCGGGATTCGCCAACTTGACAGTACCCGCGCGTTCGTTCGTATTTTTGGACACGACGGGAAGGGACTCGCGACGCTTGCGTCTAGACCAAATTTGGACCATTATATGGTCTAGGAGTAGTCCGATGGTAAGAATCAGAGTATCCGAAGACATGGTCACCGTGAGCGACTTCAAGGCCCGGGCCTCCGAATGGTTGCGACGGATTGCAGGCAGCGGCCATCCGCTGGTGATCACCCAAAACGGAAAGCCCGCTGGAGTCCTCCTCTCTCCCGCCGCGTTCGACGAGCTCTCGGAGCGCCAGCAGTTTCTTGCGGCTGTCCAAGAAGGCATGGCAGACGAACAAGCAGGTCGCGGCCACACCACCGATGAGGTCTTTGCAATGGCAGAGAGGCGGATCGCCGCCATCGAAGCTGAGTGACCTCCGGTCCCGAACCGATGTCCAAAGGAAAGGGCCGCTCGATTCGGTGGTCTGCTCGCGCGATGCGAGACCTGGAAGAGATCGCCGCCTACATCGCGCGGGACAACCCAAAGGCGGCGCGCAAGTGGATCGCTAATCTGCGAAAAACGGCAGAGCGCGCAGCTGAGATGCCCTTGGCTGCGCGCGTCGTCCCGGAGATCCAGCGTGACGACGTCCGAGAGGTGTTCCTGCGAAGTTATCGAATTGTATACGGTGTTCGTGATGATCACATTTTCGTGTTCACCGTCTTCGGTGGTGGAAAGCAGCTGTCCCAAGACGCCGTGGCGGAGGAGTAGGTTGTTTTGCGGAAACTCGCCGCGGGTGTCTCCTCCTGATCTGTGAATGAACAACGTTCCGTGGCCGGTTTTCCCCTTGTCCTTGGTCCTCGAGCAAGTAGACGATAGCGGCCTGTTGGTCACGCTCGATCCAACAGCCACGGCGACGACCAACAACGTCCAGGTTTTGTCGACGTGCTCATGACGGAGCATTCTAGCTTCCCTTGGCGAAGCACGCGTAGACGCGTCTATCCGAAACGCCCCGGCTGACACGGGTCTTGAGCTCGTTCGTGTTTTTGGACAGGACGCGGTCTGACTTGCTGACCATGCTCTCTCTCGATATCCGCTATACCATCGTATCGTCTCAGCCGACGGGTCGCGAAACTCCGTCCCATAAGGTGCAAGAACTCGTCCGAGCCGGCTTGCACGCGGGCTCAGAGGCTCTTCCACAAGGCTATGCTCGAAGCCCTCACGTCGGGTGAGCATCTACGGCTAGGTGACGCTGTCCTCGCGGCTCGAGAAGACGACGCCCAGACTGGAGCCTTCCCTGAGCTTCTCGCCATCTATCACCTCTTCGGCGACCCCGCCCTTTTTGATGCAATAGATCCTGGCGTTCTGATACCGCCACGGCGAAAGTCGAGAGGATTTCGCACGAGGCAACTACGATGACGCAGGAAATAGTGGCGGAGGGTTAGCCGTGCCTCACTGAACTTGTGGCTTCTATTTATTCGGCCGGGGCGCGTCCGTTTTGACCTTTCCCCGATGCGACGCGAGCGTCAGCATCCCGTCATGATCGGGTCGTTTCTCCGCTCGCGTTCTCTCGGCTTTCAAAACTCGCCGCTCACTGGACGCAC
>Ga0209988_10003571_pt1 | contig 10287 bp, 9 predicted proteins | sample N075metaG_FD_183115 | JGI IMG/M metagenome (GOLD analysis project Ga0209988, IMG submission 183115) | Deep subsurface microbial communities from Kermadec Trench to uncover new lineages of life (NeLLi) - N075 metaG (SPAdes) (version 2) | ecosystem: Environmental > Aquatic > Marine > Ocean trench... | reverse complement strand
CGCGCGCCTGGTGGGCGTCAGGGGCCGCGTCCAGAAGGAAGGCCGCGCCCCTTACCAGGTGATCCACCTGGTCGCCGAACGCCTGGTCGACCTCTCGGCCCTGCTTGATTCCCTGGACCAATCGCCCGGCCCGGCCCGGGCCCCCATCACCATCGTCTCCCGCGACTTCCATTGACGGCCCGCCGGGTGGACCCGGGCCGGCTTGCCAGCCTAGAGTGCTTCCGGGTCAAATTGAACCATTTGACCGGGATGATTTTCCCCCAAGGCTAGGCGCGTGTCGCACGCCGATGCGGGGCATCGGCGAAGATACGCAACGACGCCTTGGGGGAAAAGCACCCGGCCTGCGGTGGGGCTCATGGGCTTCCAGAGTGCGTTGCGGCCCTCGCCCGATGCACCGCATCGCGCTTCGCACCGCGCCTACCCTGGAAGCCCATGAGCCCCATCAAATTGATCCAATTTAACCCGGAAGCACTCTAGCGCGCGCTCGGCCCACCACAGGCCCGAAGCCGCGCGGCCCCGCCAGCGGCCGGCCAGGGTCCGCCCGCCGTCGCCAAGCACGCCCTCGAATTCCGCCACCCCGAGCCGCCCCATGGCGAAACCGAAGCGGACGCCATTGCCGTCGACCTTGCCGTCTATGTTGCCTTCCAAGGGCGGACACCTTGGGGCGCGGCCGACCGCCTTCGCCTTGCCCGACCCGGTGAGCCGGCGCCCAATTTGGACCAACCTGACATGGCCTTCCCAGCGGCACCGCGTTCGCGGCTGCTCGATGGCGATGGCGATGGCCCAGAGGCCCGCCACCGCCTTGGGTGGAGGTTCGGCGGCGCCGGGCTGGGACAAACCGAGCGCCAGTCCCAACATCGCCAAACCCAACATCGGCCGCCAGGGCGTCATCGTATGGACCGCCAGGGCGTCACGGGCTATCCACCGCCAAGGCGTCATGGGAGAACTTCACGTTGACCAGCCATGGGACATGCCCTCCCGCTTTGCGGCGCGGCGGCGCGGGGCCGCCATGAGGGGTGTTATTTCAGCGCCAAACCCAACGCCGGCAAGGCTTTGGGAGGGTCGCGGCAAAATTTTGCGTCCCCTTGGGTATTTCGGCATTTTAATCCACGGGCGGAGTGTATTATATTGGCGACAGCGAGACCCAAGGAACAAGAACGCACGATCAGCCCGCACGGGTGCCCAGAAGGAGCAAATTCCATGGCCATGACCCTTGACGACATGTCGGCCCGCTATGCGACCGACGAAATGAAGAAAGCCGGTGAAAAGGTTCCCCAATTCATCGTTTCCGCCGACGGCCACGTGGACGAACCGCCGGACATATTCGACGAACTGCCGCAAGAGATTCGCGACGCCATCAAGCGCCCCAAGATCATGCTGGAGACCCGCCCCCAGGGCGGCGTCAACCCCAAGATCCGGGTCACCGACATGGACCTCGACGGCGTCGCCGCCGAGGTGCTCTATCCGACCTTCGGCCTCGGCCTGTTTGCCCAGGAGCAAAGGGAACAGGAGGCCGCCTTCCGGGTCTACAACGACTGGATCGCCGATTTCTGCAAGACCGCGCCCGGCCGGCTGTTCGCCGTCCCCTGCCTCGCAGTTTACGACATCGACTTCGCCATCAAGGAGATGCATCGTTGCGCCGACATGGGCTTGCTGGGCGGGCTGGTGTGGCAGGTGCCGCATCCCGACCTGCCGCTGATTTCCGACCATTACGAGAAACTGTGGGCCGCGGCGGCGGAATTGGGCCAGCCGATCCACTTCCACATCCTCACCGGCTTCAACTACTTCCGCTTCAAGCGTGAAGGCCTGGAGAAGGTGCGCGGCTCGGTCAACACCAAGACCCATGAAATCTTCACCACGGTTTACGACATCATCTGGTCGGGCGTGTTCGATCGCCATCCCACGCTCAAGGTGGTGATCGTCGAAGGCGAGATCGGCTGGGCGCCGTTCCTCCTTCAGCAGTGGGATTACTACTACAAGCGCAACCTGAAGCCGGGTCATCCCAACACCGAATTCGTGATCAATCGCCTGCCCAGCGAGATCTTCGAGGATCATATGCATCTGACCTTCATGGACGATGCCGTCGGCGGCCATGCGCTCCAGGTCTGGGGCGATCGCAACTGCATGTGGTCCAGCGATTATCCCCATCCCAACATGACCTGGCCCAATTCACGCGCCTTCATCGCCCGTCAGATCGGCGATCTCGATCCCGAGAAGCAGAAGCGGGTGCTGAGCCAGAACGTCATCGACCTCTACGGGCTCGACATCAAGAAGTAACCTGTTTGCGGCCGGCCCGTGGGGCCGGCCGTCAAAAATAATCGAATCAAGGAGAGTGAAATGCCTCTCGATACCATAGACACGGGTCAACTGGAAAACGAAACCGAGGAGATGCGCGCCAAGCGCGAGGCCGTCATCGAGGCCAGCCCGCCGCCGCAGTTCTTCAAGCTCCGCGCCGAGCTGGTGAGCCAAGGCCGCACCAACCAGACCGTGGCCGATACCGGCAACATGTGGATCAACCTCAAGGTCTACGCGTCGGGCGGCGAAAACGGCCTGCACAACCACTCCGCCCAGGACCATTTCCACCTGGTCCTCTCGGGCAGCGCCCGCTTCTACGGGCCGCGCGGCGAAGAGGTGGACTGCGGCCAATACGAGGGCATCATGCTGCCCGCCGGCAGCTTTTACCGCTTCCACGCCACCAGCGAGGAGCCCCTGGTCCTGCTGCGGGTGGGCGCCTGGGTCAAGCCCAAGGAGACCGAGAAGCGGCTCAACGTATACGGCGATCCCCTGCCCAACCACTCCGATGCCAATGGTGCGATCGAGGTGATCACGCGCCCCGGCGAATTCTGGGGCGCCGCCGAATAACCGGCGCCAACGCCGAAGTCCGAGATTAACGCGCCGCCGCCGGGTCCCGCCCGGCGGCGGTTGGCGTGCCGGGGCCGGGTCCCACCCGGCGGCGGTTGGCGTGCCGGGGCGTCGATCCCAATACCCCCCAGGGTGAAAGCCATGGCAATCGCCAATCGATCCCGCACATGCCCATGGGCATGGAGAGGCTGGCCCGAGCGGAAACCGGGTGGCACTCCATTAGCGGAACTGCGGCGCAGCCGCGTTCAGCCGATGCCCAGCGCCGCGCGGATGGCGCTGATCCGCGCGTCCTTGCCCTCGAAGAAGAAAGCCGCCTGGTAGGCGGGCCGCTCGGAATAGCGCGCCAGCCAATCGGTGACGGCGCCGTAAGCGCCGTCGTCCACCATGCCGGGTTCGAGATCGATGATGCGCTCGACGAACGGCACCATGGCGATATCGGCGAGGGTATACATCTCGCCCAGCAGCCAGGGGCCGCCGCCGGCCAAGCCATGGTCGAGCTTGCCCAGGGTCAGGTGCATTTCCGCGCTGGCCGCCGCGAACTCGTCGGCGGAAAATCCTTCCCTCGCGGCCGCCCGCCAACGCCCGCGCCGCTCGGCGGTCGGCACCCGGGCCAGGCACTTCGCCAATTCATCGTCGGACAGCTTTCGCGCCACCGGCCGGCTGACCCGGTCCCAGGTGGGCACGTAGACCGCCTTGTAGGCGTGTTCGTCGGACCATTTGGTCCAGACGCGCATGGCCGCGCGCCCATGGGGGTCGGGCGGGCTCAGGGCGGGTTCCGACCAGACCTCGTCGATGTATTCGATGATGATGGTGGATTCGACCACGGCGCGGCCGTCATGGACCAGGGTCGGCACCACGCCGTTGGGGTTGAGCTTGAGGTATTCGGGGTCGTGCTGCTCGAAGGCCTGCAGGTTGACCAGCCGGCTCTCGAATTCGAGTCCCTTTTCATAGAGTGCCAAGCGCACCTTCTTGGAGCACGTCGAGGCCAAACCGTGATAGAGCGTGATCATCGCGCCCCTAGCGCCGGGCGCGCGGCGCACCGCGCGTCAACCAGCGGAAAAATTGGCCGGAATGCCGCCCTATTCGCGGTTCCAACTTGTCGGCACCGCCGATCTTGGATCGGTCGGCGAAGGGTCCGAAAATCGGCATGTGCGCCCCCCCTCTAATTTACGGATTCCGAACGCGGGCCATTTAGGCCTATGATGCCCGTTGCGCGCGCATGGAACAACCGCCAAAGCGCTTGGACGGCGCCGCCCGACACCTCCATGACGAGGAGTTAATCCGATGAATTCATCTACCGACAAGACAAGCGAACCGGTGCTCGCCACCGCCGCCGCGGAGCTTTGCGAACACGCGCTGACCCCTGAAATGCGGTTTCGGCTCAGCCTCATTACGATCCTCTTCACGGCGACCATGGCATCCGTCGCCACATTACTGATCCTGCTGGTGACCTGGCAATTCTCCTTCGCCCTGTTGGGCACAATTTGGCTGTGGGCGGCGGGGCTCGCCGCGATCTTCTATTGGGGCCAGATTCCGCGCCTGTTCGGCTTCGCCAGCGTCTCCGGCGCCTTCGAAGACAGCCATCAAGAATTCATCGAGGGCCCGCTCACGCGGTTCGCCAAGACCCATCGGTTGCAACCCAAGGCCGAAGATTAGGTCCATGGGCCCGGCGCGCTTGACCACCGCGCGACGGTTGGCCCGGGCCCACCATGAAATGCCTAAAACCCCCAGGGAAGAATGATGGGAATCGTTGAATCCATCGCCCTTTCCATGGGCGCGGCCTGGGGCAGCGGGATCAATCTTTACGCCGCCGTCTTCACCCTCGGTTTCCTCCACAATACCGACAAGATCACCCTGCCGCCGGATCTCGTGTTCCTCGGCGATCCGCTGGTGATGGCCGCCGCCGGGCTGATGTACCTGGTCGAATTCTGCGCCGACAAAATTCCCGGCATCGATACCCTGTGGGACGGTATCCACTCGTTCATCCGCATCCCGGCGGGGGCGGTGCTGGCGGCGGGCGCCGTCGGCGAGCTGGGCGCCGGCGCGCAGTTCGCCGCGCTCTTGGTGGGCGGCACGCTGGCCGCCGCCACCCATGCCACCAAGGCCGGCACCCGTGCCGTGGTTAATACCTCGCCGGAGCCGTTTTCCAACTGGGCGCTCTCCATCGGCGAGGACATCGCCGTGTTCGCCGGGGTCTGGGCCGCCTTGACCCATCCCTGGATTTTCCTCGGTCTTTTGGTGGCGTTCATCCTCTTCATGGCCTGGATCCTGCCGAAGATCTGGCGCGGCATCAAAAAGGTGTTCCGCTGGCTGTTCCGGTCCCAGGCCGGCCAAGGGCAAGGCCCGCCCGCCCAGGCGCCACCGGCCCAGGCGACACCCCAGGCCGCGCCCCCTTGGGGGGCGACCCCAGCCGCGCCCCCCAAGGGGGCGACAGGGCACGAGGAAGCACCAGGCGAAGCAAGCCCGCGGCCCGCCGAGGGCGGCACGCGGCGGGATCCGGACAACCGGCCATGACCGGTCGGGTGGGTGCAAACCCATGGGGAAATTGGGGCGAGTGATGGGGATCGAACCCACGGCCTCCAGATCCACAATCTGGCGCTCTAACCGACTGAGCTACACCCGCCACAAGGAAGGCAGACTAAGTAGTGAATTGACGCTTTGGCGTCAAGGCCGGCGGCGCCTTACCGCGTGCCCTTGCCTGCCCGCCTTGACTAGAGATTAAGCGTTTTGCATAAATTTTGTGCACCAAGCCGTGCAAGGGGCCGTTCATATGTCGTTGTTTACCCGGCAAGATTTTGATAATAAACAGTTAAACTGGTTGGCACGGCTCCTGCTAACCCAACCACCCGCAAGACCTGATCCAACCTCCGGAAACCAGGGATCCATAAAGACATGAAGAAGATCGAAGCTATCATAAAGCCCTTCAAACTCGACGAAGTGAAAGAAGCGCTCCACGAAGTGGGGCTCCAGGGCATGACCGTCACCGAGGCCAAAGGCTTCGGCCGGCAGAAAGGCCATACCGAACTCTATCGCGGGGCGGAATACGTGGTCGATTTCCTTCCCAAGGTGAAGATCGAAATCGTCTTGGAAGATTCCCTCGTCGACCGTGCCATCGAAGCCATCACCCAGGCGGCGCGGACCGGCCGCATCGGCGACGGCAAGATCTTCGTCTCGACCATCGAAGAAGTAATCCGCATCCGCACCGGGGAGACCGGCGCGGATGCGGTGTGAGGGAACCCATGCCCCCGCCGCGTGACGCGGAGCGTGCCCCTTTGAACGCGCCAGCGAGCCCCAAACCCGAGGCCAACATTAAGGAAAGCTTTGACCATGCCCGAAGATGTTAAGAAGGTCCTGAAAATGATCGAGGACAACGATGTCAAATTCGTCGATTTTCGATTCACCGACCCCCGGGGCAAGTGGCAACACACAGCCCAAACCGTGGAGACGGTGACCGAAGAGATGTTCGCCGAAGGCATCATGTTCGACGGTTCATCCATCGCCGGTTGGAAGGCCATCAACGAATCCGACATGAACCTGATGCCCGATGCCGCCACCGCGAGAATGGACCCGTTCACGGCCCAGCCCCAACTGATCGTGTTCTGCGATGTTCTCGAGCCGCTTACGGGCCAGCCTTATTCCCGCGATCCCCGCTCCACCGCCAAGAAAGCGGAGGCCTACCTCTCCTCCACAGGCATTGGCGACACCGCCTATTTCGGGGCCGAGGCCGAATTCTTCGTCTTCGACTCCGTCCGCTTCGCCAACGCCCAGCAACACACCTTCTACCGGATCGATTCCGAGGAAGGGCCGTGGGCCAGCGCCGACCAGTTCGAGGACGGCAATGTCGGCCACAGGCCGGCGCCCAAAGGCGGCTATTTCCCTGTGCCGCCGGTCGATTCCATGACCGACATCCGGGCCGAAATGGTGACCGTCATGTCGGAGATGGGGCTCTCCATGGAAAAGCACCATCACGAGGTGGCGCCTTCCCAAAACGAACTGGGGCTGAAGTTCAACAGCCTGCTTTCGGCGGCCGACGAGTTGCAGATTTATAAATACGTGGTCCACATGGTGGCCCATTCCTACGGCAAGACGGCCACCTTCATGCCCAAGCCGGTGTACAACGACAACGGCTCGGGCATGCATGTCCACCAGTCGATCTGGAAGGCCGGCAAGAACGTCTTCGCCGGGTCGGGTTACGCCGATCTTTCCGAGGCGGCGCTCCATTACATCGGCGGAATCATCAAGCACGCCCGTGCCCTCAATGCCTTCACCAACCCGACCACCAACAGCTACAAGCGCCTGGTGATGGGTTTCGAGGCGCCGGTGCTGTTGGCTTATTCATCCAGGAACCGCTCGGCGGCCTGCCGCATCCCCCACGCCACCAGCCCCAATGGCAAGCGCGTCGAGGTCCGTTTCCCCGATCCGGCGGCCAACCCTTATCTTGCCTACGCGGCGATGCTGTTGGCCGGCATCGACGGCATCGAGAACAAGATCGACCCGGGCGATGCCATAGACAAGGACCTCTACGACCTGCCGCCCGAGGACCTGGTCGGCGTGCCCACGGTGTCCGGCTCCTTGCGTGAGGCCCTGGACGAACTCTCGGCGGATAAGGACTTCCTGCTCAAGGGCGACGTCTTTACCGAGGATCAAATTCAAAGCTATTGCGAACTTCGTTGGGAAGAGGTCCTGAACTTCGAACAGGCCCCCCACCCCATCGAGTTCAGCATGTATTACAGCGTCTGACCGGGCGCGGCAAAAGACTTCGAGCCGGCTGCCCAGCCCAGGGCGGCCGGCAAATATTCGCGCCGAAACCACTAGTGCACTTTCCAACCAAATTGAATCAATTTGATGGTGCTCATGAGCTTCCAGGGTAGGCGCGGGCCGAAGCGCGATGCTTCGCATCGGGCGAGGTTCGCAACGCACCCTGGGAGCTCATGAGCCCCACCGCAGGCCGGGTGCTTTTGCCCCAAGGCGTCGTTGCGTATCTTTGCCGATGCCCCGCATCGCCATGCGACACGCGCCTATCCTTGGGGCAAAATCATCCCGGTCAAATGGTTCAATTTGGTCGGAAAATGCACTAGATATAGGGTGCAGTTTCCCCCGGCCCCTACATGATGCTTGCAGAGAGCCGGGGCGGCTCCTATATCTTAGAACCTGGCTGGCGCGCTCCTTCGGGTCCCGTGGGCCTTGGGGTTTGTGGGTTCGGAGTACAGGCAGAAGATGGCGGATCTCTTTTCCCAGGCCAAGGCGCGTAAGCCCCGGGGGAAAGCCGAGGCGGGCTATTCAGCCAAGGATATCGAGGTTCTCGAAGGGCTTGAGCCGGTCCGGCGCAGGCCGGGTATGTATATCGGCGGCACCGATCTTTCGGCCATGCATCACCTGGCGGCGGAGGTGCTCGACAACGCCATGGACGAAGCCGTGGCGGGCCAAGCCTCACGCATCGAACTCACCCTGGAGGCGGGCAACTGGGTGACCGTGCGCGACAACGGGCGCGGCATCCCGGTGGACCCCCATCCCAAGTTCAAGAATAAATCGGCGTTGGAAGTGATCCTGACGACCCTTCATTCCGGCGGCAAATTTTCCTCCAACGCCTATCAGACCTCGGGCGGTCTGCACGGGGTCGGCCTGTCGGTGGTCAACGCGCTGGCCGATGAATTGACGGCGGAAGTGGCCCGCGACGGCAGGCTCTGGGTGCAGAGCTACGCACGCGGCAAGCCGGTCACCAAGCTCACAAGCACCGAAGGCGCCAAGAACCGCCGCGGCACGCTGATCCGGTTCCATCCCGATCCGGACATTTTCGGCGAAAAGGTGGCCTTCGACGCCGCCCGGCTTTATCGCATGGCGCGGGCCAAGGCCCATCTTTACCGGGGCGTGGAAATACACTGGAAGGCCGATGCGGCCCTCATCGGCGCTTCGGGCGACACCCCTGAAAATGCCGTGCTCCACTTTCCCGGCGGTCTCGCCGATTTGGTGGCCGAGGCGCTGGGGGAGAGGAAGAGCCTGACGCCGGCGCATTTTATCGGCGAGGCGAAACTCGCCAATGGATCGGACGAGGAAGGCCATATCGAATGGGCGCTCACATGGCCCGACGACGGCATCGGCGCCATTGATTCCTACTGCAACACGGTCCCCACGCCCCAGGGCGGCAGCCATGAAAGCGGCCTGCGCACCGGCTTGGTGCGCGCCGTCAAGGCCTACGGCGAGTTGACCGGCAACCGGAAGGCGGCCCAGATCATCGCCGATGACGTCATGGATGGGGCGCTCGGCGCGCTCTCGGTGTTCATCCGCAATCCCCAGTTCCAGGGCCAAACCAAGGAAAAGATCTCCAACCCCGGCGTTGCACGGATGATGGAAACCGTCATCAAGGATCATTTCGATCACTGGCTGTCCGGTGATCCATCCACCGCCAACCTCCTGCTCGACGCCATCATCGAGCGCGCCGATGAACGCCTCGCCCGCCGCCGGGACCGGGAGCAGAAGCGCAAGAGCGCAACCCGCAAGCTGCGCCTGCCGGGCAAACTGGCCGATTGCTCGGCGGCCTCCACCGAAGGGACCGAAATATTCCTGGTGGAAGGCGATTCCGCGGGCGGCTCGGCCAAGCAGGCTAGAGACCGCGGCACCCAGGCGATCCTGCCGCTGCGCGGCAAGATCCTCAACGTGGCGACGGCGACGGCGGAAAAACTGCACGCCAACCAGGAAATCACCGACCTGATCCAGGCGCTCGGTTGCGGCACCGGAGCCGGGCTCGATATCGACAAGCTGCGCTACCAGCGCGTCATCATCATGACCGACGCCGATGTCGACGGCGCCCATATCGCCTCTCTCCTGATCACCTTCTTTTACCGCGAGATGGAAGGCCTGATCCACGCCGGGCGGCTGTACCTGGCGGTGCCGCCGCTGTACCGGCTGAGCCAGGGCGCCGACGTGGTCTATGCCCGCGACGATGCCCATAAGGACGAGCTGATCAAAACCCGGCTCACCGGCCGCGCCAAAATCGAGATCAGCCGCTTCAAGGGGTTGGGCGAAATGCCCCCCGCCCAACTCAAGACCACCACCATGGCGCCGGAGACCCGTACCCTGCTCCGCATCACCATCCCCAAGGATGCCGAGGAGGAGACCGCCCAGCGGGTCGAGGACCTCATGGGCCGCAAGCCCGAGCTTCGCCTGCGCTTCATCCAGGAGCATGCCGGCGAGGCCGCCGACCTCGATATCTAGAGCATTTATTCGGCCGGCACCCTCGGCCGGCCCCTCACGGTGAATTGATCGTTTTTGCCGGCGCCGACCTTGCTTTCACTCCGTGGTTGATTATCTAATGGCGCAGGTTCACGATTCCCGAGGGAGGCTACGTCGATGTCGATCAAATCCGCAGTTGCCGTCATCGGGGCGGCTCTCGTACTCGGCGCCTGCGGCGGCGCTGTCGTCTCTTTG
>Ga0209988_10003570_pt1 | contig 10287 bp, 10 predicted proteins | sample N075metaG_FD_183115 | JGI IMG/M metagenome (GOLD analysis project Ga0209988, IMG submission 183115) | Deep subsurface microbial communities from Kermadec Trench to uncover new lineages of life (NeLLi) - N075 metaG (SPAdes) (version 2) | ecosystem: Environmental > Aquatic > Marine > Ocean trench... | reverse complement strand
CGAGCACCGATACGGGGATTAGGGCCGCCAGAAGGAAGAGCCCCAACGCCAACAGGCCCGCCGCGGCGATGTCTCGCTGCTGCTTCTGAGACAGCATCTTAGAAGACCTCTAACTCTCGGGCCCGGAGGACCCCGCGTCCGTGGAACGCAACTGGATGACCCGGTCGTCCATCTCAGGCACTACGGAGTGGCGATCGATTTGGGCGCAAACCTCCAGGTCCTCTCGGAGTCCGATCTCGATGAGGTGCTGGCCCGCCGAAGTCGATGCGAGGAAATGGGCGTTGATGTGGAAGGTCAGCGCCATCTCCACAGCTCCCATCGCGGCGTCGTTGAGTTCGACCTCGACCTCGGCCGCCGTCCGGATACGCTGCACCAGAGCTCCCGCACAGACGGCGTCGTCGAGAGAGAACAACCCCTCCGCTCCGGCGCAGACGACCACGATCGAATCGGCCTCCATCACCGCCGCCCCGACTGCACTCAGATTCATGAAGCTGCAGGCCAAGACGCTCACGGCATCTTCGACCAGAAAGAAAGCGCGGGTGCCATTCGTGGTGCTCATTACCAACCGCTTTCCCGCCACCCTCTCGGTCGAGAACTCACCCGGGGAATTCCCGAGGTCGAATCCCTCGATCATGAGTCCGCGTGCCTCGCCGCACAGAATCGTGTCGTCCCGTCCGAGGGAAGACGCCAGCTTGATGGCTTCTTCGGTTGAAGGAGCCGGATAGACACCCTGGGCGCCGTTTACGAGCGCCTCCACCATCGAGCTTGTCGCACGCAGGACATCGATCACGACGACCGTGCTCCCGGCCAGGTCGGGCAGCGGGGACGCCGGCTCGAAATGGACGTCGATCTTCATCAGTCAGCGGAGCGCTCGCTCAGAAAACGATCCACGAACCCGGTGTCCACCCCACCGGCCACGAACCTCTCATTCCGCGTAATTTCGGCGAGGAACGGAATCGTGGTCTTGATCCCTTCGATCACAAAGGACTCGAGCGCATGCCGCGCACGCACGATGGCCTCTTCCCGATCCTTGCCGCTGACGATCAACTTGGCGAGCAGGGAATCGTAGTGCGGCGGTACCTGATAACCGCTGTACAGATGTGTATCGAGCCGAACACCAGGCCCACCTGGAGGATGGAACGTCGTGATCGGGCCCGGGCAGGGTGCGAACCCAAGTGAGGCATCCTCGGCGTTCACGCGAAATTCGATGGCGTGCCCTCGCACCTGAGGGATCTCGCTGGGAAACGACAGGGGTTCACCAGCAGCCACTCGAATCTGCTCCTTCACCAGATCGAGTCCCGTCGTGACTTCGGTGACCGGGTGCTCTACCTGAATCCGTGTGTTCATCTCGATAAAGTAGAAGGATCCATCGGAGTCGACGAGGAACTCCACGGTACCGGCTCCCACGTACTCGATCCCTTTCGCCGCCAGGACCGCCGCCGCCGCCATTTTTTCCCGCAACTCGGGGGTCAGCGCCGGCGAGGGAGCCTCTTCAATCAGTTTTTGATGTCGACGCTGGATGGAGCAATCTCGCTCACCGAGGTGGACCACCCTGCCATGCTGGTCCCCGAACACCTGGAACTCGACGTGCTTGGGTCGGACGATACACTTCTCGAGGTAGACATCCGGATCGCCGAACGCGGCCCCGGCCTCTGTTTGCGCCGCTTGGAACATGTGAGCAAAGGATTCCGCATCGGAAGCGATCCGCATACCCTTCCCTCCCCCACCCGAAGAGGCCTTGATCATGACCGGAAAGCCGATCTGGGCGGCGATCTTCTCACCCTCACTGAGATCCGATATGACGCCGTCCGAACCGGGGACCGTGGGCAGGCCGAGGTCCATCATTGTCTGACGGGCCGTCGCCTTGTCACCCATTGCGCGGATCTGCTCGGGCCTCGGACCCACGAACACGATGTCCGAACGCTGACAGATTTCACTGAACTCGGCGTTCTCCGCCAAGAAGCCGTACCCCGGATGGATGGCCTCGGCCCCCGTCACCTCCGCAGCCGATATGATCCGGGGGATGTTCAGGTAGCTGTCCCTCGCCGGCGCCGGACCGATACAGACATCCTCGTCGGAGAAGCGGACATGGAGCGACTCGCGGTCCGCTTCTGAGTATACGGCCACCGTCGTCACACCGAGTTCGTGGCATGCCCGGATGATCCGCAGGGCTATCTCACCACGATTGGCGATCAGCAACTTATTGAACACTCAGCGCACCTCGGGAAGGTCGCATGCCCCGGGGCCCTCCATCACGGGGAAACGCGAAACAGTACCTGCCCATATTCTACGGGCTCGCCGCTCTCGACACAGATCTCGCGAATGACGCCCGAGACCTCACACTCCAGCTCATTCATGAGCTTCATGGCCTCGATGATACAGAGCGTGTCACCCGGCGAGACGCTGGCGCCCAGTTCGACGTAAGACGGAGCATCCGGAGCGGGAGCCCGATAGAAGGTGCCCACCATGGGAGAGGTGATCTCGATCAGCCCGGAACCTCCCGACGTGGTCTCGGAAGACGGGAGGGGCCCCTCTTGTGCGAGGGCAGGTACGCCTGAAGAGACCATCGGTGCGAACGATGGCGCCAAGCCCCCATGCACGGTCAACGCGGCCCCAGCGTCGGCAGAGGCCGTCTTGGCGAGTCGGATACGCGTGCCCCCTCGCTCGATCTCGATGGAGTCCAGCCCGCTCTCGTCGAGGGCCTTGATGAGGCTCTGGACAAAGTCCAGATCCATCATGACGACGCTCGCGTCAAGTACTTCTCTTCACGGCGGTCCACCTTGACCACCTCTCCCTCTTCGATGAACAGCGGCACCTGAATCACAGCGCCGGTCTCCAGGGTCGCGGGTTTCGTGCCGCCCTGGGCCGTGTCACCCTTGAATCCGGGGTCGGTCTGCGTGACCACCAGCTCCACGAACTGAGGTAGTTCGACACTGATGACGGTGCCGTCGTGGACCAGGCCCTCGCACTCCATGTTCTCCTTCAAGTACCGGAGCTGATCCTCACCGAGCAGGTCTCCAGAGATCGGGATCATCTCATAGGTCTGCTGGTCCATGAAGTGGTAGAGCTGCCCGTCCGAATAACTGTACGTCACGGGGCGGCGCTCCAGTCGCACGTCGGTCACCTTCTCCCCCGCGCGATACGTCCTGTCCACCACCGCCCCGGTGAGAACGTTCTTGAGCTTCGTCCGAACGAACGCACCGCCCTTACCAGGCTTCACATGCTGGAAGTAAACAATGGTCCAGAGCTGGCCATCGATATCCAACACCAAGCCATTACGAAAATCCGCGGTCGAGGCCATAACACCTGTCAGTCGATGAGAATTTAGAAGGCGAACGGCGTTATTCGCCGGCGATTCGGGCCACGAGCCCTCTCAGCGCTAGAAGATAGCCCTGAGATCCAAAACCTAGAACCACCCCACTGGCTACCGGCGAGAGATAAGAATGACGCCGGAAACGCTCTCGGGCGATCGTGTTGGAGAGGTGAACCTCCACAAACGGGAGCCCCACCCCCACGAGCCCATCGCGCAGAGCCACGCTCGTGTGGGTCAGCCCTCCCGGATTAATCAAGAAACCGTCGACCCGCTGGCTGGCCTCCTCCAGGAAATCGAGGATCGCTCCCTCCGAGTTGGACTGGAAGGTCTCGACCTCCACACCCAACTCGGAACCGAGCGATTGCACGGCACCGTTGATGTCGTCCAACGTATCGGTTCCGTAAATCTCGGGTTCCCGACGCCCGAGCAGGCCGAGGTTGGGACCGTTGATGAGTGCGATGCGCACGATCTTGTCTCCCTGGTCGCCTAGACGCCTCTACGACTCTTTGGCGTTATCATCCGGCGCGAGCGATTTTATGGAAACCGTCTGACGTTCCTCGAGGCCGGCCACAAGTGCGCCGAGTCCTGCCCGTACATCCAGCTCGGCCGGTGCTCCATCGGCGCCGGACTCGAGCGATTCCAATTCGGTCAGTCGCCTGCGCAAGACTTCGTTATCCGGATCATCCGCGATCAACTTTCCGTACACCTCGATCGCCCTTCCGGTGGCCCCCTGGGCCACATATAGCTCAGCAAGCGTTTGCGTGTAGATCTCTCCGTCGATCGGCCCCTCGCCGAACGACGCTTCCTCACCTCCTTCGGGTGCCAACGATGGGATGGGTACCACGGAACGTACCACGGGACGGTCGTCGGGGTCACGTACCGATTCGGGCGCGGCGTCAGGTGTGGCACTCGACTCGTCCTGATCAACCGGCGCCAGAGAGGCGATCGGTACCACGGGACGGTCGTCGGGGTCACGTACCGATTCGGGCGCGGCGTCAGGTGTAGCACTCGACTCGTCCTGATCAACCGGCGCCAGAGAGGTGATCGGTACCACGGGACGGTCGTCGAGATCAGGTGCCGACTCCGGTGCCGCGTCAGGTGCTGCACTGGTCTCGTCCTGCTCAGCCGGCGCCAGGGAAGCGATCGGTACCACGGGACGGTCGCGGTCCGGTACCAACTCGGGCGCGGCGTCGGGTGCGGCAACGGTCTCGACCGGCGCACCCGGCGCCAGGAAGGCGATCGGCACGACCGGCGCACCCGGCGCCAGGGAGGCGATCGGCACGACCGGCGCACCCGGCGCCAGGGAGGCGATCGGCACGACCGGACGTTCATCTTCAGCCGACTGCTCGGCCGATTCCCTGGCTGCCACCTGGGCCCGATAGGCCTGAGCCCTTTGATCTTCAATCAACTGAACGATGGCAGCCCGTGCGACCGTGTTCTCTGCGTCCAAAGCAAGAACCCGCTCGAACGAGCGCATGGCGTCGTCCGGCTTTTGCCGGGAACGATGCACCCAGCCCAGCACCAAATGGGCGGATGCAAAATCGGGATGGGTGTCGAGCCCTTCTTGAATAAGGGCCAGGGCCTTATCCAGGTCGCCGAGCCGGCGGTGGGCATCCGCCAGGGGCACGAAAGTCCTCCCCCGCGGGTCTAACTCCGACTCGTACAATTCTTGTAGTCGGTCGATCTGCTGTTTCAGAGACTCGGGCACACAGAGCTCCTTGGACGAACAGGAAAAGACGCGAGGTACACTTGTAGGACCATGGACGCGAGGAAGATACTGACTGCGCCGAAAACGTGTCAACGAGAGAGGTTGAGGAGCCCCATACCGGCCATTACCTTTCGTGGCCTTATCGTGTATGATCACGCGAACGTGATCAGGCACAGGACTCGCCGAGGAGTTGCCGTCTCATGATGCGTCAAATGCGGGAGAACACGAAGTGGATCATGCTGGTGACGGCAACGGCCTTCGTGGGCCTCATGGTGTTCCAGTGGGGAATGGACATCACCGGGCGGAGCGGCCTCTCTATCGGAGAAATCGGTAGCGTCAACGGCACGCCGGTGATGTACGACCCTTTTAATCAGACCTACCGTGCGCTTTTCGATCAGCTGCAGGCTTCCCAAGAGGATCCTATCACGAGCCAACAGATCCGTGACATCGAAGACGCGGCTTGGGACGAGGTCGTCAACCAGGTCCTGATCCAGCAGGAGCTGAGACGCCGAGGTATCCTGGTGACCGATGACGAGTTGCTGACCGCCTCACGGTTCAGTCCACCGCCGGAGTTCCAGACCAACGCCGCGTTTCAAACGGACGGGTTATTCGATATCCAGAAGTACCAGGCGTTCCTGGCGTCTCCGACCATCGACGATCTGATGCTCCTCCAGCTGGAGGCGTATTACCGGGATGTGATCCCCCGAAGCAAGCTGATGCGGCAGGTGTCGTCCGACCTTTACGTTACCGATGCCGCCCTCTGGGACGATTATCGTGACCGAAACGAGATGATCTCGGTTCGTTACGTCACCCTCAATCCCGCTCAACGGGTCGCCGACTCCGCCGTAACCGTGACAGCCGAGGAGGTGAGCGAATACTACGACGACCATGAAGAGGAGTTCGCGATTCCGGCGCAGGCCACGGTCCGAGCGGTAGTCCTCGACAAAACTCCCACGCCCGAAGACACGGTTGCCATGGGAGAAATTGCCGCTGAACTGAGGCGAGAGATCATCGAAGGGGCCGATTTCGAGGATATGTTCGGTCGGCCTGGAGTCGGAGCCGGGTCAGGAGACCTGGGCTGGTTTACGAGGGACCGTATGCCCGAGGCGTTTTCCGATGCGGCCTTCGCGGCAACCGTAGGCGAGCTCACGGAACCGGTGAGGACCTCCTTAGGTTACCATCTGATCGAAGTGCAGGATCAGGCAGAAGACAGTGTTCAGGCCCGGCATATCCTCGTTCCGTTTGCCCACACCGAGGAATCTGAGCTCGCGCTCCTCACGCTTGCCGACTCACTGGAGGCCCTTGGAGAGTCACGCACGTTGGCAGACGCAGCTCTAACTCTGAACCTCGGCCTTGAAACCGCTTTTCTGAGCACTGAATTCGCGTTCGTTGCGGGAGCCGGGCAAGTAGGAGAGGGCGCCGACTGGGCCTTCGAGGAAGCATTGCTTGGAGACGTCAGCCCCGTTTTCGAGACGAGGCAGGCTTTCTACATGCTTGAGCTTGCCGACCTCCGGGAGGCGGGGGCGATCTCACTCGCCGACGCCCGAGGATCCATCGAACAAACGGTGAGAGCCGAGAAGAAGGTGGAACAAGCCAAGGACGAGGGCGAGGAGATCGTCGCCCAGATTCGAGCGGGGGCGGACTTGGCTGATATAGCCGAACAGAAGAGCTTGGAGATCCAGATGGCTGGGCCGTACGCCCGCCTGGACTTCGTTCCCGGCATCGGGAGGCTGAACGCGGCCGTAGGGGCAGGATTCGGCCTGAATATTGGAGATGTGAGCCGTGCGGTGGAGGCCAACAACAATGTCTTCATCATCGAGTTGGCCGACTACTTCGCTGCGGACTCCACCGCTTTCGAAGACGAGCGGTTGCTACTACGGGATCAATGGCTCGCGTTTGCCCAACAGAGTCGGCTCCAGGAATGGCTCCAGGGCCTTCGAGAAGTGGCCCGCATCATCGACAGACGGGATGAAGTCTTGAACGCCGATCCCGCGGATGGTCAACTGCCAATAGGCGGGTTCGGGTTCTAACGCCCTGGATTGGCGTCTGAGGCCCCTCCCTTTTTGCAAGAGGGTGGAGAAGAGGGGCTCACGATCCCGCTCCGGCCAGCGCTTCGCTCTACCGCCTTCGGCGGCAGACTGTCCTCCGGCGGGACCGTGAACCCCTCTTCACGTTGGCATGGTTCGGGGGGGCAACGGACCGCTCTCCGGGCCATGGGGACGGGGCGGGCCGAATATTCCCATCATCCGCCCACGGCTCGCTCAGCTTGGGCGGGGGCGGGTAGCTCATTCCCACCGTCCAGCCCACTGCCTTGTCACTTTGGGCGGGGCCGGGTGCCCATTCCCACCCATCCGCAAAAGCCTCTTAGGCGTGGGGGCGCCCGTGTCCGATTCTGCCGCGCAGTCGCCGAGAGGGGTGGTGGTGGTCTTGCGGGGGGAGTACTACGACGAAGCCGAACAAGGCGCAGGACCGGGGCGGTGAGCAGAGAGCGTTAGGCTGCTCCCAGCTCCTGGAGGGAGAGGGATCGACGGTCCTCCGTAGGACAGTCTGCGGCCGAAGGCCGTGGAGCGAAGCGCTGGCCGGAGGAGGACCGTCGATTCCTCTCCCCTTCCACACGCAAGGGTGATTAGGCCTTCTCTTCCTCTTCTTCTTCCTCCGCCGCCTTTTCTTCTGTCGGGCTCTCCTGTACGGGGACGTCTGTTGCAATCTCGGCTGCTTCTTCCCCCGCATGACCCTCGGCTGTGGGTGGGCCTCCAATCTGCTGCTCCGAAGGCGGCGGGTTCGTCGTCAATCGCCTTGGCCCCTGATCCGGTTCGTCCGAGGAAGCCGATGCAGGAGGCACTGCATCGCGTTGCGGTTCATCCACGGTCTTGATCTCCTTTTCGATCTCCCGAATCGAACCCTTGAACTCCCGTATCCCCTTGCCCAACGAAGAACCTATTTCGGGAAGCCGCTTCGCCCCAAAAAGGAGGAGGACCACAAGGAAGATTACGATCATCTCCCCCATGCCTAGTCCGCCGATTCCCATGATAATTCCCTCCGTTCGAAGTCCGTTCCGAATCTACATCCAGGAGCGAACAATAAAGGCCACGATCGCGATCCCTACGAATGTTAACACATTCAGGCTAAGGATCAGGGGGCCGATCGTGAACGCGAATACCAGGAGATCGATGGCCAGCGGTCCAACCGATGCCTCCACCGACATGGTGAGAAAGGCCTTGGCCGGGCTCTCCGGAAGAAATGCCACAGAGAGTTGAGTAAGCAACCCACCTACCAACAATCCGAGCGCCAGCGTCCATAACAGGCGCTTCACATTCCGCTGATAGGTATCGACTAACATGCCTTTATCGTTTCACGGACGGAGGAAGGTGTATCCGTGGCATCAGCGATCACGTCCCACGGTGTAGGTCACAGCGTCCCTCAGCGCGTCCACGGCAGGGTCCTCTGGAAGTGTAGCGAGTGCCTCCCATGCACGCCCGGCGTACAGATTCGCCCGCTCGTTGGCGTAGTCCAACCCACCACGGTCATGCACGATCTCGATCACACGATCGATGTCTTCATCCGCCGCCTTTGCCAGCGTGAAGAAGTCCCGAATCTCACGCGACTCAACATCAGACACGTTCTTCAGGGCTCCGACCAGCGGAAGTGTCACCTTACGCTCTCTCAGATCGTGCCCGGACGGCTTTCCCGTGACGGCCTCCGCTCCGGTGTAGTCCAAGAGGTCATCGGTGATCTGGAACGCCATGCCCAGATGATGCCCAAACAGTGCAAGGGACTTTCGATACTCACTCACACCGGCCAGGGCCCCCATTTCACAGGCCGCGGACATCAACGAAGCCGTCTTCGACGCGATGAGCCGGTAATAGTCGGACTCAGTGAACTCGAGGGCATCGTAGGATGTGAGTTGCCGCATCTCACCGATGCTCATCTCGTTGGCGGCACTCGCGATAACCGTCACCGCATCCAACCTTCCGAGCCGCGTGAGCTCCGTGACCGAGCGACTGTACAAGTAATCCCCCATGATGATCGCAATCTGATGCGTCCAGAGTGCGTTGACCGTGGGGAGACCACGCCGCAAGACACTGTGGTCGACGGCGTCGTCATGGACGAGCGTGGCGAGGTGAACCAACTCTACAACGGCAGCGAGTGTGATCGCATCGTCAGACTGGCTTCCCCCGACCTTATTGCTGAGAAGGAGAAGCGTGGGACGGAAGAGCTTGCCGCGCATGAGGAGAAGGTACTCGTTGATCTCCTCGATCAGATTGAAGTCCGAGATGATGATCCGCTTCAGATCGCCCTGGACCTCCTCGAGCCGACCGGCAACGAGGTTCTGCACCGAGGACAGATTCGGCGCAAGACCTCTCAGGACGGAACCCGGAGCCGCCTCCATCACGAGAGGCCTGTTGAGGAAGTGGAGCGAGCCGCGTTATTGGAGGTGCACATCGATCAAAGCTCGCCGGGGCTAACTGCGCAGGCCCCGAAGGCGCTCGGTGACATCAACGAAGTTGATATCGATTGCGAATACTTTGTCGTAAAACTCCACCGCCGCTTCGGTGTTGCCGATCGTCTCATGCGCCAGCCCGAGGTAGTAGTAAATGCCCACGCGTTCCTCCTCGACCTCGCAGGGGGCGTCGAGCCCGCGCGTGAGGGTTTGGAGCGCCGCCTCCGGCTCTTGTTTCTGCAGGAACGTCTGGCCGAGCATCTCATAGGTCGCAAGATGCTCTGAAGTACCCCGTAGCACCATTTGGAACTCACCGATCGCCTCGTCTAGAAGGCCCATCTCCAAGTAGGCGGTGCCCAGATCGTAGTGGGCGGTCACATCGCTCGTTTCGATGTTTTCCGAAACCTTCTTCTTGAACTGTTCCAACATCCTCTCGAAGTCGGCCTGATCGTCGCCGGTCGGCTCTTCATACGGCACGACGAAACGAGTCGACTTCTCGGTCGTGTGCACATCATCACCGAGAAGCATCGCACCGATATCGACGTAGGATTCCGATGAGGACGCCGCTGGACTTTCGGGCCCGGGATCCACGTTCGACACACTCCGAGACTCCTCAACGGCCGTAGTGGGGGTGTCCGCACCCGCGGCGGCCTCCTCGGCGGCTCTGGCCGCAGCGACTTCCTTGGCGGCCCTGGCCGCGGCCGCTTCTTCGGCGGCTCTGGCCGTGGCTTCCTCCGCAGCCTTGGCCGCCTCTTGCTTCGCAGCTTTGGCCGCCTCTTGCTTCGCAACTTTGGCCGCGGCTTCCTCTGCAGCTTTAGCCGCGGC
>Ga0209988_10003568_pt1 | contig 10288 bp, 8 predicted proteins | sample N075metaG_FD_183115 | JGI IMG/M metagenome (GOLD analysis project Ga0209988, IMG submission 183115) | Deep subsurface microbial communities from Kermadec Trench to uncover new lineages of life (NeLLi) - N075 metaG (SPAdes) (version 2) | ecosystem: Environmental > Aquatic > Marine > Ocean trench... | reverse complement strand
CTATGAAATAGATCGGGAAATACGTGAGTTCTTTGTTTTGAAAAGTTTTAAATTACGCTAAAAATCTAAAACGTAATTATTTGCGTCAAACTACGGAGGGACGAATAAATTGTCTGATTCAAAAAATAACTAAACAGAGAATAAAATATTTTCAATATTTAAGAAACATTGATGTTATCAGGTTGCTTCATCAACACTTGTTCTCCGTCCAGTCATCCCTAACTTTGGCGAAGTAGGAAGCTTTAGCAAAGGAAGATTTATTACCCTAGATTTAACGCAGGAGGACCATCTTTTTTGTCTCAGTAAAGTTTCCAGCTTCGATTTTATAAAAGTAAACTCCACTTGATAATCCTTTTGTATTAAACTCTACTTCATAACTTCCTACAGTTTTTCCTTCGTTAACAAGAGTTGATATCTCATTTCCAAGTACATCAAACACTTTAATTGTAACAAAACTTAATTCTGGAATTTGATATTTTATTATTGTTGCTGGGTTAAAGGGATTTGGATAGTTTTGATACAATGCGAAACCTGAGATTTCATTTGCGAAATTATTTTCATCAATGAATGTAGTGCCCCCATTTGTGGTTTTCATAATAATTGTATTGCTTCCGACTACCCAACCCGTACTACGATTAACAAAATCAATAGAAAATAAATTTTGATTAATTCCACTTGCTAATTGAGTCCAATTAAATCCTCCATCAAATGTTTTTAATATTTTGCCATCTTCTCCACACAAATATCCCTCCAATGAATCTACAAAACAAAAGCCGCCACCAGAGAAGTTTTCAAGATACGTCATAGTTATCCAAGAATCACCTCCATCAGTGGTCGTCAATATAATTGTGTCATCAAAAGGTACGTTCCCTTTCATCCATCCTTTTTGATCATCAATGAAAAATATTCTTCCCAAGGTGTGACTTGGGCTCTGATATTTTAATCTCCAAGATATTCCACCATCTGTAGTCTTGTATGCCTTACCTTTATTAAATTGGTTTGTTCCTAATACCCAACCAGTATTTTCATTTGAAAAGAATATAAAATTAAAATCAACAGTAAAAGCATCATGTGGTTCCAATGTTTTTTGCGTCCAGGTTTCACCCCCATCAACAGTTTTTTTAACTATGCCTATATCACAAGCCATCCAGCCTAAGTTGGCATTAATAAAGAAAACAGACCACGAATAAAAATTACTCGTGCCATTCGATTTAGGAATCCAAGATATTCCACCATCTGTAGTCTTTAGTATTATTTGACCACCACCAACAGTCCATCCTTCATTTGCATTTACAAAATAAATTGACGTCAAATCTTTATCAGTGTTACTCACTTGAGGCAACCATTGCCGACCACCGTCATTAGTATTTAGGATAGCACCCTTCTGTCCCACAACCCAACCAGTATTTGAATCAAGAAAAAATGCATCGAATAAAAATAAAAAATCACAGTTTTTCGTGGGGTTTAAATTTTCCCAATTTTCACCCCCATCAATTGTTTTAAGTATTGTTCCACATTGGCCTACACAATAACCTGTGTTAGAATCGATCATACTTATTGAATACAAATTGTTCTCAGTTTCACTTTCCGTAAGAAGCCAATCAATTCCTCCATTTGAAGTCCTTAGTATAGTACCATTTGCACCTGCAGCCCAGCCATATTCTTCATCGGTAAAGAAAACAGAATTTAAGCTCCTCATTGTATTACTTTCTTGTAAAACCCAATCTGAACCACCATTTTCAGTTCTTAAAATAGTTCCATTAGCACCAACGCACCAACCTGAACTTGAATCAATAAAATATATTGATTCAAGATAGCTACTCGTATTACTAACCTGACTGGCCCAGCTTTCACCAGCATCAGTCGTTTTCAGAATGGCTCCACCACTTCCGGTAATCCATCCAGTGCTATTATTTACAAAGTATATAGCTTCAAAATTAACTGTGGTATCTGTATGAATTTTAGCCCAATCCCCCCCTCTATTTTGTGTCTTGAATAGTGTACCATCAGAACCAGCTATCCATCCAACACTGTCGTTCACAATAAAACTAGATTTAAGGTGCGAATTAGTAATGAAATCCTGTAATGCCCAATCTTCACCAGCATTTTCAGTCAAATATATTGTGCCGAGTCTTCCAACTGCAAATCCAACATCTCTATTAAAGTAACTAATGGATTGAAAATCTTTAGATCTATCTTCACTATTTTTAATTTCCAATTCATCATTATTTGATAACTTAATTATTGTAACATCTTCACCAGCAATCCATGCTTCGTTTTTACCGACAAGACTAACTGAATATAGATCAAATACAAAATACTGAAGCTCCCATTGGCCAAATAATGTATTTGTAAAAAATAATGCAATTAATACTATTACTTTCATTTTAGTTACCTTTAATTTAATGAACAAGCCTAACTTATACTCAACAGGAAATACTTACACTTGATTTTTGGTAAATCCTGTTTATTGTATTCTTAATATCATTCTTTTAATCTCAGTAATACTTATCCTCCATAGTCCCGCCAGAGGCGGGTAAACTTAACGAAGGAGGATCATTTTTTTAGTTTCAATTAAGCTGCCCGCATTTAACTGATAGAAATAAACTCCACTTGGAAATCTGTTCGCATCCCATTCAACTTCATATGCCCCCGCAGGTTTTACTTCGTTAAGGAGTATTGCAATCTCTTTTCCTAAAACATCGTAAATTTTCAAACTCACAAATTGCCTACTACTTACCGCATACTGAATATTGGTACTTGGGTTAAAAGGGTTGGGATAATTTTGGTATAAATGAAATGTATTTGGCTGATCCAAATTATCATTTACAATACTATTTGGATCTTCCAATCCAAAATGGATTAATACTCTTTCAAGAAATTGGTTGTAATGAATTTGATAAAATTGGTCAACAATTATTTTTATTGAATCATAACCTGAAATATATGCAAGATCAATATTCAATGGATTACCTTGACCAATCAATATTGTGGTTAGATTTCCCAGAGCGAAAGGAACAGCGGAGTACCAGAAACTTGTGTCTATGCTTACACCAATTGTGAATTCTGAATCAACACCAACTACTGAATCAACCTGAACAACAGTAGCACCTGCAGTATACCAATCTAAACCAATAAATTTCCAGAAATCAACAGATTCGGTTTGTGCAGCAAAAAGATTGGTATAAATGTAAATCGGATTTTGATTTTGAAGATAATTTATAAGTTTATTTCCTTCTTCCTGGTTTATTACATATGGGTATCCCATAAAAAGAAATAGTGCATCGAAATTGTTGATGTTTTCATCCAATGTATTAACAATATGAATTGAATCTGAGCTAAGTTGATGAAACGAGTTTTGAAAATTGGAAGAAACCTGATGTGGATCAAATATTAAAATTGTTTGGTTCTGTGCTGATACATTAAACCCACATAGGCAGAATAAGCTGATTAGAAAAAGATTAGTACTTATGTATTTATTTAAAATCATAATTCTCCTCCTGAAAGTACATTTGAACGTGGTAAATTAGAAGGATAAAAGCAACTAATATAATTTTCTGCTTAAGAATTCTTATTTTTACTCAATAATTCAAATTGGATTGATAAAAGTATAATATTGAGCGATTTTAATTACATAGAGCACTATAAAAAAGATGCAAAGGACTTTAATTATTTTGAGCAACGAAAAGGCGCAACAGCACACGATGAACGAAGAGTAAGAGAGTATGTAATTTCAAAAGTTTCTAAAAGCGTTGGATCCATCTTAGATGTTGGCTGCGGAAGAGCCTGGGTTGCAAAGCATTATTTATCGAAAAGTATTAATGTTTATTCACTTGATATTTCAGTTACAAATCCAGCCAAAGCTATGGAAATCTATCCATCGGTAAATCACAAAGGTATTGTTGCCGATTCATTCCATCTTCCTATTACGGATGAATCATTTGATTGCATTATTGCATCAGAAATTATAGAGCATGTAATAGATCCTGCAGCGTTTGTTAAAGAATTATTCAGAGTTTTAAAAAAAGACGGGAAGCTGATCATCACCACCCCCTACAAAGAAAAAATTATTTATTATTTATGTATTCACTGCAATCAAAAAACGCCGGCAAATGCTCATCTGCATTCTTTTGATGAAACAAAATTGGAAGGATTGTTCTCCGAAACCGATCTTGAAGAATTTAGTTATAATATTTTTGGTAATAAATTTCTTATCTTTTTAAGAACTTATACAATCCTTCAGTTCACTTCTTTCTGGTTATGGAGGTTAAAAGATAAGTTTGCAAATCTAATTTTCAATAAACCAGTTCATATTATTTGTGTTTATAAAAAAAAGAATTGAATAAGTTCAAATATTAATAAAAAGTTGATCATGTAATAAACTGCATATGCACGGAACAGGATTAATCAGATGAAAATTGAATAATATGTATTTGTAACAACACTTATAATTCTCTAAAGATTTATTTTCAAAGTGTTACGCATTACAGTTTTTGCATCGAACTTCTCTTTAAAATCGATAAGACCCATACTTGGCGTCATAGGGTTATCTGCTTTTGTATCCTGCGAGACACCTATATCCAAATATTGATAACCATTTTCGGTAGCCCATCTAACAACTTCATACATAACAAGATGTATGGGTTTCATTTTTTCATATTCGAAGAGAAGCATATTATAAAAACAAAGAGCAACCTGATTATTACAGATAAAAATATTTGATCCTGCAATCGGTATATCTTTATAATAGACCATAAATAAAATGATTTTTCCCGGCAACAGTTCTTTAAGTTTTAAAAGATCTTCTAATGAATGAGTAGGTACTACATTGTGACGTGCCTTGTTTTTTACTAAGATCGGATGAAATTCATTGTAGTGCTCGTTTATTTCTACGCGGAGATCCGGATTCTTTAATGCATGCCTGATGTTCCGTCTAACCGTCGGTTGAAAACGCGATATGATATCCTGATCAGGAAAAAGTTTTATAGCGCTGGAAATATAATGCAAATCATATCTGAAGCCCTGCCACAGCATTGCAAAATCCAGATTTTCATTGGGATGTTTTTCATATACTCTCGGTGCAGATGTTAAAAGAAATTCTTTTATACCTGCAGCTCTGCCGTAATCTAACAATGCGGAAATCATTTCCATAGCATAAGAAAATTTTACATCCTCAGTAACGATGGAACCATAACTTGATCCGATTGGTGACTCATACAGATCGCTAATTCTTGAACCAGGAAGGAGTCCAACAATATTACCACGGTCTAAAAATATTAAATGATTAAATGAAAACTTATCTTTAGGATGGTAATTAAGAAATCGCTGCATGTGGAATATTGTACCGTTGTTGGAACCTATAACAAAATTATCCCATTTATCTTTCCAATCGTTCGTGTACTCTATAATTTTCATTTAGATGTATTGAATCATTTACAATTTATAAAAAACAAATTTACAAATTATTAGTTTGGATTTAACAATACACTTATCTCATCTTTTCATAAATAATAAAGTCTCCATATCTCTTAACTTCAGAAAATAGATTGGATTTTAATTTTGAAAAATCGGGGAATTCATACTTCTGCAATTGAAGCTCTTCAATATGCTTAATATTATAGAGTACCCAATTGCCGGATTCAATATTCTTCCAATTAAAATCCTTGCCCGATATTCGTTCTGAATTTGATGGATCAGAATAATTGCGAAGTAGATCTACACTATATTTTGTAAAATGATCTGTAAAGATTTTTTGGTGTGGATTTTCTTTTATAAATGATTTTAGTTCGGATATATTTTGCTTATCAAAATATATCTCGTAATGGGTACACATAATTATTCCACTAATCATATAAACAGCTAATAGTAAAAATTTTACATTCTTTTTAAAACTATTAATAAATATTGCAGTAAGAATTATCATCGGCATAAACAGCGGATAGACATACCAGCTAAGTTTTAGGTCTAACGGTTTATACTCTGTAAATGAAGTTGTAAAAGCAATTAGTAAAATCAATGTACCCAAAAACCAAAATGTAAGCAGAAGATTTTTATTTTTTCTAATATTAACCATGCTTTTTATTGACGCGATAATTGGCAAAAACAGATAAAATCTTCGTAGGAAAATTGCTTTGGCATTAACAACAAAAATCTGATCGAAAAGATTACCCCAATAATTTTTTACTTCGCTGATTTTCTGTACTGTGTGTGGGAAGAAATTATAATAACTATAATTATAATTCTGCTGCAAAATTGTAAAGCGGTATAGAAAATCTTTGTGAAGAATAAGGTAAACAATTCCTTCAACAATTACGTTTAATACAATGAAGAGCAAGGCAATCGTTATTTGCGTGTTAAATTTTTTCTTCTTTAAAATAATGTAAAACAATAAGATAGTAAGCAGAATGGCAGTGTAGTATATGTTTTCTTTAATCTGCATCGAAAGAAAGAATAAAATACCGCCAACGATTGCTAATCGGTTTTTGTTTGACTTATAAGATTTGTAAAGGAAATAAACACCAAGGTTTATAATAAATACGTTTGGTAAATGCACAAAGCCAATTGTCGCAAATACTATATCAGTCGGGAAGAAAGCCATTAACAGTGCCGATAGAAGAGAAACACCTATATCCCCAATAAGAAGTTTTGCGAGCTTATAAGTTAAAATCAAATTTGCAATTGATAGTAAATAAGGAAATACAATCGTTGCAAATTCGTTAATCCCAAAAATCTTATATGATAGGGTAGTGATTAAAAGAAAAGTTATCCTTAACGGGAAGATCGGATATCCAAGATAGTCATTGGCAAAATCACCTTGTAATAAAGTATAACTTAAATATGAGTAATAGGCATCATCTGAGAAAATATGTCCGATGTGAAAGAATAATCTAACAATTACACCGGCAGCAATTATTAATATTATCGGATAATATTTATGAACTGATCTCAATAAGTATTTAATTTTCGTAATGATTCAATCTTTATATTACTTACTAAGTTAGTAAATTATGATTGATTCTATCAATTATGTGAAGCAAAATTGAATAATAAGATTTCAGTAATAATAATAACAGGAAATGAGGAGGAAAATATCCTGGATTGTCTGAAAAGTGTGAGTTGGGCTGCTGAGATTATAGTCGTGGATTCTGAAAGTGTAGATAAAACCCTAGAAATTGCAAAGGAGTTTACGAATAAAATATTTCTAAATAAATGGGAAGGGTATGCCAGACAAAAACTTTTCGCCATGGAAAAATCAAAAAATGGATGGGTTTTGAGTATAGATGCTGATGAGAGAGTAAAACCAGAACTTGCCGAAGAAATCCTAAACAAAGATCTTTCTGTGGCAGTTGGTTATTATATAAGACGCGAAAATTATTTTATGGGGAAATTGATAACCGGCTGCGGATGGGGTAATGACTATCAATTGAGATTGTTCAAAAAATCAAAAACAAAGCTGACTGATAATTTAGTTCACGAGGGATTTGTTGTGGATGGCAAAAGATTAAAATTAAAAAGGACAATTATTCACTTAACAAATAAAAATCTTTATCAGGCAATAGAAAAAGCCAATAAATACTCTTCACTTGAATCCATTGAAAAATATAAGTCTAAAAATGTTTCTGCTTTAGCAATTATTTTTAAACCTATATTCGAATTATATCAGCACTTCGTTGCACGAAAAGGATATAAGGACGGAGTACATGGTTTACTTGTATCTCTTATTCATGCATTAACTAAACTCATGGTTTTATCAAAAATATGGGAGTTAAATAACAAGAATAATGTTAATAGCAAGCCGGACTAATGCATTTTACGTCTTGATGAAAATTTAGTAAATTTCAGCTTAGACCAGCTCTTATTTAGAACTTAATATTTTACAGGAAAAAATGATACAATACTTAGATCTCGTAAAACTTGTTATAGATAGAGGTAACCTAAAACCTTCGAGAACTGGTGTAGATACTATTTCATATTTCGGTGCATTTTACAAAGTTGATTTAAACAAGGGATTTCCTTTACTGACAACCAAAAAAATGTATTGGAATTCATTACTACGTGAAGTTCTTTGGTATCTTTCCGGGGAGAACCATATTAGAAATTTAAGAAAGCACACTAAAATATGGGATGCATGGGCAGATGAAGATGGAAATCTGGAAACTGCATATGGGCATTACTGGAGACATTTTCCAAGTGCAAAGAAAAATAAATTTGGAGAGTGGGAAGTTAAAGAAGTTGATCAGATACAGTATATTATTGATGAGCTACAAAGTAATCCAAACAGCAGAAGATTGGTTGTATCAGCCTGGGAACCGGGTAATGCTACCACAAGCAAACTTCCGCCCTGTCATTATACCTTTGTGTTTAACGTGAATGATGGTAAACTTAACTGTCATCTAACGCAGCGTTCGGGTGATATCGCTTTAGGTATTCCATTTAATCTTGCCGCTTATTCTCTTCTTACTCAGATTATTGCACAGCAGGCAGGATTAGAGTTAGGTGAGTTTGCGCATACAATAATTGATGCCCACATCTATGTTGCTGCTAAAGGAAGTGAGACAGAGAGTTACGATCATCTTAGTGGATTGAAAGAGCAATTAAAACGTAAACCTCTCCCACTTCCACAATTAAAAATTGCAAATAAACCTCTGGATGATCTTACATTTGATGATTTTGAATTGATTAATTATCAGCATCACGATAAATTAAAATTTGAGGTTGCTGTTTGATGATAGTAATAATTGTTGCTATCGCCAAAAACGGAGTGATAGGAAAAGCTAACGGTGAAATGCCATGGCATATAAAAGAAGATTTTCAACATTTCAAAAAAACAACTATGGGCTTTCCGATTATTATGGGAAGAAAAAGTTTTGAATCATTGGGAAAACCATTGCCTGGCAGAGAAAATATTATAGTTACACGGAACACTAATTTGAAATACGATTTTGACGGAATTAAAATATTTTACTCTTTACAAGATGCAGTCGATTATAGCAGATCATTAAACAAAGAGAAAGTATTTATTACCGGAGGTGGAGAGATTTATAATCAGTCTATTTCTTTTGCAGATGAGATGATAATTTCTCATATGAAATTTGATGTTGTTGGTGAAGTTAAATTTCCTGATTTTAATGTTGATGATTGGAAGATCATTTCCAGGGACGAAAAAGAAGAATTTGAAATTGTAACTTATTTAAGAAGAAATTGAGCGAAAATAAAATTAAAATATTACCAGAAAACATTGCAAGTAAAATTGCAGCAGGAGAAGTTATTCAACGTCCCGAATCGGTTGTAAAGGAATTGCTTGAGAATTCAATCGATGCTAAGGCAGCGAACATTGAAGTGATAGTTAAAAAAGCCGGTAAGAATTTAGTTCGGGTTTGTGATGACGGAACGGGAATGACAGAAGATGATGCTTTGCTTTCAGTTCAAAAGCATGCTACAAGCAAAATAATGGCATTCGAAGATCTGGAGGTATTAAGAACTCTTGGCTTTAGAGGTGAAGCATTAAGCTCTATGGCTGCGGTTGCACAAATAGAAATAAAAACTGAGACACGAGACGAAGAGTTAGGTACTTCGATTAAAAATGATGAGATGGGAAATTTAATTAAGGAAAAAGGATCCTTTGCCAAAGGAACATGTGTTTCAGTAAAAAATCTATACTACAATACCCCTGCGAGAAGAAAATTTTTGAAATCCGACTCAACTGAATTAAAGCATATTATCGATTCATTTAAAAAAAATGCGCTAAGTCATTCTCATATTACTTTCAGGTTTTATAACAATGATGATCTGATTTTCGATTATCAACATGGCTCTCTGGAAGATAGAATTAAACAAGTCTTTGCGGATAACATGCTCGATGCTCTCATTCCGGTAGATGAGAAAACAGATTATTTAAGTGTGCAAGGTTTTATTGGTAAACCAAGTCTTTTAAAGAAAAGTAAAGGAGAACAATATTTATTTTTGAATAGAAGATATATAATTAACAGACAGATTAATCACGCAGTGTTTACTGCGTACGAAAGTCTTCTTGAAAAGGGGGACTATCCGTTTTTTATTCTTATGCTGGATATTGATCCAGAAAAAATTGATGTGAATGTTCATCCTTCTAAACTGGAAGCTAAATTTGATGACGAAAAAGGTATTTACAATTTTATTCTTGCAATAGTAAAAAAGAGTTTGGGTACGCATGATTTAGTGCCTTCAATGGTTTTTTCAAATGAAATACTTGATGAGGAAAAATTAATTGTGGATAGGTTTCATCCCTCTAAGGGAAATGATTTTAGTG
>Ga0209988_10003566_pt1 | contig 10289 bp, 6 predicted proteins | sample N075metaG_FD_183115 | JGI IMG/M metagenome (GOLD analysis project Ga0209988, IMG submission 183115) | Deep subsurface microbial communities from Kermadec Trench to uncover new lineages of life (NeLLi) - N075 metaG (SPAdes) (version 2) | ecosystem: Environmental > Aquatic > Marine > Ocean trench... | reverse complement strand
CCGGCCGGACTCTTGATCGAGAGCTGCCAGAGGTCATAGATCGCGTTGAAGCCCGCCTTCGAGTCGAGATCCCGGTCATCGATGTAGAACCAGAGTCCGCGGTATCGAACCTTCTGCGAGGCGGAGGTTGGAGCTCCCTGGCTGGACTTGATGGCGAACCGCTGCGCGAAGTCGTCGATACCTCCCCGCTCGACCGCCGCGCGAAACGAGCTCAAGTCGGTCGCGCGACCGTCGCGTTCATCTCCGATGGGGACCTGCACGCAGTACGAGTAGAGATTGAGCACGTTGTACAGCGACCGCATCCGGAGCTTGAGTGCCGGTCTCGGCGTGTCAGGCCGATTCGCGAGATCCGCTCCGCCGGCGACCCGCGCCGGCTCCAAGGTCCAGATCTTCTTCTGGACGTCGGGTTGGACGTTCAGGATCTCCATGAGCCGCTGCCCGTCCGGGGTCTCGCGGGCTTCCGGATCGAGCCAGAGGGCCGGCGCCATTTCGTGGGTCGTGAAGTAGAACGTCTCCCCGCCGTCGAGGCTTTTCCAGCGACGAGCACCGGTAGAGAGGGTGGTGATCCACATCTCGGGCGTGATGGACGCGGCCGGGTAGGGATGAGCGTTGTACGGGTCGTTCCACCGGAAGCGATCGACCACCAGGCTGCCGTCGTCGAAGAACTTCCTGAACAGCGCAAGCATCTCACGCCACCTTGCTGTTCCCGGTCGGAAGCGGTTGTACCTGAGGTCGGGGCCACGAACGTTGTTGACGCTCTCGACGAGGATGCTGAACACGTCAACGACGTCGTATCCCGCGGTCACGAGGTCCGCGACGGCCGAGACCGGGAGCGGCCCGTGCAGCTGGCTCGCGATATCCTCGCCTTGCCGCGGCGTGATCGTGATCGTGGGCGAGTCGGAGAAGGTCACATCTGCGTCGACGCTGCTGTTGACGAGGTTTCCGCCGCCGATATCCGCGATGGAAGCGCCGACACCAACGCCCGCCGTCGTCGTGAAGTTCGAGTTGATGCTCGAGATGTTCAGGAACTGGGGCGCTTCCAGGTACCGGCGACGGACGACATTGAGCAGGAGCTCCTCCTTGAGCACCTGGCTGACCGCCTTGTTGTACTCGATGTGCGAGTTGACCACGAGCTCGGGGCCGCGAGTCTCGGCGCAGCCGGTCGCCATCACGGCGAACAACATGGCGGCGAGGCCGGACACTCGTCGTCGGAGTTCGCGTGTGTTGGTCGAGAGGCTCAAGGCAGTCATCGGATGGTCCTTGTCAACAGCCCGCGATAACGGCCCTCCCAGGGCGGTAGAGTCGCAAAAAGTGGGCGATACAGGACTCGAACCTGTGACCTCGCGGGTGTGATCCGCGCGCTCTAGCCAACTGAGCTAATCGCCCCTCAAATACGAGCGGCAGTATAGCTGCGGGTCACGGGAACATCAGTGGCTGGTCAGCCGGGCGTTGCAGGACCTTGAGGATCGCTTTTGACACGTCGGTCTGGGCCGCGGCCCGGCCGGGGTCGGCCGGCCTCGAGGCTGCCGTATTGCCGATCTTCGTCCAGGTTGGACGGGTGCGAGCCTTGTCGAGAGCCGACGGCATTCGTTTCAACGATCGCTTCAGCGTCTCGGCGAGACCCGTCGGCGACGGTGCGGCGACGGGCGTGACCGCCGCGTGGCCGCGACGCAGCAGGCTCCGGGTCAGCATGATCTGTCGGAGTGCGAGCAGACGCAGCGTGTTGTCGTCGCAGCGAAGTTCGGTCGTGCCACGCGCCCGGTCCAGCAGACGCCGGCCGTGCGTGCGTCCCACGCCGAGCAGCCCCCCCACCGTCGCGCCGGTCACGGTCATCGCACCACCGGTGAGCCCGCCCGTCATGGCGTCGAGCATCAGGCCGACCAGCGCCCCGGCCGCCGCGGCACCGCCGGCCTTGAGACCGAACTGCTTGACGGCCTGGGGACTGAACAAGTCGAGCCCCCACTGGCCGTCAACAAGGGGCGTATCGTCGGGTTCGTAGTCCCTTTCGCGGAACTGGTGTAATGCGAGCAACTGCTCGACACTCCGTTGCTCGCGGTCGCGAATCAGTCGCCGCAGTTGCTCCAGCCCCTTGGCCAGTGCCGGCTCGTCGTCAACCGGTACCGGGACGACGACCGCGGCAGCGTCCAGCAGCAGGTCGGCGGTGAGGTCGGCCGACGCTCGCATCAGCGTCGCCCGCAGCTCGCGACGCTCCACGATGAGCGCATCAAGCGTCGCCGAGTGCGAGTCGAGCAGTGTCTTCATCTTCTCGAAGAGCCGCTGCTCGGACATCTCGTCGACCACAACGGTGTCGAACTCGGCCACGGCGTGCATGTTGGTACGGGCGAGTTGATCTCGCCACAGGGCCACCTGCGCGTCCGGGTCCGCGGTGAAGTTGAGCACCGGTACCACCGGCGTCGCGCAGCGGGCGAGGATCTCCAGCTCGTCGCGATGCTTGCCGAGCACGCGGTCGCGGGCGTCGATCACGTACAACGCCAGGTCGGATTCCAGAACCTGACGCAACGCCTTGGCTTCCTGCCCGAAACGCTTCTTCGCCGCGCGGCTGTCAAGGAACTGCCGGACCACCTCCAGCCCGTCGGCGCGGCGTTTGCCCGCCAGGCCGTCGAGGAGGTCGAGCAGGCCGATCGAGTCCTCGAGCCCCGGCGTGTCGTACATCTCCATCACCGGCGTACCAGCCAGCAGAATGGCGGTCCCTTCCACCTGCCGTGTCGTGGCGGGTCTCGGCGAGACCTCGCCGAAGTCCACGCTGCGTGTCAACGTGCGCAGCAGCGACGTCTTGCCCGTGTTGGTGTGACCGACCACCGCAAGTCGCAGGATCGGCAGGCTCATGATGCCGCCTCCCCGACGAGCGCGATGTCCAGCCGGTGACGCATCGAGTCGAGGCTGCGCTGCACGTCATCCGGTGTGTCGAATTCGGAGTCGCTGGCGTCACCGATGACGTCGTCGAGGATTCGGGTGATCGCCGCCTCGTCGCGACCCTGCAACTCCAGGAGCAAGGCGAACAACGTTGCGCCGCGAACGGCATCGGCACGCCCCGAGCCCTCGGTGGCGTCCTCGGCGGTCCCACTCGACACCGTCGCGCGAACCACGGCCGTGATCGCCGCACCGACAGCCGACCACATCGGTAACGCCGCGATTGCCACCGGCGACAGCAACGCGGCGGCGGTCACGCAGCCCAGGGCTCCGGCGATCGCACCGGCCGCCACCCAGCGGCTGTCGGTCTTGAGCCGCCGCGGCAACATGCCGACGATCCCCTGCGCCCCGGCCCGCAGCGTTTCGGGGAGATTGTCCTTGAGCCCGGCCACGTCGGGCAGACGGAAACGCTGCGTCCACGATGACATCTCCGGCCGGTAGAGCTTTCCGATGGCTTCGTGCAGCGCCGCCTGCTGCTTCGTGTCCGGAGCGGCCGGCCAACCACGCACGTGGTCCTCGATCGCGTCGAACGCGTCCTCGATCCGGCGTTGCACGACGGCGGCGTTGGTCGCAACGCCCAGCAGCGACGCAAGCTTCGCCGAGGACACGGCCGTCAGGTGATCCAGGTCCAGTTCAATGACATCGCCGGCGGCAATGCCGATCGCGTCGGCCAGCGCCCGCCAGTCATCAACACGCGTCGCGACTTGACCGCCGTTGGCCCGTCTGCGGAACGCCTCGCCGCCGGTGAGCACCATTGCCATACGCACACCGGCGGCTTCCCTGACGTCACCGAGAAACGCCGCGATGCCTCGGTCCGGTGTCGTCGTCAGTCCACAGACGGCCACGGTGATCGACGGACCTTCCCTGCCGTTGCCCAGTTCCCCAAGCACACGCTGACGGTCCGATCGGCCATCCACGAACCCGAGATCATGCCACGCGACCCCGGCGACCGCCGGCGGCCACGGCGTGGCGGGCGGTTCGATCTCGACACCGAGCAACGCAGGCGGCCCGCCATGGGTTCGGCTTTGCGCAACCGATGTACGAACGACCGGATCGATGCGGCCCTCGCCGCCGGTATCGGGGTCGATCACGCCGAGACTCTTTATACCCGGCATGAGCCGCGACCGCAGTCGAAGATAGCCGGGCCGCGACGTATCCAGCCGGTACGCGCGTCGGGCACGGCTCTGTCGCCACACGCACAGTATCAGTAATACAAAGCGGGGCGCGAGCCCATAGGTCACGACGCTCCCGATCAGCAGGCCCGACCACGCGTGCCGGGTCGCCTCGCTGAGATCGGGGCTGTTGGAGCCGTCGCTTGCGGCGATCTGTTCGACCGAGGGTGTCGGGAAGCCCAGTTGCGACGGCAGCCAGGCGGTCGCGCGCGTCAGCGACGTAAACGAGTCGGCCGGCAGGATCGTGGTCTCCCACACGAAGTGGTACAGCCCCGTACTGAGGATCAGCACGACGAACAACACGCACGACGCGTTGAAGACGAGCCACAACGCATGGCTGATCGAACTGAGCGTCCACCGCCCGATCGCGCCCCGCGCGAACACGGCGCCGGTCGCCTCGACGACCGCGGCGTTCTCGGCCGAGTGGCGCCAGCGGCCCGCCATCCAGCGCGCCAGGCTGACCGCCGCTCCGCCGAGCGAGAGGCTCGGCAATGCCGTGGGGGTCTTGATCATCACGACAAACCACGACAGGAGCAGGATGGTCTGGACGGCCAGCAGACCACCGAGCGCCCAGAAGACGTTGACCTCGTTGTTGAGAGCGCCAAGCGATGCGCGGGCGGCACTGAAACCTGCCACCGCCGCCAGGACGACACCGACCGCGACGATGGCGAGGAACACCTGTCCCGTATTGCGCATCGCCGGCTCAAGGCGGTCCGCCGTCGCGATCGCCCGCGCGCGTGCGACCAGTCGCGTCTCGAAGTCACCCCCGCCGGCGATCGCGATGGCATCCGCATCAGGAGCCTCGATCGGCCGCGATCCGTCATGTTCCAGCGCGCGGACTGACTCGGCCAGCAGCCGATCTCGAAAAGCAACCTTCGCGCTGGAGGGGCTCATCTCTCTAATTCGGACGATCTGCCGGGGCGTTTCAGCCGGATGTGCGATCCGTGTCGGATCCGCCTGTCGCGGGCTGTTCCACCTGGTCAGGCTCATGGCTCACACGCGGCTCGGCCGGCGGCGTGGTCCGGGGCAGTTCCGGGTTCGGGGCCGCGGCGATCTTGGCACTGGACGACTCGGTCTCGATCTCGTCCTCTATGTTCTTGATGCCCTTCTTGAACTCGACAATGCTCTTGCCGAGACTCCGGCCGACCTCCGGCAGGCGTCGCCCGAAGATCAGCAGACCCAGGATCAACAGAATGATCCACTCATAGCCGCCCGGGAAGCCAAAGCCCAGAAGGCCGGGGAACGCGGGTTGGATCGCGATGGTCATCGTGGGAACCTCCGGCGCGACCGCCGATCCGAGGCCTTGAGATTGTAGCGTGCGGCCGACTGGCGAAGGAAGCCGAGCCACGATACGTTGCACGCGTGACATTTCCACGTGGGTCGTTGCTGGGAGCCCTGCTCTGCACCGTGCATGGGGGCTTTATCGGCTGTGCAGACCGCCAACTCGCGGAAACCCCGCCTCTTGCGGGCCCGAACTACGCAAAGCCGCTGCCAACAGGCCGTTCGGCCCTGCGGCTGGTCACCCTCGAGCACCGGCTGCCGGATATCACCGCGGCGGCCACGGGGATTCAACCGGGCCTGGTTGACGCCATCGACGAGAGCCTCGTGTGGTTCGCGGCGCCTTCGAGCAAACGGCACTACCCCTTCGAGGGAATCACCCACGAACAGGCCCGCGCCGGGCTGCTGGCGATGCGTAAACTGGTCACCTCCGGGGCCAGCCCGCAGCGGATCCGCAGCGAGATTCTCCGGAAGTTCGATGTCTTCGAATCGGTCGGCTACGACGGCGCCGGGACGGTGCTGTTTACCGGTTACTACGCGCCGATCTTCGACGCGAGCCTGTCACCCTCCGGCGCGTTCATGTATCCGCTCTATACACGTCCGTCGGACCTCGCGACCGATCCCGACACGGGCGCGCCGATGGGTCGCCGGCTTGCCGACGGCACGGTCGCGCCGTACCCGACGCGACGCGAGATCGAGACCTCCGGCATGCTCGCCGGCGGTGAGCTCGTCTGGCTCAAGGACGCGCTGGACGTCTACCTGATCCACATCAACGGCTCGGCGAAGCTGCGTTTAAAGACACCGGGCGGCGATGACGAGACGAAGGTGATGTTCATCGGCTATGCGGGCAAGACAGACCGTCCGTATACCGGGCTGGGACAGTCCCTGATCGACGAGGGCATGCTGGCCGACGATGGCGTGAGCCTGGCGGCCGTCAAACGCGAGTACCGACGCAATCCGCAGCGTGTGATTGATCTCATGTACCGCAACGAGAGCTACGTGTTCTTCACTGAATACGACGGGGCATCATGGCCCGCCGGTTCCCTCGGCGTGCGTGTGACCGCGAAACGATCGCTGGCCACGGACAAGAAGATCTACCCGCGTGGCGGGATCGTGCTCGTGGACACCGAGGCGATTTCCTACGCCGGCTCCCAGCGGCCGTTCCTGCAGTTCATGCTCGACCAGGACACCGGCGGGGCGATCCAGGCGCCGGGCCGCGCCGACATCTTCATGGGGATCGGTCCGGGGGCCGAGATCCTTGCCGGCGGGCAGTATGCCGAGGGTCGGTTGTACTACTTCGTGCTCAAGCCGGAGTAGACGGGCGGCTGATCGAGCACCAGTTGCGGCGCAAAGGCCGTCACGCCCCTCGACGAGAAGTACAGCGTCTGGTCCTGGCTGGGCCACCGGCGCGGGCGGCTGTAGGCGTCCTTCGTCGTCGCGGTGCTCACGTACATCTCGCCCTCGCGTGCGAAAGCGACCTCGTCCAGCACGGCCCAGCTTTCGGCACCGATGCACCCCACCATCCATGCCGCGGCGGCGAGAAGCACGAACCGTTGCACGGTCGACCACCCGAATTCGAATGAACCCGGCTCGTCACGAGACGTGCCGCATTCGGGGCAATTCGCCCCCTGCTCGTACAGCAGGAGATAATTGCACGATGAGCATCGGCCGCGCTGCCAGCGCCCTCGAGCGCGGTGATTTCGAACGATCTCCGGCAGGTCCGGCAACACGACCGCCCAGGCCAACGGAACGAGCATGACCAGGGCGAACGCCGACGATGCCAGGATCGCGGGAAAGTCCACGCCGACGATTTCCTGCGGCGCCCGCGCGAACGCGTAGAAATAGAACACGTGCGCCGCCATCAGCAGCAACACGACCACTCTTACGATCGCCGTCCAGGACAGTGGCATCGCACTCCAATGTACCATGTCGGCCGTCGTTTTCTTCCAGGAAACCCCTCTCAGGGCAGGCCCAACTCCGGCCGGCGCTCGGTCACCCGCCGGCGGACGGTTTCGGTCATCTCGAGCAGGGGCGGGTAGTCGCGGACCGGACGGCCGTGGCGCTCGTCACCGGGCAGTTTCGTCGTGGCGTCGATGCCCAGCCGGCGGTCCTTGTGGTGGAGATCGCGGGCGGTATCGATATTCGCGCACATGTGAAAGAACACCTGCTGCCAGTCGGTGACCTCGACACGCGCATCGACCGCAATGACAAGATCGGCCGCCGGCTCGGCCACCGTATCCCACACCCGGGCGATGGCCGCCGCGCCCTGGCCGGCTCGCGTCTTGTCAACGCCGACAAACACGCACCGGCCGCGGCCGAACGCCGGGACGGCGACCGCCGTGATCCCTGCGCGACCGACCGCGTTCGCCTCGATCGTCGGGCCGACGGCCACGTCCCCCGTCGGCCACGGGAGCTCGCCGACCGCCGTGCCGTCCACCTCTTCGCCGGGAATCTTGCGGGTCGCGTCGATGCCGAGTTTGCCACCGGCCCCCAACCGGGCCGCGGCGTGGTCCAGGATGTCCAGCGGCCCGTTGACGGCCTCCAGGTCACGCTTGAAATCGCAATGGCGAAGCGCCGCCGCCAGGACCGCGGACTCGTCGTGCACGTTGACGTCGTCGTCGACCACGACGATAAGCTTCGTCCACGCCATCTGCCCGGCGCCCCAGATCGAGTGCATGACGCGTCGGGCCTGCAACGGGTACGCCTTGCGGATCGCAACAAACGCGCAGTTGTGAAAGCACCCGAACAGGGGCAGGTGATAGTCCTCGATGTCCGGGATCATGATTCGCAGCAACGGCAGGAAGATCCGCTCGGTGGCCTTGCCCATGTAGTAGTCTTCCTGCGGCGGCGGCCCGACGATGGTCGCGGGAAAGACCGCGTCACGCCGGTGCGTGATCGCCGTAACCTCGACGATCGGGTACCGGTCCGGCAGCGAGTAGAAGCCGGTGTGATCGCCGAACGGGCCCTCGACAACGGCGCCGGGGCCCAGCGGCTCGGCACCGGGCACCCAGCCGATCGGGCCGCACTCGGTGCTGACATAGCCCTCGATGACGATCTCGCAGTTGGCCGGCACACGCAGCGGGACCGTGCGCGCCGGCACGAGCGGGATGCCGCGGCCATTGAGGAAGCCCGCCATGAGCAGTTCGCTCATGCCCGGCGGCAACGGTGCCGTGGCGGCGTAGGGCAGCACCGGCTCGCCGCCGAGACAGATCGCGATCGGCATCGGCCGGCCGGCCCGTTTCCAGGATCGCCAGTGCGCGGCACCGTCGTGGTGGATGTGCCAGTGCATGACAAGGTGCGTGGCGTCCAGCAGCTGCGCGCGGTACATGCCTATGTTGTGGCTGGCTGGCTTGGCCACGCCGTCGTCGTCGGCGTGCACCGTGTGCATGCCGGCGATCGTGATGTAGCGGCCCGTGTGATCCATGCCGGCCGGGCGGCCGGCCTCCTGCGGCGAGAGGTTCCAGCCGACGGCGGCCAGGTCGCCGTCGAGCGGCCAGCACTGGATCAGCGGCAGCCGGCGCAGGTCGACTTCGCCGCGCTCGGCGAGTTGAACGACCTCCTGGCACACGCCGCTCTTGACACGCCGCGGCGGCGTCCGCAACAGCGGCGCGAGATCCCGCAGACGCCCCAGCAGGTCGCGAAGCCCGCGCGGCGGCTGGGGCTTGGTGAGGTCGGCAATCCGTTGCGCGATCGCCTCGAAGCCGCCGGGCGGATCGCCCAATGCCAGCTCCATTCGCCGGTAGGAACCGAAGACATTGATGCACACCGGGAAGTCGCTGCCCTCGACGCTCTCGAACAACACCGCCTTGCCGCCAAGGTCGCAGTGGCCCGGGTCAAAATCACGGGCCGACCGGGACGCAACCTTGCACGGGGTCTTGCTGTGGCGAAGGGCGACCTGGGCGATCTCCAGGATCGGCGAGACCGGCGCCGAGACGCGGTGCAGTTCGCCGGCCGCTTCGAGCCGGGCCAGAAAACCGCCAAGTGTGGGATCCATCACCAGAGCAGGATAGCGGCGGCAAAGAAAAGTACACTGGCGGCCACGATGCCAACCGACAACGGCGAATTCGTCATCGACCTGCACCACGTCGAGAAGACCTACAAGGGAAAGATCCACGCCCTGCGCGATGTCCGGATGCAGGTCCACCGCGGTGAGATCTTCGGCCTGTTGGGACCCAACGGCGCCGGCAAGAGCACGCTGGTCAAGATCATGATGACGGTCGTCCGCCCGGACCGGGCGGAAGGGACGCTGCTCGGCCACCGGATCGGGTACAAACCCGCGTTGCGTCGCGTCGGCTACCTGCCGGAGCACCACCGGTTCCCGCAGTACCTCACGGGTCGCCAGACACTGGAGTTCTACGCCGCGCTCGCGGGCGTGCGCAAACAGGCCCGCCGCGAGCGGGCCACCCGACTGCTCGACACGATCGGCATGACCGACTGGGCCGACAAGAAGATCTCGTCGTACTCCAAGGGCATGATGCAGCGTGTGGGTCTTGCCCAGGCGCTCATGGGCGAACCGGATCTCATCCTGCTCGACGAACCCACCGACGGTGTCGATCCGGTCGGACGACGAGAGATCCGCGACCTGCTGATGAAGCTGCGGGATCAGGGCACGACGGTCTTCCTGAACAGCCATCTCCTGAGCGAGCTGGAGATGGTGTGCGACCGGGTGGCGATCCTCGTCCAGGGCCGGATCGCCCAGCAAGGTCGCATCGAGGACCTCACCGCGGACAGCCGACGCTACGAGATCGTCATCGAGGGCGACCCGCCGACCTGGGCCGCCAAGACCCAGGACCTCCGGGTGGTCAAGGGCGACGACGGGCAGTGCACCCTCATCTATAAGGGCGTCGAGGCCGCGGCCATCCAGCCGTTGATCGATCGCCTCCGCACCGAGAAGCGGACGATCCGCGC